>Ga0210409_10000350_pt1 | contig 84421 bp, 76 predicted proteins | sample IncBWH17MmetaG_FD_161649 | JGI IMG/M metagenome (GOLD analysis project Ga0210409, IMG submission 161649) | Forest soil microbial communities from Barre Woods Harvard Forest LTER site, Petersham, Massachusetts, United States - Inc-BW-H-17-M | ecosystem: Environmental > Terrestrial > Soil >... | reverse complement strand
CGAAAATGGGAATGTCTTCCTATTGAAACGTTGTCCAGCCCACGGGCCGGAAAAGGTCCTCTTGGCCGACGACGTGGACTATTACCGGAGGTGCCGCGAGGTTTTCATCAAGCCGCCCGAAATGCCGTCTCGCTACAACACGACTGTTCGATGGGGCTGCCCGTACGATTGCGGACTCTGCACCGACCACGAACAGCACTCGTGCCTCTCTCTGGTGGAAATCTGCGACGCCTGTAATCTGCGTTGCCCCGTGTGTTATGCCGAAAGCGGCCCGGAGCGGCAGGAGTTTCGTTCTCTCCAACAAATTGAATTCATGCTTGACGCGGTAGTGCGCAATGAAACCCATCCGGACGTCGTGCAGATTTCCGGCGGCGAACCAACACTCCATCCGGAATTCTTCAAGGTTCTGGATTTGGCAAAGGCGCGCCCGATTCGCCACCTGATGGTAAATACAAATGGAGTGCGAATCTCGCAAGAGGAACAATTTGTGGCGCGCCTGGCGGAGTACATGCCGGATCTCGAGGTTTATCTTCAGTTTGATTCGCTCGAACGACGTCCACTCGAAGAATTGCGAGGCGCGGATTTGCGCCGCGTGCGCGAACAGGCTCTGGAGCGGTTAAATCGGCTCAAAATTTCGACCACGCTTGTGGTTACACTGAAAAAAGGGCTGAACGACGAAGAAATCGGACGCATCGTAGAATATGCGCTTCGCCAACCCTGCGTCCGTGGCGTGACCTTCCAACCGGTGCAGGCCGCCGGAAGGCTTGACGGCTTCAATCCCGCCACCGACCGGCTCACCCTTACCGAGGTGCGTCGAAAAATTACCGAGCAAAGTCCTGTTTTTCGCCCCGAGGATATCCTGCCTGTTCCCTGCCATCCGGATAGTCTGGCGATGGCTTATGCCCTGAAGATCGACGGCAAAGTTATTCCGCTGACCGGGATGATCGATCCCAAGATTTTGATCGAGGGGGGACGCAACACCATCGTCTTCGAAGACGATGAATCTGTGCGGCGCGGTGTATTCGAGTTGTTCTCAACGTCACATTCCCCGAAGTCCGGCGCTGCAAGCCTGCGGGACCTGCTTTGCTGCTTGCCCCATCTCGACGCGCCAACAAGCCTGACGTACGAAAATGTTTTCCGCATTCTGATTATTCAATTCATCGACGCGTACGCGTTCGATGTCCGCTCGGTGAAGAAGACCTGCATCCACATCGTGCATCCCGACGGGCGTCTGATTCCGTTCGACACCTACAATTTGTTTTACCGTGACGCGCTCGAACAGACGCGCCTCACCCCGTTGCGCCGCATCGCGGAGCCACTCGTCGAATTGGGAGATTTGAATGTCGCAAGAAATCGGGCCATTTAGCTACAAGACTAATGGTGCAGATCCGGGGCCAGGAATGGGAGCATCATTCGGACTCTGCTTTCTGGCTGATGTAGCGATAACCTTCATGATAGGCCTGTCAAATCCGGGACCGTTCATTGGCGCAGGTAGTAAACTCCCGATATTGTTCGCGCTAATCATCCCGCTTGCAGCAAACCGCATCGCCATTTGGTGGGCTGCCGCAACAAAGAGAGAGCGCTGTTTGAAAGGTCTGATTATTTGTACTGCTCTCATGGTTTTGCTGGACGGCGCATGTGCTGGACTTATGACCTAGGTTTGCGCCGTTGCGTTGACACCCCGCCAACGCGCCGCCATAATCGCGGGCGGGTAGACGCTAGATGATTGCTCAGCTTCGCGGATCGCTCGGCGATAAAAGGCCGAACCAGGTGCTGGTGGACGTGGGTGGAGTCGGCTACCTTGTGCACATTCCGCTTTCCACTTTTTATGCGCTTGGCGACCTGCACTCGAACGTCACGCTGTTGATTCACACGCAGGTGCGCGAGGACGCGATTGCCCTCTACGGTTTTCTGAGTGCCCGCGAAAAACATTTGTTCGAGCTGCTGATTTCCGCTTCGGGCGTGGGGCCCGTGCTGGCGCTGAAAATTCTTTCCGGCATGAGCGTGGACGATCTGGTGCCTGCGGTCCGCTCCGGCGATCTGGCGCGGCTGACGCGCATTCCCGGCGTGGGGCGCAAGACAGCCGAGCGCATGATCGTCGAGCTGCGCGACAAGCTCGCCGCGATGGAAATTCCCGAAGATACGCGGAAGCCGGTCGCGACGACGGGCACCGCTGGAGACGTCGTGTCCGCGCTGCTCAATCTCGGTTACGACCAGCACGCCGCCGAGCAGGCCGTCGAGCGAGCGGGAAGGAACGGCGTGTCCGAAACATTTGAAACACTTCTGCGCGGCGCCCTGCAACAATTGACCGCGCCAACCCAAGCCAGCGCGACGGCGGCGCGATAGTCCCGATAGGCGTGAAAGTATGAAACGATTGCTAACAAAGATGCACAAGGCATACCAAGGATGAGTTCCGGAACAGGAAGCGAACCGAGAATGGAGCAGCCGGCGCGCCGCATCGTCACCGGCGCGGCGCTGGACGAAGACGCGCGCATCGACGCAAGCGTTCGCCCGAAACGTTTCGCCGACTACATTGGCCAGACGCGCGTGAAGGAAAACATCGAGATTGCCATCCAGGCGGCGCGTAGCCGCGGCGAGGCGCTCGATCACGTTTTGCTCTACGGCCCGCCAGGGCTTGGCAAGACCACGCTGGCGCAGATCATCGCCAGCGAACTCGGCGTGACCATCAAGACCAGTTCCGGGCCGCTTCTCGAACGCAAGGGCGACCTGACCGCAATTCTCACCTCGCTCGAACAGCGTGAAGTATTTTTTCTCGACGAAATTCATCGCCTGGTCCCGGCCATCGAGGAAGTTCTGTATCCCGCGATGGAAGACTATCGCATAGATCTGGTGATCGGTCAGGGCGCGGGCGCGCGAATTCATCCCTTCATCCTGAATCACTTCACGCTGATTGGCGCAACGACGCGCGCGGGCCTCGTGACCGCGCCGCTGCGTTCACGCTTCGGCATCGTGCACCGGCTCGAGTTTTACACGCCGGAAGAGCTGGTCGTCATCGTGCGCCGCTCGGCCTCCATCCTGGGAATCGCTGTGGACGACGACGGCGCGTTCGAGATGGCCCGCCGCAGCCGGGGCACGCCGCGCGTCGCCAACCGGCTGCTGCGCCGCGCGCGCGATTTCGCGCAAGTGCGCGCGCAAGGCCATATCACCCTTGCGGTAGCAAAAGAATCGCTCCAGATGCTGGGCGTCGATGAGCACGGCCTCGACGAAGTCGATCGCACCCTCATGCTCACCATTCTGCAAAAATATGCCGGCGGCCCGGTGGGCCTCAGCACCCTCGCGGCTTCCATCAGCGAAGAGGAAGACGCCATCGAGGAAATTTACGAACCCTATCTGATGCAACTCGGCCTGCTCGACCGGACACAGCGTGGTCGCGTGGCGACAGCCCTCGCCTACAAACACTTTGGCCTCGAAGCGCCGCGCCGCCAGCCCGGCTTGTTTTGAAGTGGAACCACGGATGCACACGGATTGACACGGATAAAAACCGAACTGGTAAAAATCATTCGGGCGAAAAATAGAATATCGCAATCTGGCGCATTTTTGTTTCTTCTCTTAATTTTCTCTCTATGTTCTCTGTGTTTAGCTTTTGAGTTTTATCCGTGTCAATTTGTGTGCATCCGTGGTTTCATTCTTGCGTATGGCGGGCCGCAAACTCATCTATCTTTCCCTCGGGTCGAACCTTGGCGATCGGGTCACGAATCTCGGGCGTGCGATCGAATCCCTGCCGGGAATCGGCGTGCGAGTCCTGCGCCGTTCTTCTATCTATGAGACGGAGCCCGTCGATTTTCTCCAGCAGCCTTGGTTTTTGAATTGCGTCGTCGAAGCGGAAACTTCGCTCGCGCCGCGCCAATTGCTCGAAGGGTTGCAGGGGATTGAACGTAAGCTCGGCAGTAAGAAGCTGGTCCCGCGCGGCCCCCGGATCATCGATCTCGATATTCTGATCTATGGAGCAGAAGTGATTCACGAAGTTGGAATTGAAATTCCGCATCCGCGCCTGGCGGAGCGCAAATTCGTGCTCGTTCCCCTGGCCGAGCTTACTCCAGAACATTGTCACCCGGATCTGCGCAAGACAACCGCCGAGTTGTTGGCCGCCACGCCGGATCGGAGTGCCGTCCGAATCTGGCAGCCTCCAAAGACCGCTGCTAGTTCTTAATTTACAACGAATGGAAATCTAGCCTAGGCTGGCGGGAATCAATAACGGTTTAGTTGCGGGTCCTTCTTCTTTTTTTGTTCGCGCTCTTCTTTTTCCGACTTTTCAAATTCCGCGATTTCTTCCTCGGTCATAACGTACTCGTCGCGTTTGGCGAACATGTTGGTGTTTCGTTGGGCAAAAGCATTGCCGGATTCGCGGCCTGCGCGTCCTTCCTTACGCCTGCGTTCAGACAAGCCGGAATCGTGGCGCACGCGGCGAATCGGATCAACCAGCGCAGCCGCCTCCATCAACAGATCGCTCACCTTTTCGAGCAGGTCGTTGAATTGGAACGGCTTCACGAGGTAAGGCAATCGTTCCCGCTCGAAGATCGGAAGCGCCTGCGCGGCGGCCGATTCGGGCACCACGAAGAGCACACGCGCGCGGACGTTGCCCGCCTCGACCGCGGGCGCCAGTGCCAATTCTCTGAGCGTCAGGTAAATCGGGCTCGTCAGCCCTACCATCGCGATGTTCACGATTACCAGCGACCACTCGCCGCTGGAAAGCTCCCCGAGTGCGTGGCTGACGACCGGCACAACCCGGACGTGCCAGCCCTCCGAGTCCAGCACCTGGCGCAAGGCGGACTGATTAGCCTCGTCGTCCTCGATAATCAGAATCCCAATTTTGGCCAAGTTCCGTTCCCCTTTGGAGTATCGAGTATAGCCCTCGATTCCCCGGCAGCCTCCGCCGGTCTGGGCGGCATGGTCGCAAGCGTCACCTGTCCTTTATTCGAAGGGTATCCGAAGGGAACGCACACAATCTGCGCCGGTCAAGGCGAATAAAATACGAACATAGTTCTTGACAAAGCGAACAAAAAGCGAAATACTACCCCCGTGCTTCCCGAGACGGGTCATGGCGACTGCAACCTCGATTCCTTCGGCTTCCGAGAACCTTTCTTTCAAAGGAAGGGCTCTCCGCGCCCGCAGGATCGATCCCACACCCACCTTATTCCCCGACGTCCCGCACCCACGGGACAGCGGGCCGGATGCCCTGCTGCCACCAGGGTCCGCGCCCGAACGCGTCGGCATCGCCCGTCTCGCCTTCTCCTCCCCCCTGGCTGACGTCAAGCGCGGCACGGAATATTTCCTGCTGCCCGTGAAATCGATTTTGAATCATTGCGAGTCGACCCGCGTGCCTTTTTCCTGGACGGTGAACCCCTATCGCGGCTGCGAATTCGGGTGTCAGTATTGCTACGCGCGATGCACGCACGAATACATGGAGCTGGACGGCCAAGACTTCGAGAAGAAAATTTACGTCAAGCTACATGCGGGACCTCTTGCGGGGCGCGACCTGAGCATGGAAAAAGTGCAGGGCGAGCACATCGCTATCGGAACCGCCACCGACCCGTACCAACCGGCCGAGCGCGAATTCGGGGCCACGCGTGCGATTCTCGAGCAGATGGCGGCGCGCAAAGGGCTGAGCATCTCAATCACCACCAAATCCGATCAGGTGCTGCGCGATGTGGATCTGCTGCGCCGCATCGGCGAACATTCCCGCGTGTCAGTGAACCTGAGCATTACGACCCTTCGCACACGCCTGGCGCGCATCCTCGAGCCGCGCGCGCCGCGCCCTGACTTGCGCATGAAAGCCGTTCAAGAACTGCGCCGTGCGGGCATTGCGGCCGGCGTGTTCGCCATGCCCGTCCTGCCCGGCATCACCGACCGCGAGGAAGATTTGGACGCGCTGGCGCGCGCCGCACGAGATGCCGGGGCGCAATGGTTTGCCGCCAGCGTGCTGTTCCTCATGCCTTCGTCGCAAAAACAATTTCTGCCGTTTCTGGACGCCAAATTTCCGAAGCTCGCGCGGCGGTACCGGGATTGGTATTCCCACGCGGCCTATGCGCCAGAAGCGTATCGCCAGGAAATTTCCGCTCGAGTAACCGCCCTTCGCAAGAAATACGGCCTCGGCGTCCGCCCCCTCGATCCAGGTCGTCCTCCCGAACAAGATCGGCAATTGAGTCTTGGTCTTTCGTAAGACAGGCTTCAGCCTGTCTGGTTTTGATTTCCGTAGGTTCAGAAAAGGCGACAGGCTGAAGCCCGTCCTACCTAAGGCAGAATAATGCGCGGCTCTTCCTTGACAACCCCCACCTCGGCCGGAATCTGTGACCGCAGAAACGCAAGGAACGCGCGTGTGCGCGGCCGCCCGTTGGAGCGCAGCCGCCCGAAACGCAGAAAGAACACCAGTAGGTGAAAAATTTCCGTGTCCTTTAAGGGAGGAAATTCCGAATGCTCCGCCGCATGTTTCTTCTCCTCTTCGATGAACTTCGCAAGGGCGGCGTACAGCCCCGCGGCCACCGGAATTTCCGGCGGTTTTTCGTAGTAGATCCCGGCAAGCAGAGTGCGGCGCGTTTCGGCCATGGCTTGCACGGCGGCGAAGATGTCCGAGTCCGTGAGGGAACGCTGATCCGCGGCGTAAATAACCACGGTGTATCCGAGCCCCGATAGCATGGCTTGCCGCGTATGAATCAGATCGGAGGAGAAAGATACGTCCGCGAAAGGGACGTCTCCTTCGCCGAGCGGTTTCGGATGGCTTTGCTCCCAACGGTGCGCCGCGACTAAGTAGGCGCAATCGCTCGGGCAGTCGATGGTCACTTCGCGTTCGGTCCCGCAGTCGATGGCGCAAATTTTCTCGCCCTTTGCCGGGCAATAGCGCTCGGCGCGCCGCTTGTTGCAGATGGGACAGATCGCTTTTCCAGTCAATCGGATTGCTCCAGGAAATATTGGCGCTGCGGCGCCGTTCGGAACGGGCGCTTTTCACACGTACGCCCGCCGAGGCGCAACGTCCGGGCTAGGACGCTGCAATCACAGGCGGGCGCGGAATTACTTCAGCGATTCCGGATCGGAATGATTCTTCGGAGACTTCTTCTCAAGCAAGGAAACGAGCTTCTGCCCGGATGGCGGTATCGGCGCCGCGCCCCGGCGGATGATCTCTGTCGCCGTCAGTTTTTTTCCATACAGCTTTTCGTTGGCGTCGTTATCCGGCCGCAAGGTCGAGCCCTCCAGCGAAATGCCTGCGAACAGGCCGCGAGCCCGGGAGTAGGACAGAATTTCGGCGCGCAGCGTGGCGTCCGTGGCCGCTGTGGCATCGCGGCCCTTTGGCCCAGCCGCAGCCGACATATCGGCGCCGAGTTTCACTTTACTGCTCAAAATCGAAGTGGCGCCGCGCGGGTTCATGACCAGCAGGACGAAATCGGTGGCCTGTCCGCCGAGTTGAAATCCAAGGCTGCCGCCTTCAAGGGCCATCATCGAAGGAGCTCCCCAGGGACCAGTAAAATGCTCGCCGCTGCGGCAGACCATCGCACCGCGGCCATAGCTTCCACCGACGATGAACGCTGCCTTGAGCACGGACGGGAACACAATGACGCACTCCGCCTTGTCGAGCAGATCCTGCGGGATATCATCCGGAATATTCATAATCTCTTCCATCACCACGCCGGCGTTATCCAGCCGGTCCGTTTCCTTATCGTTATCCGGCCGCGCCGCCAGGATGGGAGCGGCTGCGAGAGCAAGAACCATCCCCAGGGCAAGTAGTTTTCTCATGAGTTCGTTCCTCCTTTAAGTGGAGCTTGGTAAAACCGGGCTGGATGCCACCGCTATCATAGGACCTCCCGCATCATCGTGCAACGCGCGGGGTGGGATCTCGTGAAAAATTCAAGAAATCGTAAATCGCGCGTCGGATTTGGCAACGCACATTCGCTTCCGGTTCCTGCATCCGTGTGGACTATAATTGTTTTTCTCTTATGAATCCCCACGGGAGCGGCTCGATGGCAAGGAACCGAAGATTACACGCAATTTTGGTTGGATGCGTAGTTTTCGGCGCGGTTGTCTCCGCGGATACGTCCTGCACCGCGGCGCAATCGCCATCATCCCAATCGGCGACTTCACGCGCCGTCGCGACAAATCGCAAATCCGCAGTTCGCGCGGATGTGGAACGCTTCCGGGCTCGCGCCGACGCGGCGCTTTCCGCCACGGGGCCGGACAAAGGAGCGTGGGGCGTGCTAGTAACCGATGCCGGGACGGGGGAAGTTCTCTACGCGCGCAATCCCGACGGATATTTCATGCCCGCTTCCAACGCAAAATTATTTACCACGGCTCTCGCGCTCTCCACTCTCGGCCCGAACTATCGCTTGCAGACCGAAATCGTATCGACCGGGCCGCTCGACGCTAATGGTGTGCTGAACGGATCCCTTCTTCTGATCGGGAGCGGCGATGCGAATTTGTCGAACCGGAAGTTCCCTTTCGTCAAAGCGGAAGAGCGAGAGGGACCCCTTGATAAGGTGTACGCCGAGTTCGCCGATGCTGTTGTGGCGCGGGGGGTGAAGGAAATTAGAGGCGCGGTAATCGCGGATGACAGCATGTTTGAGCAGGTGAGGTTCCCGAGCGGCTGGCTGGTGGATGATCTGCTATGGTCCTACGGCGCGGCAGTCTCCGCGATCACTATCAATGACAACGTCTTCCCCATAACACTGCGTCCAGGTCCCAGGCAAACGGACCACGCTGAGTATGATGTCGGGCTCGCGGCCGGCTTCTATACCATCGAAAATTCAGTTTTCACCGGGCCACGCGGCAGCGAGGAGAAGCTAGCAGTGGCTCGATACCCGGGCTCCCGAGTGCTGCGGATAAGTGGCACGATGCCACTCGGCTCACCGCCTCGAAAGGTCTCCATCGCAATCGAGGAACCCGCCGAGTACGCTGCCTACATGCTGCTCCGCTTGCTCGAAGAGCGTGGCGTTCAAATCGACGGCCAAGTGCTGGGACGCCACGCTGAAGATCCGCGGGAAGTATGTGACCATTGTCCTCCGGGAGAAGTGCTTGCAGAACACACTTCCGTTCCGCTCTCGGACGAGATTCGCCTGACGAACAAAAACAGCGAGAACCTTCACGCGGAGCTTCTCTTGCTGCTCGCGGCGCATGAAAAGGCGGGCGCCAGAAATTACGAAGATGCTTTGAAATTCGCGTCCGATTTTTTCAAAGCCGCGGGCATCGCCGATGGCGACGTCGCGCTCAGCGACGGCTCGGGCCTTTCGCGCAAGGACCTGGTTACGCCGCGCGCCGTCGTGCAATTATTGCGATATGCCGCGACCCAGCCCTGGGGCGAGCTGTACCGTTCCACGCTCCCCGTGGCCGGCGAGGACGGCACGCTCTCTGACCGCATGAAAAATACTCCCGCAGTCGCGCGAGTCTTCGCAAAAACAGGAACCATCGGACACGGGAATGCGCTCTCCGGTTACGCCACAACGCTTCACGGCGAGCAGCTCTTGTTCTCAATTCTCGGAAACAACAACAACCTTCACGCGCAAGACGCAAACAAAGTCATCGATGCAATTTGCGTCGCGATGGTCGAGGAATTGGGACCACGGCGGCAAGCGATGAAAAGAAAATGAAGGAAGTAAAGGAACAACAAGGCGGAGCAGGTTTTAGTAGCACAGCCACTCTTGGCTGTGCGGGTTTTGCGATCGTAGATAATATGAGGATGAATGCAACCGGAGAAAACCGCACAGCCAAGAGTGGCTGTGCTACTTAAGGCATCCGGAATACCTGTAAATCATGGCTTCAGCCGCGTCATTCAGTTGCCAACGATTGGGGCCTTTAGGCCCTGAATCGTAATGATAATATGACCGGGAAAACAAAAATCATCACCGTTTTTGGAAGCTCGCGTCCCGAGGATGGGCATGCGGACTATGTGGAAGCGCTGGAACTCGGGCGCGCGCTCGCGGCGGCTGGATTTGCCGTCTGCACGGGCGGCTACGGCGGGGTGATGGAAGCCGTGTCGCGCGGCGCGCGCGAATCCGGCGGACGCGTGCTCGCCGTAACCTCCAGTTTTTTCCGCCCGCGCACGAATCGCTGGGTGGAAGAAGAAACCCGCGTGGCCACCTGGCAGGAACGCCTGTTTGAACTCGTGCGCCTCGGCGACGGCTACGTCGCCTGCAAGGGCGGCACGGGCACGCTCGTGGAACTCGCCGTCGTTTGGGAAATGCTCAACAAGAAGGCGATGGAGCAGCGCCCGTTTGTCGTGCTCGGCGATTTCTGGCAGCCGATTCTGGATCGCGTGCGCGAGGTCGAGCGCGGGCACGCGTCGCGATGGGGCGAGTCGAGCGATCCACTGGTGCACCAGGCGCCCACTCCCGCGGAAGCTGCGGAGTTTTTGACCGCCCGGCTGGCGAGCGGCGCGCCGCAAGGAAAGGGAATTTAGGAAAACGTGTCGCGCACCGCGGAGGACATTCTCGAATTTAACCGGCTGCGCGATCTGTTGCGCCGCCAGACGACGTGTGCGCCCGGACACCGCGCGGTGGACGCGCTTTCGTTTTCGCAGGATCGCTCCGCACTGCAAGCCGCCTTCGCTCAGATTTCCGAGGCCGTCAACTATCTGGGCGACGGCAGCGAAATGGGATTCGGTTCGCTGGCCGATCCGGCGCGTTGGCTCGCGGAACTCGACGCGCCAGTGGCTGTGCTCACGCCGCCCATGCTGCTCGATGCCGCATCGGTCGCGGACACGGCCGCGATGCTGCGCGACTCCTTTCGCGAGACTGGCCGCGCCGGCTCGGGCCCTACCGCCAGGCAATTTCCGCTGCTCTCCGCGCGCGCCAATTCTGTTGCGGATCTTCGCCCGCTCGCGGTGGCCATTCGCCGCGCCGTCCTGCCCAACGGAGAAATCAGCGACGACGCCTCGCCCGAACTGAAACGCATTCGCGCCAATATGGGGCGGACGCGCGAGACGATCCAAAAAACGCTCGAACGCATGTTGCGCGCTCGAGGCGGTGACGCGGGCGAAGATTACGTCACGCTGCGCAACGACCGCTTCGTCATCCCCGTGCGCGCGGCTGAACGGCGCCAGGTGCAGGGCGTCGTGCACGCCGCAAGCGCCACGGGGCAAACGGTGTTTGTCGAGCCGTTTGAAACTATCGAGCACAACAATAGACTCGTTCAGCTGGCCGAGGATGAGGCCTCGGAAATTGCGCGAATCCTGGTCGAGTTGACCGAACGCCTGCGCGCGAGTCTCGGGCCGCTGCGCTTTGCGGTCGAAACGATTGCCGAACTCGATTCCGTTTTCGCTCGAGCGCGCTTCGCGCGCGAATTCGATTGCACGCTGCCCCAATTTACAAATGAAAGTTTTCTTCCGCAATCATCCCATGTTCAACATTCGGATGGTGAGCACTCGCGTGAACTGCCTTCACTCGAACTGGAAGACGCGCGGCATCCCGTGCTCGCCGACACGCTGCGCGCGCATGGGCGCAGCGTCGTCCCGATGACGCTTGCGCTGGGAGGAACGAAAACCGTTCTCGTAATCAGCGGCCCGAACACCGGCGGCAAAACGGTCGCGCTCAAAACAGTCGGCCTTGCGGTTCTGTCCGCGCAGTCGGGCATCCCTGTCGCCGCCGAGACCGCCCGCCTGCCGCTGGTTGACCGCGTGCTCGTGGACATCGGCGACGAGCAATCGATCGCCGCCGATCTCTCCACATTTTCCGCGCACATCCTCAACGTCCGCGCCATGCTCGAAGCCGCCACGCCGCGCTCGCTCGTGCTCGTGGATGAGCTCGGCACCGGCACGGCTCCGGAAGAGGGCGCCGCGCTTGCCGTCGCCCTGCTCGACGAATTCCGCGACCGAGGCTGCCTGACGCTCGCGACCACGCACCATGACCGTTTGAAAACGTACGCCTCGACAACCCCGGACGTCCTCAATGCCGCAGTCGAATTCGACGAAGTAAATTTGCGCCCCACGTATCGACTGATGGTCGGCGTCCCTGGGGGATCGAGCGGCATTGACATCGCCCGCCGCCTCGGACTTCCCCCTCAGGTGATTGACCGGGCGCGCGCGCAACTTTCACCCGAAGCGCACGAGGCTGCCGCCCTGATTGCCTACCTGCATCGCAGCCGCGACGAGCTCGAGGCACTGAAGCGCGAAGCTACGCGCGCCGCTCAGGAATTTGCCGAAGAAAAAAAGCGTTTGCAGACCGAGTGGACGGACCGGCAACGAACGCGCCTGAAAGAACTCGAGCAGCAGTTCGGCCACACAATTAAGAAACACGAAAAGGAAGTCGCGCGCGCTATCGAGGGCGTCAAGGAACGCGAACTGCGCGCGCAACTCGAAAAGCAAACGCAAAAGAAACTCGTAAAGGCGCGCGGCGACGCGCGCGAAGAAGCCGATGCCGCAACCGTAGCGCACCTGGCCGATTCGCAAGCCGACCTCGGAATCGCAGCCGCGCAAGCCACGAAGCCGGTCGCGCAGAGCGACCTCCTTCCCGGCGCGCGCGTCCGCGTGCGCGGCCTGCCTGCGCCTGTGACGCTGCGCCGCCGCGACGGCGACACCGCCGAAGTCGAAGCAGGCCCGCTGCGCATGAAAGTCGCGCTCGCCGACATCACAGCCCTCGTTGGCGAGGAGGCTTCTAAGAAGCGTGTCCTTCCGCAAGGCGTCACCGTGCGCACGCAACCCGCAACCGAGCCCGCCGGCGAAGAAATTAACCTAATCGGCTGCACCGTCGAAGAAGCCACTCGGCGCGTGGACAAATTCCTCGATCAAGCCGCCCTCGCCGGTTCTTCGCAAATCCGCATCATCCACGGCCACGGCACAGGAGCGTTGCGCCGCGGCCTTGCCGAATTCCTGAAGACGCATCCGCTCGTCGAAGCGATTCGCTCCGAGGTGGAGGATCGCGGCGGAACCGCCATCACGGTGGTTGAATTGAAGGAATAGGCGCGTTTGCTCAATCTGCGCAAACCGTCTTACATCGAGGGGCGTCTTTCCGGAGAACATCCGGGAGACTCCAATAATTATATCGTGATACGATAAACATCGGCGTGCATGTCTGAGTCTGGGGATTTTCCCACCGTTGCGATGAAGATCCTAATTTCGGGTGCTGGAATCGCGGGACCCACCCTCGCGTACTGGTTGGCGCGTTACGGGCTGGAGCCTACCATTGTGGAAAAGGCGCCCCGCTTGCGAACGGGCGGCTACGTCATCGACTTCTGGGGCGCCGGTTTCGACATTGCGGATCGCATGGGCTTGCTGCCGGAGATCTCCCGCAAGGCTTATCAAGTACAGGAGGTTAGAGTCGTAAACCGGGAAGGAAAACGAATCGCAGGATTTCCAGCCAAGACGTTTTCCCGAGCCGCACAAGGGCGCTTCGCCAGTCTTCCGCGAGGGGATCTCGCGGCGATCATTTTCGGCCAAATCGAAGGCAGGACTGAGGCGATTTTTGGCGATAGCGTGGCCCGCATCGATCAGTCCGAGAAAGGCGTCCGCGTCACTTTTGAAAGCGGCATGGTGCGCGACTTCGATGCTGTGGTGGGCGCGGACGGCCTTCACTCTCGAGTTCGCGAGCTAATATTTGGCGCAGAGTGTCAGTTTGAAAAGTACTTGGGTTATAAGGTCGCGGCTTTTCGGGCCGCCGGCTACAGGCCAAGGGATGAACTGGTTTATGTGATGCACACGGAGGTGGGCCGGCAAGTGGGGCGATTCGCGCTACGCGACGATCAGACCATGTTCCTGTTTATCTTTGCGGATAAATCGCCCGGCCTAGAAGGGGGAAGTGATCTATGCGCCCAAAAAGTCCTGCTGAAGAAATCCTTCGCGAACTGCGGGTGGGAATGCCCGCAGATTCTGGATCTGCTTGATGAGACCGGCGACCTCTATTTCGACCGAGTAAGCCAGATCCGGATGGATCCTTCTGAACAAGGATCATGGACACGCGGTCGCGTAGCTTTGCTCGGCGATGCGGCTTCCTGTGTGTCGCTGCTTGCCGGGCAAGGCACCGCGCTGGCAATGGTGGCCGCCTATATTCTGGCGGGTGAACTTCATCTGGCCAACGGCGATTGCGCGCGCGCGTTCGCCCGATATCAGAAATTATTCGGTCCCTTTGTCTTGAACAAGCAGAAAGCAGCACTGCGTTTTGCAGGCGCATTTGCGCCCAGATCGAAATTTGGGCTGTTCTTCAGCAATCAAGTTATGAATCTCATGAGGATCAACTGGATTACGGATCTTGTCGTCAGCCGCGATATTGCGGACAAAATCTCTCTTCCAGAATACTAACGGGCCGCGCAATCGCGGAGGGCGCCGAGGCGAGCGGATCTCCGGGTCGCGGCGCTCGGCTCCAGCATCCGAATGGTTGCATTTAACACTCCTTGCCGGCATTATGCAACCCAGAGGTTGCGCATGATCGCGGATCGGATCGAGAAAAAGATTTTGTTGCGCGCGCCGCGCGAACGCGTCTGGCGCGCAATCAGCGACGCCAAAGAGTTCGGCCTCTGGTTCGGAGTCGCTTTCGACGGGGCCTTCGCCAAGGGCGCGCGCTTGACCGGGAAAATCACACCGACCACCGTGGATGCGGATGTCGCCAAGATGCAAGAGCCCTACGCTGGAAAAGCCTTCGAGTGGACGGCGGAGCAGATCGAACCGATGCGCCGAATCTCTTTCCGCTGGCATCCCTACGCAGTGGAAGAGGGCGTCGATTATTCGAAGGAGCCGACAACGCTGATTGAATTCGAGTTGGCAGACGCCCCCAACGGCATTTTGCTGAAAATTACGGAATCCGGTTTCGATCAGATTCCGCTCGCGCGGCGCGCCAAAGCCTTCCAAGCGAACGAGGGCGGCTGGGAAATGCAGACTCGGCTCATCGGGAAGTACCTTGCGAAAACGTCGTAACTCAACAGCCATAGCTCAGCCACGGGATTCCGCCTTTCTTTTCGCCGCGCTTGGCGACAAGACGCGCTTACGGATTGTCGCCCGCCTCTGCGCCGGCGGACCGATGTCCATTGCACGCCTCACCATGGGCTCTCGCGTCACTCGTCAAGCGATCACCAAACACCTGCGTGTGTTGGAAGGAGCGGGCCTCGTGCGCAGCACGCGAAGCGGGCGCGAGAGCCTCTGGCAACTGGAACAGCGTCGCCTTCGGGAAGCGCGCCGCTACCTTGAGCTCATTTCACTGCAATGGGATGACGCACTCGGGAGGCTGCGCGCGTTCGTCGAGGAATAGCGCGAGGGTCGAGATTCACGAAGGGACACCTGGTCAGGCCTCGTGTCCCCTCAGAATATCCAGATGAATTGCGATCGCCGGTTTATCCCGCGGCGCGAGCGGCTGACCCATAGGCATCGGCAAGCGCCTTCGTGTCCGTATACTCGCGGAATACCGCGACCTTGCCGTTGCGGACACTAAAAGCCATGATCCAGTCGAGCTCGATGGTCCGGTTTGTGGCTTTTACCCTGGTGCGCTCCCAACCGACCACGAGTACGCGGTCGCCCTCGGCCACGAATTCACGGGGTTGGAAATCCAGGACTTCCGATTCGGCAGCCAGTTTTCGAAAGAAATTTGCGACTCCGTCGCGCCCGCGATACGTGCCGGCAAGCGGCAATCCCGCGCCGGGAATTGTCCACTCCACGTCCTCGGCCATCAGCGCCAACAAACCGGGGATATCGCCACGGCTGAAAGCGGCGTAACCTTCTTTCACGAGTTGCACATTTTCTTGAGTGCCCATTGATATTCCTCCTGACATGATTTTGTGTCCTTCCTACGGGGAGGCCATACTTACACGCCTAAGTATTTTCCGATAGCGGTAAATTTTGATTCCATGCCGCGCGTGACGCCGGGTTACTCGTGCGCGCGACGTCGAAGCTCCGCGGCGTGTACAATACGCATCCGAGCGTTCCAATCGAACTTACATGGCGGAAGCAGGGTCATTTGCGGATCGTGTGAAGCAGCAGGCGGACATTGTCCGCGTGGTGGGGGAATACGTCCGTCTGAAAAAGTCCGGGCAGAATTTCACGGGGTTGTGCCCGTTCCATTCCGAAAAGACGCCCTCGTTTGCGGTGCATCCGGTGAAGCAGATTTATCACTGCTTCGGATGCGGCGCGGGCGGAGACGTTTTCAAGTTCGTGATGGAGATGGACAAGATCACGTTTCCGGAGTCGGTGCGCGCCGTGGCGGAAAAATGCGGCATCGCGATTCCGCGCGCGCGCGAACGCACGCCCGAGGAACGCAAGGAAAATCAGCAGCGCACTTCGCTCGTAGAACTACACCGCGAAGCGGCTGCACTTTTTGTGCAGCAATTAAATGGCACGCCGGAAGGCCGCGCAGCAAAGGCATATCTGCTCGATCGTGGTCTGGACTCCGAGGCCATGGCGCGCTTCGGCATCGGCTTCGCGCCGTCGGGCGGAGAAGCCCTGCTGCGCGCGATGAAGCAAAAATATCCTGAGAAGGCGTTAGAAGTTTCCGGCCTCTTCAGCCGCGATCAGAACGGCCGGCTCTTTGACCGTTTTCGACGCCGCGTGATGTTCCCCATCGCCAACGAATCGGGAAAGATCGTCGCATTCGGCGGCCGCGCGCTGGGCGACGACCTGCCGAAATATCTGAACTCGCCTGAGACGCCCATCTATTCGAAGAGCAATATTCTCTATCATCTCGATCGCGCCAAGGAAGCGCTGCGCCAGCGCGATTTCGCCGTGCTGGTCGAGGGCTACATGGATGCGATTGCCGTGGCGCGCGCCGGAATCTCAAACGTCGTCGCAAGCTGCGGCACGAGCCTCACCGAGCCGCAAGTCAAACTCCTGAGCCGCTTCACCCGCCGCATCATCGTTAACTACGATCCGGACACCGCAGGACAGGCCGCCACCGAGCGCTCGCTCGCAATCCTGCTCGAGCAAGGCGCCGAGGTGCGCGTGCTTGCTCTCCCGGGCGGCAAGGATCCGGACAGCTTCATTCGCGCCGAAGGCGCTGCGGCCTACACGAAATTGCTGAATGAGGCCCCGCCCTATGTCGATTATCTGATTTCGCGCGCCCGCAAGATGGACATGTCTACCGCCGAAGGAAAACTTCGCGCCGTGAATTTCCTAATGCCCTACGTGCAGCGCATTCCGGACCGCATTCTGCGCTCGGAGTGGGCTACGCGCATTGCGCAACAGCTTCGCATCGAGGAGCCCGTGCTGCGCGAATCGATGCGCAAAGCGGCAAGCGAGCGCCGCAGTGAGGTGAAAGCCCGCCCGGAGCTCGTTGGCAGGGTCGGGAAGCCTGCCGAGCGGCGCCTGGTGCAGATGCTGATTGAAGCCGAAGAGTTTCGCGAGCAACTGGCTCAGGAGATTCGCGCCGGGGAGTTGCACCGCGGGCTGGAAAGCGAGCGCATCCTTACGGCACTGGTTGAGGCCTGCGCAACGGGCGCCCGGCCGGACGCCGCCGAGCTGGCCTTGTCGCTGGAGGAACGCGACCGCCGGCTCCTGTTCGAAATCGCGTTCGAATCCGCCGCCCCGCCCACCTGGGAAGAAGCCGAAAGCTGCCTGGCGGTCCTGCGCCGCCGCCGGGCTGAAGAGGAATTGACCGCCGTCCAGAAGCAAATTGAATCGTTTGCGGTCGCCGCGGGCGCAGGAGCGGGGGGCGAACTGAGGCGTCTTTTGGAGCGTAAGCAAGAACTGCGGCGGCGGCTGGATCCCCCCCCGCATTAGTCCCCGAACTCGGCAACTTTTTCGGAGTTTGCATACAACCTGATTCAGAGCAGGTTTAAGTAGCACAGCCACTCTTGGCTGTGCGGGTTTTGCGATCGTTGTCAGGCAGCTAGCCACTCTTTGCGGCATACAAAACCACACAGCCAAGAGTGGCTGTGCTACTTAAACCTTCCCTAAATCGACTTTTCCGCTTCGCCGCGACCGATTGCGGTGTTTGTATTGATTAATACCCAATAAACAAAAGAGTTGACGCATTTGCCCGCCGCCGGATAACTTGATCCGGTTTGGGCACGGTGGCAGCGTAACGCAGGCATGGCAAATTGCATCTAAATGCGTGTGCAGAGCACCCTTGCGAAATCGGGGTGCGGGCGGGGTCGAACGCATCGTTTGCGAGGCAAAGGACCGCCTCACTGGCCCGCATGCAGAATCAATTTGAGCACCAGTTACGATACCGAAGTTTTGTTGGTTGCCGGATTTGCCGATACTTGATTCAGGACCTGCTTATTAATACTGCGTCGCTGTAAGGGTTGCTTCTGGCATTATTTTTTGGAGGACTCCTTGGCGCTGGCTATCGAAGAGAAATACGATCAGGTACGGCAACTCATTGCCATGGGCAAGGAGCGCGGCTACCTGCTCTATGACGAAGTAAACGACATTCTGCCCGCCGAAGTGCATTCCTCGGAAGAAATTGACGACCTCCTCTCCACTTTTGAGCGCTACGGAATTGATATTTACGAAGACCTCGCGGCGGCAAAAGCTGCCCGCGCGACCGCCGACCCTACAGTAGCCGAAGCCCCCGAAATCGAATCCAAGGACGAACTTCCCGTCGCGGAAGACTCGGGCGATCTCGACCTCACGCCGGGAATGCTCGAGAAGACCAACGACCCGGTGCGCATGTACCTGCGCGAAATGGGCACCGTGCCGCTGCTCACGCGCGAGGGCGAGGTAGCCATCGCCAAGCGCATCGAGCGCGGGCAGTTGCTGGTCCTCAAAACCATCACGCGCTCCCCGATCATTCTGAAGGAACTGCTGACAATCGGAGACGACCTCCGCAAGGGCACCCGTTCGATCAAGGAAATCGTCCAGTTTGACGACGAAGAGCTGACCGAAGAGAAGATCGAAAACAAGACCAAGAAAACGCTCAAGGTCCTCGACAAAATCGCCAAGCTGTACCACGAATGTCTGCGCGAAGCCGTGAAGCTCGAGCGGATGACCAAGTCGAAGAAGCGCCCTTACATGCGCGCGAAGTATCACGTTTCCCGTTTGCGCATCGAGTTGTCGCAACTGGCGCGCTCGATCGAGTTCCACCTGTTTGAGAAGAAGCGGCTCATCGACAAAATCCGCCACACCGTCGAGCGGCTGCAGTCCCTCGAACGCGAAGCGGGAAAACTCGAGCGCCGCGCCGACGCCTCCAAGGGCGACAACGCCGCCGAAGCGCGCAAAGAACTGCGCACGCGCCGCACCGAGCTGCGCGAAATCGAAGTTTCCAGCGAGACTGGGCTCACCGATCTGAAGCGCATGCTTCAGGTGATACTTCGGGGAGAAGCCGAAGCCGAACAAGCAAAAAAAGAATTGATCGAGGCCAACCTCCGCCTCGTCGTTTCCATCGCGAAAAAATACACCAATCGCGGTTTGCAGTTCCTGGATCTGATTCAGGAAGGCAACATCGGCCTGATGAAAGCCGTGGACAAGTTCGAGTGGCGCCGCGGCTACAAATTTTCCACCTACGCCACGTGGTGGATCCGCCAGGCCATCACCCGCGCCATCGCCGACCAGGCCCGCACCATCCGCATCCCGGTGCACATGATTGAGACGATCAACAAGCTGATCCGCACCAGCCGCCAGCTGGTCCAGGAACTCGGCCGCGAACCCACCTCCGAAGAAATCGCCAAGCGCATGGACATTCCCGTGGCGAAGGTCCGCAAGATTCTGAAAATCGCGCAGGAGCCGATTTCCCTGGAGACGCCCATCGGCGAAGAAGAAGATTCGCACCTTGGCGATTTCATCGAGGACAAGGCTGTGGTCTCGCCCTCCGACGCGGTTATCAACCTCAATTTGAAAGAGCAGACCTCTTCCGTCCTGAAAACTCTGACGCCGCGCGAGGAAAAAGTCATCAAGATGCGTTTCGGTCTCGACGACGGCTCCGAGCACACGCTCGAGGAAGTCGGCCAGTCCTTCGCTGTCACTCGCGAGCGCATCCGCCAGATCGAAGCCAAGGCCCTGCGCAAGCTGCGCCACCCGTCGCGCTCACGCAAGCTCCGCGCCTTCCTCGAAGGCTCTTCGCGCGATTACCTCTGATCAAAGGTTGGGTTAAGCCGGAAGTTCAACGTACGATGAAGTTGCTTGTGGTTCGGGGACCGGATAGCCTTCCTGACGCAATCCCTCAACGTGAAATTCAATTGCCTCGCGCATGTTCCGCTCCGCTTCTTCGCGTGACGTTCCAGTGGAGACGCAACCGGGAAGGTCAGGAGAATAGCTGGAGTAACCGCTGCCAGTTCGTTCGATGACAATGAGATATTTCTTCATTTCTTCAATCCCGCTTGTTTCAGAATACTATTCAACGTCCCAGGCGCCAGGTCGTCCCCAGGCTGGCCGGAGATTGTTACAAGGCCTGGTTTTGCCGGATGCTTATATTGCTTATGGCTGCCCCTTGTTCGCGATGAGAACCAACCGTCTTCAGCAAGCAACTTAAGGATATCACGGACTTTCTCGCGCCAACCTTATTGTTGGCACTCGACGCAGTCAAGCCACTTTCTCCGTAGATCAAACATTATCTTAATGTGATGTTTCCGCATTCCACGCAGCGACAACCTGGTCGAGGCCTTCCCTGTATGTCGGATAGCGCGGCGTCCAGCCGAAATCGCGCCGTAGGCGCGCGTTGGTCGTCCTGGTTGATTGCGTGAAGTACGCTACGGCGCGCTCTCCTGCAAGCCATCTTGCGAGCCAGACGGGAACGCGTCGCGGGCGCGGTGCTCCGAGGCGAGCCGCGGACTCTTCCAGCAGAGCGCGCACCGTAATTAATTCGTTGTCCACGAGGTGCCATACGCCATTGCGAGGCTGCTCCGCGGCGAGCACATACGCGCTCGCGGCGTCGTCGGTGTGAATCATGGCCCACTCCGCGTCTCCGCGGCCGATGATCGGCATGGCGCGTTTTCGCAATGCATCGGCGAGCATTCGCGTATGCGCGGAATCGCAATCATAGAACGCGCCGCCGCGCAGAACGGAGGTAACGAATCCTTCCGCCGAGCCGGCTTCACGCGCAATCGCCTCCGCGTCGATTGCGGATTGATAACTCGGATCGGACGCCAGCGGAGAATCCTCATCGAATGCGGATCCATCTTTCGGGCGGGCCACCCAGACCACGCTTTGTTGAATGTAAGTTTTCGCGCCGATTTTGGCGGCGGCTTCGGTCAGGCAGCGCGTGCCTTTGCGGCGAATATGGTCGTTCATCGCCCAATCGGCGGGAGTCGTCTTTTGTTTTGTAGGAATTGCAGTGGCGGCGTGAATGACGGTGTCGCAGCCTTCCGCAGTCCGAGCCAGGGATTCCGCATCGAACAAGTCCGCATGGCGCGGCTCGCCACCGGCTTCTTTCACGGCGCTTTCGGCTTTCGCGCTGCGCACCTGACCGACCACCAAGTGGCCGCGCGCCACGAATTGCCGCACGAGTCTCCGCCCCAGCACTCCGGAAGCTCCCGCGATGAATACGTTCATCGAGCGCTCCTCATTGCAGCGGAAAAAAATACCTCACATTTTGTCATACCGAGCGAAGCGAGGAATCTCTCTTCCTTTTCTCGTGCCTAGATCGAAGAGAGATTCCTCGCTTCGCTCGGAATGACAAAATAAATTACCTTTCCGCAGCCATTCAGCCTGTGGGTCCAGCTTTTGCTCGTGCAAAAAAACCACACAGGCTGAAGCGTGTGCCACTAAACCGCCGTCGCCGGCGTTTTCCCCGCGCCGAGCGAAAGCGCGCGCACCCGCAGCGCGGCCACGACTCCGCCGCCGTAAATCGCGCCAAGCAATAGAAATGCGATGGACAGCGCCACGTGTTCGGCGAACCATCCGAGCGTGAAGCTCATCCCCACCTGCAAAACCGTCCCGATCACCGAGAACGCGGACTGCGTGCGTCCCATGAGATGCCGCGGCACCGTGGCCATGATCGAGGTTTGTGTCAGCACGCCTCCGAGCGCGCGGCACACTCCAAACAGCGCGTTCATCGCTACGGCAACGGAAAGAACGCGCGCGTAGGGAAACAGCGTATGTCCCACGGCCAGCGTGGCCAGCGCCGCGATCAGCACGCCGTACGGCTTTTTTCGTGCTGCGACACCCGCCGCAAGCCCACCGACGATCGCCCCGCCGGCCCAACCGGCTTCGATCCATCCATAACCCCGCGCCCCCGCGAAGAGCAAATCTTTCGCGAGCGCCACGACCAGAACATTCGCGCTGATCACTCCGGCCATCATGCAGGCATACGTGAAGCCCAGCGCCAGAACCCGCGGCTGCTGCCGCAAGTAAGCCAGTCCCTCGGCAATATCGGCGAAAACACCCAAGGCCCCGGGCCCGGCTTCGTCCGTCCGCATCAGCGTCGGTTCGGACATTTCCGGCGGCGCTTCAATCGTGGGCGAAGAGGAAACCAGGCGGATATTTTGGATTTCGCGTGGCGCGTAATACCCATGCCGCAGCGCCAGCAGGCAAAGCGCGGAAATCAGGTAGGTCGTTCCATCAATGCCGAGAATTCCTGCAAGGCCCGCGCGTTCGTAAATAAATCCGACCAGCGCGCCCGCTGCCGCCATTCCGCCCTGCACGGCAATCAGCACGGTGGCGTTGGCTGTCACCAATTTTTCCTGCGGGACGAGTTCCTGGATGAGCGCATTCGTCGTCGACCAATAAATCGCGAATCCCACACCCAGCAGCAATACCATTGAGTACAGTTCCCACAGTGCTAATCGGCCCGCGTACGCCAGCCCGGCCGTCCCCAAAACAATCACTGCGCGCGCCGCGTCGATGACGATCCCCAAGTACCGGCGGTCGACGCGATCGATCAGCACTCCCCCGAACGGCGGCACCACCAGGCCCGGCAAAGTCACGAGAATTACGATCAGGCTGACCTTCACCGTGGAATGCGTCGCGCCCAGAACGTACCAGGTCACACCCGCAAAATTCATTCCCGTCCCAAACAACGACACCAGCATCGCCACAAAGAAAAAGGGAAATCCGGGAACGCGAAAAAGTGCTTTCCAGCCGGGTGCTGATGGATGTTCCGGGGCCATTTCAGAATCGGGAGAGCCACTCTTCGGCATCTGCGCCAAGTTTAGCGGCAATGGTGTCTCAGGTCCAAGAAAATGAGTCCTCCCGCTGCGGTGAAATTACTCCGTCTCTCTGAGAAGCCCGGCCGCGCAAGGACTTGCTTGGCAATTGCGTTCCCTGAGTCAACCCCTAATCAGCAGATTCTAAAGCTGTTGCTGTCATTTATGCGCATTCAACGATTCGCTTATGCATCCCTTAGAAGAAAAAAGCTATTTTGGTCGCCAATTAACTTGTGCTTTCGGGCGCGGGAAGGATTTGGCGAATGTTGACGGAGCAACTTCAACCGGGCGAGCGGTTCGAGTACTTCCGCATCGAAGCCTTCGTCGTGCGCACCAGCATGACCAGCATCTATCGCGCCACGGACCTGCGAACCGGCCAGCTCGTCGCCATCAAAATCCCGCACCCCGAACTCGAATGCGACCCGGTTTTTTACAGCCGCTTTCAGCGGGAAATCGCTATCGGCAAGAAGCTCAACCATCCAGGCGTCGTGCAAATGATCGACAGCAGCGACATGGATCAGCTTTGCATCGTCATGGAATGGGTCGACGGCCGGTTTTTGCGCGAAATTATCGCCAGGGAAGGAAAACTCTCGGTTGAACGCGCGAGCGGCATTGCGGCAGGAATCTGTGAAGCACTCGAATACATTCACAGCCAGGGAGTTGTGCACCGCGACCTCAAACCGGAAAACGTCATGGTCGGTGAAGGAGACTGTATCAAGCTTATCGATTTCGGCATCGCCGCCGGAGAAGGCATGCGCCGCCTCACGTTTTCCAAGTTGTCAAATGCCATGGGCACTCCCGATTACATTTCGCCCGAGCAAATCAAGCGCAGGCGCAGCGACGGGCGAAGCGACGTCTACGCCCTCGGCGTCATTCTCCACGAAATGCTGACCGGGCAAACGCCCTTCAACGGCCCCAATCCGTTCGCCGTCATGAACGACCGCTTGGTGAACGATCCGCCGTCCGCGCGCGAAATCAATCCTGAAGTTTCCGCGCAGGTGCAGGAAATTCTGTACCGCGCGATGGAGCGCGAACCGGAAATTCGGTACGCGAATGCGCGTGATTTGGCCGCCGCGCTGGCGCACCCCGAATTCGTCGAGGTCATCGACCGCGCGGCGCGCAAGGAACGCAAGCCCGCGCTCCTTCCGTTCGTGAAAAGAATCCTGTCCTACACCATGCTCCTGATGATTCCTGTCGTGATCTTTACGCTGATTTTGTTCGTCACTCGATTGAAGTAAATCCACGTCCTGCCGCCGGCTCTGGTACCACCCCACCAAGGTTCGCCGGATTACTCTTTCTGCGCTGTAGTACTCCCGGCCCATAGCCATTTCCCGGTCCTTCCTCAAGCATGGTGAGAGCATCCGCACGCCTTCGCGGGAAGGGAATGTCACTCAAGGGAGGAACCTATGGCGCGGAATATAATTCTAATTGCATCGTGCGCTTTGGCCCTGGCCACCTGTGCCCCCGCACGTTCGCAAGATTCGCAAGCCTCTTCGCCTTCGCTCGGCGACCTGGCGCGGCAGGCCCAGAAAGACAAGGATAAAGAAAAAGCCAGCAAACCCGTCGCGAAGGTCTTGACCAACGACGACCTTCCCTCCGGTTCAAGCGCTGGCTCCACCGCCCTCGCCTCGGGACTCGGACAACTCGTTAAGCCGTCGGCCGGAAGCAAGGCCGGCGCTGACCCTTCACCGACGCAGAAGCTCGACCTGCTCGAATCCGTTCTCGGCCAGATTGAGTCTATGGATCGCGGTACGCTCGTCCGTAGTGTGCTGAATGGCAAAGACACCGATTTTCCGGGACGCGGCAAATGGGAGGAACGATTGTTCGCTGCACGGGAGACTTATGTAGCCCAATGCCGCGACCTGATTCAAAAGGCCAGGCAAATCGTCGCTGCCGCGGATGGCCTCAAAGGCAATCAGGACCCGAACGACCCTCGCGTGAAGGAAATGACCGCCAGGCTGCAATCTCTGATGCAAGAAGCCGTGCGAACCGATGCCGCGCTCCAAGCCGTAGTCATCGAGGGCCGTGACCTCGCCGGTCAGCCGGCCGCTCGTTAACCCGAGCCTCTTAAACGATTCATTGGGCGGCGCCCCAGCGATCACACCAGACTTTTGGCCCGAATCGTGCGGGCCCCATCGCAAAGCGATTTTTTCCCCCGAGAGTTTTATTCTTTCCCCGGCAGCGCTACCTCATAGAACGACGCGCACAATGCCAGCTGCTTCTTCGGGCTCCCCGGATCGTAGAATATCGGAACGTTCATTCCCACTGAAAGCTGCCGTGAACCATCCGCCGCGCCCCGCGTGAAATATTCGCCAATGGGCGTCGTGAACTCGTAGCGAATGTTTGGACCGTTGCGCGCCATCCACCGTTTAGTCACCTGCGCCGTGGCAATTTCTCCCTCGGCCAGCAGGCGCTTCTGCCGTGCGAGCGCATTCAGCATCACGAGGGCAACCACCACGACGAAGGCAATCGAAAGCGCGTACATTGAAAACTGCGGCGGCCCGGAGTTCCCGCCTGCCCCCTTCGATGTTGCCGCCAGGCCGGCCGCGTAAATCCCCACGGAAGCCAGTAGCGCCGCCGAAACAACCGTGGCGATTATTTTTCCCCGCCGGCTCATCCGCACGGGCCGAGGCCTGGGCAACTCGGCCAACGCGCGGCTCATATCGTCGTAAGGCCCCGAGGCACCTCCGCCCGGCTGCCTGCTCGAACTGGCCACGTCCCGGAATGCCGCCGTCACAACGGCCTGCCCGGTTCATTTCCGTACGCGCCGATTCGGTTTTTTCTTTTCACCATAAGAAACACCAGAATCGCCGGAATAATCGCAATGAACCCGAGTTCTGCAAGAACGAGAACTTCGGCGTGCCCGATGAAGATCCAGACAATCAAAGGCGCGTCGAACAGCATCACCAGCACGGGAAGGAGGCGCAGAAACAGCCGCGTCTGCTTCTCAGCCTCCCCGCGATTCCATCCACATTGCGGGCAATACGCCTTGCCCACGGCATTCGCCACGGGCATGTGGCATTGCGGGCATCCGGTCGTCGTCATGGCGTCACGAGTACCAATGCTTCAGAGCCCTTACGGGAATCGTCAAATCCTTGTAGGGCGCGGCTTCCAAAGGCTGCGGAAAAAGTAGCACAGCCACTCTTGGCTGCGCGATTTTCGCGATGGATCGCGTCCCGGACGCGCGACAGACCAGTAAACCGCACAGCCAGGAGTGGCTGTGCTACTAAAACCTTCCCGGAACCGGCTCTTTCCGCAGTTCGTTCCAGCCGTGCGGTAAAGTATGCAGTATCAATAAAGCTTTAGCCGCTGGCTTGTCCGGAGTCAAGTCGCCACACGGACTTCAGCCTGTGAAAGTTGGCTTTCTCCCACGCGAAATTCCACAGACTGAAGTTCGCGCTGCCAAAACCTCCTCCGCGTCGCTGTGCGGCGCTGCAGGGAAATCATTCCCGAGTATGTCAGGATCGCCGGCTAGAAATTCCCCTGCGCCGGAAAATACGCGCTCTTCAAATAGGTTTGCGATTGCGCCTCGCTCTTCAGCGGAAGAATCTTGTCCGGGTCGAGCCGCACCATCACGTAGCGGATGTGATCGTCGATTTTCGTGAACCAGTGCCCGGTTCCCGCCGGGATGATGATCATGTCCCCCGCCTTCAGTTCGTGAACTTCCGGATTCTTAATCGACGCCGCGCTGAAGCCGGGCCCATTCTGTTCGCGCACCGTTTTCAGCGTGCTCGGCCGGGGCTTGGGGTCCACGAGGTCCGGCCCCGTCAGAAGCGTTGCCGAGCCTTCGATCACGTAATAGACCTCGCTCACCTGCTCGTGCTCGGCCACCGCTTCCGCCACAATGTTTTCCGCGCCCGTGGCCTGCCCCAGTTTCCCGCGGTAGATGCTCCCAATTCCCACCTGCACCTTGCCGACATCCACCGAGCGCACCTGCTGGTCCACCAGCTTGTGCTCGATGGCCCGCTGGTTGTACGCATCCAGCTCGCTCTTCGGAACATACACGGCCGAGCAGTGGTTGCACGTGGGCTTCGGTTCCACTTGCTGTGCGAGGACCGGGAACACGGTTGTCACTGCGCTCAGCACGACAATTTTCAAAGCAATGTTTTTGATCTGCATTTGGCTTTCTCCTCGGAAACATTTATCAGGCCGCATCGGATCCGGTTGGCCTTATCTATACATTAAGATCGCCCGGGTTAGGCGGAAAAAACTGCTCAGCCAGATTCTGCCCCATTCTTTCTGCTTCCGGAAGCCAGAGTCCCACCAATAGTCGGTATTCACCCGAAGGCATGACCAGATTACCGGAAGCCAACTCTGCGCGCCTTTCTGTCACGTCACTCAACACAATCCGTCTTATGATGTAGCGATGACTGCATTGATCGAGCTGCGCAACCTTATCGTCGAGATTCCCACGCCGGCGGGATGGATTCGTCCGGTGGACGACGTTTCGTTTGTGCTCGATGCGGGCGAATCGCTCGGGCTTGTGGGCGAATCGGGGAGCGGCAAGTCGATGCTCGCGCTCGCGCTGATGGGATTATTGCCGCCGGGCGCGCGCGTGGGCGGCGAAGCCTGGCTCTCCAGCCTCGGGGCAAGCATGAATGGCGAGAGTGCGTCGCGCGTGAATTTGCTCACACTCGCCGAACGCGAACGCATCGGCGTGCGCGGGCGCGACATCGCCATGATTTTTCAGGAGCCTATGACGGCGCTCAATCCCGTCATGCGCGTGGGCGCGCAAATTGCCGAAGCGATTCGCGCGCATCACGCCGGGCTTTCCCGTGAGGAAGTCGAGCACCGCGTCGTCGCGTCGCTCGAACGCGCCGCTGTGCCTGAGCCTGCGATGCGCGCGCGCCAGTATCCGCACCAGCTCTCCGGCGGCTTGCGGCAGCGCGCGATGATCGCAATGGCTCTCTCTGGTGACGATGGGAAGGCCCCGCGCCTGCTTATCGCCGATGAGCCGACGACTGCGCTCGACGTCACCGTGCAAAAACAAATTCTCGACCTGCTCGCACAGCTGCGGCGCGATCTTGGCCTTGCGCTTCTTTTCATCACGCATGACCTCGGCGTCGTCGCGCAGGTGGCGGATCGAATCGCCGTCACGTACGCAGGCCGCATCGTGGAAGAAGGCCCCGCACTCGAAGTGCTCGAGCGCCCGCGGCATCCCTACACTGCTGGTTTGCTGCGCGCTTCGCCGCAGCTCGTGCGGCACAAACTCGAGCCGATTCCCGGAACGGTGCCATCGCTCACCGCGCTGCCTCCGGGCTGCGCGTTTGAGCCGCGCTGCCCGCTGCGCGTCGCCGAATGCGCCGCGTCCATGCCCGAGCTGCGCGCCGCCGGCCCAGGGCATAGCGCGCGCTGCATTTTGGTTTGAGATAGGACGGGCTTCAGCCTGTCGGTTTCGATCGTTCCGGTGATACGAAAGGCGACAGGCTGAAGCCTGTCCTACTTAAAGCGCCGCTCCAAATGATCGCGGATGTAGAATAAACTGCGAACGCACAATGACAGCTGACCTAAGCCACCACGACAAAATTCGCGAACGGTTCACGGAAACTGCCGATGTTTTTGCCCGGACCACCCGCCGCGTCCGAACTGAAGAAGCCGAGCGGCTGGCCGAACGTGCCACAGCCGGACTGGCAAATGCCGGCACGCTGCTGGCCATCGATCTCGCTTGCGGCCCCGGCACCTACACGCGCCCGATGGCCAAGCGCGTTCGGCACGCCATCGGCGCGGACCTCACTCCCGCGATGGTTGAAAAAGCTCGCGCTGAAGCAGCACGCGACGGCATCACCAACATCGAATTTGTCTGCGCCGATATTTACGCGCCGCCCTTCGCCGCTGGCGTCGCCGGGATCGTGTCCTGCGGCTACGCGTTTCACCACATGGCCGATCCTCCGCGCGCCCTGGCCGAAATGGCGCGCGTGTTGCAACCCGGAGGCCGCCTGGCGATCACCGACATCATCGTGCGCGAGGATTGCGACGGCGCTTCCCAGAATGCCATCGAGCGCGTGCGCGATCCTTCGCATACCACTTCGCAAAGCGTCGCGGATTTCCGCGCCCTGATCCGGAATTTGGGCCTGCGCGTCGTATCCGAACATCTCCACGACAACTGGTACGATTTTGACGTCTGGATGGGAAATGCCGGCAAGTCCCCCGGCGACCCAGTCTATGTGCAAACGCGCGCCATGATGGAAAGCTGCATTGGCAACGACCGTTCTGGCTTCCGCCCGCGCCGCTCGGAAAAAGCCCCGAGCGGCCTCGAATTCATGCACACGGTCTTGCTGCTAATCGCGGAGAAAGTGGAATGAATCCCAGTAGGACGGGCTTCAGCCTGTCGCTATTGACTTTGCTGCACCATCCGAAATGCGACAGGCTGAAGCCCGTCCCACACAAAGGCAGTACAAATTGATCCTCCCTCCGCTTCTTGAAGCGCACAATTTGTGCAAGACGTTCTCCACCCCGGCGAACTCGTTCTCCATGCGCTCATCGCGATCCAATGGCGTCGCGCGCTCCGGCGTCGCAGCGGTTGATAACGTAAGCCTCGAACTTGTCGCCGGCGAAACGCTCGCGATCGTCGGCGAATCCGGCAGCGGAAAAACGACGCTCGCGCGCATGCTGCTCCGCCTCATCGAACCGGACTCCGGCAAGCTGCTCGTCGAAGGCCGCGATTTTCTCGCCGCGCGCGGCGCCGAGTTGCGCGCCCTGCGGCGTGAAATGCAAATGGTGTTTCAGGATCCCTTCGCGTCGCTCGATCCAAGAATGCGCGTGGGAGCCATCGTCGCCGAACCGCTCGAAATTCACGAGCCGCAGCTTTCCCGCGCCGAACGCCGCGCCCGAGCCGTCGAAATTTTGCGCGCCGCCGGACTCGGAGAAGACGCGCTCGCCCGCTACCCTCACGAATTCTCAGGCGGCCAGCGCCAGCGCATCGGCATCGCCCGCGCCCTGGTTCTCCGCCCGCGCTTGGTCGTAGCGGATGAGCCGGTTTCCGCACTGGACGTTTCCGTCGGCGCGCAAGTTCTCCAGCTGCTGCAGAATCTGCAGCGAGATTTTGCGCTCACCTACCTGCTGATCTCGCACAGCCTGCCCGTCGTCGCGCAACTCGCCACGCGCATCGCCGTCATGCAGGCCGGCCGCATCGTCGAAACCGGCCCTGCCGCGCAAATTCTCTCCGCGCCCATGCATCCCTACACGCAATCACTCATCGCCGCGATTCCAATGTTGCCGGCAGGTATTGAATGACACGACGTTGTATGGGCACGGCATGCCGTGCCCCTACGGTAGACGCGGCGCTCCGTGGCATCTTAATTCGCTCGATAGACTCACTCGGCAACCCTGCATCGTCCTGCTAAACTCAATCCGATGGAATTCCACTTCGAAATTCTGAAAACGGATCCGACCGGCGCGCGCCTCGGGCGCCTGACAACGCCGCACGGCGTGATCGATACGCCCGCATTCATGCCGGTGGGCACAGCCGGAACCGTGAAGGGACTCACGCAGCAGGCGCTTACTGAACTTGGCGTGCAGATTCTGCTCGGCAACACGTACCATCTTTATCTTCGCCCCGGCCACGAACGCATTCGCCAGCTCGGCGGCCTGCACCGTTTCATGTCCTGGCCGGGAGCGATCCTCACCGATTCGGGCGGCTTTCAAGTGTTCAGCCTCGCCGATCTGCGCAAAGTCACCGATGACGGCGTGCTCTTCCGCTCGCACCTGGACGGCTCCGAGCATTTCCTTACGCCCGAAAAATCCATCGAGATCCAGCAGGCGCTCGGCTCTGACATCGCCATGGCCTTCGACGAGTGCATTGAATATCCCGCCGATCACGAGCGCGCGGCCGGCGCCTTGAAGCGCACGGCGCACTGGGCGCGCCGCTGCCGCGACTTTGCTCGCGCGAACGCGGAAGCCTCTACTAATCCACGTCAAGTCTTGTTCGGCATCGTGCAGGGCGGCATGCACGCCGATCTGCGGCGTGAGAGTGCGCGCCAACTCGTGGACCTGGATTTTCCCGGCTGCGCGGTGGGAGGCCTCGCCGTCGGCGAACCTCACGCGCTATCCTGCGAGATGGCGGCGCTCTCCACCGAAGAGCTCCCCAAGGACCGCCCGCGCTACGTGATGGGCGTGGGCTACCCCGAGCAGCTTTCCGATTACGTCCGTTGCGGAGTCGACATGATGGATTGCGTGCTGCCGACGCGCAACGCGCGCAACGGCTGCCTCTTCACCAGCACGGGCCGCGTGAACATCGGCAACGCGATTTATGCCGATGATCCGCGCCCGCTTGACGAGCGCTGCTCCTGCATGGTCTGCCGCACCTACTCGCGCGCCTACTTGCGCCACCTGTTTCAGGCCAATGAAATCCTGGCATCCATCCTGAACTCCCACCACAACGTTGCATTTTTCCTTGACATTATGGGCAAGATTCGACAGGCTATCGCGTTCGGGGAACTGGCGGAATTCTCCTCGGAGTTCCAAGCGCGCATCGAAACGGGTGAACCCTAAGTAGCACGGACTTCAGTCTGTGGTTTTTCTGTCAGGGATCTCGGACCGCGCGCGGGGCCATGACTTAAAGCTGATCGCCTCAGGCAAAGCGTGCAGCCCATCCGGAACTTCGGCGTGAACTTCGTGGTCCTGCTCAATTGAGAGGCTCCGCATGGCGGGGCTATTTTTGTCCGCGGCAGTTTGCTGGCTCAGGGTTGAAGCGCAGCGGGAGGATGGGGTCGCATCGATGTTCTTGTTGTCGTTACGGGAAAATTTGTCATTGATGGCGCAGGGCGCGGGTGGGAATTCGTTATTACAACTGCTGCCGATTGTCGCTATCATGGCCATTTTCTACGTCTTGCTGATCCTCCCCGCACAGCGCCGCCAGAAGAAGACCCAGGAAATGGTCAACGCACTTAAAAACGGCGACAAAGTCATCACCAACGGCGGTTTGTTTGGGACGATTGTGGGGATCGAGGGTGATTCGATCCAGCTTCGCATCGCCGATCAGGTCAAGGTAAAAGTCCTGCGTTCCGCGGTGTCCGGCCTTCAGCCAGATGGTAAGGAGGAGTCGTAGGGCCGGGGTGACGTTCCGCTCCATTTATTCGTCGGGCCGGAAATAAAGCCCGCACCCGTGGAGTCCTGAGCCAGTTCAAGCCATGACATCAAATCTCAAGTGGAAAGCGCTCTTTATCGCGGCCGTCATACTTGCTTGCGTGATAGGTCTCGTGGGGCGGCCGGATTTCCCTCCCAAGTCCTGGGCCGGGATCAAGTCGAATTTTTCCGACAGCATTAAGCTGGGGCTGGATTTGCAGGGCGGCACGCACTTGATTCTGCAGGTGCAAGTGCAGGAAGCCATCAGCCAGGAGACCGATCAGACGTTGGACCACATCACCACACTGTTTCGTGACAAGGCCATCCGCTACGACGAGATTCGTAAATTAAGCGACACGCAGATTCTTGTGCACAACATTGCTTCCGAGCAAGCCGGCAGCGCCCGCAATCTGATCAACGATCAGTTTCCAGACTGGGATGTTTCTCCCGCCCCCGGCGAACCCTCCGGCTATCTTGTGACCATGAAGCAGTCGCGCATCGTAAATATCCAGCAGCAGACCATGGACCAGGCCGAAGAAACGATCCGGCGCCGCATAGATGCCTTGGGCCTGACGGAGCCATTGGTCGCCCCCTACGGCCAGGGAGAAAACGAAATCATCGTCGAGCTTCCCGGGGAAGGCGATCCCAACCGCGCCAAGAGCGTGATCCAGGCCGGCGGACAGTTGGAACTGCATCTGGTTCTGGACACGACTCCGTATCAATCCGAGGTGGCAGCCCTGGCCGCGCACGGAGGCGTTTTGCCCCCAAACGCGCAAATCGTTCAGGGAAAGAGTTCGGCAACGGCCGGCCAGACTGCCGCGGAGAGCTGGTACGTCATCGACCGCGTGCCCGTTGTCACCGGGCGTGACCTGCGCAGCGCCACCGCTGTGCGCAGCACGAAAAACATCGGCTTTTATGATGTGGATTTCACGCTTTCCACCGAAGCCGGCCGCCGCTTTGGCCCCTTCACGGAACAAAACATCGGCAAGCAACTAGGCATTGTGCTCGAACACAAGCTCCAGACCGCTCCAGTCATCAACGGCCGCATCGATGATACTGGCGTAATCGAAGGCCAGTTCGGCGAGCAGGAAGCCAACGATCTCGGCTTGGTCCTTCGCTCCGGAGCGCTGCCCGCGTCGATCAAATATCTGGAAGAGCGCACCGTCGGCCCTTCGCTCGGTGCGGATTCCATCCGGCACGGTGTTCAAGCGTCGATCATCAGCTTGCTCGTCGTGATGGTGTTCATGGTTTTTTACTACCGATTGTCCGGCATCAACGCCGTAGTTGCTTTGATCCTGAACCTTGTCCTGTTGCTGGCCGCTCTTGCGTATTTCGGGGCAGTGCTGACTTTGCCCGGCATCGCGGGCGTGATTTTGACGATTGGTATGGGCGTCGATTCCAATGTGCTGATTTTCGAGCGCATTCGTGAAGAATTGCGCGCGGCGAAAGCGCCGGTTTCCGCCGTCGACATCGGGTTCAAACGCGCCTTCCTGACGATTATCGACACTCACGTGACCACCATCGTTTCCGCCGCATTTCTTTTCCTGTTTGGGACGGGTCCGATTCGCGGGTTTGCGGTCAGCCTGGCGGTTGGTTTGCTGGCGAACCTGTTCACTTCGGTCTATGTGTCGCGCGTCATCTTTGACTGGCATCTGGCCAAGATGCCTCGCGAAGCGGAACTGAGCATTTAGTAGCACAGGCACTCTTGCCTGTGCGGGTTTTGCGAGTGTCGCCACATTGGCACTTGCGGTTGCAGCTTACAAAACCGCACAGCCAGGAGTGGCTGTGCTACAAAGATTGGGCAAAAGCTCGATTTTGGGAACAAATCCACTTCCGTTGGTGTCCAACTCTAACGGGTCAGAGCGAGCATGAATTTTTTCAAGCAGGTAGATCTGGACTGGATGGGCAAAGCCAAGTACTTCTTTGGCTTGTCGTTTCTGCTGCTCGCGGCCGGGATGGCATCGATCGTCGCCCATGGCGGGCTGTTCTATGGCATTGATTTTAAAGGGGGTACGGTTGTCGACGTACGCTTTGCAGGCCCCCCGCCAATCGATACCCTGCGCAGCGGGCTGGCGGCGCAAGGGATCGGGAACAGCACCATTGTTCCGGTCAGTGACCTCACCACGGCGAACGGCAACGAGGTCCTGATCAATCTTGAGGAAAAGGGCCAGGGAGCCGAGGCGCTGGATGCCGGCAAGACGGCCATCCTCAATGCCCTCCACGCCACGCTGGGCGCGGGTGAGGCCGGTAAACAGGATTTTAACGCGGCCGGGGCTGACACCATCGCGGAAGCTTTGACGCGCAAGGATCCCCTGGCGCTGGGCACAGCCGCCGGCGATCGCTACAATCAACTCGCCCGCCAGCTTGCGCAGTTTCGCGACCGTGACCGCCGCGGCATCGTGACCGACCTGGGCGAACTTTCCGCTTCCGGAGCGAATGCGAATGTGATTGCGGCTCTGCGCGATTCGTTTTACACGAGTACGTTCGCCATCATCAATGTGGAAATCGTTGGACCGAAAGTCGGCTCCGAACTGCGTCGCCAAGCCGTGGTGGTAACACTGTATGCGCTGGGCGGAATGCTGGTTTATATTGCATTTCGGTTCGAGTGGGTGTACGGTGCTGCGGCAGTATTAGCGGTGTTTCACGACGTCCTGATTACGCTGGGCCTTTTTTCCATCTTTCACTTTGAGATTTCGCTGACGGTGATTGCGGCGTTACTGACTCTGGTTGGCTATTCGATGAACGACACGATTGTCATCTTTGACCGCATCCGTGAAAACGCGCGGCTCATGCGCCGCGAACCATTTAAGGCCATCGTTAACCGGTCCATCAACCAGACTCTTTCGCGCACCATACTTACCAGCGGCCTGACCTTTATGACTGTGCTCGTGCTGTTCCTGATGGGCGGACAGGTCTTGCGTGCTTTTTCCTTTGCATTGGTGGTTGGAATTCTGGTAGGAACGTACTCCAGTTTTGGGATTGCGGCGCCTTTGGTGGTGGCCTGGAACCAGTGGAGAGGCCAGGGCGCGGCGGTAGTTGCATCCGGAACCGCAGCCGGTACTAAACTCCGGAAGACCTAAGGACGCGGGCGCGGGCCCGCTTTGGCCCGCTCTCAAAATGTCCTGGGAGCTTTCCGGCAGGAGGGACGTACGATGTTTGACGATCTGCTCGAATCTACAGTAGAAAAGAAGAAAACAAACAAGGGCTGGAGCGTTGTTCTCTCAGGCCTTGTGCAAGCCCTTATCCTTGGCATATTGATCTTGATCCCTTTGATCTACACCGAGGCGCTTCCGAAGGCGATGCTCTCGACTTTGCTCATCGCCCCGCCGCCTCCTCCGCCACCGCCTCCCCCGCCGGCCCCGGTGAAGACCATCGTCAAGCCGGTTGCGCGCCTGATCCAATCCGGAAAATTGATGCAGCCGCGCGCGATTCCCAAGGAAGTGGCTGTGTTCAAGGAAGCCGAGCTTCCTCCCGATGTGATTAACAATACCGGCACGACGGGTGGCGTGTTTGGCGGCATTCCAGGTCAGGGCATGGTCGCCGCTGTGGCTCCGCCTCCGCCGAAGCCGGCGGCTCCCACACGCGTCAAGCAGGGCGGCAACGTGACGGCGGCGTCGATCATCACACAGACACGTCCGCTCTATCCCGCTCTGGCGCGGCAGGCCCGCATTCAAGGCAACGTTGTTCTTCATGCCATCATCGATAAGGACGGTAAGGTTGCCCAGCTTGAAGTGATTTCCGGTCACCCGCTCCTGGTGCAGGCAGCTCTGGACGCCGTGAAACAGTGGCGCTATAAGCCGACGCAGCTGAACGGCGACCCGGTGGAAGTCGACACGACGATTACAGTCACATTTACGATGGGTGGTTAGGCTTTGTGCAGTACGGCAGCCTGGGGAAGCGGTCTTCAAGGAAAATTTTGAAGCCCGTGAATTGAGGCCGCCAATCAGGGAGTCGGCCGGGACCGGCAAAGCCGGTTCCGGTCCGCAAGTTTCAATCGAAATAAAAAGGAGCGAATCATATGCTTGGTACTCTAGCCGTTTGGGCAATGAACCTGCTTGTCCTGCAGGGCCAGTGGGACCTGAGGACCATGTGGGGCAGCATGAGTATTATCGCCAAGGTCGTGGTGGGCATTCTGTTTCTTCTGTCCGCGTGGTCGCTCGGCGTCATGATCGATCGCGTGCTGATGTACAGCGCGGCGCGTAAACAGTCCCGCGTTTTCGTTCAACAGGTAGCTGGAGCGCTGCGCGAAGGCAAGCTTGACGAAGCCATCTCCATCGCCGAGCGCAACAAGAAGAGCCACATCGCCAAGGTGGTCGCCACCGGCCTTTCCGAATTTCAATCCGCATCTTCGCAGGTCGCTGACACGGAAGTGATCGAAGCCGCCAAGCGCGGCCTGGACCGCTCGGTCGCGATCGTGCACGCCGAAATGAAGCGCGGCCTCTCCGGCCTCGCCACCATCGGCTCGACCGCGCCATTCGTCGGACTGTTCGGCACCGTGGTCGGCATCATCAACGCGTTCAAAGGAATTGAGACCACCAAGGCTACCGGCTTGTCGGCGGTCGCCGGCGGAATTTCCGAAGCGCTGGTCACCACCGCGCTCGGGCTCCTCGTGGCCGTGCCTGCCGTGTGGGCGTACAACTATTTCACCAACAAAGTTGAGGCGTTTGACGTCGAAATGGACAACTCCTCGATGGAGCTGGTGAACTATTTCATTACGCGCCGTGCGGGCGGAAAGAAGTAACTCATGTCATACAAGCCAAGCGTCGGCCCGCAGATGGCGGCGCCGAACGTGATTCCGATGGCCGACATCATGCTGGTGCTGTTGATCATCTTCATTGTGGTCACGCCCATGCTCTCCAAGGGCTTGACGGTGGAGTTGGCGAAAGTCAACAACCCCTCCGACATGCCCGATGCCGACAAGGACGACGCCATCATCGTCGGCATCTCGGCGAGCGGGGACGTCTATCTCGGCAGCGCCAAGTCGGACATTACCCAGATTGCGGACCAGGTTCGGGACCGCATCTCCAACAAGCTGGACAAGACCGTGTTCGTCAAGAGCGACGGTCGCGCCAAGTATGGCGCTGTCGTCAAGGTCGTGGATGAGATTCGCTCCGCGGGCGTCGATAACGTCGGCTTGATTACCGATCGGGCCGAACAGAGTCGCCGGACCGCTCCACCGCCGCCGGCAGACTAATCTCCTCTGGGAAGCGGGGCGTTTGTCCCCGCTTCCCGGTTTCGTTTTTGCTTACCCATCCGTCCCGGTCGATACATCGGGACGCGGAACTTGAGTTAGGAGCCACGACAATGGGAATGGACGTTGGAGGAAAGCAGGGCGGTTCGATGGCGACGATGAATGTCGTTCCGCTGATCGATATTCTTCTGGTTTTGATCATCATTTTCATGGTGATCACGCCGCTGACGCCGAAAGGTCTGGATGCGCTGGTGCCACAGCCCGCGCCGCCGAATCAGCAGCAGCAACCGCAGACTCTTCAGAAGACGATCGTCGTTCAAATTCTCGACACCGGGAAATTGAAGATCAATGACGAGGACGCCACGTGGGATTCGCTTGGACCGCGCCTCACCGACGTGTTCAAAGAGCGGGCCGAGAAGGTCGCCTTCGTCAAGGGTGATGACGCGGTCCGGTTTGCCGATGTCGCCCGGGCGATCGACGTCATGCGGGGTTCCGGGATCGACAAGGTTGGATTGATTACCGCCAATCTTGAAGCAGGGAAGTAGGTTCGTGGCGGTCTTTGGGCCGGCCTGCTTTCGGGAATGCCGGTTTTTTTTGCCCTCAATTATTAAATAATGTTGCTTTGATCCAAGGCATTGCTGGTGTAGAGTGTGCGGCTGTGGCCTGTGCCTCAAAGGATTTGTGTGGCGCGGGAAATTGGGTGCGGGCTCCTTTTTGAGTTGGAAATGCCGGGTGGACCGCGGAGCCGGCCGGAATGATCATGAGCGGCTTGGTGCATCGGAGCTCGGCCGTTACAAGCGTAGGTAACTTCACTACCCTCTCGGGGGAAAACAAAATATTCGCGGGGACGGATTGTTTGCCATGAATCCTTTTGCGCATTTTCGGCACTCCAAAAATAAAAACTCCGTGGCGCTGTTCGCGGTGGCCATGATTGCAGTGGGCTTTGGCGCATCGGGCTGCGCCAAGCTGAAGGCTCGCGACGACCTGAATAAGGGTGTCGCCGCCTACCGCGATGGCAAGTACGACCAGGCCATCGAGTACTTCAAGGATGCGAAGGAGAACGATCCTACGCTCACCAACGCCCGTCTGTATCTCGCCACCGCTTACGCGACGCAGTACATTCCCGGCGCTCCCTCGCCCGAAAACATCCGCATGGGCGAGCAGGCGGTGAAGGAATTCCAGGACGTGCTCTCCGCCGATGCCAACAATATCTCGGCCATCGACGGAATCGGCTCCATCCTTTTCAACATGGCCGGCACTCCTTACACGCGGGAGCGCTTCGAGGAGTCCAAGACCTACCACTTGAAACACATCGCCCTGAAACCGGAAGATCCCGAGCCCTACTACTGGATCGGCGTCATCGATTGGACGCTCTCCTATCGCTCCAACCTGGAAACCCGCGGCGCATGGCGCCTTGCGCACCCCGGCAAGCCGCTCAAGGATGACGACCCGATGCCGGCCGATGTTCGCGACGCCTACATCAAAGAGAACGGCCAGATGATCGACGAGGGCATCACCGATCTCAAGAAGGCCATCGAGCTGCGCCCCGATTACGACGATGCCATGGCCTACCTGAACCTCCTGCTGCGCCGCAAGGCTGACGAAGCCGCCACTCCCGACGAACGCGCGTCCTTGCTGAAGCAGGCCGACGATCTCGTCGAGAAGGCCAAAGAAATCAAGCAGAGGAAAATGGAAGCCCCGGCCAAGTCCTGACGCATCCCAGGCCGGAACATTTCAAAGCTTAGTAATCAAAGCGGCCCCGAAACGGGCCGCTTTTCGTTTTTGCCCCCGCAAGCCGCCCCTCCAATCGATGCAGTTGAGAGTGTCCCAATACCCCAATCCTTTTGAAACCGAAAAGGTCGGCCACCTTCGGGAGGCAGCTGAAAGTAGCACAGGCACTCTTGCCTGTGCGGTTTTCGCAATCGAAACGCCCCGCAGAATCCACGCGCTCGAAGACGCCGCGGCCTTCAAAAGCGCACAGGCAAGAGTGCCTGTGCTACTCGAACGGGCGAACCATGCCTTGGAGTTGGCGGGCGACGCACCTCTTGCGACGGTTTTGATCTTGCTGGTAGCACCTCTTTCGCGACTTTCGAAGGGGCGCAAGGGTTTGGCCTTTCACTCCGATTATGAGCACCCCGAGAACTCTTTTCTCCCCTGGGGCATCAAATAGACATAAAATACATGGACATGTCTTCGCTCGAAAAGCCGGTAGGACTGTCTTCGCTGGTGGGCGTTGGCGCAAAGACCGAGCGCACCACGCGGGCCCTCCAGGCACGCTTCCTCGAGCTGGTCGAAAAAGTTAGGCAAACGCGACCGGCGAGCGACATCGAGCTCCTGCGGCGGGCTTTTGATTTTGCCGCCGAGCAGCATCGCACGCAGTTGCGCAAGTCGGGCGACCCCTACCTTTCGCATCCCCTGGAAGTCGCGCACATCCTGGCGGACATGAAGCTGGACATCACCACGCTCTGCGCCGCGCTGTTGCATGACGTGGTCGAGGACACGCGCGTCTCCACGCAGCGCATCAACGAGCGCTTCGGGCAGGAAATCGCGACGCTCGTCGAAGGGGTCACGAAAATCAACCGGCTGGACCTGCTGGCTCCCGAAGCGCGCCAAGCCGAAAACGTCCGCAAAATGCTGCTGGCCATGGTGAACGACGTGCGCGTCGTGGTAGTGAAGCTTGCCGACCGCCTGCACAACATGCGCACGCTCGGTTTCCTGTCCCCCGAAAAACAGCAGCGCATCGCCCGCGAAACGCTGGATATTTATTCTCCCATCGCGCACCGACTGGGAATGGGCTTGATCCGCGGAGAGCTGGAGGACATCGCCTTCAGCTACCTCGAGCCCGAGGCTTACCAGGAGCTGCAAAATACCGTCGTTGCCAAACGAAAAGAATTCGAGACATTTCTCGCGGATTTGAAAGACACGATTCGCAAACGGCTCGAGGAAAACGGAATCACCGCCGAAGTCGACGGCCGCGTCAAGCGCCTCTATTCCATTCACCAGAAGAGTTTGCGCCAGCACCGCACGGTCGACCAGATTTACGACCTGCTTGCCGTGCGCGTCATTACCGACACGATCCGCAACTGCTACGCGGCGCTCGGAGTGATCCACCAGGTGTGGCGGCCCGTCCCCGGCCGGTTCAAGGATTACATCGCCATGCCGCGCCCCAATCTGTACCAGTCGCTGCACACCACAGTGATCTACTCCGGGCAAACGTTTGAAGTGCAGATCCGCACGCAGGAGATGCATCGCATCGCCGAGCAAGGAGTCGCCGCGCACTGGCGGTACAAGGATGGCAAGGACATCTCCGACGCGGACGATCAGCGCATTTTGTGGATGCGCCAGCTGATCGAATGGGTCAAGGAAATGCAGGAGCCATCGGAATTCATGTCCACGCTGAAAGTGGACTTGTACCCCGAGGAAGTGTACGCGTTCACTCCCAAGGGAAAAGTTCTGGCGCTTCCGCGCGGCGCCACTCCCGTGGATTTTGCTTACGCCGTGCACACCGAAGTCGGCAATCAGTGCATCGGTGCGAAAGTGAACGGGCAAATCGTCCCGCTTCGCCACGGCCTCGCGAACGGCGACGTGGTCGAGGTGCTGACTCAGAAGGGCCACGTCCCCAGCCGGGACTGGCTGAATTTCGTGCGCACCTCGCGCGCGCGGAGCAAGATCCGCCACCACATCAACTTTGTCGAGCGCAGCCAGGCCACCGAAGTGGGCCGGCGCTTGCTCGAGCGCGAAGCGCGTCAGGTGGGCCGCAGCCTGAAAAAAATTCCCGAGACGGATCTGTTGCGCGTCGCCACTGAATACGGCTGCGCCAAGCTCGAGGATTTGTTCGCGGATTTGGGGTACGGGAAATATTCTGCGCGGCAAATTATTTCCAATGCGCTGGGCGAACCGCTTGCGCCCGCCAAGCCCGCGGGTGCGAAGGAAGACCCCTCCGCGCGCCTGGTCTCGACGGTCAAGCGCATGCTGCGCGTGGGCGACGCGACGCTGCAAGTCGGAGGGCAGAGCGACCTGATGGTCTTCCGCGCCAAGTGTTGCAACCCGATCCCGGGAGACGAGATTGTCGGATACGTGACGCGCGGCCGCGGCGTCGCGGTCCATTCCAATTCGTGCCCCAACGTACAAAATCTGCTCTACCAGGTGGAACGCCGTATCGACGTGGAGTGGGGCGGCGCGACTGGATCCACTTACCCCGTCACCTTGTTGATCCGCGCGCAGGACCGGCCAGGCATGCTCGCTGACATAACCACCGTCATCAGCGAGACCGGCTCCAACATTCGTACCCTCGGCAGCCATCCCGACAATTTGCACGCCCGCATCGACCTCACACTGGAAATCGCAGACCGCAAACAACTGGAACGCATCACCGCCAACATCCGCAAAATTTCCGGCGTGTTCGGCGTGGAGCGCCTCTACAATGTTTAGTGGGACGGGCTTCAGCCTGTCTGCTTTTTGCCATGCATAAATCCAAACCCCAGACAGGCTGAAGCCCGTCCTACCAAACGCCAGTTAATCTTCCAGGCACATGCCAATTCCGCTCTCCGCTAATTCAGCTAAAATAGAAATATGTTCTCCGTACGTCCCGGCCGTTTCAATCTGGCACGCCTTCTACTCTGCGGACTGCTGCTGGCAGCAATCGCGCTGGCGAACTCCTGCAAGCCTGCCAAGAAGCCAAACACTGAGCAAACTGACCAGTTAGCAATGTGGCTGGACAGCGTCCCGCAACTGAAGACTTTGAATGTCTCCAACGCCGAGGTCGCGGAACTCACCAAGGCGCATCAGGCGGGTCTTACTGATCCTTCCAGCGTCGTCCTGATCAAGCTTGCGCGCGACCGCAAGCAGCCGTTTACCGACGGGCAAGCCATCGCGGACTTGCTGAACGCGGGTTCGTCTGAAGAAACCGTCCTCGAGCTCGCGCGCCTCAATGAATTGGGCATTTGGGCCGGGGAGGCCCGCGCCATGCGGCTGGCGGGGCTATCCGACAAGATCGTTCTGGCCGTCGCGCAACGGCGGTCGCAGGATCTGACTGTGCTCTCCGGAAAAAAGCTCGCGGAATTGAAGAACACCGGCGTGCCCGATGCGAAGATTCTGGAAATGGTTCAGAAAGGCGATTCCGACGAGACGGCCACCAAATTCATAGCTGCGCGCGAACGCGCCGCCGGCGGCCATAGTTTTGTCTTCCAAACGCACACCCGCAAATCGAACTGACGAAAATCTGATGTTGACGATTTCATTTTGTGGCGGGGCTCTTCCCGTATATCCTCGCGGATTGAAATAAAATCTGGGGGTGCGTGTGGCGCCGGCTCGAGAGCGTTCCTTGTGAAATCCGTGAAACTTGAAATCGTCCAGGCTGGAAACCCTGTTCTGCGCCAGCGCGCCCGCCCTTTAAGCGTCGAGGAAATCCGCAGCCGGGCAATCCGGAAATTGATTGAAACCATGCGAAAGTGCATGCGCGAAGCGCCCGGCGTAGGCCTCGCCGCTCCGCAGTTGGGGCTCCCGCTGCAACTTGCGGTGATCGAAGACCGCGAGGAATATCACAAGGATGTTCCGGAATCGCTGTTGCAGGAGCGCGAACGCGGTCCCGTTCCTTTTCACGTCATCGTCAATCCGGCGCTCGAGATCATCGGAGACGATAGGGCCGAGTTCTTCGAGGGCTGCCTGAGTCTCGCCGGCTTTACGGCTCTGGTTTCGCGGGCGCGCGCCGTGCGCGTCACCTGTCTCGACGAGCACGGGAAGCATAAAGTGATCGAAGCGACAGGATGGTATGCGCGGATCCTGCAGCACGAGATCGATCACCTGGCCGGCACGCTCTACATTGACCGCATGAGGACGCGATCCTTCACTTCGATGGAAAATTTGGCGGAGTTCTGGAAGGGCAAGCCGGTGGATGCAATACGGGCCGAACTGGAATTGGAGCCGAGTTGACTAAAGAAGTAACAGCGGGGATCTCCCCCCGCTCCTGCCCGCCACCCGTAACTATCTGTTTATAAAGAATTTTAAAACTACAAATTGCCTCACTCCTTTTTTTCCAATAAAAGGTTAGCGCATTCGACACTTTTTGCCGCCGAGTACCATCGTCCCACAACTTTCAGATGCCTACAGTGTTTTATGACATGTGCAGACTCCGATCGTCATTCGTGAGCTGACATTGAACGAGAAGGCGCAATCGAGAGGAGATAACGTCATGAAGGCTTCCAAATTCATCCTGAACAGCGCAGCCCTTATCGCCCTGATGGTTCCCGCGGCATTCGCTCAGCAGTCTGGGTCCAGCTCCACGAACACCACCACCGCGAACCCGCCTACGGTCCAGCAGCGCAAGGAAAATCAGCAGGATCGCATCGCCAACGGCATCCAGTCCGGCCAGCTTACGGCGGGCGAGACGAAAAATCTGGAAACGAAGGAAGCGGGCCTGAACAAAGAAGAAAAGAACATGCGCTCCGCCGATAACGGCAAGCTGACTTCAGCCGACCGCACCAAGTTGCAAGGCCAGCAGAACAACTTGTCCAATAAGATCTATCAGGACAAGCACAATGCCAACACCGCGCACTACGGCAACAATCAAGTTGGCCAGCGGCGTGAAAACCAGCAGGACCGCATCGCCAATGGTGTGCGCAACGGTTCGCTGACCGCCGGCCAGACCGCCAAGCTCGAAAACAAGGAACAAGGCGTGAACCGCACCGTGTCCGGCATGCGCCAGGCGAACGGCGGCAAGCTAACCAATGCCGATAAGAAGGCCGTGAACCAGCAACAGAACAAGGTCTCCAAGCAGATTTACAATAAGAAGCACAGCTAGCGGAAACAGGAAGCGGATATTCACGCGTGGAAGAGAGCCGCCGCACAATCGGCGGCTCTCTTTTTTATTTGCGCTCTCCAGGACTGCGCGCGCCGAACCCCGGGAACGCCAATCGGGAGATTGGAGCTCCGAGGCGGCCTCTCCGCCATATCCCTCTCCCATCTCCCTTTGATGGAATCATCGCCACAATTCAAGTAGTACCCGCTCCGAGAGCAACTTTTGACCGGCACGGCCGGCCCCGGTAGAATCAAATTACCTTGGCATCGGAAACACAGCTGCGGACCATTTTTCTGAGTGCCCTTGGCGCGTGCGCATTTCTCGCTTCGGGGTGCGTTCAACCCCTAGGCCCGGGATATCACTTCGCCGATCGGCAATCGGAAATTCTAGTTTCCGGCGCAGCGCCGGACCGAATTCATTTTCACGTCGCCGATGAGCTCGAAAATGCCGGAGATCGTCCGCTGCGCTCCCTCGAAGTTCGTCTGCCCGAAGGGCCGGTGATTGGCGAGCAGAACCTGCGCGTCGTCATCGAGGGCGCGGAAGTGTCCCCGAAACAGAGTTCCCAGACCGACCGCCGTATGATGCGCGCGCGATTTGATCCTCCGTGGCCGCAAAATGAAAAACGCACAGTCGTCACGGAATGGGATCTGGTGCCGGAGGCCTCGGAGCGCGGAACGATCGTCGCATCGGCGAACGGATTTTTTGTCGCCGACGAAACAGCGCTTCCGCTCTGGCAGACGCCCAATGGCGTTTTTGCACGGGGCGGAGCGGATCCGGACAAAGAGCTCTTGACTGTATTATCGCCGCCGGATTTTCGCGTCCTCGCTCCGGGCAAGCCTCTCAAACGCGCCATGGATGGCAGTTATGTCGCCCAGCGTTTCTTGATCAATCCTGAGGATGATTTCCTTCCGTACGTCGTCGCGGGCCGTTACCAGGAGAAAATCATCCAGTCGCGGCAAGGCGAAGTCCAGTTCTGGACGTTCCGTCCGATGGACGGCGCGGCGCCGCAACAAGCGGCCGAGCGAATTTCGTCCTCCATGAAAACGCTTACGGAATTTTTTGGCCCTGCTTCCAAAGATAAAGCCGTCACACGAATCGCGGAAGCGCCGGTCGAATTGCCCGCTGAATTCGGCGAGCCCGGCGATCCCGGAGGAACTTCCTTTCCGGAAGGCGTGTTGCTCGATCCGCGTGCCTTCCAGCAAGGCATCGCCAGCGAACCGGTATTGCAACTCGCCGAATATGAACTGGCGCGAACGTGGTTCGGCTGGCGCGTCCGGCCGCGCCCGGAAGCGCAGATTCTGATGGGCCGCGGCGTCGGACTCTTCGGCCTGGTAATCGCCGCCGAGGGCCGCGGGCAGGGCGAGCGGCGCGGCATGATCGCGTCCCTCATAGATCGGTATGACCAGGCGCGCGCCGCTGCGCCAGACAAACGCCTGATGGAAACCCCGGCAGGCTATTCGCGCGCCGAGCGAATTTCGACGGGCTATCGAGCCGCGCTGTTTTTTGTGGCGCTGGAAGATTTGTGCGGCCGCGACAACTTGAGCGCAGGCTTGCAAGAAATCATTCGCGCCCGCGCGCAGAGCGACACGGGCTACGAAGAACTCAGGGCCGCGGTGGAATTCACCTCAGGGAAAGACCTGGCGGAAATGTTTCGCAAGTGGCTTGTCCAACCGGGCATCCCCGAAGATTTTCGCGCAGGTTATCGGAGCGGGCCTTAGTAGCACAGGCACTCTTGCCTGTGCGGGTTTAGCGATCGCCGCTAGCGCATGGTCTGTGACAGTCGAGAAAACCGCACAGGCAAGAGTGCCTGTGCTACTTGTTCCAAAAAAACACCAGGAGGATCGCGTGATCGAAACCATCGCAACCGATCGAGGACCGAAAGCCATCGGCCCCTATTCGCAAGCCGTCCGCGCAAATGGATTTGTGTTTCTTTCCGGGCAAATCCCGCTCGATCCGAAGACACAGCAGGTCGTGGAGGGAGACGCCGCGGCGCAGACCGAACGCGTCCTCGAAAATCTGAAGGGCGTGGTGGAAGCGGCGGGATCGTCCATTCAGCGCGTGGTGAAGACCACTGTATTTCTTGCCGACATGAACGATTTTGCCGCCATGAACGAAGTCTATGCGCGCTACTTCGCCACGCATCCGCCCGCGCGCTCGACCGTGGAAGTGGCGCGCCTCCCCAAAAACGTCCGAGTCGAAATCGACTTGATCGCGCTGCTCTGATGCGCGCCCCCCCGGAAGACGGTCCGCGCGGCTGACCTAATGGACCGCCTACCCACATCCTTCAGCATTTTCGGTACTTCCTTGCCGCAAGGCGGCAATTTGTTGCATATTCTGCGGCTGGGGAGGGACATCGTTCGAACCCATGCACTTGATTTTGAACCACCATACGGAGGAAACCTGCATCTAAGCATATGGATAGTGGCCTGCTTCAGTTCCTCTTGCCGATTGGTTTTTGATATGACACCAATCACCGAGTTCGATCCTGTTTCGTAACGGATTTAGTATGGAAACCGCGAATCTTGGAGTAGATTTGTAGTTGTAAGTTCCATGGCCGAACCTCAGGGGAGGCTGCCTTTGCATCTTCGCGAGAAGATCAAAATCCTCGTGCCCGGTGAATTTTCCGGGAGGGCCTTCCTCTCTGCTTGGAGAAACTTCTGGCGGCAAATCGCTTCCGGCGATCGAGCGCAAACCCCCGAAACCCAAATCTCGCTTGCCCGGTTATTTGACCGGCGCCCGTGCTCCCCCGAATTGCACGGGGTGATCGGCATACTCAAAACGATCCGCCAGAGAATTCTGGCCAACACGCTTCTACGCGGTTGGACGAAATGGTTTGTTTGGATCCTGATCGGCCTCATTGCAGTGGCAGCGGTTAGCGCCAGACTTGCGGGAGCAATGCTATTCATCGCCGTGCTCGCGGCCGCAGGCGCGGCAGCCATCTTGGCCTGGACTTGGCGGAACCGCCTGTCCAATTACGAAACCGCGCGGCGCCTCGACTCAGCCGCCGGGCTTAAGGACCGGATTTCCACGGCGATCTACCTGGGCGGCATTGCGGATTCTGACGGCATGATCGGCGAGCAGCGCAAGGACGCTCTCGCGCATCTCGGAAAAGTGGACCCGCGTGGATTTTTTCCCGTCCAGTGGCCGGGAAACGCCCGGCGAGCGGCCGTGCTTTTCTTGCTTGCGGCCGGACTATTCGCCTATCGCATTCACCATAAGCCCCCGCTGCTTTCTCTGCTGCAAAGCACGGCGCGTTCGCAGCTGGTGCAATCGATTCTTTCTCCCATCGTGCACGCCATGGAGAAAGATCTGCAAAGAACCGTCGCCATGGTCACCATGAAGCCGGACGCCGCCGGCGAGGAAATGCAGCGCAGCGACGCCGCTTCGAGCGCCGACGATCTCTGGAAGGCCGACGACAAGGCGCCCGGCGCCGATGACCAAAAAGATGGCGCGGATGCCGGCGAAGGCGATCAGCCGCAGGATCAGTTACAGGCGCCCGGCAGTCAGGAAGGCAATCCTTCCGGCGAAGCCCGCCAGCAGGAAAGCAACTCGCAGGAAGGCAAGAGCGGCAGCGAAAGCGCGAACGACAAATCCCAGGAACAATCGGAACAGCAAGGGCCGGAGGGCCGCCAATCCCTGGGGCAGTCTCTTATGCAGGCCCTGAAAAACATGATGTCGAACTCACCGAATCAGCAGTCCAACAATCGCGCCGCCCAGAAGCCGAACGGCCAGGGCACGCCGCAATCGGGCAATTCGCAGCAGCCGGGCGCGACGGAGAGCGACAAGCGCGGCGAATCGCGAGGAAATTCCGACGCCAAGCAAAAGGCCACGCAGACCGCCAGCGAAGGCGCGGGGAGCCAGCAAGGAACCAAGGAACTTCGCAAGGATCAGGAGACGCACCCGGTCAACGCCGTTCCGGACCGCGTTGCCCTCGAGGCCAGCGGGTTTAAGGAACAGACGCGCATGAAGGTGGCGACCGAGACAGGCACGGCGCAGCTTTCCGACCGCGGCCTGTCGCCACAGCAGGACGCCGTAACCAACGGCGCCGAGCAGGAAAATATCCCGGCGCGCTACCGTTTCTACGTGCAGCGTTATTTTGAGCATGCCGACAATGGCAAGCAATGAGTTAGAATCTCGGAGCAATCGCGTGACGGTCCACAGGGTGGGTTCATGACCAGTTCGGTGGGAACGGAAGGCCAGACGGGCGGACAGCCATTCGGCGCGCAAGCGGAATTTCTCGCCGAAAAAATGGCGGAAGTCCGCCGGGAAATTTCCAAGGCGATCGTCGGCCAGACGGAAGTGGTCGACGGAGTGCTGATCGCCTTGCTGGCCGGCGGCCACGTGCTGCTGGAGGGCGCGCCGGGCCTGGGGAAGACGATGCTGGTGCGCACGCTGGCTCAGGCCGTGGCGCAAAAATATTCGCGCATCCAGTTCACTCCCGATTTGATGCCGGCCGATGTGATCGGCACGTCCGTGGTGCAGGAGAACGGGGACGGCAGGAAATCGCTGGGGTTCCAGCCCGGACCTATTTTTACCAACCTTCTACTTGCTGATGAAATTAATCGCGCGACGCCCAAAACGCAGTCGGCGCTGCTGGAGGCCATGCAGGAAAAGCAGGTCACCGTGGCCCACACCTCGCACCTGCTGGAAGAGCCCTTCTTCGTGATGGCCACCCAGAACCCCCTTGAAATGGAGGGCACCTACCCGCTGCCCGAAGCCCAGCTTGACCGGTTCCTGTTCAAATTGCGCGTGCCCTATCCCGGCCGCGACGACTTGCACGACATTCTGGACCGCACCACGCAGGGGACGGCCGCCACTGTTTCTCCGGTCGTGAACGGCGCGCAAATCCTGGAGATGCGAAAGGTCGTGCGCACCGTTCCCGTTGCGCCGCACGTGCAGGAGTACGTCGTGAAGCTCACTCTGGCCACGCACCCGGAGAACCGCGAAAATCTTCTTGCCAGCAAGTACGTCCGGTACGGAAGCTCGCCGCGCGGTGCGCAGACGCTGATCCTCGGCGGCAAAGTGCGCGCTCTCCTGGACGGCCGCTACAACGTCAGCATGGAAGACATTCGCGCGCTGATGCTGCCCGCCCTGCGCCACCGCATCATCCTGAACTTTGAGGCCCAGGCGGATGGCCGCACGCCCGACGACTTGCTGGAAGAAATCGCCGGCAAGGCTGAGTAGGACGGGCTTCAGCCTGTCGGGGTTGGTTGGAGCAAGGTCACTCCGTGCCACAGCCAAAAGCGACAGGCTGAAGCCCGTCCTACTAAGAGCCGAATCCAATGGCCACAACTTCTCCGCTCTTGCTGGACCGCGAATTCCTGAAAACGCTGGAGCAGGTCACGCTGCTGTGCCGCACCAACCTGTCCGGCGCGGTGGGCCCCGAGCACCGCTCACGCACGCGCGGGCCGGGCATGGAATTCGCCGATTACCGCCGCTACAGCTTCGGAGACGATCCGCGCTCGCTGGATTGGAGCGCCTATCTTCGCCTCGGAAAACTTTTCCTGAAGATTTACGAAACCGAGCAGCACATCCCCGTGCGAATTTTGCTGGACCGCAGCGATTCGATGGGCTTCGGCGATGAGAGCGAGTCGAAATTCCTTTACGCACAGCGGCTCGCGGCCACCTTTGCCTATCTCGCGCTGCTGCATCTGGACACCACCGCTGTGATTCCTTTCGCGGACCGGCTGCAAAAGCCGCTGGTCGTTTCCGGCGGGCGCGATCGGCTATGGCCAGTGCTCCAATTCCTCGGCGAACAATCCTGCGGAGGGGGCACGGATTTATTCGGCTCCGTGAAGGAGTTCATGAGCAATTTTTCCACCCGGGGAATCGCGATCCTTATTTCGGATTTCTTCGATGAGCAGGGCTGCGAGCGCGCAGTCGAAATGCTGCGTTCGGCGGGGCATGATTTTGTTTTGCTCCAGGTCCACAGCGCCGAGGAACAGCATCCCTCCGCCGCGGGCGAGTTGATTCTGGAGGACGCCGAAACGGGAACGCAGCGCACCGTGGAGTGTTCGCCGCAGAGCACGGCCCTGTATGAGCGCAGATTCCAGGAATTTTCCGCGCGCCTGCGGCGCCTGGCCATCCGCAACGGCGGAAGGTACGCTCGCGCGGTGACCAATATCGCCTACCAGGAATTCGTGCTGCGCGGCCTGCGCAGCGGGCAGGTGCTGGCATGAACTGGCTGGCGCTCAGTCCCTCGGAAATCGTGGCCGTTTGGGCCGCGCTCGCAGCCGCTGCGCTGTGGCTTTACCTGCACCACCGGCGCCCGCAGCACCGGAAAGTTTCCACGCTGCGCTTCTGGGCCAGCGTGCAGCCGATTTCGCAGCCGCGCCGGCGGAAACTTCGCGAGCCATGGGCATTCCTCGCGCAGATTTTGTTCTTATTGCTGCTGGTCATGGCGCTGGCCAATCCTAGATGGGGCCCCGCGATTGAGGGCCGCAGCGTTGCGATCGTGCTCGACGCCTCGATCTGGTCGCAGGCGCGTCCCGCAGGCGAACCTGCCTGGATCGACCGGGAACGCGCGGAAGCGCTGCGCGTGCTGGATTCCCTCCCCGGCGGAGACCGCGTGCTGCTACTCCGCGCCGAAGCGGACGCTCCGCCGATACTCCCGTTCACGACAGACCGGGCCGCGCTGCGCCGCGCCATTGTGAACGTGCAACCTTCCAGTGTCGCCGCCGATCTTCCGCGCGCCCTGGAAGTGGGCCGGGCCGCGCTGGGTGGGATGAGGCGCGGCTTGCTGGTTTACGTCGGGCCCGGCCTTGTCGATGCGGAGCAAACACGCGGCCTCGATGAATTTCGCGCGGAAGTGGAATCCCCCGACGGCCGCGGCGGCCAGCCGCAATTGCTCATGCGCCTCGTCGGAGACTGGGCGTCGGTGCAGAACCGCGGCATCACGCGGCTCTCGCTTCGCCGCGACGCCGAGCAGCCCGATCGCTGGCGCCTGCTCACGCAACTCAAAAATTACAGCAAGGAAAAATCGGACGTCACGCTGGCGTTTTCCGTGAACGGCCAGCCGATCGGCCATCACAAAGTATCGCTTGCGCCGGAAGCTCTCGCCAACGCGGAAGACGACTTTACCTGGGACCAGGGCGGAATGCTGCAGGCGGAAATCAGCCCCTCCGACGCGCTGCAAGCGGATGACCGGGCCATGGTCAATATCCCCGCATTCCGCACGGTGCGCGTGGCCGTGTTCGCGGGCAATGCTTCTCCATTTGCCGCGGACCTGCTCAGCGTTCTGTCGAGCAACCCGTACGTGCAGGCGGCGGCTCTGCCTCCGGAACTTGCCGGCAACTTTTCCCCGGACATTGCGATTTACCAGGGAGTAAATGTGCCTGCGAAGTTTGATGCGGATTCGATCTGGTTTCTCAGCGGCCCGCAGGTCGCCGGGTCCCGCCCGCAGCGCGTTACGAGCTGGAACTCGCAGCATCCGGTGACGCGCTGGGTCCGCACGCATGACATCAGCGTGCGCAATCCCGCCGCGCTCAAAGTCCAGCCCGGCGACACGGTCCTTGCGTACACCGAGGGAGATCCACCCGCTCCGCTGATTTTGGCGCGCGAGCAGAACTCCCACAGAATTTTGATCATCGGCTTCAATCCTCACGATTCCAATTTTCCGCTGGAGTCGGCGTTTCCGTTGCTGATGGCGGGGAGCGTCGAGTGGATGACGCATTCGGTCGATGAAGTTGCGGATTCGCATTCCGCCGGCGAGATCGATCTTCCTGGACCGGCGACGAAAATCATTGCCCCGTCCGGAAAAGAAGTGCCGTTTGCGCGCAAGGGCGCGGACGTTCATCTGCTCGCATCGGAAACAGGAATGTACCGGATCGTCACCTCCAATGGCGAAACAAGTATTGCTGTAAATCCTCCGGCGCTGCCCGCGCGACGCGTGGATTTGACCGCGGCAGAGGCAGCGGATGTCGAAGGCGAGCCACTACCGCCTCCATCCTGGGACCTCTGGCGCTGGATGGTCCTCGTGGCCATCGTGGCGCTGTGGCTGGAATGGTGGCTGTATTACGTGGCGCGAGAGCGGCAGCGCGTGGCCGAGGTGCAAGAAGCGCCAGGCGATCAACCGCCTCTCGAACCGGAACTCGATCGGGAAACGGAAGAGCAAGAGGAATCCGGGTTCCGCAATCCAAATTTTGTCGGCAGGTGACTGAGTGACGTTTGAACAACCCATTTTCCTGGTGCTGACCGGACTGCTTCCCGTCCTGTGGGTCTGGATGCGGAAAATGCCGGGCGCGTCGCACACATGCCTCGCTCTGAAGTGCGCGGCCTTTACCGCGCTGGTGATCGCACTGTCCGGGCCCTGGGCTCCCATGCGCGTCGAGAAGCTGGCTGTGACCGTGCTGATGGATACGTCGGCAAGCATGCCGCGCGAATCGTTGCAGCGCGGCGAGGCCATGCTACGCGACCTGGTGCGCAAGAATTCCGGCGCCGACTTGCGGCTAATCACATTTGCCGAGCACCCCAAACTTCGCGGCGTGCCCGCGCAGGCCGACCAGGTGAATATCCCGCAAGGCGTCGATCCGAAGGAAGGGATGGCCACGAACCTGGAAGAGGCGCTGCAACTCGCGCTCAGCACGTTCCCGTCGCAGGGCCAGCGGAGAATATTACTAATCAGTGACGGCAACGAAAATCGCGGCCACGCGCTGACCGAAGCCCTGCGCGCGCGCGAAAGCGGCGTGGCCGTATTTACCGTGCCCGCCGGCGGCACCGCCCCGTTGTCCGTGCAGGTGGAGAGCGTCGCGTCGCCGCAAGATGTGTTTTCCGGAGAACGCTTTCCGATGACGCTGCGGCTCGACAGCGGCAGCGCGATGAAGGCGCGAATCTGGATGACTTCCGAGGGGCAGGACATCGCGTCCAAGACGGCGGATCTGGTGGCGGGCGGCAACGTAGTCAACCTGGAAGCGCGAATCTCGCATAGCGGCGTCAACCTGTTGGAGGTGCACATTTCGAGCGCCGGCGCCGAACAAGTCCTGGTTTCGCGCGCGATCACGGTGCGCCGGCCGCACGTGCTCTACGTCTCGGGTGGCAACGAGACTTCCGCGCCGCTGCTCGACACTTTGAAACAAGCCGATGTTGACGTGGAAAAAGTTACGGCTTTCCCCGTCAATCGGCCGGGGCGGGATTGGGACGCGGTCCTGCTGGACAATTATCCCGATCACGATCTTGCTGCGGATGAGGACCTGGCGCTCGAGCGATACGTGTACGCGGGTGGCGGTTTGATTTTCATCGCGGGCGACAGCAATGCCAAGCTCCCCGAAGAACCGAAAACGCCTTTTGAGAAAATGCTTCCGGTGCGCGCCGAGCCGCCGCCGGAAAAACCCACAGCCGTTGTGCTGGTGCTCGACAAATCCGGAAGCATGAGCGGCCCGAAAATCGAAATGGCGCGCGACGCCGCCCGCGCCAGCATCCGCACGCTGCGCCCCATCGACATGATCGGCGTCATTTCCTTTGACGAAACTTTTAACTGGGTCATTCCGATGGGTCCCGCAGGTTCGCTCGAAGACAAGAGCAACCTCATCGCTCAGATCACGGCCAACGGCGGCACGAAAATTTATCAGGCGGTGGAGGCCGGCTTCGAGGCCATCGTGGATCAAAAGGCCACGCACAAGCACATTATCCTGCTCACCGATGGCGTTTCCACTCCCGGCACGCAGGAGGATTTCCCGAGACTAGAAAAGGACGCGCTTGCCAAACACGTCACCATTTCCACCATCGGCGTGGGCGATTACATCAACCGCGACCTGCTCGACGAACTCGCGCACAAGACAAAGGGCAAATCCCATTTCGTCGAAAATCCCGAGACGATTCCGCAAATTATTAACGCGGAAGTGAAATCCACGGAAGACCTGGCGATTCAGGAGCGCCTCGTGCGCGCCGTGCGGGTGCGCCCCGTGGAATTTACCGACGGCATCGATTTTACGAAGTCTCCGCGCCTGCGCGGCTTCGTTCAGGCAGAGGCGAAAGACGGCTCCGAAGTGATCTTGCGCGTGGATGAAAAAAAGCCATTGCTCGTGCGCTGGCGCTACGGCCTGGGCCGCGTGATCGCATTCATGTCCGACGCAAAAAGCCGCTGGGCGGCGCCCTGGGTGCGTTGGGAATCGTTCGGCACGCTATGGCCGCAAATGGTGCGCGATGTTTCGCACCGCGACCGCACCATCCGCGCGGGCGTGCGTCCTGGTAATCAGGAAGGCGAAGCGGTGGTGTATTACGACGTGCTCGCGAACTCCGACAATCCCGCCGCGGACACCCTGGACAGTGCGGGCCCGCCGCACATCGTCGTCGAGTCGCAGGGAGCAGCGCCGCGCACGCTTCCTCTGGAAGAAACGGCGCCCGGCCATTACGAGGCGCGGATTCCCGCCGATCAGGGCGGGCTCTACCACATCGTGTCGGGTAACTCGGAGCTGGTTCTGCCCGAGGCCGGTTTCTATCGTGAGTCCGAAGAAACGAAACCGCAGGCTGTCAACACGGCGCTGCTCGGCGAAATCAGCCGCGTCACCGGCGGCCGCGTGCATCCCTCGATCGATCAATTGTTGAATGACCGGGGCGCCATTGTGCGCGAACGCCAGCCGCTCTGGCCTTACTGGCTGATCCTCGCCCTCCTCCTCAATTTCGTGGAAGTGGCGCTGCGCAAGGGATTCTTCGAGCGCCTCGCGTCGTGGCTGCGCCGGCAGACGCTGCCGCGCTGGCACAGGCAGCCGGCGTAGTAGGACAGGCTTCCAGCCTGCCTGGTTTTGCGCTTGCAAGGCCTAACCCCGGCAGGCTGAAGCCCGTCCTACTTTTCGTTTGCAAAAATTCGGAATTGAGATCATAAAAGGAGCATCCCATGGAATCGACCAGGCGCGATTTTTTGACGACAGCAGCGACTGCGGCGGGCGCCGCGGCCACAGGCAACCTCGCCCACGCGCAAGACGAAGGTCACGAGCACAGCCACCAGGCGGTTCCGTCAGACATGACGCTGCGCGTGAAGTCGCTCGAATCGTTGCTCGTCGAAAAAGGATTGGTTGATCCGGCAGCGCTCGATGCGCTGGTCGATGCGTACGAACACAAGCTCGGCCCTCGTAACGGGGCGCGGGTGATCGCCCGGGCTTGGGTGGATCCTGCCTACAAGAAACGCCTGCTGGCCGACGCCACCGCTGCGATCGCGGAGTTTGGTTTCACGAGCGAACATGGCACGCGCATTGTGGCGGTCGAGAATGCGCCCAAGCTCCACAACCTTATCGTCTGCACATTATGTTCCTGCTATCCATGGTCGGTCCTTGGCCTGCCTCCGGTTTGGTACAAATCTGCGCCCTATCGTTCGCGCGCGGTGATTGATCCGCGCGGCGTGCTGCGCGAATTCGGGCTGGAGCTGCCTGCGGATTCTGAGGTGCGCGTTTGGGACAGCACTGCGGAGGTGCGCTACATCGTCCTGCCTGAGCGCCCCGCCGGCACCGAGAAGATGAACGAGGAGGAGCTGGCAGCGCTGGTCACGCGCGATGCGATGGTCGGCGTCACAAAAATCACACTCTCGCAACCGGGGGGCGCCGCATGAACGGAGTCCACGACATGGGCGGCATGCAGGACATGGGCCCGATCCAATACGAAAAAAACGAGCCCGTCTTCCACGAGCGCTGGGAAGCTCGAGTGCGGGCGCTCTCTCACGCGTTGGGGGCGTGGCGCAAGTGGAACATCGACGCCGACCGTTACGAGAATGAGATGGTTCCTCCCTCGGAATATTTGCGCTACACCTACTACGAGCGCTGGTTCGCGGTGTTGGCATCGCTCCTGGTGAAGCGCGGCATGGTTACGAGCGCGGAGATCGAGAGCGGCATGCCTGCGGCAGGTTCGACCAAGGCTACCCCGGCGCTCACCACGGCCGGAGTTCCGCCGTTGCTCGCTTTAGGCCTCGTTACGAGCCGGGACGTCCACGTGGCCCCGCACTTCAAAGCGGGCCAGCGAGTGCGTGCCCGCAACATGAATCCGACTGGCCACACGCGCCTGCCGCGTTACGCACGCGGCAAGCTCGGCACGATCGAACGCGACCACGGCGTTTTTGTCTTCCCCGACACCAACGCCGAGTTCCTCGGCGAGAAACCTCAGCACGTATACTCGGTGCGCTTCACCGCACGCGAACTTTGGGGCGAGCAAGCCTCGTCCCGCGATACTGTATATGTCGATTTGTGGGATGACTACCTTGAGCCAGCCTAAATCTACTCCCGATCCTGAAAGTCTCGCCGCCTTGCCCCGCCTGCCGCGCGATGAAGGCGGCCCGGTTTTTGCCGAGCCATGGCAGGCACAAGCGTTCGCGCTCGCTGTGAAACTTTCCGAGCAAGGGCATTTCACGTGGAAGGAATGGGCCGCCGCGCTCGCGGAAGAATTAAAGGCCGCAGCCGATCGGGGCGAGCCTGACGACGGCTCGCATTACTACGAGCATTGGCTCGCCACTCTGGAGCGCCTGGTCACAGCCAAAGGACTCACCGATCCGGCTGCCTTGCTGGCGCGAAAAGAGGCCTGGGCCGATGCTTACCGGCATACACCGCACGGCAAGCCCATCGAGTTGGCAGCCGCCGGCGGCAAAAAGTAGCACAGCCACTCCTGGCTGTGCGGTTTCGTTAGTTGCCTATCGGAGCTTCCAAATGTATCAACGATCGCAAAACCCGCACAGGCAAGAGTGCCTGTGCTACTACCTGGGAATCCAGCTCGGATGGCCGGTAAACAATCCGTCGACGAAACCCGTCTGGTAACACAGAAATAATCCAAACGCCACGCTCACCAATCCGGAAGCCATCGCGAGACCTCGATTCAATCGCACGAAATGCTGCAACGAATAGGCGAACGGGAGCGCAATGGCTGCCGTGATCAGCATCATGCCCGCAACAGTTCCCAATCCAAAAATCAACAGATAGCCGATGGCCCACGATGGGCGGCTGATGGCCGTCACTACAAGCAGCGCCACGGCGGCTGACCCGGCGAGGCCGTGTACGATTCCGACGACCAGCGGACGCAGGATGTGAAACAGGCCCAATTGTTTCCACCACTGCGGCGTCCATCCCAGGATGGAAGATGAATCCATTAAAATTGGTTCACCGTCTTCATCGTGCGTGTGAACCATCCAGCGGCCGAACAGAAAATGGGAATGCGCGCCGGGGCCGAGGCGCCGGATCGTGATCCATTCGATCGCGCGGCGCAGGACGCCCGTGAGGTTCAAGACGCCCAGCAGAATCAGCATGAGGCCAACGGATAATTCCATGCTCAGGCCGAGGCTCGGCGGGATTGTAAGTTTGAAGAGAATCATGGCCGAGCCGACGGCGAGGATTGTCAGCGTGTGTCCCAGTCCCCAGAGAGCGCCGATCAAAGCGGCGTGCAGCATGGTGCGTTCGCGGCTGACGATGGCGGTGACGGCCACGACGTGATCGGGATCGGTGGCATGCCGCATCCCGAGGAAAAATCCCAGCAGCATGATGGCAAGCAGCGCGGTCATCGTATTGGCTCAATATTTTCTGTGGTCGAATGGGGGAAGTCCAGCCACGTTTTCGCGGGCCGCGTCCCACAATTGTTTATTCGCCAGCGTCATGTCGGATGCGGAACGCGCTAGAATGCGCACGACGCAGCCGCCTCGTGAAACGAGAGTGGCTGCGCCGCGAACATTCGGAACGCTTTTCAATACCTCATTCAACGCGGCGGAAACTTCCTTCCAGTGCGTGAATCCACCCGCAAACAATCCCATGCACGAAAGGTAATCGAATTCCTCCATTATCCCCAATGGATCGGGCCGCTTCGTCGCAGGAACAATCTTCGTCCGATTGATGTAGAGCGGCCGGCAGCACGCGCTCACTTCCGTTCGGGAATCGATTTCGGTGAAACACCAGCGTTCGCCATGAGCCACACGGCCGGAGGCCATTGAATCCAAAATCATGGCGCGGCTGCCGTCCGCCATTTCCACGCGCAACGACTGGCGCAGCGCCGAGCCTACGTGTGGAATCACGTGGTCGGGAAAATATTCGAGCGTGGCTCCTTCGCCCACATGAATCACAGTTTCAAGGACCGCTGGTTTTTCCGCGGTTCGATAAATCCGCGTCGCCGAGGGCGTGGTTAGACAAACGTGCGTCCCGGCTTCCTGCACAATTTCCGTGACGAGGTGGTCACCGCCCAACACTCCTCCCGTCGGATTCAGGAGCATCAGGTAGGAAGCGCCGTCCGCGAGAGTGAGCGGTGTCAGCGCCTGTAGCGGCAGCGAAAAGCGCGACTGGGCGAGGATCGTGCTCGCGCCGCTGCGCGCAAATCGCAGGCGAAGAAATCCGTCGCGCCCTACGCGTTCAGGATTCCGTTCAAAGGTCTGCTCTCTATTCAAAAAGCAGGGAGTGGTGGATCCATTCGATGAGCGTGTCCACTCCGGAACCGGTCTTGAGATTGGTGAAGACGTAGGGCCTCTCTCCGCGCATGCGTTTGGCATCGCGATCCATCACTGCCAGATCCGCGCCGACGTAGGGCGCGAGATCGATCTTGTTGATCACCAGCATTCCGGACGACATGATGCCCGGGCCGCCCTTGCGTGGAATTTTGTCTCCTTCGGCCACGTCAATCACATAGAACGTCGCGTCAACCAGTTCCGGGCTGAACGTGGCCGCCAAATTGTCGCCGCCGCTCTCGATGAACAGAATGTCGAGGTCAGGAAACTTTCGCATGAGTGCGCTCGACGCTTCGAGATTCACTGAAGCATCCTCGCGGATGGCCGTGTGCGGGCAACCGCCGGTTTCGACCCCGACGATCCGGTCGGGTGAGAGTACGCCGCGGCGCGTGAGAAATTCCGCATCTTCGCGCGTGTAAATATCATTAGTGATCACGGCGAGTTGATACGACGGCTTCAGGCGCGTGCAGAGCGCTTCGACCAGGGCGGTTTTTCCCGAGCCGACAGGCCCGCCGATGCCGATTTTGAGCGGTTTGGAAATCACGACCGAAACAACCTCGCATCGAGCAAAGCGTGGCGCATGCTCGCGATTTCCAATGCGGGGGCGAAGGACCACATGTCCTTCTCATTTTTGTGTTGCGCTTCTTCCGCAAGCGTTGCGATGAGCGGCCTCACGTTCCACACGATACGCTGGCCTGCAAGCTGGCCGAGCGGCAAGAGCCGCAGCGCCGCGCCAACCAGGGCAGCGCTCGCCGAATAGAGATACGCGCCAGTCATCTCGATCGCGTCCCATCCGAGGACTCCGCCGATCATTCCGAAAACAATTGAGTGATGACCGGGCGTGATTTCCTCGGCGACGGCTTTTCCAAATTGTTCCAGCAGCGGATGGCATGGCAGGTGAGTTGAAACGCGCAGCGTCTGCCTCCCCATCTGGCGGCTGGCGTCGCGCAATTCGCTCGGCGCTTTCATGGCTTCGAGCATTTCGTCGAGCGCAAGGCACGATGCGAGGTCTTCATTCGTTGCGGCTCGCCTCGCGCAAACAAGCGCGACTGCGTCGGTGGGTCCGGCGCAGCCTTCCAGATACGAGCGGAGAAACGCCTCGACTCCCGCGGCGTCGCAAACTTCGCCAGCTTGTACACACGCCTCGAGGCCAAACGAGTGCGCGTACGCTCCCGCGGGGAAGAGTCCATCCGTAAATTGAAGCAGGCTAAGAAATCGATCCATGTTGGTGCAATTGTGCATTTCCGATGGGATCAAAAATTGCCTGACGCCGCTCCCACGACGCGCCCAGGCGGTCCATCAAGCGAACCATCACCTTGTCGTCCGGAACGAGAATTCTGCTTTCCTCGAGCGCCAGCGGAAAATGGCGGTTGCCCACTTCAAAGGCGATCTTCACCGCCTCATTGTAATTCGACGGAAAAATTTCAAGGACAGGTTCGATGGCGGCTTCGATTTTCAAATACCAATCCTCTCCAACGTAGAGAATCGAGCCTGGCGCAAGAGTCGTGCCTGTGGGAAGAGCGATCCCGATTTTGCGCCCCCGCAGCGTTGTAAATCGCCCGCGCATCCAGCGGCGCTGCTCCCAGGTGAAAACCAGTTTGTCTTCTTCCTTCGAGCGCAGTTCATCCTGGTTCTCAGAAAGATTCAGGCGGTCGATGATGAGCGAATTGCCCCACATTATCTAGAAAATAAAATACCGCTGCGCCATGGGGAGGACCTGCGCAGCTTCGCACGTGAGGAGCACGCCGTCCGCGCGCACTTCGTACGTGTCCGGATCGACTTCGATACGCGGCAGTGCGTCATTGTTGACCATGTCCCGCTTGGTGAGTCCGCGGCAGCGATTGACCGCGACGGTGTTTTTCTTCAGGCCGAGCTTCTCGCGCAACCCTGCATTCGCGGCTGCTTTAGACAGGAATGTCAGCGACGTCGAGTGCGGCGCTCCTCCGAAGCTGCCGAACATCGGCCGGTAAATGACAGGCTGCGGCGTGGGGATCGAAGCATTCGCATCGCCCATCGCCGACCACGCGATCATCCCGCCCTTCACGATCATCTCGGGTTTGACGCCGAAAAATGCGGGCTTCCACAACACAAGGTCCGCAAGTTTTCCAGTTTCCACCGAGCCGATCTCGTGCGCGACGCCGTGAGCGATCGCGGGATTGATGGTGAACTTCGCGACGTAGCGCCGCACGCGCACATTGTCGCTGCCGGGTTTTTCTCCGGGCAGCGGCCCGCGCTGGCGCTTCATTTTGTCCGCCGTCTGCCACGTGCGCATGATGACTTCGCCGATGCGGCCCATGGCCTGCGAATCCGAAGACATCATGCTGATCGCGCCCAGATCGTGGAGAACGTCCTCGGCCGCAATCGTCTCGGCGCGGATGCGCGATTCCGCGAAGGCCACGTCTTCGGGAATCGAAGGGCTCAAGTGATGGCACACCATGAGCATGTCCAGATGTTCGTTGAGCGTGTTGACCGTGAACGGCATCGTAGGATTCGTGGAGGAAGGCAGGCAATTCGGCTCGCCGCAAACTTTGATGATGTCCGGCGCGTGGCCGCCGCCCGCGCCTTCGGTGTGGTAGGTGTGAATCGTGCGCCCCTTGAACGCGCGGATCGAATCCTGCACGTAGCCGGCTTCGTTGATCGTGTCCGTGTGAATCGCAACCTGTACGTCGTACTCTTCAGCCACAGAGAGCGCGCAATCGATGGCCGCAGGTGTCGTGCCCCAATCTTCATGCAGTTTCAGGCCGATCGCGCCCGCTTCGATTTGCTCGCGCAGCGGCTCAGGAGAGGAAGAATTTCCCTTGCCGAGAAAACCCAGATTGATGGGGAAGCCGTCGGCGGCCTCCAGCATGCGATGCATATTCCACGCGCCCGGCGTGCACGTCGTGGCGTCCGTGCCGGTGGCTGGGCCGGTGCCGCCGCCGATCAGTGTCGTGAGGCCGCCCGAAAGCGCGGTCTCGACCAGTTGCGGGCAAATGAAATGGACGTGCGCGTCGATCCCGCCCGCCGTCACGATTTTTCCTTCGCCGGCGATCACTTCCGTTCCCGCGCCGATGACCATGCCGGCCGTCACGCCGCCCATGATGTCCGGATTGCCGGCCTTGCCGGTTCCCACGATGCGTCCATGGCGGATTCCGATGTCGGCTTTATAAATTCCACCGTGGTCCACGATCACCGCATTCGTGATGACCAGGTCGAGGACACCGTCCGCAGAAGTCGCCGTCGAGGATTGACCCATGCCGTCGCGGATCACTTTGCCGCCGCCGAATTTTGCTTCCTCGCCGGGAGTCGTGAGGTCCTTTTCAATTTCGATGAACAATTCCGTATCGGCCAGGCGAACGCGGTCTCCGGTGGTCGGACCGTATAGGTCCGCATATTGCCGCCGCGGGATTTTTAGACTCATGGGTTTGTTCGTCGCATCCTCATAGGGGCACGGCATGCCGTGCCCCTACTTGTTTGTTGTGCTGCTGACAAAGTCAGGCTAAAAGCCTTGCTCGGCTGCGCGTTTCAGCGCGCCTGATTTCGTCGATTCATCCGCGACCCCGTTCGTCAGTGCGTTGAGACCGTAGACGAGTTTCGAGCCGCCGATTTCTACTAAAGCAATTTTCTTCGTGTCGCCGGGCTCGAATCGCACCGCCGTCCCGGCGGGAATATTCAGCCTCATGCCAAAAGCGGCGGCGCGGTCGAACCGCAGCGCGCGATTCACTTCAAAGAAATGGAAATGGGAGCCGACCTGGATGGGACGGTCTCCGGTGTTGGCGACTTCCAATTGGATCTCGCGGCGGCCTGTGTTGGCGATCACATCGCCTTCCGCCAGTTTATATTCACCGGGAATCATAGGATACCTCCAGGCCTTTCGCTTCCCAGTGGCAAAGGCTTCAGCTTGCGGCGTTTGCACGAGCTAGGTCGAAACCCCACAGGCAAAAGCGTGTGCCACTACCTACCGAATCGGGTGATGCACTGTCACCAGTTTTGTGCCGTCGGGAAATGTTCCTTCCACCTGAACTTCGTCCACCATCTCCGGCACGCCTTCCATCACGTCATCGCGTTTCAAAATCGTCGCGCCATATTCCATTAGGTCGGAGACTGAGCGGCCATCGCGGATTCCTTCGAGGATGTCCGCGGTAATGAGGGCCACCGCTTCGGGATAATTTAGCCGCAATCCGCGCGCGCGCCGCTTGCGCGCAAGCTCCGCCGCCGTGGCGATCATCAGCTTTTCAATTTCTCGTGGCGTGAGATGCATATGGCGTTGTGCAAGCGCCCCTCGGACCGATCCCGCATCCTTGCGAATCATAGCCAAGCGGCACGCGATTGACCATGCAAAATCTAAATACTCTGCATTGCGCCGCCAATTTTAGTAGGACAGGCTTCAAGCCTGTCTGCTTTTGATTTTCGTCATCCCCACACTCAAACCCGACAGGCTGAAGCCTGTCCTACTTGGCGCCCGTAGTGTATGATCCGCCGGAACAGACCCCACCATGCTCCAATACCTCGAGCAGCAGACAAAGCTGACGGGCAATCAGCGCCGGATCATTACCGCCGCGGTTCTGGGCGACATGCTCGAGTTCTTCGACTACTTCCTGATCGGCTACGTCGTGGCTTTCATTGCCGGGCCGTGGAAACTCACTTTCGGCGAGTCCGCCGTAATTTTATTGTCTTCGGGGTTTGGCGCGATGTTCGGCGCCGTGTTTTACGGTTGGCTCGCGGACAAAATCGGCCGCCGCAAAGTGTTCCTCATGACGGTAATCAATTTTTCCGTCGCCACCGGCATCCTGACCTTTACGCCCGACAACGCGTGGATTTTCCTCTCTGTCTTCCGATTCCTCATCGGATTCGGCGTAGGTGGCTTGTACTGCGTGGACCTTCCGCTGGTGCAGGAGTTCGTCCCGGCCTCCAAGCGCGGCATGGTCGGCGGCCTGGTCACCGCAGCCGTCCCTATCGGTGTTCTCCTGGGCGCGGCGCTCGGCAGGTATGCCACGCCATACGTGGGCTGGCGAGGTCTTTTCGCAATTGGGATGATTCCTGGGCTTCTTACGCTGTTGATCCGCGCTTGGGTGCCGGAATCGCCACGCTGGTTGATGCAAATGGGGCGAATGGAGGAAGCGCGCAAATCCCTGGCCTGGGCCCTCGAAATGGAGCCTGCGGCCCTGCCAAAGGACGCGAGCGCCCCAGAGGGGCAGAAGCAGCCCATGTCCCGGCTTTCGGACATCTTCCGTTACCCAAGGAGCCTCGCGGTCTCCTGGGTCACGAATCTGGGCGCGCAGACGGGGTACTATGGGCTCACTCTTTGGATCCCGACCTTACTCGTGCAGCTCCTTGGAGTCACGCCTGCGCGGGCGTCCGGCCTGTTGATCTTTGTCAATCTTGCCGGCCTCTTCGGGCGCGTAGGATTGTCCTACCTGTCGGATACGATTGGGCGGAGGGCGTCAGGGGCCATCGCCAGTTTTGGAGCGGCGATCCTTCTGGTTGCTGCAGCGAAGTACCATGACGTTTTTTTCGGAACGATATCTCTGTTCTGGCTCCTGTTGATCGTAAACAACGCGTTTGCCGACGGAGGTTTCGCGATTGTCGGCCCCTATTCGGCCGAGGTATGGCCTGTGGGGCTGCGAACCACGGGCATGGGCTCGGCCTACGGATTCGGCGGGCTTGGAAAAGTAATCGGTCCGCTGGGGCTCGCTATCATCGTGGGCTCGTCGAACATCATTACGCCGAAGGCATCGGTCGCGGCGCTGCTGCCGTCGTTCTCTTACCTGGCGGCATGGTTCGCACTCGCGGGTCTCGCCTATATTTTCATTGGCATGGAGACGAAAGGCCGCTCGCTCGAAACGATTGAGCAGGCCCTGGACGCGCCGCGAACGGCAGAGCTTGCGCCGGTCAAGGCCGAAGATCACCGCTGATTGGCGCGGATTCCAGCTTGTGGGTCCAGGTTCTTGCAAGGATTAAACCCCACAGGCTGAAGCCAGCGCCACAAGTCCAATTTAGGCGTAAAATAACGCCATGCCGAAGAAGCCCGCGCCAACCATCGAAGTGACGTGCCCCTGCTGCGAAGCAAAGCTCACCGTGGACACGGACCTCGCCGTAGTCCTCGCGCACACAGCGCCGGTCAAGGCTGCGCCCGAAGTTGACATCAGCGACGCGGCGCGCATCCTCGCCGATCAGGCCCAGAAGCGCGAAGACAAGTTCCGCAATTCCTGGGAAGCCGAAAGCAAGAAGGAAGATGTCCTGAACCGCAAGTTCGAGGAAGCCCTCAAGAAAGCCAAAGACCAGCCCGTCGAAAAACCTCTGCGCGATTTTGACCTTTAAGTAGCACAGCCACTCCTGACTGTGCGGTTTTCTGGGCTTTCGCGCACCCGGGACGCGATCCATCGCGAAAATCGCACAGCCAAGAGTGGCTGTGCTACTTTTTCCGCAGCCTGTGAAGTCTGTGCTACCAAATAAATCTGGCATACTTGGGGCGTGACTCGAATTTTTCGAAGCGCCGCGCTTTTCCCTGTTGCAGCGTTGATTATTGCGATCGCCGCGGACGCGCGTCCCGGAGGCGCGCCGCCTCAGCAAACTCCGCCCGCAAAATCTCAAAAGCTGCCGCGGCCGACTCCTCTGGGACGAGGCATGACGCTCGAGCGCGATCCCGCGTCCGGTGAATTGCATGCAACGGCGAAGGATTCGTCTACGGCCGCGCCGGAGGGCGCCATCCGATCGCGCGTCACGCTGGTGCAAGTGCCCTGCACGGTCGCGGCGCCAGACGGAACGCAGGTGCGCGGGCTGGGCCAAAACGATTTTCAATTGTTTGAGGACGGCGCGGCGCAGGAAATCGGTTCGTTCGATGCTTCGGCCACGCCTGCCAGCATCGCTCTAGTGATTGACGCGAGCCCCAGCATTTTTCACGAGCTTGCGGAAATGCGCGGCGCGGCGCACTCGCTCGCGGAAAATCTATCTCCCGCGGACGAAATCGCGGTCGTCTCATTTTCCTCCGAGGCGCACCTGCTCCTACCTTTCTCGAAAAATCGCGCGCTGCTGGACCGCGCTATCGAGTCGAAATATCTCGCCAGGGTGGAGAATTCCTCCGAGTCGCGGATTTATGAATCCGTTTTTCTCGCGGCGCGCGAATTGTTTGGCGGACGCACCGGGCGAAAAGCGATCGTCCTGCTCACGGATGGGCAAGACAGCGGGTTGGGCCTCACCTGGGATCCGCGCAGCACGCTGCCCGGCACGGGCGCAGCCGCGCAGCGTCTTGCGTTTGACGACGTGGCGCGCGAACTCGGCGCGGACGGCATCGCACTGTTCATTGTCTCCACCGAGAATCGCCCGCGCGCGATGACGCCGGAATGGCTGGAGGCGCATCGCAGCGAAATGCTCGTCACTGCGGAAGCGCGCAGGCAGAACATGCCGAATTACACGCTGTATCTGGCGGAGCTGGCTCGGCGCGCGGGCGGCCAGCTTTATTTCCTGCGCGAGATTGGAAACTTGAGCGAGATTTACCGCCGCATCGCGCTGGCGATTGGCGCACAATACACACTCGGTTTTTATCCTTCGGGGGGAACGGCGCGCCCCGGCTGGCGCGCGCTGCGCGTCGAGCTGGCGGCAGGGGCAAATGTTCCGCCCGGATCGAAGCTCACGCATCGCGGCTCGTATTATGTTGCCGCGTTCCAGTAGAATTACGTGTGTCTGTTCGGAGGTTTTGAGTAGCACAGGCACTCTTGCCTGTGCGGGTTTGGCAATCGTCAGTCAGGTTACTGAGGTCCGGATGTCGAGAAAACCGCACAGGCAAGAGTGCCTGTGCTACTGAGGGCCCATGCCGGCAAAAATCGAAATCGAAAAATTCGACGCATCCCGATTCCGCGTCCGCGTGATCGAAACAGGGAGCGAAACCACTCACCAGGTCACCCTCGATCCCAAGGACGCCAAGAGACTCGCGGGAGACGCTGTAGAAGCGGAAACCCTCATCCGTAAATCCTTTGAATTTTTGCTGGAGCATGAACCCAAGGAATCGATCCTCAGCCGCTTCGATTTATCCGTCATCAGCCGCTATTTTCCCGAGTACGAACGTGAAATGAAACGCAGGCTTTCCCAGGGGTAAGGATCAACGCGGCGGTCAGGGCTTCACGGAAACGTCGTAATACGCAATGGTGTCGCCTTCGCCGCGGATGGGCTCGATGCGCAGAATTTCGAAATGCCCGTTGTTCAAGTCCAGCACATTTTTTTGCATCGTCTCATGAAGGTCGTGATCGAGCTCCGGCGTTCGAGTGGGAGTCGCCAGAAGTCGCGCATCGACGCGGTAGGTGGCGATCCGGCCGGGCGCCACGGTGCGCAGCTCGACAAGGGCCGACGCGGGCGGCGGGCCGACCGTAGGCTGGTCGGAGTAGTGAATGATGAACGGCGAGAAGAGCACGAACAGTACGATCCCGGCGACCGCGAGATCGTACTGCCAGGTTCCCCGCTCGTAGGACCAGAACAGAACCCGCACGATGGCTCGCCAGAGCGTTCGCATGTCAGGAGGCTGGCACTCCATCGACAATTACGCCGTCGCGCATGTGCACCACGCGGCTTGAATACGCCGCCGCTTCCGGGTTGTGCGTGATCATGACGATGGTCTGCCCCAGCTCTTTATTCAACTGGCTCAGCATGGATAACACAATCTCCGAATTTTGTGTGTCCAGGTTTCCGGTCGGCTCGTCGGCCAGGATAATTTTCGGCTCGTTGATAATCGCGCGCGCGATGGCCACGCGTTGCTGCTCGCCGCCGGACATTTCCGATGGCCGGTGCTTCAGGCGGTCGGTGAGGCCTAGCATTTTGGTGATGACCTCAAAGCGGTGCGGATCGAAGCCGTCGCCGTGAATGTGCTGCGCGATGGCGATATTGCCCCGGGCGTCGAGGGTCGGCAATAGGTTGAACCGCTGAAATACGAAGCCGATCTTGAACCGGCGCAACTTGGTGCGTTCGGCGTCGCTCATGGTGGCCAAATCGTTGCCGTCCACCAGGACGCGCCCCCGCGAAGCCTGCGCCAGCCCTCCCAGCACGTAGAGCAGGGTCGACTTGCCGCAGCCGGAAGGCCCCATCACGCTGACAAACTCTCCGGGCAGCACCTTGAAATTAACGCCACGCAGCGCCGGAACTTCCACTTTTCCCGCGTGGTACAGCTTCCAGAGATTTTCGGTAACGACGATTGGTTCCACTCTCAGATCCCTTGTGGAAAGCAACGCTACGGAAGGCGGACGTATTGTAGTCGTGATTGCCATTTCTGACTAGGCCCGAGCCTGTCCTAGCCGGGGCTGGGACAGGATTCGGGCTCCCTCGGTGACTGGCGTGGGGTTAATCGTAGGAAAGGGCCTCGATGGCGTCCTTGCGGCTGGCGAGCCACGCGGGGTAGCTCGCACCAAGCAGCGCGCCGGCCAACGCAATGAGCGCAGATCGAACGATCCAATCGGCAGTGATCAGGATCGAAAGCGTCGGAAACGAATTCAGAAACACGGCCCGCCCGGCATAGCTCATGGCAATCCCCACGCCAATGCCAATCACGCAGATGAAGGCCGATTCGCCAAGGAGCGCGCGAATGATATATCCCTTGGACGCGCCGATGGATTTCAGAACGCCGATATCACGCGTCCGCTCGATCACGGTGGTATACATCGAGAGCAGGATCACGAGAAAGCCGATCGACACCGCAAGCGCGATCATGCTTTCTATGAAGGCGTCGAGGCCCGGCAGATTGGAGGCGGTCATCAAAGACAGGAAATCCTTCAGGGGCCGAATTTCGTATCCCGGAAAGATGGGGCGCATTTCGTCCATCACGGCCTGTGTGTGGTCCGCGCGCGTGCATTTGAGGAAGAAAATCGACGCCTTGTCGCGCGCTCCGGAGAGGTCCTGCAAGGTCAGGAGGGGCACGAACAGGCGCGCGCCCTTGCCGTGCTCCACGATTCCGGCGACGTGAAAATCGTGGTCCAACATGCGGAAGGTGGTGTCCACCGTGACGTTCTTGGCCTTGGCCGCCCAGTCGTCCATCAGCAGATCGTCCGGCGCTCGCATGTCATGGCCTTCGAGGAAAACGAATCCGCTCGAAACGTCGCGGAACGATTTCGGATCGATCCCGTAAACCACGTCCACGCCGTTTGAGGAACTGAATTGCAGCAGCACCGGAGCGACGGCCTCGACGTACCTGAGCTCGCGTAACTTGTCTGCAATCTTGATCGGCATGGGCGCCCCGCTGAACGCGAGAAACACAGATGCGGATGGCGGTTGCAGCATGATGTCCGCGCCTATGCCTTCAATGCGCTTCGCGGTCTCCTGCATCAGGCCGCTGGTGAGCCCGACGATCAGGATGACGAGCGCCACTTCCACGCCAACAGCGATGACGCTCACGATCGTGCGAATCGGGCGATGCAAAACATTGTTCACAACCAGCTGGCGGATCATGGCTGCGACCCCGGTTGCACGCTCGCATTTTCGTCGCCCACGCGCACGAGGTCGGTGCCCGCGGGTTGCGCCAGCTCAAACCGGTCGGGCGAAATCGGCTCGTTCAGCGTCAATTTCAAAATCTTAATCTCAAGTTTGTAGTCGTCCTGGGGCCGCCAGATATGGATGTCGCGCGCGAAACTCGCCTGCTCCGTTGCGGGAGCGCCTTCGGCGGCGGGCACAGGCTCCCAGTCCGAATACTGGATATCGGAATCGAGTTTTCCTCCGGCCCCAAACAATTGGACGCGGGAGGCGCGCAGGTCCGTGCGGCTGTACCAGATTTTTCTGGCGATTTCGAATTTTCCACCATCCGTCATCCGCAGCAAGGTCAGAATGTAGTACCGGCTCACGTTGAAATCGAACTGCTCGAAGACAACATTCGCGCTGGGCGTCAATTCCGGCCAGAACAACGCTTCAACGACGTGCTGGGGCCGCAGATTTTCCAGGGGCTTTTTCGACGGGCGGACGAGGGCGGTTGGCCCGACCAAAAACGAATTCCTCGAGGGGATATAAACCCGGAATTCCTTCCCGTCGCTGACCATGTCGAAGATATCTTTGGCGACGACTGGGGCCTGCCCGATCACGCGCACCGTCGCCGGCCGCTGCGCCAGAATGAATCCGGGAACGTCATGGTACTCCTCGATGACGCCGCTGTAGGTTGTCCCTGTACTGGGAATTAAATCCACCGTCGCCTGCAGGCTCCGGACAGCCCGCACCTGACTGTTGTAGCTGGCCAGGAGATCCTCTTCGCTGGATTCGAGTTGAGGGCGGATTTCTTCCTTCTTGACCTCCGTCCTTCTCTTGATGGTGATACACCCCGCCGCTTGCACGGCCAGAACTGCAAGCAACAGAACCCAGATTCGCGGATTATTCCTCAGTGTTTCCTGCTCCCCCCAGCACCATCATTCAATCTAACAACCGCTCACACCACTGTCAATTTGAAACGCCGGGTGGGCGGTGAAGGCAGTCGAAGAAATGCATTGGAAGAATTGCAGGAACCGTCTGCGCATGCGTCATTGACGTGGGCGCTCCGCTTTGTCATTATTCCGTGGGCCTGCGCGATTACGCGCCTGTCTACCGGGGGGAATTTATCAGTCTGCGCGTAACGATTCTGGGTTCGGGCAGTTCGGGCAACTGCACCTTGCTCGAGACGGACCAGACCCGGCTGCTGGTGGACGCGGGACTCGGCAAGAAAGAAACGCTGCGGCGCCTTGCCGCGGTTGGCCGCGACGTCGATCGACTCGACGGCATCGTCATCTCCCACGAACACACCGATCACATCGGCTCGCTCGCGCAGGTGCTGGGCCAGTGGCGCGCCACGGTCTACCTGAACGAAGCCACGCACACCGAGGTGCTGCGAATTCTGCCGGAAACTTCGCACAAGCGCCTGGACCGCGTCGAGCACATCCGCGCCGGGCTGCGATTCCTCGTGGGCGATATCGAAGTCTCTCCGTTTGCGATTCCTCACGATGCGGTGGACCCGCTGGGATTCACCTTTCGCGCCAATGGAATAAAAGTCGCGATTGTCACCGACCTCGGCTACTTGCCCGAACTCGTGAAAGTTCACTTGCGCGATTCCGACTGCCTGATGCTGGAATCCAATCACGACCTGGAAATGCTGAAGGTGGGGCCGTATCCCTGGCACATCAAGCAGCGCGTGATGAGCCGCACGGGACACCTGTCCAATCACACGGTCAGCGAATTCCTCGCCGATGCGGAAGGGTTCGACGCGCACGCGCGCTACGTCGTCCTCGCGCATCTCTCCGAAAACAACAACAATCCCGACGTCGCGCGCATCTCCGCCGAAGAAGCCCTCGGCCGGCGCACCGGCGCCGCGGCGTTTTGCGGAGAACTGATCGTCGCTTCGCAAAGTTCCCCGCTTCCCACGCTCAATTTGTAAAGCGACAGCTAGCACAGACTTCAAAGGCTGCGGAAAAAGTCGGTTGAGGAAAGGTTGTAGTAGCACAGCCACTCCTGGCTGAGCGGTTTTCAAGGCTTTCGCGCATCCGGGACGCGATCCATCGCGAAAATCGCACAGCCAGGAGTGGCTGTGCTACTTTTTCCGCATCCTGTGAAGTCTGTGCTACTCGCTCCCATGCGGCACAGACTCCTGATAGACGCGGTACCAATCCTCGGCAATTTCACGCTGCGCCTGCTGGAGCGTTAAGCTCCCCGAACAGACTTCGGCGTGCAAATAATTTTCCACTTTGTCTTTGGCGTGCGCGCCGCCGTCCGGGATGGACGTCTCGAACGGTTCGGGCCAGAGATTTTTGGGGTCGGTGGGATTGCCGCCGAGCTCGAGCGGGATGAAATGGTCCTCTTCGTAATCCTTCAAGCGGGAATCGGAGTAGCCGTATTCGCCGATTTGTTCGATTTTCAGGCGATGCGTGTAGCTTTCTTCGGGGCGAATGGATTTCGTGCTCCATCTGGGATTGCAGATCGTTTCGCGGATATTTTCCTGGGTGATGTCCGGATTGGTTGCGCCCGGAGTCCGCGCCGGGTCGGGATAAATATCCGGCGGGCCGGCATGGGCATGGACTGATTCGCCGCCGGACGGCGATTTCGTGCCCGGCGAAGGAAATCTTGTGCGGATAAACCAGGCGAGGACAAAAACCACTAAAATTGCAAATAGAAAAGGCAAAATGCTTTTGCGGTTCCGCATCCCCTTCAGTGTAACTCAGGTGGGAAGGAGTTTAAGCAGAGCAGACTTCCGTCTTTGGGTTTCCACTTGATCTTGTCGAGTGAGCGCAGTCCGAGTTCGCAAACAATCCCCCGCAGGCGGAAGCCTGTGCCACTTGAAAGCGAAATTCGGGTATCATCATCGAGGGAGTTTTCCCCAGCAAAATGTTCTTCAACTGCCGCGCCCGATTTCGGAGGCGCGTGCGCCGAGGGAGTTCCGCTTGATTTCACGATACACGCGCGAAGAGATGGGCCAGGTTTGGAGCGAAGAAGGCAAATTCCGCCGCTGGCTGGAAGTGGAACTGGCCGCCACGGAAACGCTGGCCGAAACGGGAGTCGTCCCGGCCGCCGCCGCTGCGAAAATTCGCGAGAAGGCGCGCGTCGATGCGGGAGTGGTGAAACGGATCGCGGAACTGGAAGCCAAGATGAAGCATGATGTGATCGCCTTCACCATGGCCGTCGGCGAAACGATTGGGGATCGCGATGCCGCGCGCTGGCTGCATTACGGCCTGACTTCGAATGACGTCGTAGACACGGCGCAGGCCCTCCAGATTCGCGAAGCTTCGCGCCTGATCGAGCACGAACTCGTCCGCTTCGGCGAAGTGCTCGAGCGCCGCGCGCGCGAATTTCAGCACACGCCGCAAATCGGCCGCACGCACGGCATTCATGCCGAGCCGATCACCTTCGGGCTGAAAGTCGCCAACTGGTTTGCTGAGAATCGCCGCAACCTCGAACGCTTCGGCCAGGCCGCGCGGCAAATGACCGTGGGAAAAATTTCCGGCGCCGTGGGCAACGCTTCACACCTGGGGCCGGATGTGGAAGCCGCCATTTGCAACCGCCTCGGCCTGGACGTGGCTCCTGTCGCATCGCAGGTGATTCAGCGCGATCGCCACGCGCAGTATCTTTCGTCGCTGGCGATCCTCACGGCCACGCTCGAAAAAATCGCCCTCGAAATCCGCCACCTCCAGCGCACCGAAGTGCGCGAAGCCGAGGAACCCTTTGGCGGCGAACAGCGCGGAAGCTCGGCCATGCCGCACAAGCGCAATCCAGTGTCCAGCGAACAGGTGTGCGGTCTCGCGCGCGTCGTGCGCGCCAACGCCGGCGCGGCGTTTGAAAACATCGCCCTATGGCACGAGCGCGACATCTCCCACAGCTCGGTCGAGCGCGTCATCCTGCCCGATTCGACCATCCTCGCAGATTACTTGCTCGCGCGCATGACCGACATCGTCTCCGGAATGCGCGTCTTCCCCGAACGCATGCGCCGCAATCTGGACGCCACCGGCGGCCTCGTTTTCTCCGGCCAGCTCCTCCTGGACCTGATCGAAGCGGGCGCCCCTCGCGATGACGCTTACAAATGGGTGCAGGAGCACGCCATGGCAGCGTGGGAAACGGAAACGAATTTTCGCCAGCGCATCGCTGCCGACCCGCGCATTAAAAAATTTCTGAACGAAGCGGCCCTCGAAAATACGTTTGACCTGAACCGGCACTTGCGCTACGTGGACGCGATTTTCGCCCGCGTTTTTAGGTAAGCCGAACGTCACGCGAAAACCGGTGAAGAATCCAGCGTTCATGTTTCAATGCGGTGCAGAACACCGTTTCTTCTAGAAACGCATCTGCACCATTCATGCCAAATCGTCTTGACACCCTAATCGCATGCGCCGAAGATATACTTCCCTTCAATCGCTTTCACCAGAATGATCGCTGGCGGGAACCTTCCTCTCTGATCCGCAACGCGCGGCCATCCACAGGGGGAAGAGTGTCTTCCATCACATCACTCAAGGGAATCATTGTCGTAGCGGATGACAATGAAATCGTCCGCGAGCCGCTGGCCGAACTGCTGCGATCAAACGGTTACCGCGTCATTTCGGTCGAGAATGGCAAGCAGGCATTCCATGCAGCCTGTTCCCATCCTGTGGATCTTGTGCTGCTCGACGTCATGATGCCGGGACCTTCGAGTTTTTCCGTGTGCCGAGCGATCAAGGCCCGGCCGGAGACGCGGTTTCTGCCCGTGGTGCTTATCACCGGCATCGCCTGCGCGGAGGATCGCGTCCGGGGCATCGAAGCGGGCGCGGATGATTTTCTGCGCATGCCGGTGAAGCAGGAACAGTTGCTGGCGCGCGTGCGTTCGCTCGTGCGGGTGAAACGCTACACGGACGAACTCGAAAACGCGGAGACCGTGCTGTGCATTCTGGCGCGCAGCATCGAGGCGAAAGACCCCTACACCGAAGGCCACTGCGACCGGCTCTCACGTTCCGTCGTTTCGCTCGCCGAAAAAGTTGGATTGTCACGGGATGTGTGCAACGACCTGCGGCGCAGCGGAATCGTCCATGATATTGGCAAGGTTGCGGTGCCCGAGTTCGTCCTGCTGAAGCCCGGTCCACTGGATGCCGGCGAGCGAAGCATCATGGAAAGGCATACGACGGTCGGCGAGCGCATTTGCGCGCCCATGAAATCATTTCGCAACGTTCTGCCCATGATCCGGTGGCACCACGAGAAGCAAGATGGCAGCGGCTATCCCGACCATCTGAAGGGCGAAGAAATCCCGCTCACCGCGCGCATCCTGCAAACCGTGGACATCTACGATTCGCTCACCACCGATCGCCCCTACCGCGTGGCCCTCTCGTCGGAAAAGGCGCTTGAAATCATGCGGGAAGAGACCCGCCGCGGCTGGTGGGATCCAAATCTGGTCTCCGCTCTCGAAGGAATGCTGGCCGAATCTCCGCCAGCACTTTCCGTAGTGGGCGTCTGAACCAGCCCGCATATCTCAAGTCAAATCCAATCGGAAATGTAATTGATCAAATTTAGGCAGCAACGCAGGCTCTTCGTGGTGCCGGCGTCTCGCCGGCGATTTTTCTGATTTCCACGCAGCGCAAAACCGCCGGCGAGACGCCGGCGCCACAACGCTACACGCGCTGGACGTACCGCGCTTCCGAGGTATCCACCCTGACTTTGTCGCCGGTGTTGACGAACGGCGGCACCTGGATCGTAAGACCCGTCTCGAGTTTTGCCGCTTTCATCACCGCGCTGGCGGTGGCTTTCTGCACGGTCGGCTCCGTGTCGACAACCGTGAGATCCATCGTATCCGGCAAAACGACGCCGATGGCTTTGCCTTCGTAAAACTCGAGCTTCACCGTGGTATTCGGAATCAGGTAATACACCGCTTCCCCAAGCACATCCGCGCCGAGATGAAACTGCTCGTAGGACTCTGTGTTCATGAAATGGTAGCCTTCGTTGTCTGAATACAGATATTCATGTTCGATTTCGTCGAAGATGGCGCGCTCGATGTCCACTTCCGCGCGGAACCTGTAATCGATGATCGAGCCGGTGCGCAGATTTCGCATTTTCGTGGCCATTGCGGCACGCTTGTTTCCGGGCGTGCGGTGCTCGACGCTATGGACCGTAAACAGTTCGCCCTCGTGGCGGATAGTCATTCCGGGGCGCAATTGTGTTGCTCGCATTCTGTATGCTCCTGATGCCTACGGGGTCTTGCGGCAGGCGGTTCCAATCGGCTGCAATTTCGATTCGCGCAGTCTGGGCGGTGTAGAATGCCGGACCAAAAGTGCGCCGCCCACCGGATTAAGATTATAGACGCCGGGCTGAGGGGCGGTCAACGTGAGTGCGCTCGCGCGCGTATCTTGACCCTGTGGTAGCCCGGTGCGGATCGTGCTTCTGGTGGAGTACAATCTGTCCGAGCTTAAGATTGGCGGAGGGAAGAAAAATGGCGGAACCGACATACGATGAACTGAAGGCGCGCCTGGAAGAACTGGAAAAGAAAGCGGTGCGCCGTACCGGAGAACTGGATTTCAAGGTTGGCGAGAAAGGCGGGGTAAGCGTTTACGGCCTGGGCCGGTTTCCGGTCACATTGTATTACGAGCAGTGGAATCGGCTACTCGAAGCTGCGCCACGGCTGCGGGAATTCCTGGAAGAAAACAAAAGCAGGCTAAAGCTGAAAGAGAAATGAGGATCCGAGTGGGATACGCTTTAGCCTGTCCGGTTTAGATTTTTGTTTGGCGCAAAAAAGCAGACAGGCTGAAGCCCGTCCTACTTGGACTTCCCCTCCGCCATGATCATTTCAATTTCGTCGACCGAGCGAGGCAGACGCGCGGTGAGCTGTTTGTAGCCGGTCGGGGTGATCAGCACGTCGTCCTCGATGCGCACGCCGAGATTTTCCTCGGGAATGTAAATCCCCGGCTCGATGGTAATGACCATGCCCGGCTCGAGCGGCCGCGACGGCCCGCTCGGATCGTGCACGTTGAGCCCTACATGATGGCTGAGGCCGTGGATGTAGTACCTCCCCAGCGAGTGGCCCTCCATGTCCTTCCCGTGCGAATCGATGTAATCCATGGCAATTTTCTGGAGGCTCGTGGGCCCCTGTCCGCCAATCGTCATGCCCGGCTTGAGCGCCTCCATCGCGGCGTTCTGCGCTCCCAGAACGATTTCGTAAATTTCACGCTGCCGCGCAGTGAATTTTCCGTTGGCCGGAATCGTGCGTGTGATGTCCGACGCGTATCCGGAATACTGGCCGCCAACGTCGAGCAGCACGATATCGCCGTTTTCGATCCTGCGGTCAAGCTTGTTGTAGTGCAGCACGGTTGAGTCGATGCTTGTCCCAACGATCGGCGAGTACGCCTCGGTCTCGCATCCTGCGTATGCATGGATCTCCACCATCTTGGCCGCCACCTGATATTCATACAGCCCCGGCCGCATCATCTTCATGGCCGCAAGGTGCGCGTCGATGGAGGGATCGATCGCTTTCTGAATCAGCGCCAGTTCGCCCGGCGATTTAATCGCGCGCAGCGTGCCAACGGCGGGGGAAACGTCCTTGAGCGAAGCCTGTGGCGCTGCGTCCTTCACCCACTTCGACCAGTTCGCGGCGTGCGGATAGCCCTCGTCGTGCTGGTCCGGGAGTTCGGTAAAGATTTCCGGATAATTTTTTGCCAGCGCGGCAAGTGTTTCACGCAGCTTCGCAAATTTCTCGATTCGCGCGAAGCCGGTCTTTTCCTGGATCCCCGGGTCATCGGGCCCCAGGCGCGGGCCGTTCCAGCGTTCCTCGGCCAGATCGCGCGGCGGCAAATACAAAATCTCGCGCGCGCCGCTCCAGCCTCTTTCTCCAGCCGAATCGGGCACGAGCAGCAGCGCCGCGCCTTCTTCGTTGTGCCCCGTGAGGTAATAGAAATTTTCTTCCTGCATGAAAACGTAGGAAGGATTCGCTTCCTCGTGACCCGTGTAACCGAACAGCACGACAGGTGCATTGACCGCGGCAACGAGCTTCGCGCGCCGCTCGGCAAACACGCTCAGCGGCTCGCGCTCCCACGCCCGCAGGATCGGCGCTAGACACGCGACGAGTAGAAGGGCAACCACGCCGCCAAGGATCGAGCTTCGTCTCTTCATCCGGTTACCTCGCGCGAACACTTCGGCAAAAGCATTTCACCACATAACTCTGATGCGTTCGAATCTTATATTGCCTCCCTGTGCTTCTCTGTTCGAATGCCGAGCAATGCAATTAAGGCCAGGACTCCCGGAAAGCATGAGACAACGTAACGAGGTTCGGGGGCCTCCACCGTCGTAAGGAATGCCGTTCGAACCGCAAAATACGCGGCCAGCAAGGCTACCCCCCAGAGATTCGCCCCATCATGTGATCCCGCGTCGCGCCTTTCTAGCTGCGTGCGCCAAGCGAGCCAGATTCCCCCAATCGCTAGCGCCACATACAGGTACCCCAACACCGCAAAACCTCCCGTGACGAGGACGTCGGCGTGAGAATCTTCCCATTGCTCGCGGAGCGGCCAGAATTTGCCGTCGATAGGCAACAGCTCGGTCCGCGGCGTAAACCAGATCGTCAGGGCACGTTCGAACGGCACGCGGACGTACGTTCGCAGCGGATGGCGCCGCGTCCGCTCGCGGGCGATTTCGGCGAATTGGTGGTCCATTTCGGGAGAAATGTCCAGCTCAGGGCTGTCGTCGTATTGCGCGATCAAATCCGCGACTCGAGACCTTTCCTCGGCAGAATCGAAAGCGGAAGCAGGGAGTTCGTTAACGTCCAGGCGCTCTTCTCCGATCTTCCAAACGGTAACATACACATCGCGATAGCGTTCGAGCCACGTCCCTGTCCAGGCGTAGAAACCAACCGGCGGGTATTCACCGGGAACGGTGGCATAGCGCGGCGCAAGGAATTGCAACTTGTTCAAGGAAACGGCATTCCGCGCGGCCCAGGGCAGCAGCGGCAGGAGAAATGCGCCAGCCATGGCTGTAGCATGAAGGATTGCTTTTCGTGCGTCCTGTGCCCTCCATGCGCGAAGTCCGTAGACGAGAACCGCAACACCAAGAAGCAATGGCATTTCGGGGCGCACCAGGGTCGCCACTCCGGTGAGGAAGCTGCCAATCAAGGCAAAAGCGAAGGGGTAAGCCCACAGATGCCCAATTCGAAAGACCACCTTCGTGGGCTCCTCCCGAAGGCCCAGAGCGAAGCAACAGAGCGCCGCGGTCGCCAAGGATGTCACCACCACTTCGGTCAGCATGGCGGCCGAGTAGTTCGCCAGGAAAGGGCACGTGGCGGCCAGCCAAAGCGCTATAATCCACACGCGCCGGCGCGAGCCGGCGGGTGCTAACGCCGCAGCCAGCGCGGCCGTCAAAATACTGGTGAAGACGTCGAGAACGGCCTGAGACAACAAAATAGCCTGCATCGAGCGTCTAAAGAGCAGAGTCACTCCGGCCAGGAAGGCCGGGTAGCCCGGCGTTCGGAGGTCCGTCGGGACCAGCTGACCGTTCTGCCACAATCCATAGACATGATGGTCGAGCCAGTTGTTGGCCAGTTGAAGATAGGTTGCGCTGTCGTCCGTAGTGGTTGGAAACCAGTGAACGAACACCAGGCGCAGGGCCACCGCGGCGATTATGGCAAGGAACGCTGGAGCGTAAAGTGCAGTGACGCCGCCGCGCTGTGCGGGTATGATCAATCCTTCCCGGCGTTGCGAATCTGTGGCAGGTGGATTGGTCATCGAAGCCGTTCCGACGGACGGCTCGCTTGAGATGAATGTATGAAGCCGCGCAAGCCCATATTCTACGATGAGCAGCGCCGCCGATGGCGGCGCACCAGCCGTATTCTGGAAATCTGCGGCGCGCTTTTTACTTTGCTGGCTATCACGTTTTTAATCAACGTTCTTGTCAGCCCCCGGTTGCCCGTGCCCTTGCTTCCCACGAACCGGACCGCGCTCCATCCCGTCCGTGAAAAAACGAGAACTAAAATTACACTGAGAAGGACCGGGCGGTACCGCCGCGTCGAAGCGCTCGGCCAGATGCCCGCCACATACGATCCCGTGCGCGCCGCATTTTACGTCAGCTGGGACCCCACGTCGCTCGCGGCGCTCCAGCAGCACTTCCGTGACATCGACTTGCTCATCCCCGAGCGCTTGCACTCGATCACCGCAACCGGCCGCCTGGATGTGGAGGCCGATCCCAAGCTTGCGGCATGGGAGCAAACGCTGGCGCAGCAAACTCCGCCAATCAAAATTCCCACGATGCCGCTGCTGAACAATTCCGACGGCACCAACTGGCTCACCGACGAAATGGCCGCCATGCTCAAGAACTCCGCGGCGCGGGGAAATTTAGCCCAACAATCGGTCCAATATCTCATACAAAATCATTTCGCAGGGCTGGTTGTCGATTTTGAGGAAATTCCCGAAAAAAGCCAGAAGGATTTCAGCCAGTTCATGTCCGAGCTTGCCGCCGACCTGCACAACTCGAATCTGAAGCTCATGGTCTGCCTCCCGGCGGCGGACTGGGCGTATGACTACGCCGGAATTGGAAAATCCGCCGACGCCGTGATCTTGATGAATTACGACCAGCACTGGCGCACCTCCGGGCCCGGCTCAATCGCCGCGCAGGATTGGTTCGTGAGGAACATCGAAGCGATCACGAAGCTGGTGCCGGCGGGAAAACTGGTGATGGGAATCGCCAACTACGCCTATGACTGGCCGAGCAAAGCGGGAATGAAAGCGCACGAACAGGCGAAGGTCGAGAGCTTCCAGGAATCCATCGTTACGGCGACTGAATCCGAAGCGAAGGTTCAATTCGATTCGGATTCTCTTAATCCCTATTACTCGTATTCGGACGAGCGTAACTTCATCCACCGTGTCTGGATGCTCGACGGCGTGACCGCGTACAACGAACTGCGCGCCGCGGAACGCGTCGGCGTGCAAGGCACCGCGATCTGGCGCCTCGGCTCGGAGGATCCTTCCGTGTGGTCGATCTGGGATAACACGCGCCCCAATGACGCGGACCGCGCGAAACTCGAGGACATGCCTCCGGGATACGACCTTGTTCTCGAGGGCGACGGCGACATCTGGAGGTTCGCGGACACGCCGCAAAAGGGCAAACGCTCGATTCGCTTTGATCCTGCGACCGCCAACATTGTCGAAGACAACTACGAATCGCTTCCGACTTCTTATCGCATCTTTCAGATGGGCGCCGCGCCCTACAAGGTCGCATTGAGTTTCGACGATGGGCCGGACACGACATTCACGCCAAAAATTTTGGATGTCTTGAAAGCGAAACATGCCCCGGCCACTTTTTTTGTAATCGGCAGCAGCGCCAACGACGCCCTGGGAATCATCCGGCGCGAATACGACGAGGGCCACGAGATCGGCAATCATACGTATACGCATCCGCGCTGGAATGAAATCTCGCGCACGCAGATTGACGTTGAGCTGAACGTGACGGAACGCCTTCTGAACAGCACGCTGGGCGTGAAGACGCTGCTGTTCCGCCCGCCGTACGGCATCGACCACCAGCCCGAAACGGCCGATGAGGTCGCCGAACTGCCCATCGCGCAATCCATGGGCTACTTGATTGTGGGCGCGCGAATCGATCCGCACGACTGGGGCGAGCCCGGCGGGGTTCCGCCGGCGCCGGCGCAAGTGATCGTTCAGCGCGTCCTCGAGCAGGCGCGCTCAAACGGCGGCAATATCGTGCTGCTGCACGACGGCGGCGGAGATCGCACCAACACTGTGCAGGCCTTGCCTGAAATTATTGACGGCTTGCGCGCCGCTGGATTTCAAATCGTCCCGGTCTCGGAGCTGGTAGGTCAGACGCGCGCGCAGCTGATGCCGCCGCTCACGTTCCGCGAGCGCCTTGTTGCCCGCGCCGACGGGCTGATCTTCACGCTGTACGAGTGGTCGCGGCTGAGCGTGGCATTTATATTCGTTCTCGGAATTGGCCTTGTAAGCTGTCGCGCAATTATCGTCGGATTTCTCGCGATTATCGAAAAGTTCCGGCCATCGCCTCCCGATCAGCCGGATTTTCAACCGGTTGTGAGCGTGCTCATTCCCGCCTACAACGAGGAAGATGTAATTGTTTACACGATCAATTCCGTGCTGGAGTCCGACTATCCGCGGCTGGAAGTGATCGTCGTGGACGATGGATCGAACGATGGCACGGGCGAATTGCTCGATGGGCAATTCGGGCGAAACCCCGCCGTTCGAATCATGCACCAGCCCAATAGCGGAAAGCCTGCTGCGCTTTCCCACGCCCTCGCGGAAGCTTCGAGCGGCATCATCGTGACGATTGACGCCGACACCGCGATTGAGCCCGACGCCATAAGCAAACTCGTCCGCCATTTCGTCAACCCCAGGGTCGGCGCCGTCGCCGGAAACGTCAAGGTGGGCAACCGCATCAGCTGGCTCACGCGCTGGCAGGCGCTCGAGTACGTCACCAGCCAGAACCTGGAAAAGCGCGCGTTCGATTTGCTGAATTGTATCCCCGTCGTTCCCGGAGCGCTCAGCGCCTGGCGCGCGGAAGCGATCAATGATTCCGGCGGCTTCAGCGCGGACACCGTGGCGGAAGATACCGATCTGACCATCACCATCCGCCGCTCAGGCTGGAAGATCGATTACGAGGAAGAAGCGATCGGCTGGACGAACGCGCCGGAAACGGCGTCTACGCTGATCCGCCAGCGATTCCGCTGGACGTTCGGGACGCTGCAGGCGTTCTGGAAACATCGCGACACTCTGGGACGCACGAAATACGGAACGCTCGGATGGATCGCGCTGCCCAACATGTTTCTGTTCCAGCTTCTTTTGCCGCTGTTCTCCCCTGTGATTGACCTTCTCTTTCTCGGCTCGCTCGTGTTGTACGGCGTTTCCCTGCTTCACTTCACACACCTTCCGCAGTTCTATAGCGCAGCGGACGTGCAGCGCTCGCTCGTCTTCTTTATAGGATTCATGTTGATCGATTTTCTGACCTGCATCGTCGCATTCACGCTCGAACGGCATGAAGACTGGTCCCTGCTGTGGCCGCTCCTGCTGCAACGTTTTTATTACCGCCAGATGATGTACTTCGTATTGTTCAGTTCAGTGATGGGCGCCGTGCAAGGCAAGTCCATCGGCTGGCGCGGCGTCGAGCCCGAAGTTCCAGCGCCTCCGGTGGCTCCGGTAAAAGCCTGAGCCCACAGTAAAGCTTCCAGCGCACAAGGTATGCGTGCATATGGACACAGCGCGTGCGGGGACAATTTCCGCGAACAGTGCTCAGCATGCGAGGTCTCAATTTTCAGGTGGCTGACGATACGTCCAGAACGTCAGCTTTCGCCTCCCACAAATACATTTCTCGAGATCGGAGACAGAACGCCTGATGCTTGGCTGTGAGCTGCCAGGCAATTGGCGCCGCACAATTGACAGCAGTTCTTTCGTTGCATGCCGAATGTGAGGGGTAACTCCGACACCGTCATTGGCGCTGTCATCCTTGACATTTCGCCCCCTTCGGTCAAGATAGAAGTCCCTTCAAGTAATTCCGATCTTCTTGACTCTGCCCTTGCGCTACTGATTCGGGCTGGAGTTCGTTTAACAGAAGAGGTCCTCTCCCCTTTTCATCGAAACGCATTTGGTGCAATGGCTTAGCGATGCGTCGTGCCCGCGGAGGAGGGCCGCATGGATTTCTTCAGACAATTCTTCGCGTCCGGTGGCTTTCAGCCTCATGGTTACTGCGACCAGTGGAATTCAGGCCTGGTTTGGCTGAATGCCGCATCGGATGCACTCATCGCGCTTGTTTATTTCACAATCCCTCTCAATCTTCTCTGGATTATCCCTAAGTGCCGCGATCTCCCTTTCAATTGGGTGTTCGCGCTCTTCGGGGCGTTCGCGATCGCGTCCGGGGCAACGCACGTCATGGAAGCGTGGAATCTGTGGCACGCGCAATACTGGCTGGCGGGGGTAGTCAAGGCAGTCACCGCGGCCGCCTCCGTGCCCGCCGCCATCCTGCTCGCCCGGCTAATGCCCAGGGAGATCCAGCTGCCAAACTCAAGTCAGTGGATGCAAGCAGACACGGAGCCGAAGAAAGAAATTCAAGTGAGAAAACAGGAAGGGGAAAAATTCCGCGATTTTCTGGAAGCAGCGCCGGACGCGATTGTGATCGTCAACGAGGAGGGGAGGATCGTTCTTGTCAATTCTCAGACGGAAAGAATGTTCGGCCACATGCGAAGCGAATTACTTGGCCAAAGAATTGAAATATTACTTCCGGAGAGATTGCGCGGAAAGCATCCCGGCCACCTGCGTGGATTCTTCAGCGATCCTAAGGTTCGATCAATGGGGGCGGGCCTTGAACTTTACGCGCTTCGCAAAGATGGCACGGAATTCCCCGTGGAGATTAGTCTCAGTCCGCTGGAAACAGACGATGGCACCCTGGTATTGAGCGCGATTCGAGATGTTTCCGAACGTAAACAGGCGCAAGAGGAATTGCGTCTGAGCAACGAAAAGCTCCACCTGATGGTGCTGGGAGTAAAAGATTACGCAATTCTCATGCTTGACCCTGAGGGCCGAATAACCACTTGGAACGCTGGGGCGGAGCGCATCAAGGGATATCGCGCAGAAGAGATCATCGGCGAGCACTTTTCAAAGTTCTACACGCCGGAAGATGTCGCAGCAGCCAAACCTTCCCGGGAACTGAAAATTGCCACGGATCAGGGGCGCTTTGAAGAGGAAGGGTGGCGCGTGCGGAAGGACGGCTCCCTATTCTGGGCCAGCGTAATCATCACCGCTTTGCATGATCCGTCGGGCCGGCTGCGCGGTTTTGGCAAGGTGACCCGGGACATCACGGAGCGCCGGCAGTCGGCCGAAGCGCTCAAAGTAAGCGAAGAACGGCTGAAGACGGCTGTTGAAGCGGCAAAACTCGGAGTGTGGGATTTGGACCTCATCACCGATCAGGCATTCCGTTCTCCGCGGCACGATCAAATCTTCGGATTCGAATCGCTCCAGCCAAACTGGGGCGTAGAAATCGCAATGACTCACATCGTTCCCGAAGACCATGAGCGCTTTCGCGCGAGCCTTGCGGAAGCATTCCAAACCAGTGACTTCTTGTTGGAATGCCGCATCCATCGCGCATCGGATCGCTCCCTCCGCTGGATTTCCGCCCAAGGGCGCGTCTATCGTGACCTCGCGGGCAAACCTGTTCGGATGATGGGAGTTGTCGCCGACATAACAGACCGCAAGCAACGCGAACAGGAGTTTGAGCGTCACCGGAAGGAGTTGGCGAAATCCAATTCCGATCTGGCCGCCGCCAACAATGAACTGGAGTCATTCAGCTATTCGGTTTCGCATGACCTGCGAGCTCCTCTTAGGACCATCGACGGGTTCAGCCATGCTTTGCTGGAAGATTGCGCCGACCGACTCGATGACACGGGCAAGACTCACCTGAATCGGATACGCGCCGCAACGCAACGCATGGGCATGTTGATTGACGACCTGTTGAATCTTTCACGTCTATCCCGCACCGAGATGCATGTGCAAAGTGTCGATATCAGTGCGATGGCCTTCTCCGTGGCGGACGAGATTCAGAAGAGCCAGCCCGAACGTCAGATTGAACTGCGGATCGAAGATGGCCTTAAGACAACCGCGGACCCGGGTTTGTTGCGAGCCGTGCTGGAGAATCTGCTGAGCAA
>Ga0210409_10000349_pt1 | contig 84538 bp, 73 predicted proteins | sample IncBWH17MmetaG_FD_161649 | JGI IMG/M metagenome (GOLD analysis project Ga0210409, IMG submission 161649) | Forest soil microbial communities from Barre Woods Harvard Forest LTER site, Petersham, Massachusetts, United States - Inc-BW-H-17-M | ecosystem: Environmental > Terrestrial > Soil >... | reverse complement strand
GAACGCCTCAATTGCGACAAATCTCCGATCTACATGTGGCTGTCGGCGTAGAGCGCCGGAGAATAGTTGGCAACGCATTCCGGGGGCGACACCACATGTAGGACAGGGGACAGAGGATATTTGTTTGGCGTTGAGGTGCTTTTTCACCGAGACAGCATGCAATAATGCTCGGCCACAAAGCAATCCAATTTGAAACAATGTTTCATTTTGCACACCTAATCTAATGGCGTCGGGCCGCACCGGGCGGTGCTTGGCGTGGGTTCGGTTAGGGGCGGCGGGCGGGGCGTTTTTGGGTTGCGGCTACGGCGTTGTCATCGGGATCATCTAGTGAGGCTGCGCCAGGGTTGGCGGAGAAGGCGGAGCGGAGGACGTCGTTGGCGAAGAAGTTTTTGCCGTCGATGGGGACCATCATGATTTGGAGTTTGTCGGAGAGGCGCTCGGCGATGATTTTCTGGATGAGCATGGGATTCTGCTTCAGGACGGCGGCTTCAAATTTCATGCGTTCGGAATCGGCGGCGGCGGTGACCCGAATGCGATTGGCTTCGGCGTCGGAAAGATTTTTCTGACGCTCGAGCTCGGCTTTGCTGTCGATGATTTTTGCTTGCGCGGCGGCTTCGGCGTTTTGCAACGTGGCTTCCTTGCGGGCCTGCGCTTCCAGCTTGCTCTGCTCGATCTGCTTTTGCTTTAGCGGCAGGGTGTACTGCATGGAGTCGGCCTCGGCTTTGGCTTGCAGAACGCGAACTTGCGCTTGCGCTTCGGCTTGCTTCACGTCGCGAGACTTCTGGGCCTCGGCTTCAAGCTCGGCGATCTTTACTTGTTTTTGCTTGATTTCGGTTTCTGTGCCCAGGCGCTCATTTTCCTGTTCTTTCAGGAGTAATCCTTCGAGGCCTTGCGCGTATTCTTCGGGGAGTTTCAAGTCGCGGAGGAGGACTTCGCGGACGATGATGCCGTCGCTGGCCAGGCGCGAGGTGATGGCGGTGGCCGCGGAGAGGCGCAACTCCTCGCGCTTGGTGGCGAAAATTTCGCGGGTGATGTAGTTGGGCGCGAGTTGGCGGTAAATGGTGGCCACGGTGGGGGCGACGACTTCGTCGCCGACGGCGCGTGGCAGATTGGCGTGGATGTAGCTGAGGCGCTGAGGATCGAGTCGATAGCGCACGCTTACGGCCAGGCCGATGTTCAGGCCTTCGCGGGCCTGGACGGTGAGGACCTCGGGCTGTGCGGTGACCGCTGCGCCAGCGCTGGCTGACGTGGCCGCTAGCGGGCCGCCCAAAGGCGTCTTGCTCGCCACGGCGTTGGTGGCCGCGGTAGTGTAGACCTGCTCGCGCGTGTCGTAGAGCTCGATGCTATCGACCAGCGGGGTGAGGAGATGCACGCCGGGGTACAACGTGCCGGGGCGCGCTCCCCAGATCTGACTGACACGCACTCCGGCGAATCCGTCCGGCACCACTGCAATGCTGTAGGCCACCAAGAGTGGAAGCACTCCCGCGAAGGCCAGGCGCTGGGCGAGTCCCCAGCGGACTGGGCGTAAAGGGCGGGGGGCGTCCTCCTTGTCGGGGAGGAGTTCGCCGGTGGTCTCGTCGCGGCGGCGGCGTGCCAGGAGGCGACGAAGTTGCGAGGAAAGGAAAATGTCGTAAGCGACTAGCGCGCCGGAACTGCCGAAGAGGGCGAGCCCGAGAATCATCAGCAAATATTTGAGGGCGAGCATGTTAGTTTCTCTTTTCTTTGCGGATTCGAGATGCGGCGATGGGCGCGGCGGCGGGGCGCATCAATTCGACTGTGCCGCGGAGAAGGAGCCAATAGACGGCAACGGCGGCGATACCGGCAATGAGAGTGGCGAGAACCAACATGGCTACGTTTACGAGAATCCACATGAGTGCGTGCCTCCTGGACTGGCTTGCGTGTTTGATGGAAGCAGGGGATGCGCCATGCAAAGAACGTTGAAAAATAGGGAGTTACGCGAGCGCGAGCGAGGAGCTTTCGTGGGCTGCTAACCACGGCGTGGGCACGGGGACGCAGTGAGTACGCGGCGGGCGGCAGAGAGTGGCGCGCCGGTTTGTTGCCGCTGCGAATCAGAGGTAGTGTATTAGTGAAAGGGCATTATCGAATGTGGACGGACAGCCAGGATTGGCTGTCCCACCGGGAGCAGAATGCCAATCAGCTCAGGATTTCGCATCGTACGCATCCTTGGGATACCCATCTACGTACACGCGAGCTGGTTCATCATTTTTGCGCTGATTACGTCGATGCTAGGGATGCAGTTTACGCAAGAGCATCCGCAGTGGAGTTCGGCCCAGCATTGGGCCGTGGGCGTGATTACGAGCCTACTGTTTTTCGCTTCTGTGCTATTTCACGAGCTGTCGCACAGCATGATTGCGCGCATATACAAGATTCGCGTGATCTCGATCACTTTGTTTGTGTTTGGCGGTGTCGCGCGTCTGGGGCGCGAGCCGAGCAAGCCGATTCAGGAATTCAACATTGCGATTGCCGGGCCGATCGCCAGCCTTATTCTCGCCGGCGGCTTTTTCAGCTTGACGCTGTTTTTCCCGTATACGCAGATGGTTGGCGCGCTCGCGACGTGGTTGTGGCAAACCAACGCGGTGTTGGCGCTGTTCAACTTGTTGCCGGGGTTCCCGCTGGACGGCGGAAGAGTCTTCCGCGCGATGGTGTGGGGAGCGACAAAGGATTTCGCTCGCGCCACAAAGATCGCGGCGCTAAGTGGAAGAATTGTTGCTTACGCCATGATCATTCTAGGCGCCGGAGTGGCGATGACGGAGAAAGGGCAATGGATGTCAGGACTGTGGCTGGCGTTCATCGGCTGGTTTCTGCTGAATGCGGCGCAGGAGAGTGTAGCGCAGGTGGCGATTCGCGAGACGCTGAGTGGATTGCACGCCTCGGATGTGATGAGCTATGAAGTGCCAACCGTGCCGCGGGATATATCGTTGGAAGATTATGGGCAGGAAGTGGTGCGGACAGGACGGCGATGCCATCTGGTGACTACGGACGACCGGCTGGTAGGCATGATGAATGTGAATACGCTGAATTCGGTGCCCCGCGGGGAGTGGGGCAACATGTCCGTGCAGGGCGCGATGATTCCGCGAGAGAAAATCCTGTGGGCGCGGCCCGATGAGCCGCTGCTGGGGCTGCTGGAGCGGCTGGTTTCCGCGGATGTGAATCAGATGCCGGTGGTTAGCGACACGGAAAATGATGGGGCGCACATCGTGGGAATGATCACGCGCGATTCGATTTTGCGGGTGATGCAGGCGCGCAGCGAAGTTGGATCGCTGAGTCCTACGCGCTAGGGTCTAGCGCGGGTCATCTAATTTCCCTTTGAGGCGTGGAAGCGGAAGGCTCCGCTGCGGGAGTCGACTGATATGTTTACGAAACTTGCGCGTGCCAATCGGGCTGTGAGGGTCTGCGGCTGAATTGGGACGAAGGTACTTTTGATGTGGACCACGCGATTGAGCCAGCCATCCTGAATATCGAAGGCACAAAAACAGCCGCCGGGACGAAGCACGCGGTGGACTTCCGCGAATGCGCGGTCCTGCAGGTCGCTGGACCGCAAATGATGCAACATTAGAACGGCAATTGCCGAAGTGAACGTGCCATCGGCAAATGGCAGAGCGGCGGAGTCGCCTTGCACGATACTTCCGCGGCTTGCATTCCTTTGCGCGAGCCGCGCAACAAGCGCGTGGTCATATTCGAGACTAGTTATGCGAGGCACGCGTTTTTGCAGTTCGGCGGTAGCCGCGCCTGCTCCTGCTCCGATTTCCAGGAGATGATTGCCCAGGTCAACGCTGCCCAGGGTCCAGGGCAGGAGTTGTTCGCGAGTTATCTTGCGCCAAAATGAAGTGGAGCAAAACCAGTTTTCGAGCGCGTTCATTCATGCTCCGGCGGAAGAAAGAACCTGCGCGTTAGCGTAACAGTTTGTAGCGAGAAGGGGCGCAGCATGCTGCGCACCTACGGGACAACGCTCAGCGGTTAACGGCGGCCATGGCGGCTTCGGGGTAACGCTTGCCGGCGGCGGCTCCGTGCGGGGCGACTTCGTCGATGCGGCGCAGGTCATCGGGCGTCAGTTTCACTTTCAAGGTGCCGACGTTTTCTTCCAGATATTTGCGGCGCTTTGTGCCGGGGATGGGGATGATGTCCTGCCCTTGGGCGAGGAGCCAGGCGAGAGCTAGCTGGCTTGGCGTGCATTTCTTTTCTTTGGCGATTTCTTCGGCGCGCCTGACCAATTCCAAATTTTTCTGGAAGTTTTCTCCCTGGAAGCGAGGAGAATTGCGGCGGTAGTCGTCGGGAGCAAAATCCTCAAAACGTTTGATCTGTCCGGTGAGGAAGCCGCGGCCGAGCGGAGAGTAGGCGACGAAGCCGATGCCAAGTTCTCGCGTTGTGGGCAAAACCTCGTCTTCGGGGTCGCGCGTCCACAAAGAGTATTCGGTTTGCAGGGCGGCGAGGGTATGCACTTTGCGCGCGCGGCGGATGGTTTGCGGGGATGCTTCGGAGAGTCCCAGATGGCGGACTTTCCCGGCGCGCACCAGTTCGGCCATGGCGCCGACGGTTTCTTCGATGGCGACATTAGGGTCGACGCGATGTTGGTAATAGAGATCGATCACATCGACGCGGAGGCGCTTCAGGCTGGCGTCACAAGCGGAGCGAACGTAGGCAGGGCTTCCATTCACGCCGCGAACGCTGGGATCGGTCTTGCTGCGCAAAATACCGAATTTTGTGGCCAGGAAAACTTTGTCGCGCATGCCGCGAATGGCTTTGCCGACGAGGATTTCGTTATCGCCGTAGCCGTAGATGTCCGCGGTGTCGAGGAAGGTGACGCCAAGTTCGATAGCGCGGTGAATGGTGGCAATCGATTCGGCATCGTCGCGCGAACCGTAAAATTCGGACATACCCATGCAACCGAGGCCGAGCGCCGATACCTCTGGCCCATTTTTCCCTAGATGTCGTTTCTCCATGAGGTGCTCGCTTTTTGGTGGATTCAGTCAGTTGGATGTACGCGGCAGGGAACTTGATACGGGCGGTTTGTCATCATTCGAGGCTTCTCCTCAGTTTCGCCCTCGTGGACCCGGGAAAGCACGTTTCTATGTGCTTCTAAATATTGAGTTTGTTGAAGCAAAGCCTTTGCTTGTAGCCGGTTACCGGTTGAGCGCATCTAAGGAAATGCTAACAAAACATTCACGATATATACGCATAGCACCCATTAAAATAATTCGTGAGGGTGCCCGGCCCGAAAGACGTTAAGGTGTATTCGTAAGCTAAGGAAGAGGAGTACTAGAACATGCTCAAGCAGTTTCTTCTGGCCAGCGACTTCGACCAGACGCTCAGTTTTAACGACTCGGGGGTCGCACTGAGTGAACTCATAGGCTTTCACGGTTTCCACGACAAGGTGGCAGGACTGTCGCAAATGAACCTGGTGCAGCAGGGCGCGGAGCTCAGCTACCTGATCTTGCATGACCCGGAGTTTCGCCGCGTGCGCCGCGACGACCTGATCGAAACCGGCAAACGAATCCGGCTGAAGCACGACGTGGCGCTATTTGCGCGCGCGCTCGACAATCTTGCCGATGAATACAAGTTTTCGTTCTATGTGATCTCCGCCGCGCCGCAAGAGATTATTGTGTCGGCGCTGGAAGGCATTGTGCCGCCCGATCATATCTTCGGGACACGGTTTCGCTACAACGAAGCGAACGGTGAAGTGGAGTCGATCATCCGGGCGTCGGCGGGATGGGGGAAAATCACGGTTCTGGAAGAGATCCGCGCGACCCTGGGAATCAGCCATGACCATATTATTTACATGGGCGACGGAAGCTCGGACCTGCCCGTGATGATGCACGTCAATCATCACGACGGATTGACGATTGCGGTTTCCGAGGCGAAATACATCACAAAGGTGGCGCGACGCACGGTGCTTAGCGACAACGCGATGAGCGTGCTCGTTCCGGTGCTGGAGGAAGTGCTGCGGTGGGATTCGGTGCGAATTCGCCGCATGTTTGCCAGCTATGGGCTGACGCTACGAGAGTGGGACAAGACGCGCACGGATATGCTGACGATCCAGGATTCCGCGCTGCCGGTTCCGGTGGCGGCTAGCCATCCACACTAAAAGTAGGTGATACACGGATTGTGATTGCCGGGTACCGGGTTTTTGAGGACGGTGCCCGGCAATTTTCGTCTGTTGGCTGCTCGCGATTTTCTGTATTCTGGGAATGGCTGCCTAAAAGGGCCAAGCGAGCATCTTATGAAAGCACTTCCTTGGGCTGGGTTTCTCGCGGCGATTCTATTGACGGCAAGTTGGTCGGGACTGGAGCTTGCCGGCACGCGGGCCGCGGTGAAAGCGCCGCAGATAACCGCTTTTTCAACGAAACCGGCAGTCTACGTCAACGATTTTGAAATCGATGTTGTGCCCGCGAATCCGGTGAATAAGCCGGAAGAGGATCCGCACAAGCAGGCCAGCCGGCTGGTTGAGTTGATGTCGACGAAAGTGGTGGCCGCGTTGGAGAAAGCCGGGTACACGGCGACGCGCATGCACGCCGGGGACACTCGGCCGGATTCAGGTGTAGGGATTCGCGGGATGTTCGCGGAGGTCGATAGCGAAAATCACTGGCGGCGTGCGGTGATTCATACGGCTACGGACTCCGGCAAAATGCAAGCTCTGGTTGCGGTATCGAATCTGGCAAAACCGGATCAGGCGCTGTACGAAATAGCGCATTTGCCTGGAAATGAACCGGGGCCTGGCGCGGTTGTCACCCTTAGTTCTTATGTTCCACTAACAAAATACGATTTGAGTAAGGACGCTAAGGAAGACGCGTTCCAGCAAATCGCGTCACGCATCGTGAAGGACCTGACAGACTTGTTGGAGCGCAATCCCGCCGCCATACCCCAGTAAATTCGAACCGCCGAATTCTTTGCCAAGTTAAAATTTGCCGCGCAACTTTTAAAAAATGCGCGTGTTTGCGGGTTTAAGGAATTGTGTTTGCGGCCTTCGCTATTTGTTCGATGAAAAGTGGGTAAATCTTGCCTATTGAATTCGTTACGCGAAGGAGATAGTTTGCGATTACGCTCCTCGAAGAAAAATTCGCGGCGCGAACAATGGGTGGGTCCTGGCAGTGCACTCCTCACGCTCGTCTTTCGCTTATCGTCCCGGTGCCTGCGTAATAGAGCCCGTTCTGCCTGACCTGCGAACCTGGAGGTAGCACATGCGGCGAATCTTTGTGTACTTGGCGGTTTTTGTATTGTTTCTAGCTGTGCAGGCGAGCACAAAAGCGCAAGACATTCTTGTGCCGGCGGGCACGCTGTTGCGTTGCACGATGGATGAACCAAATTTCTCGTCGAAGACCGCTGACGTCGGCGATCCGGTGATTTGCCATCTGGCCGCGCTGCGGGAATTTGGCAAGTCCGTGTTCCCGCGAGGGAGTTACTTGGGCGGGCACTTGGAAGCGGACAAGGAGCCGGGCCACTTTGTTGGCAAAGGCTATTTGAAGATTGAGTTTGATCGCATCGGATTTTCGGACAGCGACGTTCCGGTGCCAAGCAAAATCATCGCCGCAAAAGGGTACAAGGTAGACAAGAAGGGCGACATCGTCGGCAAGGGACACGCGACGCGCGACACGGTGGAATGGCTGATTCCACCACTGTGGCCGTGGAAAGTGTTGACGCTGCCGGCGCGCGGTCCGCGACCGACGTTAAAGGGTGAAGAGCAGATCACCGTTCGGCTGATGGATGACATTGATGTGCCGCGACCTGGCGGGTCTTTGCGTTCGTATGCGCGTCCGCCAGCGCCGGCCGCGTATCATTCTCAATCGTTCCAGAAGCCAGTGTCGCTGAGAAATTCGAGGCAGCCAGCGGAGAACCCGATGAACAACAATGAGGCTCCCGAACTTTCCGGGATCACGTATGAGGCGGCCAATGTGACTCCCAGTGAGCCTGCCCTGGCCAACGCTGTCGCTAGCTCTCAGCCAACGGAGCAAATAGCGCGCACAAGTTCGGTGGTTTCAGGCCAGCCAGCACGAGTGCGGATGATCGCGCTGAAATCCGAGAACGTGTACGCGGTGACCAGCTACCGGATCAACAACGGCAGCTTGAGCTACGTGCTAGCGAGCGGCGGCAAGGGTTCTGTAGATCTGACGGAGGTTGATTGGCGCGCGACGTCACGGCTGAATGCGGAGCCGGTCTCCACATCTACCGATAAGGGCAAACAGGGCACGTACTAAACGTCAGTCAATAGCGGTAATCGATAGCGATAAACAAGGGGCGCAGGAATACTGCGCCCCTTCTCCATTTCGCGCGCCGCTATTTTCTATCGCGTCCCGTATAAGCTCACTTCCGGCCGCGTGTCCAAATTTTCCTTGCTGTACCAGAGCTCTACGCCATCAATCGTGCGCCGCTCGCCGGGCAGCTCGATTTCGCGGGTTTTTCCGCCGGAGCGAACGCGCTCAGCGACGGGAAACTCCTCTTGCGCGCCATCGCCAAAATGAACCACAACGCGCTGAAACTCCACCGCGCCGCCACTGACGCGCAGTTGGATCTTGTGGAACGAGCCCGCAGCGCTGCCCACATGAATCGTTTTGTGATCCTCGCTCTTGTCGACGTGGGCGGTGCCAAGCAAGATCCAATGCTTGGCATGCGCGACCGGCGACAGTAAGGCGAGGACAAACAACATCGCAACTACCCAAGGGGCGTGCTTTCTCAACATGCGCGTTTCCTCCACAACTGGATATGCGTAGATATTCGGCACAATGCGGGGCTGAAAAAATCGCGAGTCTGCCGCGGGTGTGCCCGATTAGGCGACCAATGACCTGCCCATTGGATGCAGGTCAAGACGCAAGAGAATGCGAGGGAGCAGGTATGGCTTCGGGGCCGGCAACGTCAGTAATCATCGAGCGCGATCCAAAATATAGAACCAGAGCTAGGAGGACGGACAGAACCGGGATGATCAGCATGGCTTGCTGCAGGCCGACGGCGCGGAACTGTTCGGCGACGATTGCGGAGCCGGCAAGCCGGGCCGCGCGGTGGGCGAGGAGGTCGCTGAGGCGGCCGGTCAATAGTGGGCCGAAGGAAGCGCCGCACGCGTACATGGCCAGGAAGTAGATGGCCATGGTGGCACCGCGCTGGTTGGGCGCGACTAAATCTTGAATGGCGGAATAGACGAGACCGTAATAGCTGGTGAGCAGAGAGTACGCCAGCGTAAAGGAGATGACGGCGGCGAGCAGAGAGCCGGCGGGCTGAAGTACGCCAAAGCAGGCGAAGGGCGCAGCGACCAGGCAAGTCATGGCAGCGAAGCGAAGCCGACCACCCTTGCGACTGCGGACGGCGGAGTCGCCGAGATAACCTGCGATGGCGCAACCGGCCAAACCACCGATGATGTAGACAATTCCGGCTTCGATGCCGGAGGCGGCGAGCGAAAGGCCGTGAATGCGGCTGAGGAACGCGGGAAGAAACGTGGAGATGGCGTACATATTGAAATTCAGGAAGGCGCCGGAGGCGATGATCCACCAGAGGGTGGGAATGCGCAGGATGCTCCACATGGAAGTCCGGGTGAACGATACCGGGCGAATTTCGCTGGCACCGCGTTTGGGCTCGGGCAAAAGGAGTAATGCGGGAATCAGGAGCATCGCGGGAGCGGCAGCCAAAATCATTGCAGCGCGCCATCCGTAAGCTTGGGCGAGAGGACCGCTGAAGAAGAAACTGAGTGCGCCTCCGACCGGCACCCCTAACATGAACAGGGCCAGAACTCGAGAGCGTTTGTCTGGCGGAAAGAGGTCGCCGAGCCAACTGGTTGCGGTGGGGGCACAAGCGGCTTCTCCAATGCCAACGCCGATGCGCGAGAAAAGCAGCATGCTGAAGCTGGCGGCAAGTGCAGCGGAAGCCGTGAGCGAAGACCATAGGAACATGGCGATGGCGAGCAGCTTCTTGCGGCTGGCTGTATCAGCGATGCGGCCTAGGGGCAGACCGACCAGGGCGTAAATCCAAATGAACGCACTACCCAGCAGGCCGATTTGCGTGTCCGTGAGGTGAAACTCTTTGCGGATAGGCTCGGTGAGGGCTCCGGGGACAGTGCGGTCATAGAAATTCAGGGTGTTGATGGCGAAGAGAACAAGCGCGGAGAGAACCAGGCGATTCGACGAGCTGGATTTTTCGGGCATTGGCGAATGCTAACAGAGGAGGAAGTCGAAAGTCGAAAGTCGAAAGTCGAAAGTCGAAAGTCGAAAGTCGAAAGTCGAAAGTCGAAAGTCGAAAGTCGAAAGTCAGTGTCGCTGAGAGGGGCAGTCACAAAAGCGGCACTGCCCGCCTGGTTGAGGTGGGCGGGCAGTGAAATCGGCAATTTTTCGGAACTAGCTGGACTGGCCGGCGGCTTTGGCCATTTGCTTCGTCCATTCTTCGGAGCGACGCTGCATTTCGGCCGGGGCGACGTCCTCCACATGGGTGGCTACACCCCACTGATGTCCGAAGGGGTCGGTGAACTTGCTGTAGCGATCTCCCCAAAACATGTTTTCCGGCTGCATATCCGCGCGGGCGCCGGCCTTTATGGCGCGATTGAATGTGGCATCCACGTCTTCGGTGTAGACGAAAAGAGAGGAGGAATGAAGGGTGGACGGGCTGGGCGCGACGGACATGCCGGGGAATTCATCGCCGATCATGAAGCGGGAGTCGCCGATTTGCATCTCGGCGTGCATGACCTTGCCGCCAGGACCATTCATACGCGTGATTTCCTTGGCGCCAAGGGCTTGTTTGTAGAAATCGATGGCGCGGGCGGCATCACGGCAAGTTAGCTGGGGAGTGATGGAATGATAGCCTTCTGGAATGGGACGAACATTTGCAGGCATTGAAACCTCCGGGAAGATTTTTTGAACGTGGGCGCACAGTTGGTTGGGATAAGGTCGTGCGCGTAAAGGGTAGATACTCCCGGCAACGGTGTAAGTCAAGGGATTAACCTTGTTTTTGGATGTGTTTCCGGACGTCCCGGCGAGCGGCGGAGATGAGTTGTGTGAAATCCGGTGCTTACATGCAGGGGAGACTAATGTCAGTTTCAGGCAATGTTGAGTGTTTGCCCCTATGTTGCGCGGGTGCCGACAGTGAAACAATTCAGGGAGGAGGAGCGCCGGAAACGAGGCTCCTCACGAGGAGAGTAAATGAGAAGCAAATTAACGCTGAGCTTTATCGCTCTTTCTGGATTGGCGATTCTGCCGACCGCAGGATTCGCGAGCACCACGAAGCAAAATGACACCGCACGCCAGGAAGACCGGGACCGTGATCGGGGCGACAAGGTCCGTGAAATGACGGGTTGCCTGCAAAAAGAGGGCGACGATTACACGCTTATGGCGGAGAACGGCTCGACTTGGGAACTGAAGGGCGACAGGGCGAACCTGCGGGAGTACATAGGCCACACGGTGAGAGTGACGGGCACCGTAGATCATCAGAAAATGCATGACGCAAAGGAGCGGGCCAAGGACAAGACGCAAGATAATCCAAACGAGCACGGCCATCTGACGGTGACGGAAGTTCGCTCGGTAAGCCGCAGTTGCAACAGATAACGGCTCCTGATTTGCTCTAAAAGATAATCGCGAGCAATGATAGAAGGGCAGGCAGAAATGCCTGCCCTTTTTGTTTTGAGGCGAAGGGCAGAAGCGCATCGTCATTGACCCGTTCGCGGCAGGGAGGGAAGATACGCCGGGCGTTGGATTGGGAGGGTCCGGTGCGATACGACTTCCTGGTGGAGACTTACGAAACCGAGCGCGTGAAGGTGGTGAGCGTCTGGAGCGAATTTCGGGACGAGGATTTGCCGGTGCGTCCGCGAGCGGATGAGCGGCGAGGCCGCAGCGTTCGCGAGCAGATGGTACACCAGTGCGTGAGCGAGGATTTGTGGTTTCGGACCATGCTGGGGATCGATGTGAGTGCGCCGCCGCTGCCGGGGCAGGAAACGCGGCTGGAATTCATCAAGCGCTACGCGGAAGACAGCGGGAAACGGCTGGGGGCGCTGCGCCGAAAGCAGGAGAGCTGGTTTGAGGAGAAGACGAAGTTTTTCGATGTCGCGCGATCGCGAGCCTGGGTGCTGACCCGGCGACTTACGCACACTTCACACCATCGCGGCCAGCAGATGGCCATGTTGCGCCTGCTGGGGCGTGACTTGCACAGCAACTATGGCCCGACTGCGGACACCGGCGGGCTGATGCAGAATCACGCGCCCACGATTTATGCGTACGACGGGTTGAAGGAGCTCCTTGAGGGCGAGGCGCGGGGCGGGGCGAAAACCGCGTTGCCTGGAGCGCATTCCCAGGCTGTGACGGAGCGACCGGATCCTGTTTAGGGTGGGGGAACCCCCTCCCCCCCTTTTTTTGTAAGTGCGCATTCTAAGGGACTTACCGGAGCATGATCTGTAAGTGCAGAATCTAAAGGATTTATTTGCACCAAAATTGTGCAAGATTTGACGTTTTTCGGATCTGCGTATTCTAAAGGACTTGCTGGGCGGAGCGGGCGGGCACGGGTGTCCCGTGCCCCTTTAAAAGAAAAAAAGCGGCAGAGTAGCTGCCGCTTAGCGTGGGTTTACCCAAGACGGACTATAACCTACTTGATAGCAGTTGTCAAGGAAAATGATCAGAGCACCTGCAATTGGGACAGTATCCGGCTGCCTTTTGCACAAATTTTCGACATTTTGTGATAGGGTCTGCCTGCTATGGAAACAAACAACAACTTTTCACGTCGCTCGTTTCTTGGATTCTTTGCGGCCGCGCCTCTGTGGGCGGCGCTGGCCGGCACTAAACACATTCCAGTGGGGCTTGAGCTCTACTCGGTTCGCGACGACCTGAAGAAGGACCTGATGGGGACGGTCCGGGGCGTGGCAAAGTTGGGGTACGAGTGCGTCGAGTTCTTCTCGCCTTATTACGATTGGACCCTCGAGTATGCGAAGGATGTCCGCAAGGAACTGGACGCTCTTGGCGTGCACTGCTACTCCACGCACAATGGGCCGAAATCGTTCACTCCGGAGGGAATCGGTAAGGCCATCGAGCTGAATCACGCTCTCGGCACACGCTATGTGGTGCTGGCCCATCCGGGTGAGATTAAGGATGTCGATGGCTGGAAGCGGGTCGCGGACACGCTGAACAAGGCGAACGAAACGCTGGCCAGCCAAGGTTTGCACGCCGGATATCACAATCACGATTTGGAGTGGAAGGCGGTTGAGGGCCAGAAGCCGATGGAAATTCTCGCGGCGAATACGGACAAGAGCATTATGCTGCAACTGGATGTGGGCACCTGCCTGGAAGCGGGGAGTGACCCGGTCGCCTGGGTCGAGGCACATCCGGGACGCATCCGCTCGATGCACCTCAAAGAGTGGTCTCCGGAGATGGGATATCACGTTCTGGTCGGAGACGGAGTTGCACCCTGGAAAAAGCTATTCGCCGCCGCGGAGAGTAAGGGCGGGATCGAATACTATTTGATCGAACAAGAAGGCAGCGACTATTCCGAGATGGAAACCGCGGAGCGTTGCCTCGCAGCGTATCGCACGTTGCATACCTAAGACCAAAGATTTCCCGCCGTGGAGGATTCTTGTTTATTGCTACAGCCGATCTGATTCTTCCGAGCACTACGACTGGCTCGTTTCCGCGCCCGCGGTGGTTCGATGTGAGCATGATGGGGCGTCCGCTGGATACCTGCATGCTCGATGTCCATTTTCGCGAGAAGTTTCAGGATGCGCTGGCGGTGGTGATCAGCGACCAGGAACGCGCGGGGCTGGACATCCTCTCCCATGGCGATTTTCACGTGGATGAGGACCTGGCAGGTCGCGCATGGCATCACTACCCGCTGCAGCGGTGGGCGGGCTTCCAGGGAGACCATTTGCAGCCGGAGCAAACGACCGCGCCGTGGCTTCACTATCCACCCGGAACGCTGCTGAACGAAATCTACACGGGCTGGCGATGGCCGCACGTCGTCGACAAAATCGAGCATCGGCCGCTGGATTATCCGAAGCTGTGGCGCATGGCACAGGGAAAGACGCGCAAGCCGGTCAAGTTCGGTACGTGCTGCTCGCAAGTGATGGCGCTCTTCCTGGATATTCACACGCCCAAGTACAAAGACAAGCGCCAAGTGATCTGGGACATGGCGGAGGCGATGAACAAGGAGCTGTTGGCGCTGCGCGATGCGGGGTGTCGCTGCATCCAGATCGAAGAGCCGACCTTCCACTTCATGGCCAACACGTATGGCAAAGACCACGAAGAAGTAAAGTTCATGATCGACGCGTTCAACCGCGAGGTTCGGGGCCTCGATGACGTGGAACTGTGGATTCACACCTGCTGGGGCAATCCGAACATGCAGCGCGTGATGGAAGATACGAGCTATGCCAACTCCATCGAAATCTATCTGGAGCGATGTCGAGGCGATGTGTGGACGCTGGAGATGAAAGACCGCAATCAGAAGGACCTCGAACTCTTTGCGCCGTTCAAAAACGATCTCAAGAAAAAGATCGCCATTGGCGCGGTCAGCCATCGCACGCTGCAGGCGGACCGGCCGGAAGACGTGGCTGGGGAGATCCGCAAGGCGTTGAAATACATCCCGGCGGAAAAGTTGATCGTATCCAGCGATTGTGGTTTTGGGCGTCAGGGGTGCAACCGCGACATAGCGTTTTATAAGGCGAGCGCGATTGCGCAGGGCTGTAACATTGTTAGGCGGGAACTGGGACTTGCGACGACCTATATACCCGCGGCCGATGCAAAGTTGCAGATCGATGTGGTGCCCGGGAGGGACACGGCGCCGAAGGTCGCAGGCGCATCGTAAGCGGACAGTTTACCTGCTATCGGTAATGCCGCTTACTTTCGGTATAGCTCGGGGAATTGTTTTTTCAAGTGCTCTAGCTTAGGAAGGTCGTTGTAGACGATATACGGTTGGTCGGCGTGGGTCTGCAGATAGTCCTGGTGATAGTCCTCGGCGCGGAAGAAAGCTTTGAACGGCAAAACCTCGGTAACAATCTTTCTGGGATAGACCTTGGCGGAATCCAGCTGCTGGATGTAGGCGGCAGCGACGCGCTGCTGTTCCTCGCTGGAATAGAAAATAGCGGAGCGATACTGCGTGCCGTCGTCGGGGCCCTGGCGATTGAGCTGCGTGGGGTCGTGCGCGACGGAAAAGAAGACCATCAGGATTTGTCCGTAGGAAATTTGCGACGGATCAAACGTGATGCTCACAGATTCGGCATGGCCAGTAAGCCCGCTGCTAACCATCTCGTAGCCGGGGGAATTGATGCGGCCGCCCGAGTAGCCGGCAGTGACGGAACGCACGCCTTTGACGTGCTCGAAAACGGCTTGGACGCCCCAAAAGCAGCCGCCGGCGAGGACAGCGGTTTGCTGGGACTTGCCGGTGGCAAGGGGAGCATCCACGGCGGGTTTCGGGAACGGGTAGCGGGGCTCGGCGGCTGGGCGAGCGCCTATGGAGCGAACGCCGTTCCACGCCAAAAAAGCGCCGATTGCGGCGATAGCCAATGTCCGACCGATTCTGGGACTGCGCACGGTTACACTCCTCGTGGACTTTCACAGCGAAGTTGGGCGTGCAATACGCGCGCAACAGAGCTGCCAGTGAAGTATACGCCGGCGCGACGAGATTGGATGCGCGCTATTAGGGCTTGGCAATTACGCCGCAAGCGATGCGCGGAGGCGCGGCGCTGGAGGTTGTGCCGGCAACCGCGTGAATCACGATGGCGGTACCGCCGTTACTGAAAACGGAGTGTTCATCGGTGCCTAGCGAGACGTTGGGAGCGACTACCGTCGCGTGACTGGTGCCATCCGCGGCGACGATGAGCGAAAAATCTGGAATGTCCCCGGCCGGCATACCGGTGTGATCCGCATGGCCGGAAGCGCCGTTGAAATGCGGACCCGCGGATTTGAAGTCGGGGGCCTCGCACTTGGCGTTCTGATGGATGTGCAGGGAGTGCTCGCCCGGGGGCAACCCTTTAACATCCAGCTTGATCTTCACTCCATGCGTTGCCTCGCTAAGCACGGCAGTTCCGACATTTTGGCCCTGAGCATCTTTGATTTCTACGGTGACAGATTTGGAAGCTGCCGCGCTGCTGGCCTGGACAAAGGCAAAGCCACCGGCAAGAACTGCAAGAGACACGAAACTGGCAATCGCTCTCATCGTTCCTCGCTTAGATTGTGGGTCGAATGCTCCCGCAGTTGCGGGAGGGTGCACCAGTCCACCTTAGCGAAGTGATGCGGATTCTGAAACATGCTGTAGTCAGTCGGGTACTAGCGGCTGGACAGTGGAAATGTGGGCGCCATATCGGGCATGCTAGTGTGCCAGCCAATTGAGGGAGACGATGATGCGTCCGCAAATTCAGATTTTCTTGTGTTCGTTCGTTCTACTTTCTGCTCCGGTGATGCTCTCGGCGCAAGTAACGCACGGGAGGAAGCCGCAGCTGCCGCTGCCTTATGCTACGAAATCAGCAGGTAACGGGCCGAGCAAGGTCGCCGCTCCAGAGGGATTTCTTCCCACCGTTCCAGCGGGATTCAAAATCAACGTTTTTGCGACCGGCTTCAAGAGGCCGCGCTGGCTGATTGTTGCGCCAAACAATGACATCTTTCTGGCGGACACGGGCGCGGGGGAAATTGTGATATTGCGAGACCCGCAGAATACGGGCGGAGCGCAAAGCCGGGAGAATTTCGTTACCGGACTGACGCGGCCATTCGGAATTGCGTTCCACGATGATTATGTTTACGTGGGAACCATGAAGGAGCTGGTGCGCTTCAAGTACGACCCGAAGACGTCGAAGCGACTGGGCGACGCCGAGCACCTGGTGAGTCTGCCGAGCGGGGGCCATGACACGCGTTCGGTTGTGTTCTCAAAAGATGGCCAGCACGTATTTATCGGCGTGGGGTCGGAATCGAACGTCAGCCCCGGCGAAGATCCGATTCGGGCGGCAGTAACGATCTGTGATCCGGATGGCAAGAACGCTCGGCAATACGCGACGGGTTTGCGAAATCCTGTTGGGCTGGCGCTCGACCCGGCGACCGGGCAAGTTTGGACCAGCGTGAATGAACGCGACGAATTGGGTGACGATTTGCCTCCCGACTATTTCACCTCGCTGAAGGACGGCGGCTTTTACGGCTGGCCCTACAGCTACATCGGAGACAATGTCGACGCACGCGCTAAGCCGCAGCGCCCGGAGCTGGTGGCGACGGCGCTTGTGCCGGATGTTCTGTTGGGAGCACACGTGGCGCCGCTGCAATTTGCGTTCTATACGGGCAAACAATTTCCGGAGAGTTTCCGCGGCGGAGCGTTCGTCGCGGAGCATGGGTCTTGGAACCGGTCGAAGCGTTCGGGATATCAGGTCGCGTTTGTGGAGTTCAAAGACGGGCAGCCCTCGGCCGATCCGGTGCCATTCATGACGGGGCTCGTGCCCGATCCTTCGTCGGGCACAGTTTACGGACGCCCGGTGGGCGTTGCCGTGGCGCCAGATGGGGCGCTGCTGGTATCCGATGACGGCGCCGCGGTGATCTACCGAATTTCCGTGGCCCGCTAGGCCCAAACGAACTGAAGTTAGCGCCGCGGCCTACTGCACCGTAAGAGTAAGTTGAATCGGCAGCACCCCGGGGAGAGGCGTGCCGGTTGACGTTGCTACTGACGGTGTTACGGTGATGGTCGATGCTCCTGGCGGCGTGCCAGTCGTGCGCTGGGTGAGAACGGCCTGCGGGCTTGCGGCTGCTCCGGCGCCTGCGCATCCGGCGGCTTCGAATATGCATAGCAGTGCGACGATGGCCAAGGGAGCGGCGCGCAGTAGACCTTCCATTAGAGTCAGCCGGCGTGCCTTGAAGATGTAAAACAGCAGCAGAGCGCCGCAGGCCAGTAACGAGAGCAAATCCAACCAAACAAATGGGGGCAGCCCTGGCGCACGCGGCGGGGGCAGCGCCATCGTGTTTGCGGTCGTAGCCACGCTCACGACATAAGGGATGGGAATTCCGGCAGTGAATTGTGCATTCGGAGCGGTGCAAGTGGCCGAAGGTGGCGCTCCCGCGCACGCGAACGAGGCGCTGCCGGTGAAACCGGCGCCGGGCGTCAATTGCAGGTTGAAGAGTGCGGTTTGACCCGCGGTGACGGTAACGGAAGTTGAGCCTGCAGCCGCCGGCGAAATCGCGAAAGCGGCATTGACGGTGGCGCTGAGGGCGATGCTCTGGGGAGAGTTGGAGGCATCGTCGGTGATGGTGACGGAGGCGGAGCGAGCGCCCGTTGCCACCGGCGAAATGGAAACGCCGATGGTACAAGAGGCACCTGCTGCGTATGCCGCAGCGGCGCAATTATTCGTCAAGCGAAAATCGCTCCAATTTGCTCCGACTAGCGTGACGGAAGCGATGTGCAGGGGCCCGGTGCCGGAATTTGCGAGCGTAATGTCCTGAGCGGGCACGACCGTACCTTGTGTAACGGGGCCGAAGGAAACGTTGCCTGGCGTCAGCTTCACAATCGGCGTTCCCGGCGGCGCTGTCGCGCCTGTGCCGGTCAACTGCACTGACTGAGGAGAATCTGCTGCATCGTCCACGATCGTAATGTTAGCGGTGCGCTGGCCCGCGCCCAGCGGAGCGAACGTCACAACAATGTTGCAAGTGGCGGCGACGGGAAAGGCGCCGGAGCAAGACTTGTTCACCTGAAAATCGGCGGGATTCGAGCCTCCGGCCAGAACCGAGGAAATATGCAGCGTGGCCAACCCCGAGTTGGTAAGGGTAACAGTTTGTGCCGGGCTGGTGCTTCCCTGCGAGGTAACCGCGAATGTGAGGCTACCCGGTGAAAGAGTGACGGATGGGAGAGCGGAGGCACCGATTCCGGTTAGAGGAATCGATTGGGGGCTGCCTGGCGCATTGTCCACGGCAATCAGGCTTGCTTGGCGAGTTCCTGTGGCGCTGGGCGAGAAGACTATGCTGATGGTGCACGTGACGTTTGGCGCTAGAACCGTGGGGAGGGAACAGTTGGGAGTAGCAACAAAATCGGAAAGATTGACGCCAGCGACGCTTACCGACGTAAGGCTTAGACCCTGCCCGCCGGTGTTTGTGATTGTGACAAGCTTGGAATTGCTGGATTGGCCGACGGTTACGCTGTCGAAGGCTTCTGATGCCGGAAAAATCGCCGCTGCTGGCCCGCTGACCGCTTGCGTCGGAGTGCCGGAAATCGCGATAGTCCCTTGCAGTTGGGCGCCTCCGAAAGGTGAACCGGGGATTTCGGAGAGACTGCCGCTCTGAGAATCGATGAGGAACCCGTGAACGCCGTCGCGCTGCGACGAGTAGATGTAAGGGCCTCGAGGATCCGCCGCAGCGCTGCCGGGGCTAAAACTGAGCACCGTGAGCGCCCCAGCGGGAACCGCCAGCGCGCCTGTTGTCTGATCAATTGCGTAGACTACAGCACCCGACCCCTCCTGAACGTACAAATATTTCCCATTGTTATCGGTGAACATCGCGGCAGGAATTTCTTGTGCGGAAGTTACGCTCGAGATTCCGGTCAGCGCAGTGCCATCCGCGGGCGAAATCAGTGCGCTATCGATCGTTCCCAGGGTCGTTCCCCAGCCGTCGAAGAAGAATCGTCCTTGGGGATCGATGGCGATACTTCGACCTGCGGAAATCGCGTTACCGGCGGTGCCCTGCAGAAGGAGCAATCCGGTCAGGGGGTCGATGGAATAGACATTGGTGCCGGCGTCCTGCATTCCCGTCGAGGGATTCAGGCCTAGCCCGACGTAAAGAAATGCGCCTCTGGGGTCGGTGACCATGCCAATAGGGGCGGAGTCGATATCCAGCGTTGGCTGCGCGAAAAGAGGCACCAACTGCCGGTTGGCGGCGTCAATCAAATACTCGTTGAGTGCCCCGTGGTTGGCGATATTGCCGAAGCGGTATCCCACATAGAGGAACTGGCCGGACTTTTCCACGGCCAAACAAGCTGGGGATTTTGCGGCCATGTTGGGATTTTCGGTCGGGCCGGTGGAAAAAGGCGAGCCAGGCACTTCGGCGAGGGTTCCGGTGCTCTGGTCAATCTGGTACATGGAGATGTTGCTGGTGGCGGGGTTGACCACGAATAGGAAGCGGCCCAGCGCATCGATAGCAATTGCGCCGCCCTGTAAGCTGTCAGCAAATGGCGAGCCTGTAACGGCGGAGAGAGAGCCGGTTTGTCCGTTCTTAGCGTAGGCGCCCACTTGTGAAGTGGCGCTTGTGACGGGAACGGACCCGAAGACGTATTGCTGCTGAGGAGTTTGCGGGGTGGCAGGGCATACAGGAGAGGCGCAGAGAAAGAGCAGCGGCAAAATGCCATGCGCAATCCTTCCGCGGGGCGGTGGGGAAGAAAGCAGCGCTTGCAGGGCCATAACTTTCCAACCTGATTGAAAATGCCAGCGAGTCCGTTTCTCCGAGGGGGAACCTGAGGCAAGATACGGCGTTGCGTATTGATAGTCAACACATTAGTTTAACTTTAAATAAAACTGAATCGATGCAAGGATTCCCAAATCGGGAATTCCTTGCCTAGGCATTGCGTGATAGATGGACTTAGCTGGGTTTCCAGTTTGGGTGGGAAGTGAAGAGGCCGTCGACGAAGCCGATCTGGTAACAGACAAACAGGCCGAAAGCCAGGCTGACAATGCCAGAGCCCGTAACTAGCACGCGATTTAGCCAGCCAAAGCGATACCCCGCGAACGACAAAGGTAATGCGATGATGCTGGTGATCAGCATCATGCCGGCGATGGTACCGACACCGAAGACTAGCAAATACATCACCGCCCATTTTGGTTCACGAATTGTGCTCAAAACCAGGAGCGCTACTGCCGCGGAACCGGCGAGGCCGTGGACGATGCCAACAAACAGCGGACGCAATGCCTGGTACAGACCCAGACCCGCAAACGATCGCTCTAGCCACCGTGGCGGCGCAAGGGTCTCTGCGTGATGCTCGCGCTGCGGAGCGTGCGAGTGTCGATGGAAATGTAACTTGGTACCGTGTTCGTGAATGTGGGTAAGCTCCCCGGCCACCAGAGGATGGGCGGGAGAAAATTTTTGGCTCATCCAATGCATCGCACCGCTAAGATTCAGCACACCCAAAAGAACTAGCATCACGCCTACGCAGAATTCCATGGTGAGTCCTACGCGAGCGGGAATCGTGAGACCCAGGAGAATGATGGCGGCGCCGACCGCAAGGATCGTGAGCGTATGGCCAACACCCCATAGCACCCCGATCAGCCCAGCTTTAGAGATAGAGCGCTCGCGGCTAACAATCGTGGAGACGGCGATGACGTGGTCGGGGTCCGTCGCGTGCCGCATTCCGAGAACGAAGCCAATTGCCAGGGCGGCCAAACCGCTGATCATGATTTCACCGCAATTTCACCGCACAAATCGCTGACTCTGAGGATACTGGAGAATAGGTGTGGACGCACCTTTTGGCGCACCGGTAGGGCGGCGAAACTCGGTTATTTGCCGTCGCGCAGGATGCGCATGAGTTCCGCGGCGGCATGCGGTAGGCGCGCGCCGCGCCGGGAGACCAGATACACGTGGCGAGGCAGGCTCAGTTCGCGGACCTTCACTTCTTTCATCCAGCCACGTTCGATTTCCCACTGTACGCACATGCGCGGGACGATGGCCACACCCATGCCCATTTGCACAAAGCGTTTGATGCTTTCGATGGTGGGCATTTCGATAGGCATGTTCAAGGTCGTGCGATTTCTGGCGAAAAGTTCGATGACGCGGCGGCGGTAGGGCGATTCGACGATGTGTCCAATGAACGTCTCATTCCCGAGATCCTCGACGGTCACTTCGCGCCGTTTGGACAGCGGATGCTTTAGCGGCACGACCAGCGTCAACTCATCCTTAAGGATTTCCGTGGCTTGCAACTGCGTGTCGCGAGGCACAAACGAGATAGCTCCGACATCCAGACGATAGTTCAGCACCTCGTGCGGAATATCGCGCGAAAACATGCGGTGCACGCGCACTTGCACTCCAGGGTGCATCTCGCGGAACTGCGAAAGGGCGGGGAGTAGCGCGTGGATGGAGCTTTCGTTGACACCCAGTGAAAGTTCACCTCGCTTGAGTCCTTCCAGTTCGCTAAGTCCCTTTTTTACCTCGTCGCGCAGGTTAAGCAGCCGCTCGGCGTAGTCCTTCAGCAGCACGCCCGCATCGGTGAGACGCACTGGCCGCGAGCCGCGCACAAACAGCGGCTGCCCCAGCGAATCCTCCAATTTGCGGATACCCAAGCTGATCGCGGGTTGCGTCCGATACAGGCGCTCGGCGGCACGCGAGAAGCTGCCCTCCTTTGCCACGGTCAAGAATACGTGCAATTCGCCAAGGTCCACGAGGGTCCCCTCTGGGCAAGTATAAGGCAGGATTATCAAAAGTAGAATAAAGATAAATTTGACCAACGGTCGCGGCTCTGTTTAGCTACATAGGGAGACTCTATGGACTCCGTACGGATTTTTGACACTACCCTGCGCGATGGGGAGCAATCGCCCGGCTTCTCCATGAATACCGCGGAGAAAATCCGCTTGGCGCGGCAACTGGCCACTTTGGGTGTGGACGTGATCGAGGCGGGTTTCCCCATCGCTTCGCGCGGAGATCTGGACGCCGTGCGCCTGGTTGCAAAGGAAGTGCGCAACGTACCCATTGCGGCGCTCGCGCGCGCCAAGAAAGAAGACGTCACGGCCGCTATTGAAGCGCTGGAACCCGCCGCAGCCCCACGTCTGCACATTTTCCTGGCCACTTCGGATTTGCATCTTCGTGTGAAACTCAATATGTCCCGCGAGCAGGCGCTTGAAGCTATTGCGTCCATGATCCGCTTCGGCAGGCAGCATGTCGGCGAAGTGGAGTTTTCCGCCGAAGACGCCGGCCGAACAGATATTCAGTTCTTGTGCCAAGTGTGCCGAGTTGCTGTGGATGCCGGCGCCACAGTGTTAAACCTACCGGACACCGTTGGTTACGCGGTACCGGAGGAATATGGCGCGATGTTCCGTCAAGTGCGGGAATACCTGGGCGATCCGCAAGGCGTCACGCTGAGCGCACATTGTCATGACGACCTGGGCATGGCCGTAGCCAATTCGCTGGCCGCCGTGCGCGCGGGCGTTCGCCAGATTGAATGCACCATCAACGGGATTGGCGAGCGCGCCGGCAACGCCGCTCTTGAGGAGGTCGTGGTCGCGCTGGCGGTGCGCAAGGAGAGCTTCGGAGTCACCACGGGTATCCACTTGGAGGAGCTGTTCCCCACAAGTCGTATGCTTTCGGAAATCACCGGTGCCGCGGTGGCTCCCAATAAGGCTGTGGTTGGTGCAAACGCTTTTGCCCACGAGGCGGGAATTCACCAGGATGGTATTATTAAGAATCCGCTGACCTACGAGATTATTTCGCCGCAAACGGTGGGAGTCCCCGCGCGGTCGCTTGTATTGGGAAAGCATTCCGGGCGCAACGCTTTGCGTCTGAGCCTGCGCGATTTGGGCTACGAGCCGAGCGATGCAGAGCTCGCGGAAGTCTATCGCAGGGTGACCGCTCTCGCCGATCAGCAAAAGGATGTTCGACAGCGAGATTTGGTCGCCATCGCGCATGAGGTGATTCGCCGCGGAGCCGTGGCCGTTGGAGCGGAAGCAGTCTCGCCCGCAGGTTAAGCTTTCCAAAAGTGGGTTCCTAACGCGGCCCGTTAGCGATTTCGCGGTAGTTTCTTCGCAAAGCGGTGCAATGCACTGCGATTTTCGGGATTGGGGTCCTTGCCATGAAGAAGAGCATTGTCCTGTTGCCCGGAGACGGAATCGGCCCGGAAGTGAGCCGGGCTGCGGTCACCGTTTTGCGGGAAGCTGCGCACGAGTTTCATCACCAGTTTGACTTTGGCGAATTTCTGATCGGCGGCGCCGCTATCGACGCAGAGGGAACGCCGCTTCCCAACGCCACGCTCGACGCCTGCCGCAAGGCCGACGCAGTTTTCCTCGGCGCGGTGGGCGGTCCTAAGTGGGATTCGCTTCCCGTTGGCAAACGGCCGGAAAGCGGGCTTTTGGCCCTGCGGCAGGGCCTCGGGCTATACGTGAACGTACGCCCGGTGAAACTACTGGAGCCGCTGCGAGGTATTTCACCGTTGAAAGCGGATCGGATAGGCGATCTCGACCTCGAAATCGTGCGCGAGCTTGCCGGCGGCATCTATTTTGGCGAGCGGGGCAACTCCGTGGAAAATGGTGTGGAGCGTGCGTTTGACACGGAATCGTATTCGACCTCTGAGATCGAGCGCATCGCAACCTTCGCCTTTACGCGCGCGGAAAGCCGCTCGCGCAGGGTTTGTTCCGTGGATAAAGCGAACGTGTTGGCGAGTTCGCACCTTTGGCGCCGTACGGTCACGGCGATGAGCGCGGCCTACCCGGGCATTCGGCTCGAGCACATGTACGTCGACAACGCCGCCATGCAGCTTACTCTGCGGCCGGCGCAGTTTGACGTGATCCTGACTACCAATATGTTTGGCGACATTTTGAGCGACGCAGCTGCGGCCCTGGCAGGTTCGATTGGCGTGATTCCCTCGGCGAGCTTCGGTTCAAGCGCGCCGCTGTTCGAGCCGATTCACGGCTCTGCGCCGTCCTTGGCCGGTACGGACACGGCAAATCCGATTGGCTCGATTCTCAGCACCACCATGATGCTGCGCGACGCTTTCGGCCTTTCATTGGAATCGGATTGGGTGGAGCAGTCGCTGTTGCGCGTGCTGAGCGGCGGCTATCGCACGCAGGATATCTCCGGCCCTGGCGCACTCACCGTGGCCGGCTCTACTTTCACGGAAATGCTCCGAGAGGAAATGCAACGCACGCTCGAGCATGCGGAGCGCTACGGTTGGGGCGTTTAGCCGTGCGGCGCCTGTCCGCATCTTGCACGGCCGCTTGCGAGAACCCGCTTACAGTGCTACTTTTTTACTTCCCAAATAGGTGACCGCTCACCTACGGTGGGGACGATTGGCCCAGGTGCGGAGGCGGAGTCGGTGTGCCTCCGGGTCGTTCAATCAGGTGCCCACATTCATTCGTCCGGAATATTCGGGATAGATGCGGTGCGTGTGTTGCCCGATAATCGCTTGTTGGTATGACGGAAACCATAGCCAGCGTAAAAGACACGCGAGGACGGAGTGCGTCTCGGAGCGTGACCTATTGGCGCGTGGAAGGTTCGTTGTTTGAAGTGGGCGCCATGCGGCTGGTCGGTTTTTTCACCTGGAATGCGCAGAGCTTCTCGGAGCGCTGGGCTCGGCGCTTCGGCATGGCGGCCGTAGCGCTGTCGCGCCCATTTGCCTACGCCGCGAGCCGCACCTTCGCTACGCGAATTCTGCACGCGCTTCTACGCGGTGTCAGCCAAGACCGCCTGGACCTGCTCGGCGAGGAATATTTCCACTACGTGCTGAAGCCGCAATTGCGACGCGAAGCGGTCGAGAAACTCCTGGCAGCGCTGCGAAATGGTGAAGAGATCGTGCTGGTCAGCCAGCTACTCGATCATGTGCTGCGCCCGCTTGCCAATCACTTCGGCATCTGCTCGTTCATTTCCAATCGCTTGGAATTCCGCGACCGCTATTCCACGGGACGGCTGCTTTCTCCGGTCGTGCGACCGCGCGGACCTCTGGCCTGGATCGCGAGCGGTTCGACTGACGGCCGAGTCCCACGCGAGAAATTGCTCTCCCAGCTCGGCTGGCGAGAGCCGGCGCTAAACATAGCCACAGAGACGGCCGCCCGCCCGCAGGCGCCCGCAGGGAAAGCTGTGGCCGCATTTGGCGATGTTCCGCGTGTCGAGCACCTTGGCGTTCGCGAAACTCTAGCGAATCGGAATATTTTGCTCGTGGGAGTCACCGGATTTATCGGCAAAGTGTGGCTGGTCGATTTGCTGGAAAACGTCCCGAGCATCGGCAAGATTACCCTCCTCATCCGTCGCAATCGGACGACCTCTGCGCAACGCCGGTTTGAGAAGATCATTGAGGAGTCGCCGACGTTTGACACGCTCCAGGCGCGCCACGGCCGGCGGCTCGGAGCGTTCTTGAAAGAGAAAATCGATGTCGTCGAGGGCGACGTCAGTCAGCCTGGCCTCGGCCTCGGTGCCGCCACCCAAGCTAAGCTGGCAAAGTCCTTGGACCTGATTGTGAACAGCGCGGGACTCACGGACTTCAATCCCGATCTTCGCGAAGCGCTGGCTTCCAATGTGGATTCCGCCTTACATTTGCTGGATTTTCTGCGCAAATGTGATCGTGCGGGATTGATGCACCTTTCCACGTGCTACGTAGTCGGTATGCGGGATGGCCGGGTCGGCGAGGAGCTGCACGACAATTACAATCCGACGCAGGATGCCAATTTTGACGCGGAGCGTGAAATCGATTCGTTGCGCGAAATGATTACACGCATTGAAGCGCGCGCGGAAAGCGAGGAGCTGAATCGCGCGCTACGACGCCAAGCGCTGGGCCGCGCGGGAGATCCGTCCACGGTCCCTGCGGAACAGCTGGACGGCGTGCTCAAGCGCAATCGCGGGCGCTGGGCACGCAATAAACTCCTCCGCGTGGGCATGCGGCGCGCGCAACATCTTGGCTGGCCCAACACGTATACGTACACGAAGAGCCTGGGCGAATCGATCCTGGCGCGCCATGGAAGGGATTTGCCGATTGCCATCGTGCGGCCGTCGATTGTCGAAAGTTCGATGCGCTCGCCGTTCTCCGGCTGGAACGAGGGTATCAACACCTCGGGACCACTCTCTTATTTGCTTGGCACAAATTTCCGTCAGCTTCCCACCAACGAACGCAAGTGCCTCGATGTGATTCCGGTGGACATGGTTAGCCGCGGCATGACGCTCATCGCCGCCGCCGTAATCGCGCGGCGCAACGCGCGCATGTATCAGCTCGCGACGTCCGCGATTAACCCTGTCAACATGGGCCGCAGCATCGAACTCACCGGGCTGGCGCATCGCAAGCATTACCGAACGCAGCAAGGCATCGAGCACTGGCTCAAAGTGAAGTTCGAGACCATCCCCGTTTCCAAGCAGCGCTACGAGCGACTATCCATCCCCATGCAAAAGGCCGTCGTCTCGCGCATCAATCGCATTGCCGTAACTCTGCATATGAAAAAGGCGCCGCTCGCCAAGCAGGAGCGCGACTTGCTGCGTGCCGAAAAACTTATCGAGCTGTACGAGCCGTTCATCCTCCACAACGAGCATGTTTTCGAGTGCGAGAATGCGCGCTTGCTTTCCGCCGCGCTTCCTCCCGAGGAGCGCACGCTTTTCGCATTTGATCCGGAATCCATCGACTGGTGGGACTACTGGATCAATATCCATATTCCAGCCTTACGGCGCTGGTGTTATCCATTGATGGAAGGGCGTCCGCTGGAGGCGCGTGCGCCTCGCGATCTCGATTGGTCCGCTCAAGCAGCATGTGCGGGCGCCAACCCCAACGCCGCCCCTCCGACCGATCCCTTATGGCGATCTTCGTAACCGGCTCGACGGGCTATCTCGGCAGCTACATCGTCGCCGGCCTGTTGCGGAACCATCGCGACTCGCTGCATCTGCTGGTGCGAGCGAATTCCGAGCAGGAAGCGCGCGAGCGCCTGTGGCATTCGCTGCAGCTTCACTTCGATTTTTCGGAATTCTTCGAGGGTGTCATTTCGCGGGTGCGTATCTTCCGCGGCGACCTTACTTCCCAGCGCTTTGGCCTACCCGACGACCAGTACCGCACTCTGGCAGACACGACTGATTCCATCATTCACTGCGCCGCTTCCCTCAATCGCAAGTCCGAAAAGCAGTGCCTCAACGTGAACCTGCGCGGTTCGCTGGAAGTGATTCAACTCGCCCGCCGCGCGCAGGACCGCAACGGGCTGCGGCGATATTCCCATGTGTCCACCGTTGCCGTTGCCGGACATCGCCGGAACGAAGTGGTCGTCGAAGACACCGCCATCGATTGGGCGCGATCGGACTACGATCCTTACGCGCGCACCAAGAAGTTTTGCGAGCATATGGTCGCGCAGCTTCTACCCGACGTGCCGCGCACCATCTTTCGCCCGGCCATTGTCATGGGCGATAGCCGTCGCGCGGAAACCTCGCAGTTCGATATGGTGCAGGCCTTCGATCTGCTCGCGCGTTTGCCTGTTCTTCCGCTGCGTCCTCACGATAAAATCGACATCGTGCCAGCGGACTACGTCGGCAAAGCCATCGTGACCATTCACCAGAAAGAACAACCGGCGCACGGCATTTATCACCTTTCCGCAGGTGCCGGCTCGCAGACGTATCAAGAACTGACCGACAGCCTCGCGAAAGCTGGCGGTTGGCGTCGACCTATTTATTCCCCTGCGCTAGGCCGGCCGTTTTCCGCCACCGTGAACTGGCTGGCGAATCGTGGAGGCGCCGTCGGCTATGGGGCATCGCTGATGAAAGTGTTTTGGCCCTATCTCGAATGGAATACGGTCTTCGACAACTCGCGTGTTGTCGCCGAACTTGGTGAGTCGCCGGCGAAATTCTCGAGCTACGCGTATCCGTTGCTGAAGTTCAGCCGAGAAAACAAGTTTCGCTATCCCGCGAAGCCCTGGCCTTCGTCCGCCCCTGATGCTCCATCGAAAACAATCGCAGGGAGCGCCCGCGCGTGACTGACTTCCTCCTAGTTGCCTGGGTCAGCGCGCTGATCGAAATTCGGCGCGTCGGCTGGATGTTTGGGCTTGGCCGTCGTTGGGAACCTGGCGAAAAACTGCGCTTGCTCTTTGCCGGATACAACGGCACTCGCAACACTGGTTCCGATGTGCGTGTGCAGGAAATGCTGCGGCAAGTACGCCATGTCCTCGGCGGCCCCAACGTCGATTTCAGCGTGATGACCCAGGATTTCAATCGCAGCCGCGGTTATTTCGAGGGCACGCGTCAGGTCTATCTTCCGGACGTCTTTCCGCCGTTTCTGTTCCGCGAGGTCCGCGAGAGCCACGGAGTTATCGCTTGCGAAGGCTCGATGTTTAAAAGCAAATTCGCCAATGCGTTGACTACCATGATGATTGGTTCTCTCGGCTTGGCTTCCGCGGAAAACAAGTTATCCCTGGCCTACGGCGGAGAAGCTGGCCACATGGATCCTCTAATCCAAGACATGTGCGCCCGCTACGTGCACGATTCCCTCGTCATCACGCGCAATGTGGAGTCACAGGATCTATTACGCAAGCTCGGCATCTCCACCGAACTCGGCACCGACACCGCCTGGACATTTGAGCCGCATCCGCCGGAATACGCGCGCAAAACACTTCGCGAAGCGGGCTGGGACGAAAAAACCCCTATCCTCGTGCTTTGCCCGATTCACCCGTTTGTCTGGCCGGTGAAAGCGTCCATCGCGAAATACGTAGCTCGCGTGACCACCGGCGCTTACAAAGAAAGCCAGTACCGCACCGTGTATTTTCATCAATCGGGCGCCGAAGTAGATGCGAAATACCGCTGTTACGTCTCAGCCTTCGGAAAAGCCGCGGCGGCCTTCCGCGAGCGCCATCGCGTATTCCCCATCCTTGTCGCCATGGAACGTCTCGACGCGCATGCTTGCCGCGCGATGCAGGAATTTTTGCCCGGCACGCCTGTGTTTACTTCCGACGACTACGACATGTTTCAGCTAGTCTCGATCCTGCGCGCCGCTTCCTACATGGTCTCTTCGCGCTATCACGGCATTGTCACTTGCATGCCAAGCCTGGTTGCCTCGGCTGGCGTCACTATGGACGAGCGCATCCGCAACCTCATGCGGGAGCGCGGTCACGAGCACCTTTTCCTCACGGTGGACGACCCTGAGCTAGAGCCGAAGCTTTTGCAAATGATGGAAGTTCTCGTGCGCGAAGCCGAATCCGTCCGTGAAGGCATCGGCCGCACCGTCGTCCGCAATCTGAAAGTCATGGCGCGCATGGGCACCATTCTCGAAGACGCGGTCCGCCGCACCTACCCGGAATTTCCATTGCGCTCCGGCGTGCTTTCCTGGGAAGAGTATTTGCCTCCGCTCAGCAAAACGTTGCTCGACCTCGCCGCGCGCTACGACACGAGCGTCATCACCCAGCATTCAGTGGCCGGATCTGCGTCGCGATGAGCAGGCTTCCTGCTCCGACATACGCGGCCGGTGCTTTCATTCTGAGCCCGATGCCAAATTTTCTCGAAACAATTCTTATTCAGCTCCAGCGCAGCGCCGACCGTGTCGTCCTGCGGGAAATTCATGGCGAGCAGTTCGTCAGCGTCACGGGTCGGGAACTGCTCGATCAAGTGCGGCAGGTGCGTGCTTATTTGCGTAACGCTGGACTTCGTCCCGGCGATCGCTGCGCGCTTCTCGCGCCCAACTCGATTCGCTGGGTCGCTTTCGATCTAGCGTTGATGGCTGAAGGACTGATCGTGGTGCCGCTCTATGCCCGGCAGTCGCCCGCCGAACTTGCCGCCATGATGAAAGATTCCGGGCCAAAGCTGCTCCTTGCGGGCGATGCTGGTCTAGCCGATCTTGCAATGCAGGCCTGGACAAGCGAGTCGTCAAGCACACCGCGCCGCGTACTCTTCGATGAAGTCTTGGAGCAGCCCAAGCTGACCCCACCGATTCCCGACGACCCCAATGCGCGCGGCGATTCCGACATTGTCACCATCATCTACACGTCCGGCACGTCGGGTGAACCCAAGGGCGTTTGTCTTACCACCGCCAACGTCAGCCACATGCTCTCCTGCACGACCGAGCGCCTCGACCAACTCATGGGGCAAACTCGCGAACCCGACAGGGTTTTTCATTACGCGCCATTTAACTTTGCAGCCTCGTGGATTCTCCTGCTCTCGTGCTTCTCGCGTGAGAGCGTCCTTACGCTCTCCACGGACCTCGCGAAGCTCCCTGACGAAATTCGCTTCTCAGCTCCACACTATTTCCTCAACGTCCCCACGCTGCTGGAGCGCGTCCGTCGCGGAGTCGAAGACGCTCTCTGCAAGCGTGCCGCTCCGATCCGCTCTCTTTACGCGAAGGCCAGTGAAGCGTGGCAGCGCAAAACGTCAGGCCACGCGCGCCCTGCTGACAGACTTTGGCTCGCGCTCGGCCGCAAGCTTATTTTCAGTAAGATCAAAGACCGCTTCGGCCCGCACCTTCGCGCCCTCATCTGCGGCTCCGCTCCGCTCGCGCCCGAAACGCAGCAATTCTTTATGAAGCTTGATATCCCGGTCCTGCAAGCCTACGGCCTCACAGAAACCACCGCCATCTGTACTCTCGACGATCCGCGTGTTCCCGTCGAGCCCGGGTGTGTAGGTCAGGCAATTCGCGGCATCGAGATGAAAATCGCCGAAAATGAAGAAATCATCGTCCGCGGCCCGCATATCTTCTCCGGCTACTGGAATCGTCCCGAAGAAACCGCGCGCGTCCTCCGCGACGGCTGGTTTCACACCGGCGACCAGGGTGAAGCGAATTCGCGCGGAAATTGGCGCATCGTCGGCCGCCTCAAGAATTTGATTATCCTCAACTCGGGCCACAACGTTGCCCCCGAGCCCATCGAAGGCAAAATCGCGCAGCATCTTTCCGCCGCGCAGCATGTAGTCATCGTCGGCAATGGTCGGGGCTACCTGTGCGCGCTCGTCGCTGGTTCCGTCGAGTCGCAGGCTATGCAGTCCGCGCTCGACGCCGTCAATCCCAGCCTTCCACACTATCGCCAAGTCCGCAATTTCGCGATTGTCCACGAAAGTTTCACGCCCGAGAACGGCCTGCTGACCGTCAACGGCAAGCTTCGACGCGACGCTATCAACGCGCGCTTCGCCTCCGAGATTAACTCCATGTACGATAGAAAGCCGTCATGAAGCATTTCGCAGGCAAGACGTTGAGCTGGGAATTGCGCGACGGAATTGTCGAGCTCACGCTGGACCACGAGGCTGCAAACGAAATCGGCACCAAAACGCTGGCCGACCTAGAAGAATTTGCCGCCGCAATTCCCGCGCTCGCAATGGAAACCGCAGCGTGCATCATCTCCAGCACCCGCAAGCAAGGCTTCTCCGCCGGCGCTGACCTCCGGGAGCTGTATCGTGGTGCAGAATCCCTTTCTGAGAAGGAGCGTGTCGCAGGCGTGCGCCAATTCCTCGAGCGCATCCATGCAGTGCTGAACGCAATTGACGCTGCGCCATTCGTAACCATCGCCGCCGTTCACGGCGTCTGCTTCGGCGGCGGCTTCGAGCTAGCCCTAGCCTGCGACATCATCATCGCTGACAAAATGGCGCGGTTTGCCTTTCCCGAGTTGCGCTTGGGCCTAATCCCTGGTTTCGGCGGCATCCCGCGCCTCAAGCGCGACCTCGGCAACGCCTTCGTGCGCGACCTGCTCCTAACCGGTCGCAGTGTGAATGCCGCCCGCGCCCAAGCCGTCGGCCTTGTCGCTCAGCTAGCCGCTGAAGGCGAAGCCCTCAAAATCGCCCGCTCCACCGCCGCGCAGATCACCAAATTCGACGCCGTCACCCGCGCCGCCGCCAAAAAATTCATCAAGCCCATCCCCCACGACGAACTCCGCCGTGAAATCGATCTATTCTGTGAGCTCTTCGCCCGCCCCGCGGTAATGGCCGCGCTGAAAAAATTCGTGGAATCCACCGACGCCATGCCTTATCTTCCATGAGCGTCCCGGGAAAATGACCGCATGACCTTTTTCGTGTTTTCCTCGCTCATCGGCCTCTTGAGATATTTGGCTCATCCAGCAAATTCATTCGACTATCAAACTCAGATCGGCATCGTGGAATTCTTCCCGGAAGCGGCCGCTTGCATGACTATTCAAAATGGGTCGCTAAAAGCCGCGGATAGCGTGCACATCGTGGTGCTGGATGAACCTCAAACCCTTGAAATCGCAAAGGTCCAGAAAAAACTGCCGAAGAGTTGTTCACGAAACCCGAACGCAGGTCCCTCCGACGCATTCTATCTTCTGGACTCGCAATCGAAATCCGCTACGGCCGGACCTGTCTCGCTTGCGATTGCCAAGTTTTCCGGGCAGTTTCGTGTTCAAGGTGGCTTGGTCCGCGCCGATTTGGCCGGAAACGGTTCGATGAACTCCTTCCACAGTTGCACCAGCAGCGAAGGCCTCCACCTGACAGTTTGGGACGGTGCACACGGGACCTCGACCCGCAAATGGCACTCCTACTACTATCTCGGATACGACGTCGAGCCCACTTGCAGCGAGAAAGACTATTCCGATCAGCGCTAGATGAAGAGAGTCCGCGCCAATGCCGATCCTCAGCATCGACCACGTCCAAATCGCGATTCCCGCCGCCAGTGAAGACCGCGCTCGGGCCTTCTACTCCGGCATCCTCGGCTTCGCCGAAGTCGTGAAGCCGCCGCAAATGGCCGAACGCAAAAGCATCTGGCTCGTCACCGGCTCGGTCAATCTTCATCTCGGCATCGAGCCGGATTTCACTCCCGCGAAGCGTGCCCATCCCGCATTTGTGGTGGAAGGCCTCGACAAAATCCTCGCCGCCTGCGATCGTGCCGGCATCTCCAGTAAGCCAGACACGTCCTTCAATGGCTTCCGCCGCGTTCACGTCTTCGATCCCTTCGGCAACCGCCTCGAACTAATGGAACGCGCCAAAGCCTGACCGCGCGCCTAGGCCGTCCCGGTTAACTCGGTGTCGTCGCCAAAAAGCGAGAGAGTTTCTCTCGATCCCCGCAGGAACCTAGCCGTTTGGCGGATGTACACGCCCTACCTCATGCCGCATCTTGTTCATGGAGGCACCAAATGTCAGCCGAACTAATTGAACTTTCCAACGCCCTGGCGCAGACCACCGAACGCGCCGCGGCCAATGTCGTCGCCGTTCACGCCGAAGCCCGTGGCTCTGCAAGTGGCGTAACCTGGCGCGCAGGCATCATCGTCACCGCCGAGCACGCCCTGCGCCGCGACGAAGAAATTCACGTCACCTTGCCGGACGGCCGCGTTGTGCCGGCAACGCTAGCGGGCCGCGACCCTTCAACGGATCTCGCGGTCCTGAAATGCCCGGAAGCGTCCGTCGCCGTCCCCAATTTCGGCGAGGCAACCGCGCTGAAGCCCGGCAGCCTGGCGCTGGTTGTCGGCCGCACCCGCGCCAGCGGTCCGGTAGCCGCGCTCGGTGTAGTCAGCCTAGTCACCGCGGAGCGTCGCACGTGGACGGGCGCCGCTCTCGCGCCATACATACGCCTCGACGTCGGCCTGCAGCCCACGGCAGTCGGCGGCGCTGTTGTTGACGCACAAGGCCGCACCGTTGGCATCGCCACGCCGCGTTTCGCACGTTTCGGCGCCATCGCGATTCCCGCGCCCGCGGTTGATCGTGTCATCGATACGCTGCTCAAAAAGGGCCACATCCCGCAAGGTTATCTTGGCGTAGGTCTGCAACCCGTGCGTTTGCCGGAAGCTCTTCGTCAATCCCTGCAGCGCAGCGAAAAAACTGCCGCCATTGTTCTCGAGGTCGAGCCGGAAAGCCCCGCCCACAAAGCTGGCATCGTCATTGGAGATATTCTCGTAGCGCTTGCCGGCCATCCCGTTGCGCGTCTCGAAGACGTGCACTCGCAACTCCACGGCGAATCCATTGGTAAGCCGCTGGTGCTCAAGTTCGTGCGCGGCGGGGCAACCCAGGAAGTGAACATCGTCGTCGGTGAACGCCAACGCGGAGGCGAATAACATGCCCATCCACGGTTTCGGGGAAATCGCCGAGCAACTTCGCCGCTCCACTGTTCTCGTCTTTGCAGGTGATCGCGGCAATGGTTCCGGCGTGATCTGGTCCGCTGACGGCTCCATCGTTACCAATGCGCACGTTGCGCGCGCATCGCAAATGCGCGTTCAGCTCTGGGATGGCCGCGAGTTCGACGCCGTGCTCGTCTCGCGCGACACTCGCCGCGATCTAGCCGAGCTCCGCATCAACGCCGCAAATCTTCCCGCGGCAACCGCCGCGGATTCCTCGCAAGTTCGTCCCGGCGAACTCGCCATCGCCATCGGGAATCCGCTCGGCTTCGTCGGCGCGCTCACCACCGGCGTGATCCAATCCGTCGGCCCTCTAGGTGGATCGTCGCCCCGCTTCGGTTCCGAACCTTGGGTGCAAGCCGATGTCCGCCTTGCCCCCGGCAATTCCGGCGGTCCGCTCGCCGACGCACGCGGCCGGGTAATCGGCATCAACACCATGGTCGCCGGCCGTCTTGCCCTCGCTGTGCCCAGCAACGCCGTGACCAATTTTCTCGCTGCGGACCCCGTCGACGCCTGGCTTGGTGTCAGCGTAGCGCCTGTGCGAGTCCCGCGCCCCGGCACCCGCGCTAAAGCGTTTGGCCTCGTCCTGTTAGAAGTCGAGCCGGACAGCCCCGCCGCAAACGCCTCCCTCATGCCGGGCGACATCCTGCTGGGTACCGGCGAAAAATCATTCGCCTCCCTCGACGATCTCGCCGCCTCTCTGCAAGGCGCTGGCCAGCGAGTGGTGCGCCTGGCATTTTTGCGTGGAAATTACCATCGCTTCCGCCGCGTCACCGTACAGCTTGGCGCTAAGAACGTTCGCAGGAGCGCCGCCGCCGCGTGATTCGCGTCTTCCTCATCGCCGCTTTGCCGCTCGCTCGCGCCGCGTTGCAAAATCGTTTTAAGGGGCAAAGCGTGAAAATTGTCGGCTCCGCCACTTCCGTTGACGCCCTAGGTGGCGACCTCTCCGACTCGCAGGCAGACGTCCTGTTGGTCGACGCGTCGGGCGAATCGCCCGAGGCCATCATCGAATCGCTCGCGTACTCGGATCTAGCCACGGAAGTCCCAACGGTGATCCTGGCCGAACCCGGCTCGCCCAGCGTGTCAGCACAAGCCTTGCAAGCTGGGATTCGCTCCATGCTTCCCAGCGAATCGTCCACCGATCAACTCATTGCCGCTCTACAAGCCGCAGCCGCCGGTCTCGTCGTCCTGCATCCCTCGGAAATTCCCGCAGTGTTTCCTGCCGCGTCGCCTGCATCGCAGCGTCTCGCTGAACTGCCGGAGCCCCTAACCCGCCGCGAGCGCGAAGTCCTCCAGATGCTTGCCGCGGGTCTGGCCAACAAAGAAATTGCCGCCCGCCTCAACATCTCCGACCACACCGCCAAGTTCCACGTGGCTGCCATCCTCGGCAAACTCGGCGCAGCCACCCGCACCGAAGCCGTAGCCCTCGGCATCCGTCGCGGCCTCGTCCTTCTTTGATCCCACCCACTGCTCGTTTCCCCATAAAGATGATTGGTACTCCCACAACCCCAGTACTAAATATTTGATTCTCTCGGCCCATGGAAAACTCTTTCGGGCTCCGCTTAGTCTAACCATCGACCCTCTCGGGTACCCTCGAATGCTCGCACTCGTTGCTGTGCTCTTTGCTCTCCCGGTACTAGGTCAAGGCTGTCCCCACGAAGGCCCCGACCACCGATGGTTCGGCCACGTCGGTTGTCAGATTCAGCGAAAGCTAACCATCGAACGTGCCCGACCGCCACGTACGATTTGGTCATTCCACATTTTGAAGGTCTCGGTGAAAATCGATCCCCGCCATCCGCACCTCTTGCTGGAATGGCCCGCGGGACCGCAAAAATTGTGGCGGTTCCGCGTCGGTTACCGTTGGGACGCAAACGCCAAAGCCTACATCTTCCCCGCTCTCGCGCTAAAGAAGGTTGGCGGGCCGATGCCGGAGTATCAAACCAATTCACAGCCAAGTCTTAGGCGCAAGCCGTCTGTTTCAACGTCCGCGCCAACGTCGCCAAATTCCAGCTAGCGGCCGCTCATCTCCGAAATAAATGCGGTACGTACCAACGCGCGTAAGTCGCAAGGCCCAGAGCTAGAACGACCCACCAACCCACTAGTGCGCATCGCATCCAGAATTTGTACCGACGGATTCGGAATTTCTCCGGCACAATCTTCGTGCCCGCAACCAACACGATGTATAAGCCACCGCACTGTACAATGCTTCCAAGCGTTGCGTGCGCCGTGGCCAGGGCGTAGTAGCCTTTGCCGAGCTTGCGCGGAATCTTTGGACTAACGTGATCGCGAAACGATGGGACCATCACCAGCGCGATGATGACAAGATTGAGGAGCACGATCGCCGTCTGGCACACTGCGTGAGCTCGAAACCTGCGCATGCGCGCCAGGAGCGCACCCACGAGCAGGCCCAAGCCCATCGCGATCTCGAGCAACAGAACCAGATCGGCGTAACGGGGGGCAGCCGTTCCAAGGAATCCTTCGTTCACAGCTTGATCTCCGCGCCCGATTCCAAAATCAAATGGGGAGCGGCGATGCCAGATTAAGAGAGGTCCAGTGTGCCGGCGCTGCCATGGATGAATTCTCTTCCCAGTATATAGACACTTTTGCATTGGGTTGTATTCCCTGCTTTCAAACCGCTCGTATTGAGGGGTATGACTCGACAAGCCACGAGGGTACTCGGTCCCACCTTTGCTACGTAAAGCGCATCAAAACTTACAGTCTATGGGGAATCCAACTCGCCGAAAACTGCTGAAGCTCGGTGCGGCAACAGCCATTGCGGAGCTGGCATCATTCACTTTGCCCGGATGCGGCAGCCGCGGTTCCATCACTCCTCCACCCATTCCTTCCGCATGCTCTAAATTAACGGACATCGAGCATGTGGTCATCCTGATTCAGGAAAACCGCTCCTTCGATCATTATTTCGGAACTTACCGCGGCGTCCGTGGATTCTCCGATCAAAGCATGGCCTTCCAGCAGCCCGATCCAGCAAACATCGCGAGTTCTCCCGTCGGGAAACTCTTGCCATTTCATCTCGATACCACCACGACCAATGCCGCCTGTACCCATGACATCAGCCACGACTGGGTCCCTCAGCATCAGAGCTGGGACAACGGCGCGATGGACGGTTTCGTGGCCTCGCATCTTCCGACTAGTTCCAACGACGCCGTATTGAGCATGGGCTATTACACTCGCGCGGACATTCCCTACTATTACGCTCTCGCCGACGGTTTCACGATTTGCGACAACTATTTTTGCTCAGTGATGGGACCCACGGACCCAAACCGCCTCTACACTATGGCGGCTTCGCTCGATCCCGATGGAAAAAACGGCGGACCGATTTTGCAAACCATCGTTGCCAATCGCACCTCTATCTATGGTCGTCTTACCTACACGACCATGCCCGAGCAGCTTCAGGCGCGTGGGATTCCATGGAAGGTATACTCATCGCCGGATGCGACAGTTTTGGGCGGTATTCTCTCCGACAATGTTCTCTCCTACTTCAAGAATTTTCAGGACCCTGCCTCGCCGCTGCATCAAAACGCTTTTGGACCTCAGTTTCCGGTGGACTTCCTGGCCGATGTAGCCTCTGGCAATTTGCCGCAAGTCTCCTGGCTGATAGGCTCCGTCATAACCTCGGACCATCCGCCTTCACCTTCCATCTTCGGCGAGAACGTCCTTTCGCTCATCATCAGCGCTCTAACCGTGAATCCCGCTCTGTGGGCCAAGACACTGTTGTTGGTCACCTACGATGAGAATGGCGGCTTTTTCGATCACGTTCCGCCGACCACCGCTCCTCCCGGCACCCCCGGCGAATATGTGACCGCGCCCGCAGTGCCAGATCCCACCGTAATCGGCAGTCCCCCGATCACCGGCCCCATTGGGCTGGGTTTTCGCGTGCCGATGCTGCTCATTTCCCCGTTCAGCAGAGGCGGCTTCGTCTCTTCGGATCTCTTCGATCACACCTCGGTGCTGCGGTTCCTGGAAACTCGCTTCGGTGCTGAAGTGCCTAATCTAAGCGCTTGGCGCCGCGCGACCGTCGGCGATTTAACCAGCGCGCTCAATCTCAAAAGGCCCGACCAGTCCATTCCGAATCTTCCCTCCACGCTTCCCGCTGTTCAGCAACTGATCCAGCAATGTGTCACCAACCTCGCTGGCACGACCCCTTACACGGTGCCAAGCACGCAGACCCTTCCAACTCAGGAATCCGGAACGCCAACTCGCCCCAGCGGCGTCTGCTAGTCAGCGCAGATCGGAAACCGGTGTTCTGCCCAACCGTCTCCCGAATTTTCATTCCGGTCCCGATAGTGATAAATTGACCTATCCATGCGTACGATCGACCAAACCACAGAGGAAGTGCTGAACCTCGCCTCCAAGCATTTCCAGGTACCTGCGGATTCCCTCGCGCCCGATGACGATTTCTTCAGGAAGCTAGGCATCAATAGTCTGCAAGCCCTCGAACTCCTCAGCCGCCTCGAAAATCACTTCGGCATCGAGCTACCCGACTACGAACTCCAAGGCGTAAGCGACTTCCGCACCCTCGCCTCCCGCATCCAATCCCGCCTGTAATGCTCGATCTCGCGAAGTATCAATCTATAGGTGCCGCCCTAAAAGACGCGCTGGAACAATTCGCCCCTGAGGTTTGCCTGATTGAATCGGATCGGGACCGCGAGAAGGAACGCCTCACCTATCGCGACTTCAAGGAGCGCGCACACCCCTTAGCGAAGGCTCTGCAGAACACAGGTTTCAAACCGAACGATCGCGCCGCCATCATCATGACCAATCAGTCCAAGTGGCTGATTTCCGCCTACGCTATTTTCTACGCCGGCGGAGTTCTGGTTCCGCTCGATTACAAGCTCACCCCCGAAGAGCAGTGGCAATTGCTCAAACATTCGAGCGCCAGCGTTCTCATCACCGAATATCCAATATGGCGCCAACTCGCAGTCTCGTCATCGCGCAGTTCCAGCACAAACCTCAAGACAAGCGTGGTCACCGAGGCTCCAGCAAACGCCGATGTCTCGGGCTCCTGCCGCTGGGAAGAATTCCGCAGCAACAGCGAACCCGCGTTCATCCCACGCCGGCGCAGCGACGTCGCTACCATCGTCTACTCCTCTGGCACCGGCGGCCGCCCCAAAGGCTGCATGATGACCCACGAAAATTACCTCGAGCAGTGCATTGCCCTCACCTCGCTCTACCCGTTCGCGCCCGGCGTCCGCTATCTCAGCATCCTCCCTACCAACCACGCCATCGACTTCATGGTTGGTTTCTTCGGCCCGTTCATCTGCGGAGCCGCGGTCGTGCATCTCCGAACCCTCCGGCCCGAATATGTCCGCGAAGCCCTCCCCAAATACAAAATCACCTATGTAAGCCTCGTCCCGCTTGTTTTGAAAAACCTGCAAAAAGGTTTGCAAGCTCGGTTCGATGCCTTGCCGCCACGCAAGCGAAAAATCTTCAACGCACTTGTCGCCGTCAACAGAGCCTTCACCAAAAGTCAGCCTCGCCGCGCGCTAAGCCGCCGCCTCCTTAAACAAGTCCACGATGCCCTCGGCGGCGAACTTCGCGCCATCATCGTCGGTGGCGCCTTCACCGAGCCTCAAACCCTGCAATTCTTCTACGACCTCGGTATCCCGGTCGCCAACGGCTACGGCCTAACCGAAGCTGGCACCGCCATCACCGTCAACGATCTGAAGCCGTTCCGCGCCGACACCGTCGGCAAGCCTCTGCCCGGCATGGAAGTCCGCATCGTCAATCCAGATGCCGAGGGCATCGGCGAAGTCTCCGTCCGCAGCAAAACTGTAATGGCCGGCTACCTCAATGAGCCTGAACTCACCGCGGAAACCGTCGTCGATGGCTGGCTAATGACCGGCGACCTCGGCCGCTTCGACTCGACCGGCCATCTGCAGCTCTTCGGCCGCAAGAAAAATATGATCGTCACCGAAGAAGGCAAAAACATTTATCCCGAAGACATCGAAGCCGCGTTTGAAGGTCTGCTTGTGAAAGAATTCTGTATCTTCGCCGCCAACTACATCTGGCCTCAGCATTCCATGGTCGGCGAGCAACTGCTTCTCGTCCTTCATCTGGAATCGGGGCAGACCCTCACCGACGAACTCCGCATCGACATCTCCAATCGCAACCATCGCCTGCTAAACTACAAGCGCGTGCATGGGCTCGTCCTATTCAGCGAAGACTTTCCCCGCACGGCATCACTAAAAATTAAACGCAATATCCTGGCCGAACGCCTGGCGCACTTAGATCGCGTCTCAGCGATTTTGCCCTTGTAAGGCTGTGGTGGTTCTAGAGGTGCGCCTTAGCGCATCCCAGCGGCTTTAGCCGCTGTTTTTGTCCATCTTTGAGCGGCTGGAGACCGCTCCTTCGTGAGAGAAACCTTCTTCGCCATAGTCAATCCCGCCGCGGGCGGCGGCCGCTCCGCGAAGCTCGCTGGACCGGGCCTGGCGCGCCTCCGCAAACACGGCCTCCTGGTTGACGTCATTGCCTCCACCGGCCCCGGCCACGCCGCCGACCTTGCCCGCGAAGCATACGACCAGAATTATCGCCGCTTCATCGCCGTCGGGGGCGACGGCACTGCCCACGAAATCCTCAACGGCATCTTCACCCATGCTGGCGCAAGCGCTCGCATATCCCTCGGTTTTCTTCCCCTCGGCACCGGGAATTCCTTCCTTCGGGACTTTACACAAGACGGCGCCGAAGCCGCCGTGCAAGCTTTAATCGAAAATCGCAAGCGCCCCGTCGATCTCCTCCGCCTGACGCACTCCACAGGCGAAATCTTCGCATTCAACCTGCTTAGCGTGGGATTTACCGCTGACGTGGCGACCCTCACCAACCGTTACCTCAAGCCTCTCGGCCCGCTCGGCTATCTTCTCGGTGTCTTCGTTCGCGTAGCGCAACTGCGCCGCCGCGCTTTTCCGCTTCGCTGCGACGACGACAAAAATTGGGACGAGCGCCCATGCCTCTTTCTGACTTTCAACAACAGCAAATACACCGGTGGCACCATGCTGATTGCCCCCGATGCCGATCCCTGCGACGCCCTAATCGAATACGTCCGCTGGGGTCCCATCGGCCGTCTCGGCCTCTTACGCATGCTGCCAAAACTTTACGACGGCACGCACATCAAGCATCCTTTGGCCTCGCGCCGCTCCGTCCGCCGTGTCGAATTCAACCTCCCCGCGCCCATTGATGTCATGATCGACGGCGAGATCGCCACCCTCGCGATCCGCTGCCTCGACATCATCCCTGCCGCCGTGCAAGTGCACATATGAAGCGCGCCTATCTCGCGCTGCGCAGCGCCGTCCTCTGGGTCCTCAGCTTCATCCATTTTTTCATCGCCGCGCCTTTCCTCGTTTTTCTCAATATCTTCTTGGATATGCGGAAGCACGACTGGCTGCAGCGCGCCTTCTGCCGCCGCATTGCCTTTCTCTCTGGCGCACGCGTGAAAGTTGTCCGCTCCCCCAACTTCGATCCCGAGCGCACTTCCTTCTTCATGTCGAATCACGTGAATCTCTTCGATCCCTTCATGCTTTACTGCGCCATTCCGCAACTCGTCCGCGGCTGGGAGCTCGAGTCCCACTTCAAAATCCCCGCGTACGGCTGGCTCATGAAGCGTTTCGGCAACGTCCCTGTCCCGGACGTGCGCCGCCCCTCCGACATCAAGCGCATGTGGCGCCTCACCCAGGACGCCGTCAATCGCGGAACTAGCCTCATCATTTTTCCCGAAGCCAAGCGCACCCGCACCGGCCACGTCGATGAATTCCAGGACGGCGGCTTTCGCCTCGCGCAACAGCTCGGCGTCCCTATTGTCCCGGTCAGCCTCGTCGGCTCCTTCCAACATCACCGCACCGGCCACTGGATGCTGTGGCCCGCCACCGTAACCATCTACTTACACGACACCATCGACACCTCAACCCTCACGAAGCACGAAGTCGCCGCCCTACGCGCCCGCGTCCGCGCAACCATCTCCGCCCCCGTAGAAGAATCGTTTCGTTGAAATAATTCGAGTAGAAACCTAGAGAGAAAGCCGAATTCCCGGCAGCACCCGTCCCGCTCGTGTCTCTTGCCACGTATAAACAATCCGATGAATCACCGTGATCGTCGACACGACCGCAATCACCCACAGCACTGGCCCCATGCGATTAAACAATCCCCCGATAATCAGCAGCACCAACCGCTCCGGCCGTTCCATAAATCCCACTTTGCACAACGGAATCAGCGATTCCGCCCGCGCCCGCGCATAGCTCACCATCACCGACCCCGCCGTCGCGACCGCCGCCAACACCACATACGGTGTCCGCCCGCTCACCGAGTAATACACCAGCAGCCCCATATACAGCGCCATGTCCGCATAACGGTCCAGCGTCGAATCATAAAACGCCCCGAACGCGGTAACACGATTTTGCCGTCGCGCCACCTGCCCATCCAGCATGTCCAGAAATCCTGCGAACAAAATAATCAGCGCGCCGGTGCGAAATCGCCCAATCGCAAACGTCGCCGCCGCTGCGAAGTTCACCACCAGCCCCAAAAATGTTAGAAAATTAGGATTTACACCGGTAGCCGCGAGTGCCCCGACGATGCGGTCCAGCAGCCATTTACTCCCCGTGCCAATCGTTCCAGTAAGCGTAGCCATGCGCGCGCGTCATTCACCCGGAATGCGTATTCCCACCACAACTCTGCTGTCGAGCTTCCGCAAAATCGTACACCAGCGTAACCACGCCTCGCAAACCTCCGCTTCCCCAATGCTTCGCATCAAAATTTCAGCCGGTAAATCTCACCCTTTCTCCTTGACGCCGCGCCGCGCGCATCCTAAATTCCTTGCGGCTCGCTTTGCCCTCATTCATTTATGATCAACGATCTTACCCGTCGCAATTTTTTGGCTCGCGCTGGCGCTGGCCTCAGCGCGGTGTGGCTCTCCAACCATTGGTCCGCGCTCGTGGCTGCCGCCGAGCACGCGCATCAGGCCGCAAAATCCACCGCGCCCGTCAAATTCCAATTCTTCTCGCCTGAGGAAGCCATCGAAATCGACGCCATGACCGCGCGTATCATCCCTTCTGACGACGCAGCCGGTGCCCGCGAAGCCGGTGTCGTTTACTTCATCGATCGCGCGCTAACCACATTCTCCATCGACCACCAGAAAACCTATCGCGAAGGCCTCCCTGAATTGCAGGCCCGCGTCCACGAATTATTTCCAACAGTCGGAAAATTCTCGAGCGCTACGCCCGAACAACAGGACCAAATTCTCCATTCCCTCGATAGTCACGCCGGTGGAGGACGCGGAATATACCGTGCTGGCGCGAACGCCTCCTCTTTTTTCGAGACTGTGCGCGTTCATACCATCGTCGGCTTTCTGATTGACCCCGACTCTGGCCGCGCCGGCAATCGCGATGGCGTCGGCTGGAAAGTTATCGGCCGCGACCGCGATCACATGTTCCAGCCGCCCTTCGGCTTTTACGACAAAGACTACGCTGGCTGGCAGCCCAATCCTCCCGACACGGAAAAACCGAGAGCATGAGAGTCGATACGCCGAAATATAAAACCTCCGATGAAGTCGATTTCGTCATCGTCGGTTCCGGTGCAGCCGGTGGTATTATGGCCAAGGAGCTTTCAACCAATGGCTTTCGCGTAGTCGTCCTCGAACAAGGTCCCTATCTCACCGAAGCCGACTTCGTCCACGACGAAGTGAAAGTCCTCGGCGAAGATCTCCTCACCAACAAACCCAAGCTTCAACCCACTTCCTTCCGCAAGACGCCCAACGAGAAAGCCAAGCCCCAGCACGCCCTCGTCTACGGACGCCTCGTGGGCGGCACCAGCGTGCACTTCACCGCGAATTTCTGGCGCTTCCACGAAGTCGATTTCGTCGAACGCAGCAAAATCGGGCCTGTTCCCGGTGCTGATCTGCGCGACTGGCCCATCACCTATGCCGATCTCGAGCCTTACTACACCAAAGTCGAATGGGAAATCGGCGTCTCCGGTCTCGCTGGCGCCAGTCCCTTCGATCCTCCGCGCTCCAAGCCTTATCCCATGCCGCCGCTGCCCGTGAAGGGTTGCGGCGTGGTTTTCGAGCGCGCCGCGCGTAAGCTCGGCTGGCATCCATTCCCCGCGCCCATGGCCATTCTTTCTCAGCCGCGCGCTGGACGCGGCGCCTGCGTCAATTGCGGTTTCTGCCTGGCCTTCGGCTGCGAAGTCGGCGCCAAGTCCAGCTCTCTAGCCGCCGCCATTCCGGTAGCCGAGAAAACAGGCCGCTGCGAAATTCGCCCCAACTCCTACGTCCATCGCATTGAAATGGACAACAACGGCCGCGTCACCGGCGCAGTCTACTTCGACGAAAAGCGCAACACGCACCTGCAAAAAGCCCAAGCCGTAATCGTCTGCGCCAATGGCGCCGAAACTCCGCGGCTCCTTCTCCTCTCTGCCAACAAACAATTCCCCAACGGCCTGGCCAACTCCAGCGGCATCGTAGGCAAATACCTCATGCTCAACAGCGGTGGCATCACCACCGCCGTGTTCGAGCACCCCCTCAACGATTACAAGGGTTTTGCCGTCAGCCGCATCCTCCACGATTTCTACGAGCTAGATCCACAAAAGGTCGGCTTCTACGGCGGCGGCGGGCTCGACGCGCGCTTCGACATGACGCCGCTCAGCCTTGCGTTGGAAAATTGGCCCGAAGTTTGGAGGAATCCCGGCGCGTCAGGTCAACAGGGTGGCTTGCCGCCTGCCTCGCCACGCTGGGGCAAAGCCTTCAAGGACACCCTTGCCCACAATTTCAGTCGCACCATGGAGATTTTTGCTCATGGCACCTCGCTGCCTGTGGAGACCAACAGCTTCTCTCTCGATCCCGATCTGAAAGACGCCTGGGGGCTCCCAGCACTCTGCCTCACCTACAAGGATCATCCCGACGATCTCAAGCTTTGGGCTTGGCAGAACCAGCGGGCCCACGAGCTCTTGGACGCCGCAGGCGCGCAAAAGAAGTGGTCTCACCCTATAACGGAATCCGAATTCGCCGTGCATCTCCTCGGCACCTGCCGCATGGGCAACGACTCCAAGACGTCCGTCATCAATTCCGATCACCGCACCCACGACATAAAAAATCTTTTCCTCTGCGACGGCAGCAGCCTCGTAACCTCCGGGCGCGGCCAACCCACCATGACCATCGAAGCCCTCGCCTTCCGAGCCGCCGACCGCATCACCGCCCTAGCTAAGCGCGGCGAAATAACGTAGCGGCGACCTTCAGGCCAGCGCTGGCAACGACGTTGTAGGGGTGCGCTTCAGCGCATCCCAGTCCCGCCAAAGGCCGCGCAACTTGATGGAGGGAATCGGGCTTTCGCCACGGTGTCGCGTTAAGCCCCTCTAGCTCAGGTTTACCCTGAGCCTCGAAGGGTCCGCTGTTTGGACCTGGGGCTTTTTCTCCCTCAGCTTATTTCGGCAAAGCCTCAATAGTCACCGTCCGCCCCGTCTGCGCCGACCGCCGCCCGGCGTCCAAAATCTGCACCACCACCATATTCGTCTCCAGCGACGAAAGATCGCCTTCAGGTTTAATCTGTCCGCGCAGCACCGCCGACAAGTAACTCAATGAACTACCCTGCGCCTTTTCCAAAGGAGCAGCCGCCGCCTGCGACTCCGCATCCTGCCCGCGGTAACGCACGCGCAGCCGATCGGAACCCACCGTGATCGCGTAACCTCCCGTCCCGTAGACTTCCATATCCTTCCGCGAAAACGACCAATTCCACGAAGGCATCAGCACTCCCTGCGCCTTCGCATAACGCAGAATCAAAGTTGCATCATCATCCACTTTCGGATAAATGTCCGGTTTGTCCGTCTGCGCCACAGCCGTTACGCTCACCGGCGCCTCCCCGTGCATCAGCACCGTCATCAGATCGGCCCCGTAGCAGCCAAAGTCAAACATAGCCCCTGCCCCGTTTTTTACCGGATCGGTAAGCCACGAAAGAAACTCTGGCTCGACTCCGATTTCCTTAGGTCCCTCGTGCCCATCATGAACCACCACTTTTCGTATCTCCCCCAACTTGCCCTGCTCCGCCTCCACGAACACTTCCCGATTACTCGCATACCAGGTCGTCTCATAGTTGACCAGCACCTGCACATGCTGTTTCCGCGCAATCGCCCGGATCGCCAAAGCATCTTCCAACGTAGTAGCAAGCGGCTTCTCCACCATCGAGCTCACCCCATGCTGCGCCGCCGCTTCAATCACTTTTCGATGGTCCGCAATCGCCGTATACACCAGCACCGCGTCCGGATGCTGCTCTGTCAGCATCCGCTCCAAGTCCGTGTAGAACAGCTTGGGATCCAGCCCAAACCTACTCGCATACTCCTTAGTCAAATCTTCCCGCGGCTCCACAATAGCCACCAACGTCGCGCTATCGTTCCCAGGTAGCGCCCGCAAGAATCCCTTGGCGTGCCCATGCACCAGTCCCACAAGAGCAACCCGGATCGGCCCCTCCGCACCCGCAGCAGTAACCGAAAATAGAGAAAGAACCACGCAGACCTGCACAAACCGAACCGAGAATTCCCGAAACGCTTTAGTCATAAGATTCACCCCGCCGAATAATACTCCCATCCCATCAATACTGTCCGTATCTGCCTCTCACGGAATTCAACAGCTTCTGCGAATCGTATCCCACACCATCTTTGAATACGATTTCGACATTCTCAATGTCCGAAATCTGTTTCGAGGGATCGCCCTTGATCACCACCAGGTCTGCATTCTTCCCCATGGCGACAGTACCGATCTCCTTCTCCCGGCCCAAGTAAGTCGCGCCATTCAGAGTGGCAATTCGGATCGCCTCAGGCCCAGAAAATCCTGCTTCGACCAGCAATTCGATTCCGCGTTGATCGCCGAATCCGGGAAGGACATCGCCCGCTCCCGTGGGATCGGGGCCGGAGAGAAGCAATCCTCCGGCGACGACGAATTCACGTTCCAGCGCTAAGTCATGCCTCCACAGCAGTGTGGTATCGACCTTCGAAGCACGTGGTCGCTGCCGAAGTAGGAAGTAATCCTCGCGAGCTTGCGGCGTCATCGCGTCTAGCACCTGCTGCCGCACCGGCGGCCGTCCGCCGCCCGCATCACCTTCGAATACCGGCAGCGTGGACGTGATGGCCACATGATGCTTGATGAGTGTCGCAATCAACTCCTTGGCCTCGGTACCGTCCGGTTCCATGCGCGCCAGAGTTTCCCCACCTGCGCTCTGGCTGCAAACGTCCGGCTTCTTGTCTGGATCCAGCTCGGTATTTACGAAGAATCCGTGCTCAAGGTCATCGATGCCCAGTTCCGCCGCCTCTTTGTAGGTGACCGAGCACAGGTGGCCGGTCGCTTTCAGCCCGCGTTTGTGCGCCGCATCAATCCCCGCCTTCAACTCAGCCCGAGTGATGTTCATGTACGCCTTGAAGGATGTCACGCCGCGCTCCGCCCAGTACTCCACCGTCTGCCGCGCGTCTTCCGCACTGGTTAAATGCGGCATCTGGATGAAGTAACTCTGGCTGCCCTCCAGGTACGGTCCGGTAACATCAATATGCGGACCAGGCAATCTGCCTGCATCGATGTCGTGCTTCAAGTTCAGGTCCGCATACGTTTCCACGCTGCCGGTAGTACGCATCGTCGTGACGCCGCCGGCAAGATACAGTCGCGGCGCGGAAAACGTCATCTGCGGAACAGCCACTGGATTGTCAAAATGCCGTTGGCTGTCGAGATTAGGCCGCGCAATATAAAAAAGGTGATTGTGCATTCCCACGAGGCCCGGAATCACCGTATAACCACGAAGATCCAACACCGTTGCGCCCGCGGTCGCAGCGGCGTCTGAGCCCTTCTCGATGCCCGTGATCTTTCCGCCCTCAATAACCACGTTCTGATCTTCAACCCCTGCCGCTCCCGTCCCATCAATAATCCGCACATGCGTAAGAACAATCTTCGGACCACGCACCCGCACGAACTCCTGCACCGTCTTCGACAACTCCGGCGATTGCGCCTGCAAATTGCTCGAGAGAAGCAGTAGCCCAACAACACGCCAAAGCGTGCCAGATCGCATGCAGTCCCTCCGTACAACCGAGACATTATACGGAACGAGGGCTGAAACGCCTGGATGGAGTTCTAGCTTTTTCTGCCGCTCTTTTTTTACTAATGAACGAAATTACCGCCAATAAGAACAACTTGCCCACCGTCGGTGTTGAAAGCCAAGCCATTTTGTCCCCACCGAATCAAACGCTGTGGGCTGCCGGTCACATTGTTGATTATGATTGTGTCGATTTGCGCAAAGGTTGTCAGATCAAAAGACGTGATGCTGACCGTTGGGGAACCAAACGTACGAATCAGGAAGAAAGCCTTATTCAAGGCCGAGTCTGGCACCATCAGGCCGGAAGCACTAAAAGTTCCAGCCACCGTTCCTGCCACCGGGTTAACGACCAGTCCGCTATCGGAGTAAACCAGCTTCGTACCGGCATCGAAATGCGGTCTGGTATCTCCGAATGTGGTTGAAATGTTCTGGCTAACTGCCACTCCGCTGGGAATTACCGACAGCACGAATAAGCTCGAGCTGAGCTCGCCCGTCGCGAACACCGTACTTGCATCCCCACCCCACTGTAGGTGGTTTAGATCCTCAATGTTAGCACCCGTTGGGCGGGCTGTTGCGTCATCAAAAATCTTGATTCCTCCCTGCGCATTTGGCCCCACATTGAAAACGCCCAGTGTCACCGCCGTAGTATGGGATGCACCCGGGGCGACTCCGAGGTCCAGCGCAAACTGCGGGCCGAAGAAACCGGCGCTCCCCAGTGAGTAATTGAGATCTTGCCCCAGGCCGGGCAGCGCAAATCGCTGAACGGACGAAGAACCGTCCATCCCGACATACAGGAACTGGCTGTCATCGGACATCGCCAGGACGTTCGGATTACTCCCCGCAAACTGGGCTCCCACTATCTTCGCGGTAGCGATATCGAGGACAGAAATCGTGTTCCCGGACGCGCTCCCTTCTGGCACGGAGAGGAAAATCTCTCGATGCACCGGATCGTAAGCAAGGTCCTTTGATGTCTGGCTGACGGTTACCATGGCAAAAGTTCGGCCAAGGGAACTCACTCCACCGGTGGGGCCGACAAAGAACGTAGAGGGCGCGGAAGTACCACCGCTAGTGGAAGGATTCGCCACAGTGACGCTCACGGTGCCGGGAGTCGAGGTATTGGCGGAGGTAACCATAGCCTGCAGTGTGGCGGACGAAACGAAATTTGTTACCAGGGCGCTGCCGTTGAATTGAACAGTAGCGGCCGGATCGAAATTTGTGCCAGAGACCGTGAGGGTGAAGGCCGCTCCCTGGATCGCGGAGCTGCGGTCCATGAAAGCAATCTTGGGCGCGTTGGCCGCTGGCACCGGAAGTGGCGACGGCGCGGGAGGCGCCGTTACCGCGAACGGCGGTGCCGGACTGATGAAGCTGCCACCTACGACGTAGACCTGGCCGCTGAGTCCAAATCCACCTGTGTTAAAGGCCAGACCGTTTTCGCCCCACCGAATTAAGTGAATCGGACTACCCGTGATATTGGGGATCGAAATCGAACCAATAGGCGTGAAATGCGTCAGATCGAATGATTGGATTGTGATCGTCGACCCCGACCCCGCGCTGATGAAGAACGCCGCGTTAAGACTTGAGTCCGGAATCATTACGCCCGGTCCGCGCGTAACATTGAAGTTACCTACCGGCAATCCGGTGGCGGGGTTAATTACATGCCCCTCGTCCGCGTAGATGAGATTGGTGCCGGCATCCAGGTGAATCCTATTAGTGAAAGTGCTGAAAACGCCTGAGAAATCCTGGCCTAATGTAATGCCGCTCGAGTTGACCGGCAGCGTGTAGAAGTCAAAGCTGGAGGTCTCAAAATTGGCCGCTAAGATTTCTGTGCTATCGGATGTCCACGCAATCGAGTCGTATATGCCGCCTCCATTTCCGAAGCCCGGAGCGCTGGTCGGTCTGGCCTTGGCGTCGTCAAAAATCGTTATCCCTCCCCTGGCAGTAGGGCCTCCCACGGCACCTAAGGCAACCGCGGTCGTATGGGGCATCCCAGGTGCCACCCGCAGATCCAGCGCGAAGAACGGGTTTGCACCCAAAGCATTGGTGCCGACCGGATAGTTTATGTCGGTCCCTAAACCGGGCAAGATGAACCGCTGGACAGATAAGCTGCCGTCAATCCCCGCATAAAGAAATTGGCTGTCGTCCGATATAGCCAGCACATTCGGATTGCTTCCGGCGGGGTGCGTGGATGTAATGGTTCCCGTTGCGGGGTCCAAGACGCAAATAGTGTTTGTGTTGCTGGCTGCCGTGCTGGTCACCGACAGATAAAATACCGCCCCGGCGGGATCGTACACGATGTCCTGCGCCTCTTGGTTGACCGTGATCACCGCGAAATTCGCTCCTCCCGTGGTCCCTACAAAAAATGTCGATGCCGCGGAAACACCTCCACTCGCCTGCGGATTGGCGACCGTGATGTTGGCCATTCCCGCGCTAGCGATGTCTGCGGAATCGATGGATGCCTGCAAACTCGTACTCGAGACAAACACTGTCGTGCGCGCGCTGCCTTTCCATTGCACGGTCGAGGTGGGCCCGAAATTCTTCCCGGTGACCGTCAGCGTGAAGCTCGCGCTGCCCATCACCGCCGAGCTGGGACTCAATAGCGTGATCTTAGGTGGTGGCACCTTAATCGTGAAAGGCAAACCATTGGACGTTCCTCCACCCGGGGCAGGATTCGCAACCGTCACCGTCGCCGTGCCGACGTTCGCGATGTCTGCGGTCGTTATGGCCGCTTGCAAGCTGGTATTTGACATAAAGGTCGTCGTGCGCGCGCTCCCATTCCACTGCACCGTCGAGGAAGCTAGGAAATTCGTTCCGGTAACTATCAGCGTGAAACCGGCGTCACCCGCGAACGCCGCATTGGGACCCAAAACGGCTACTGCTGGCGTCGGATTATTGACCGCAAAGTCCAACGCACTGGAGATACCTCCACCCGGAGCCGGCGTAGAAACGGTTACCATCGCCGTTCCAGCCGCCGCGATGTCCGCAGGCGTAACCGCTGCTTGCAAACTCGCACTGGAAACAAACGCTGTGGCTCGCGCAGACCCGTTCCACTGCACCGTCGACGAAGACACGAAATTGGCGCCCGTCACCGTCAGCGTGAACGCTCCGCCGCCCACAATGGTTGAATTCGGGCTGAGGGAACCCATCGCAAGGGACGGACTTGGATTAAGTTGAGGCGGCGGTGGGGGCGGCGCACTGTAACCGCCGCCGCCACACCCAGCAAGGCAAACCGCAGCGGCCATGCATAGCGTCAATCCCACAGCGCGACGAGTTTCCATGTTCACACCCCTCGTTCAGATGGGCGGATTTTGGACCCCACGGATGGAGCACGCAAGCGACAAGGACCGCCACCGCTCCCGTGTCGCTCTTTTTCGCACTGGCTCTCGGCGGCACCACCACGGGGTGCTAATGCCCAGCCTCGCGTTCCACCCAGCTTTCATGACAGGTTTGGGAGCCCTTTGAGGGATCCACATCCCACTCAAGTCTTAAGATCCCCATTCAACCCCGAAATTCGACCGTTCAATGTATATTCCTTGCTTACTTCACTACTCGGATGCTACCGTTCCCCATGCCTTGCTCGATCCCCGACAAACCCCACTACATCGCGCGGCCGGATCATCACTACTCACTCTCCACTGCTCACTACCCACTTTTCTCCGCCCTTTGTTTTCACCATTTTGCGAACCCCTCCTCCCTCCCGCCCGCCTACATCGATTTTTATTTCCATCATTTTCATGCACTTACAAATTGCCTTTTTCGCAAGTCCTTTGCTTTGATAAACATCTGCGTTGCCCCCTGGTGTTTCTCGCGAGAATTCGTAACATTCAGATATTTACATCGGAAACTAGCCAAGTTATTTATATTCATACTATTGCAAGCTCTTTGTCGTCGCCAAAAAACTCATCCGCATTGGAATCAGCAACTTCCACGCTCTTTTCCAAAAACACCCGGGGTATGGGTACCCCAGGACGATTACGCAAGCCTGGACTGCCGGGGTTACCCGAGTGGGGAAAATCGGCGAGTCGCGAGCGCGATGGGAAGGCCCACACAGAAGATGTGGATGACAACGCCGATAACCATCATCTTGAACGAGAAAGGAAACTTCGCAGCGGCGGAGAGCGGCACGACGACGCGATTCATGAAGAAATAGACCGCCACGCCATAGAACACGCCCGAAACCACAGCGTGTTGCACCAGGAAGGGCATAACGCGGCTTGCGGCAACGTAGACGCCGGCCGCCGAAAATGCGATGACAAAGTGACACAGAAGGCCGAGCAAGGCTGTGGCAATCCCGCCGCTGTAGGTCCGCGGTCCGAGCACTCCGCCGGCAATGCCTTGCAGCAGCCGAAGCGGCCTAGCCCCAAAGTAGCCGTACACGACGAGGGCGGCGGTAATGTCCAGAACGCCGCAAGCCAAGCCGCCCACGAGGATAGCCAGCGGAGCGTTAGCTTTTTGCACTAGGAATGTCGCGGCAGATGAGGTCATGAGTTGTTATACGAAGGAGTCTGCAATAAATTTCGCCCCGGCTGGGAAAGCTTGGCTCCTGTGGCTACTTAGGCGGTTCCACCGGGGCCGATTGATGCCAAAATATTGACGCAGATGATTGAAAAAAGAGCGTTTTGTAAATACTAGAACGTTTGTGACCGTGGCAGCGATGTGCTAGGCTTTGCGCTGCAAAACGCAGCACGGGTCCCAGGGTTGCTCACGTCCTCTCGTTTTCGTCTCCACCTCGAGTTCTCCCTTAGGGAGACACGTATCTCTCGGAGAGGTTTTGCACAGCGCTAACAACACCGGCGAGTACCGCGGCACAAAAGGAACGACCAACCCATGACCGGCCAAGCTCCTTCAAAAACATCCACGGGAACCCGCGAAATCAAGCTCGCGCATTCGCCCGATTCCGATGATGCCTTCATGTTTTACGCGCTCGCCACACACAAATTGAACACGCCTGGCTACAAATACACGCACGTCCTCGACGATATTCAAACCCTGAATGAAGCGGCTCTCAAGGAAACGTATGACGTCACCGCGCTGAGTTTTGCCGCCTATCCAGGCCTGCGCGATAAATACGTTCTCCTCGATTGTGGCGCGAGCTTTGGCGAAAACTATGGACCCATCGTAGTCGCGCGCACCGCGATGAGGGGAAATGAGCTCGCGGGGAAGCGCATCGCGGTTCCCGGACTGAAAACTACCGCGTACCTCACCCTGAAATTGTATGAGCCGCATTTCGACGCGGTCGTAACCCCGTTCGACAAAATTCTGGATGCCGTTAAGAACGAAGTAGTCGATGCCGGCCTGCTGATCCATGAAGGTCAACTTTTATTTCCGCAATTGGGTTTGCACCGCGTAATTGACTTGGGCGTGTGGTGGCACGAGCAAACCGGAATGCCGCTGCCGCTCGGTGGCAATGCGGTCCGGCGGGCGCTGGGACCGGAAGTCGGCCGCGCCATTGCGCGCACCATTCGCGACAGCGTCGAGTACGGCTTGGAGCACCGCGAAGAAGCCCTCAACTACGCCATGCAGTTCGCCCGGGACATGGAAACCGAACTCGCCGACCAATTTATCAGCATGTACGTCAACAAATGGACCTTAGGTTACGGCGACAGAGGCAAGCGTGCCGTAACAGAATTGATCGCCCGGGGAACCGCCGCCGGATTGCTCCCCGAACCAGCCACCGTCGAATTTCTGAGCGAGGAATAGCGAGGATTGTGTAGCGCGGGTATCTTGCCGCGCATCCACAAGAACGTATCAGGCGGTCGCAAAAAAAATTGTCATCCTGAGATCCCGGCGTTCTTCAGCCGGGCCGAAGGATCTCAGCGCAAATGGTGGCTTGGCGTAAGGAATTATTTCTTTTGGATGAGAACGGACTCAGGCAAGCGCGCCTCGCGAAGAAACCGCGCGGCTTCCTCCGGCGGCGTAGGATTGATGTAAAAACCGGTGCCCCACTCAAAGCCCGCTACCTTAGTAAGCTTCGGGATCACTTCGATGTGCCAGTGATAGTGGTCGTTGATTTCCTCGCCCACCGGCGAAGTGTGAATCATAAAATTGTAAGCTGGCCGGTCCAGCACGACGTCGAGACGCATCAGCGAATCTTTCATCATGCGCGCCAGGCTCGAATAAATGGAGCTCTGATTATTTTCGTACGAGGAGCCGTGAACCTTCGGTAGCAGCCACATCTCGAACGGAAAACGCGAAGCGTACGGCGCGATGGAGATGAAATGTTCGTCTTCCCCGATGACGCGCTCACCGGTGTCGCGTTCCTGGCGAATGATGTCGCAGAAAATGCAGCGTTCTTTCTCGTCGTAGTAATGCCAGCAGTTGTCCACTTCTTCGCGCACGCGCCGCGGAACAATCGGCAAGGCGATGAGTTGCGAGTGTGGATGCTCGATCGAAGCCCCCGCGCCTTCTCCGTGATTTTTGAAGATGAGGACGTAGCGAAAACGCTTGTCGTTTTTTAAATCGAGCATGCGGTCGCGATAAGCCCACAAAACATCTTCCACCGCGCGCGGCGCAAGCGTGGCCAGCGTGGCCATGTGGTCCGGCGTTTCCACGATTACTTCATGCGCGCCGACGCCGTTCATTTTGTCGAACAGCCCTTCGCCTTCGCGATCGAGATCGCCTTCGATGCCGAGCGCGGGGAAGCGATTCGGAACCACGCGAATATTCCAGCCGGGCGTGTTGGCGCCAGCGCCGTTGCGTCCGTACACAAGAATTTCCGGGGGCGTCTTGCCTTCCGCGCCGGGGCAGAACGGACAATTCTTCGGGCCGGTTACCAGAACGCTTTCGCGAAGAAAATCGGTGGGACGCTTTCCGCGATCCGTGGAAATGATGACCCAGCGGCCCGTGATGGGATCTTTACGCAACTCCGGCAAAGCAAGCCTCCTCGAACCAAGTCAGACGGGAGCGTTTCGAACGACTGCTCGATGAAAGCATTGTACCGCGTCTGGAGGCGTGTTTTACAGTTGTGGGCTGAAGGCGGTTTCTTCTCCGCGGCTAAAGCCGCTGGGATGCGCTGAAGCGCACCCCTACAACGCCGCCTACAACTGCGGGCTGAAGGCGTCTTTGTGCAGGCGGATTTCCGGGGCGTGGCCAGGATTGTTGTCGATGGCGAGGACGTCGAAGCGGCAGGAGTCTGTGTTGACGTGGCGCTCGGCGAGGAAGCGTTGCGCGGTTCGAATCAGGACGCGCTGCTTGTCGGTGGTTACGCTTAGTTCGGGGAGCGCGGTGAGTTCTTCGCGGAGGGTGCGCGTGCGAACTTCTACGAAAGCCAGGGTGTCGCCGTCGTAACCGACTAGGTCGAGTTCGCCCTTGATGCCGCGTGGAGTGTAATTGCGGGCTACGAAGATGTAGCCGTGGCGGCGGAGATACCAGTAGGCGTAGGTTTCGCCGCGGATGCCGGTGCGGCGGGCGGCGTGTTTGCGCTGCGTGGCGGGATCGTCGTGATTTTCGCCATCATCGCGGAGGCCTTTGCGGGCGGCCCAGTGGACTAATTGGAAGATGGCGCGGGAGAAGAGCGGCATACCGGGCTAAATATAAGCAGAAGTATAGTTAAATTGCCAGTTACTAATTTGAGTTGGTCGGTCATGGTAGAGGCGCCCGCCACCCCTCGAACCTCGGGGCAAGCAGTCGGCGGCCGCTACGGGTGCTGGTGATCGGCTTGTAGCTTTTGCGATACGTCGGTGGATGAGGATTTGGCTGAGGTTCTTCGGGCATCCTTGTCGGATGCCCTCAGAATGACAGCGGTGCCTGGCGTTGTGAATTGCGACCGCGCCACGCTTGCGCGACCGGATCGGGTGGACAGCCAAAGTGGCTGTCCCACAAGGTCAGGCTTTGTTTTCTGCTTCGCGGATGCAGGTTGCCAATGTTTCGACGGCGAAGTCGGCTTGCTCTTCGTCGATCAGGAGCGGCGGGGAGAGGCGAACGGTGTTGGCTCCGGCCCCCAGGACTAGGAGGCCTTTGTGGAAGGCGGCGTCTACTATCGCGTTGCGCAGGTCGGGGGCTTCTTCCTTGGTACGCTGGTCGCGGACGATTTCTATGCCGATCATGAGGCCGCGGCCGCGAACGTCGCCGACGATTTTGAATTTTTTGGTCCAGTCGGCCATTTTGGCGAAGAGGTAGTCGCCCATGCGGCGGGCGTTGTCTTTGTATTGGGATTCGATGAGGTCCATGGTGGCGAGCGCGGCGGCCACGCAGACGGGATTGCCGCCGAAGGTCGTGCCGTGCGAACCGGGCTTCCAGGTGTTCATGATGCTGGCGCGAGCGACGAAGGCGCCGAGGGGCATGCCGCTGGCGATACCTTTGGCGCTGCATAGAATGTCGGGTTCGATGCCGGCGTGTTCGGAGGCCCACCACTTGCCGGTGCGGCCCATGCCGGATTGCACTTCATCGACGACGAAGATGATGCCGTGCTTGCGGCAGATGCGCTGGAGTTCTTGCAGGAAGAATTTCGGCGCGGAGACATAGCCGCCTTCGCCCTGGATGGGCTCGATTACGATGGCGGCGATTTCCTCGGGATCGAAGAGGCGCTTGAAGATTTGGCGCTCGAGGGTTTCGAGGATTTCTGCGCCGCAGGTTTCGGCGGTGTGGCCCTGCTCGCAGCGATATGGATTCGGGTAGGGAATGTGCTCAACACCGGCGAGGAGCGCGCCAAAGCCCTTTCGCTGCGTGGACTTGGATGCGGTGAGGGAGAGAGCGCCCATGGTGCGGCCATGGAAGCAGCCGTAAAAGGCGATGAATTTGTCGCGCTTGGTGGCGTAACGGGCGAGCTTCATGGCGCCTTCGATGGCTTCGGTGCCGGAGTTGGTGAAGAAGGCCTTTTTCGGGTCAGGGCCGGGAACGGTGTCGACGAGTTTTTGCGCGAGTTGTGGGAGGGATTCGTAATAGAAGTCGGTGCCGGACATGTGAATTAGTTCGGCGGCCTGCTTCTGAATCGCCGCGACGACTTTGGGATGGCAATGGCCGGTGGAGCAGACGGCGATCCCGGCGGCGAAGTCGAGGAAGGTGTTGCCGTCAACGTCTTCAACGATGGAGCCGTGGCCGCGCTTGGCTACGAGCGGGTAGTCGCGGGTGAACGACGGCGACATGAACCGGGCGTCTTGCTCGACGACATGCTTGGCTTTGGGGCCCGGGAGCTGCATAAGCAGGCGGGGCAATTTCGTTTCGTGCGATTTGGTTTCGGTGGTGGCGATCATTTCTTTCTCCTTCAAGGATGGCTAGCGGGTGGGTGTGGCGAAACGCCATTGCGGAGAATGGCGTTCCCGGTTTACCGCAGAACGGGTATGGACGCGCGTACACGCATCGCGATGCCGCACGTCACAGCCGTGAGAGGGAGACTTAATCTACGCCGAAGAGGTTGGGCCGGAGGTCGGCCGGAGAGGAAATTCGTCGGAGCGCGTGGATGTTGGTGATTTTCATTTGCGTTTCCAGCGGACGCTTCCGTCCTTGCTATCTTCAAGGATTATACCATGTTCGGCGAGTTCCTGACGAATACGATCGGAGGAAGCGAAGTCGCGACGTTTGCGGGCGGCCTGGCGGTCGGCGACTAGTTTTTCGATGTCGGCGTCGCTGAGGGCGCTTTCTTTGCCGTAGCCAAGATCGCTGAGTTTGGCGGCGTCGTTGTCTTCGAGAACGGCGAAGACGCGGTCGAAGGTGGCGAGGAATTGCTGGGCAGCTGCGGCGTCTTGCTGGCGGAATTCGCCTTTGTCGATCGCGACATTGGCTTCGCGGACGAGGTCGTAGGCGGCGGCGAGGGCTTGGGCGGTGTTGAGGTCGTCGGAGAGGCCCGCGTCGAAGTCGGCGGCGGCTTTGGCGATGCGCTCGGACATGCCGGGATGCTGGCCGAGTTCAAATTTTCCTTGTTTTAGACGATCCGCGAAGTTGCGGAGACGGTCGACAGCGCTGGCGGCTTGCTGCAGGCCGTCGAAGGTGAAATTGAGTTGTCGGCGGTACGGGACGCTGGCGAGGGCGAAGCGCAAAGCCGACGGCTTGTAGCCTTTGGCAAAGAGATCGCGCAGGGTAAAGAAATTGCCGAGGGACTTGGACATTTTCTCGCCTTCGACGAGAAGGTGCTCGGCGTGGAGCCAGTAGCGGACGAAGTGCTTGCCGGTGGCGGCTTCGCTTTGCGCGATTTCATTTTCATGGTGGGGGAAAGTGAGATCGACACCGCCGGTGTGAATGTCGATCGTTTCGCCGAGATATTTCATGGCCATGGCGGAACATTCGATGTGCCAGCCGGGGCGGCCACGGCCGATGGGCGTCTCCCAGAAATGCTCGCCGGGCTTGGGGGCTTTCCAGAGGGCGAAATCGCGAGCGCTTTCTTTTTCGTAGCGGTCGTTGTCGACGCGGGCGCCGGCTTGGATGCCGGTGAGATCGATTTTAGAGAGCTTGCCGTAGTCGGGAAATTTTGCGATGCGGTAGTAGATGGAGCCTTCGCTGGGGTAGGTGTAGGTTTTTTCCTGAAGGCGCTGGATTAGCTGGACCATGGAGTCGATGTTGTCGGTGGCGCGTACCCAGTGCTCGGGAGACTCGATGCTGAGGGTTTTGCAATCGGCGAAGAAGGCTTGGACGAATTTTTCGGTGTAATCGCGGATGCTAACGTGTTGGGCGGCGGCGTTGGCGATGATGCGGTCGTCGACGTCGGTGAGATTCATTACGTGGGTGAGGCGGTAGCCGCGGAGTTTGAGGAAGCGGCGGAGAATGTCCTGGAAGACGAAGGTGCGGTAGTTGCCTATGTGCGCGAAGTCGTAGACCGTGGGGCCGCAGGTGTACATGGTGACTTCGCCGGATTTTTGGGGGACGAAGGGCTCGGTTTGGTTGGAGAGGGTGTTGTGGAGGCGGATTTCGTTGGTTTGCGGCATTTTTGGGTGGAAAAGAAACGACGATTGTATCTGAGGGTCGGGGGAAAACAAACAGCCCTTGCGGAGAGTTGTGGGTCAGTCTCCGAGAATGCGACTAGCCGGGCACAACATCAATCCAACGCATAATACGTGAGCTTTCGCGCGGTGGTTTTCATCGACCAAGTTGAATCGCCACGTGATTGGTAGAATTCGCGGCGAGCGACCCAATTTCCAGATTCATCAGTCTCATATTCATATATTTTGATCCCGCTGGCTGGTTCATCGGGCACGAGGTCATTGAATGTCCAGACTCTGCTTCTACGTCCCACAGAATCGTATTCATACCTGTACTTCCCATCTCCAAGAGGTTTACCGTCTCCGTTGAGACCATATGTTTCTGCAATTCTGCCTTCGGAGTCATAGCTCGCCAGCCACTGCTCAACGAGCGTGCCATCAGGTAGGTAGTACCTCGAATCGGACGTTTGAAGCCCGCTGCCGACGTATTGAAATGTCTTTTCTCTTTTCCGAAGATTATCGCCATCGTACGAGGCGAAGGATAAGAGGAGATTTCCTTTGTAAACCTCGACGGTGCGACCCGCAAATTTGCCCTCGGCTTCACTGGTCGTTACGACTTGATTGTCCTGGGTTTGGTGAACAAATTCCGTGCTGTGGATTAGCCGTCCGAGGCCGTCGAATTCGAGCGAGCGAGAGGTTTTTCCTAACTCGTTGTACACAAAATGGTTTGAACCAATTACAGCTCCAGCCATGTTGTAGGTTGCTAGTCGCAGGATTTGACCGGAAGGAGAAAACTCCACGTCGAAGCTATCGTGATTTGGTAGGTGCTCTAGGCCGAGGTTCCAAACTTTGCGCCGCTCCAACCTATGAACACGGCCTTTAAGATCATATTTGTCATCCATCCTCAAGTGCGGTTAGCAGCCAGTAGAAACCGGGTAACCAAGGCACTCCTTCATTTTACCACTCAGACGCGGCCGCGACTTGGCCGAAAAATGAGACTGTGCCTGATAACGCCAATGGAAGGTAGGCGTGCCTACCTGTTGTAAGCTGGCAACGGCCGCCGCGGTTGACTCGGTTTGAGTTGGCTCATAGAGTGGCGGGCGGATTCTCGGGGGAACGATTTCCATGCATAGGGCTATTCGAATTGGAGGCCGGGGATGGGCCGGGGCTGTGTTTTCTTTAGCGGCGGCGGTAACAGTTTTTGGCCAGGGTACGGCGAGTGATGAACAGAAAAAGATGCTGACGCCGGAGGCTTCGCTGAATTTGCGGACGGTGGCGGACTTGCAGTTTTCGCCTGGCGGCGAACGGTTGGCTTTTGTGGTCACGGAGCCGGCGAAGGGGACGGGGCGGTTGCGGCATGTTTGGATTTATGACGCGGGGAGCGGGGTGGCGCGGCAGGTTACGTTTTCGGCGAAGACGGAAAGCGCGCCTCGATGGCGGCCGGGGGTTGCGGCCGCGGGCGAAACGCCAATACGGAGATTGGCGTTCCCGGGGGAGTTGGCGTTTCTTTCGGACCGGGAGGAGGGGCAGCAGCAGATATTTTTGATGTCGATGAATGGCGGGGAGGGGCGGGCGATTACGAAAGGGAAGCGGAGCGTGAAGGCGTTCGAGTGGTCGCTGGATGGGAAGAGCATCGCGTTTTTGGCGCCGGATGCGAAGACGGAGGAGGAAGAGAAGAAGGAAAAAGATAAGGATGACGCGAAGGTGGTGGATAAGGACGACAAGCCCGCGCGGCTTTGGATTTTGGATGTGGCGACCGGCGAGACGCGGGCGCTGACTAAGGCGAACTGGAACTTCGATGAGTTGGCGTGGCTGCCATGGGGAAACGTCGTCGTGGCAAAGGGTACGGATCACCCGGAATCGGACGAGTACACCGAGAGAATTTTTGCGGTGCGGTCCGATGGAACGATGATACAGCTCGTGAAGCCGCTGGGGCCGTTTGGGGAGATGCGCGTCGCACCGGACGGTAAGACGATCAGTTATGTGGGGCCGCGGGGGGATGGGCCGGAGCCGCACGATTTGATGCTGCTGCCGGTGACGGAGCATGCGGCACGGAATTTGACGGGAGCTAGCCTGGATCGTCCGGTGCAGGATTATCACTGGGCGAAGGATGGGTCGGTGGTGTTGCAGGCGGCGAATGGATTTTCGAGTTTGCTGGTGACGTATGGGAACGATGGGGCGCGGCACGACCTTGTGCCTGCAACGGGCCCGGCAGGAAGCATGGCGCTGGCGGGTGACGGGGAGATAGCGTTTGTTTCGCAGGGGGCTACGCGGCCGCAGGAGGTTTGGTTATGGGATCAAAAGAGCGCGCCGAGACAGATTACGCATCTGAATGATTCTTGGAAGGAATACGCGCTCATTCAGCCGGAGTTCTACACATATAAATCGTTTGATGGGTTGGAGATTCAGGCGGCGCTGCTTAGGCCGAGAGTTTCTAAGGACGCCAATACGGAGATTGGCGTTCCCGGGGGGAAAGCGAAGCTGCCTCTGATTGCTTTGATTCATGGCGGGCCGACCGGGCGATGGGCGGATTCGGTTGAGACTTGGGGACAGCTGCTGGCGACGCATGGGTACGCGGTGTTCTATCCGAATATCCGCGGGTCGGTGGGGTATGGGCAGAAGTTTGTGGAGTCGAATCGCGGAGATTGGGGCGGAGGAGATTTTAAGGATGTAATGGCGGGCGTGGACGATTTGGTGAAACGCGGGATTGCTGATCCGGACCGGCTGGGAATTGGCGGATGGTCGTACGGCGGGTACATGGCGGAGTGGGCGATTACGCAGACGAAAGTCTTTAAGGCGGCGGTTTCTGGCGCGGGAATGGCAAATCTGATTTCTGAGTTTGGGACGGAGGATCACCCGGCGGGGGATGAATGGTTTTACGGCGTGCCTTGGGAGAAGCCGGAGGGATTTCTGAACAGCTCGCCGTTTGTTTATTTGAAGAATGCGAAGACTCCTACGCTGGTGCTGCAGGGCGATGCGGATACGGTTGATCCGCTGGGGCAGAGCCAGGAGCTTTATCGGGGGTTGAAGCGGTATGGTGTGGAGGCGGAGCTGGTGGTGTATCCGCGGGAGCCGCATGGGTTTCACGAGGAGAAGCATTTGGTGGATCGGTTGAATCGGATATTGGCTTGGTATGACAAGTATTTGAAGAAGTGACTTGTGACTTGTGATTCGTGACTAGCGGTGCGGCCTTGAGTTGGCGGCTGAACATGGGGCGGGGTTGAAGGCTTGAAAGCGGCGGCAAGACCGCCGCAGTCCAAGAGAAGATGCGGCACCCGAGAGACGTTGTGGGCGTTGGCGAACAGGGTACCACCTGTTGCGAGTGCTTTACAGCGAGTTGGGATCGTGTTAGTGTTTTTTTCCGTACCGCCATTCACGCGCCAGGCGGCTGGGCTCTGATCGAGAACCTGCCACACGTTTTGACGGGCGACCGCGTCACGGTCGAGTTGTCAGCGACGTATCTTCTTCCCCACAGAAAAAACATCGTTTCTCGTTGCACGGAGGTGCGCGTGCTTCTACGTACCCCTGGTGGGGCTATCACTTGAGGCAGAGGCGGCGGTTTATGGTTGAAATCGCGGTCCGACTTGGGTTGGGATGGTACAGGGCTTCTAGGTGCGTCGTAGCACAGCCACGAATGGCTGTGCTACGGGAACAAAGGGGACATCTTGCTTAAGCTGCGAAAGGTCGAAATCGTCGGGTTCAAGTCGTTCTGCGAGCGGACGGTGGTTACGTTCAGCGGGACGGGGACAACCTGCATTGTGGGGCCGAATGGGTGCGGGAAGTCGAACGTGGTGGATGCCATTTCGTGGGTGCTGGGCGAGCAGAGCCATAAGTCGCTGCGTGCGGAGCGGATGGCGGATTGCATTTTCAATGGGACCACGAAGCGGCCGCCGATGGGGTTGGCGGAAGTGACGATCACGATGGAGGACGCGGAGCTGGCGGAGGCAGCGCGGTTTGTGCTGGAGAGCGCGGCGGAAGAGACGGGACCTAACACAGAGTCCACAGAGGCGGCGGGGACCACAGAGGGCGTGGAGAAGAGCGGGGCAGAAAGCATTGAGAATTCCGGATTAGAGCTGGCGCAGCATTCCCTCGTTCAAGCTCGGGATGAAGCTGCGCCGCTACAAGGAGAAGGAGCGCCCCCGGAAGATGCGGCTGCGGAGCCGGAATTTGTCAAGGGGAAGCGGCGGAAGAAGGCGGCGGAGAAACCTGCTCTGGTGATGAAGCCGGGCGAGGTCGTGGTTAGCCGGCGGTTGTATCGGTCAGGGCAGAGCGAATACTTGATCAACGGGCGCGTGGCGCGGCTGCGGGACATTCAGGAAATGTTCATGGGCGTGGGACTGGGGCCGGATTCCTACGCGATTATCGAGCAGGGGCGCATTGGGTTAATTCTGTCAACGAAGCCGATGGAGCGGCGGGCGATTATTGAAGAAGCGGCGGGGGTTACGAAATTCAAGACGAAGAAGCGGCTGGCGGAGGCGAAGCTGGAATCGTCGAAGGTGAATCTGTCGCGCGTGAACGACATTGTGGTGGAAGTGGAGAAGCAGCTTGGCTCGCTGAAGCGGCAGGCGGCGAAGGCGCGGCGGTATTCGGAGATTCGTGACCAGATGCGCGGGATTGTACGGCAGATGCTGGCGGGGAAAGCGCGGGAGTTGGATGCGGAGGCGGAGCGCATCGGCACGCGGCTGACGGAATTGACGGCGGCGGAAACGCATCATGCCGCGGAGATTCAGCGGGAAGAAGGCGAGCAGGATTCTCTGAATCAGCGGATTTATACGCTGGATGCGGAGCTGCGGCAGAACCAGAACCACCTGAACTTGACGGCGCTGGAGGCGGACCGCAGCGAGAATCGGATTGCGTTTAATCGGCAGCGGACGGATGAGCTGGCGGGGCGTCACGGGCAGATTGCTGCGGAGATTGCGGAAGCGGCGGCGCGGGCGGCGGAGTGGGATTCGCGGAATGCGGCGCAGCAGCAGAGCGTGATTGCGCTGCGCGATGAGTCTGGCGTGCTGGGCGAACGCGTGAAGGAACTTGCGGGCCGGGCGGAATCGCGCGGGGCCCAGATTCGCGATTGGGAGCTGCGGATCGAGGCGCTGCGGGCCTCGGCTTCGGAGGCAGGGGAGAGCTTGCTGCGTTTGCATGGCGAGCAGAAACAGGCGGAGGAGGCGCTGGTCCATCAGAATGCGGCGCTCCAGAAACGCGAGGCTAGCGAGGCGGAGCTGCTGGAATCGTCGATAAAGGTGCGGGATGACGCGGAGCGGGCGGCTTTGGAATTTGAGGCGGCGAACGGGCAGTTGAATGCGCTGATGGTCAAGAGTGCGGAGCTGCAGACTTCCATCGGCATGTTGCGACAGGAACGCGAGCGGATGAGTGCGGAAGCGGACGCGCTGCGTGAGTCGGTGGTGGGAGTGCGGGCTCGACATGCGACATTGACGCAAATTTTGAATGACCGGTCGTATACGGCGGATGCGGTGCAGAAATTGTTTGCGGCGAATGAAAGAGGGGCCGGGCAGGATTTCCATGCGGTGGGCGTGCTTGCGGATTACGCGGAGGTGGAGGAGAAGCACGAGGCGGCGATTGAGCAGTATCTGCGCGATGAATTGGAGTATGTGGTGGTGGAGACGTTTGATCACGCGCGAGCGGGAGTTTCGTTGTTGCGCGACGAGGTGGGCGGGCGGGCTACATTTTTTGTCGACTCGCTGCGGAATTTAAAGCTGACGGAGTACGAACCGATTGTTCATTTCCGCGCGGAAGAGGGCGTGATTTCGCGGTTGGATAAGCTGGTGGGATTCCGCGATCCACTTGGTGCGGCGGCGAAGCAGTTCTTGCCGCGGCTGCGAGCGGGATATTTGACGGACAGCGCTACGGCGGCGGAGAAGCTGGCGCGGGAAAATCCGCAATACGCGTTTGTTACGCCGGATGGGACTTGCTATCAGGGGCGCATGGTGACTGGCGGGCGCGCGGACGAAGCTGGTCCGCTGGGAATGAAGAGGGAATTGCGGGCGCTGGATGGCGAGATTTCGCAATTGGAGAAGCGGGGCGAAGAGGCGCGGGCGGCGCTGGAGACTCTCGTGCTGGATTTGCGCATGACGGAGCAGGCGCTGGAGGAAGTCAGCGCGGGGAAGCAGATTGCGGAACGTGAGGTTTATTCGGCGAAGCACCGGCATGAGCAAACGCAGTCGGAACTGGCGCGATTGGGGTTGGAACTAACGCTTTGCCAGAATGAACTGGGGCGGATTCGGCAGGATGTAGAGAACGCGCGGCTGCGCGCGGACCGCGCGCAGCACCAGCTCGCGGCGGCGGCGACTTCACGGGCGGAGGCGGAATCGGAGAGCGGTCGGCTGGCTGCGGAGTTGGTGGAGCTTCGCGGATCGATTCAAACGGAACAGAATGAGCTGGCTGCTGGGCGTGCGGAACTGGCGGCGATGAACGAACGGTTAGCTGCAGCCGAAGCGGTTGCGTCGCGGTTGATGGAAGAACGCGCAGAATTAGAGCGGCGCGAGGCGGCGCTGCAGCAACAGGAGGCCGCGGTTAACGAAGAGGCCGCGACGCTGGTGAAGCAGAGCGGGGAACTTGCGCAGCAGCTTGAGGGCCTGCGCGTCGAGAAATTGCGGCTGGAGACGAGGCAGCGCGAGCTGGAACAGGAATGGGAGAGCGGGCGGACGCGCGTCACGCATATGGAAGATCACCTGCGCATGGGCCGGCAGACACTGCAAGAAGTGCGCGAGCAGCGGAGTCATGCGGAAGTGGAGCACGCGCGGAATGATTCCGACCGCCAGCATCTGCGCGAGACGTGCATGACGGAGGTGAACGCGCAGCCTGAGGATTTGATCGCCACGGAGACGGCATTCATCAGCGGGGACGAACTGGCGGTCGCTGAGACAAATTATCGGGAGATGAAGGAGCGCATTGAGTCGATGGGTGCGGTGAACATGATGGCACTCGAGGAGTACAACGAGTGCGAGCAGAGGTTTACGTTCCTGACGCGGGAGCGCGATGATTTGCTGCAGTCGATCGCGGACACGCAGCAGGCCATCACCGAGCTGGATTTGGTTTCGCGAGAGAAATTCGAGCAAGCGTTCAACAGCATCAATCACAATTTCTCAGAGGCGTTTCATACGATTTTTGGCGGGGGAACGGCTGAGATGCGGCTGACCGAAGTAGACAGCTCCGGTGACGCGGGAATTGATGTGGTGGCTTCACCTCCGGGCAAGCGGTTGCAAAATATTTTGCTGCTTTCGGGCGGCGAGAAGGCTATGACGGCACTGGCGCTGTTGATTGCGATTTTCCGGTATCAGCCGAGCCCGTTCTGCATTCTGGATGAGGTGGATGCGCCGCTGGACGAAGCCAACGTGGGCCGATTCACACGGCTGGTCGGGGAGATGAGCGGACAGACGCAGTTCATCATCGTGACGCACAACCGCAAGACGATGGAGACGGGCAGTGTGTTATACGGCGTGACGATGCAGGAACCGGGCGTGTCAAAACTGGTGAGCGTGCGCTGGGAAGGCGACGAGGCGCCGACTAAGAAGCATAGGGAGACCGCGGCCGCTTCGGCCGCGTAAGCGTTGCAGATAAATTTCCCTTAAGGGACCTTCGGCCCGGCAGCGCAATGTTGTTGCTTTTGTCCACACTGTTCTTCTTATCGCGGGTATTTCTTTTTCTTCTCCTGTTGAAATTATTTTTTTGCGCGCGTGTGTGATTGACTTCGCTTTGCGCTGCGCTAGAATGCTCAGCACTCTTGCAGGGGAAATTCTTCCGTGTCCTTCGGTGCGGCAATGCGCGTAGTACGGGAAACCAAGTTCGCCGGCATATCGCCTGCCGCGCGCGGGAAAGTGCGTGACATCTATGATGCCGGGGACAAGCTGCTGATCGTAGCCACGGACCGGCTGTCGGCGTTCGACGTGATTTTGCCGACACCGATTCCGGACAAAGGGCGGGTGCTAACGCAGCTTTCGCTGTTCTGGTTTGACCTGTTGCGCGATGTGATTCCAAATCACGTGCTCAGCGCGACGGAGTTCCCCGCGCCATTTGACACTTATCGCGACGAACTGGCTGGCCGCTCGATGCTGGTACGCAAGACAGCGCCGTTGCCGATCGAGTGCGTGGTGCGAGGTTACGTTTCGGGTTCGGGATGGAAAGACTATCGAGCCACCGGAAAGATTTGCGGGATTGCGCTGCCGGCGGGTCTGCGGGAGTCCGATCGGCTGCCGGAGCCAATCTTCACACCGGCAACGAAGGCTGCGACCGGTCATGACGAGAACATTTCATTTGAAAGTGCGGCTTCGTTTGTTGGAAAAGAGCGCGCACAGCGGGTACGTGAAGTCAGCCTGGAAATTTACCACCGCGCGGCCGCGTACGCGGAGCCACGTGGGATATTGCTCGCGGACACGAAATTTGAGTTTGGCGTCCTGAACGACGAGCTCATCTGGATTGATGAGGCCCTCACGCCCGATTCCTCACGATTTTGGCCCGCCGCCCAGTACAAACCTGGCGGGCCCCAGCCCTCTTTTGACAAACAGTTTGTACGCGACTATCTGGAAAGCATTCGCTGGCCGAAGACCCCGCCCGGCCCGGAATTGCCTTCGGAGGTCGTAGCCGCAACGCGTGACAAGTACCGAGAAGCGTATCGCATTCTGACCGGGCGAGAATTGGATTAGCGCCAGGCCGCGATTACGTGTTTCTCTTTGGAGCGTGCCGTGAAGGACCAACTTGAGGGACTTGTGAGCCAGATGGTGGAGCGGGGGATTCTGTTTGACGAAGCTGTGGGAGAGTTTGAGAAACGCTTCATCAAGCGGGTGCTGGATCGCGCGGAAGGGAACCAGTCGCGCGCGGCGCAAATCCTAGGCATCCACCGCAATACACTGAGCCGAAAGATCGGTACGTACAAACTGGATCACCGGAACCATCGTTCGCGGTGAGTGTTTCGATAAACTGATTTTCGTTTGCATGGTGTGGATGACAGAAAAACGGCTCGCCGAGTTATCGGCGAGCCGTTTGGTTTTTCAGCAGGTTCGATGGAGAAGCGCGGACCTAGCCGCGGCCAGGTTTCTTGGTCGCCGGGCGCTTTTTCGTGCCCTTCTTTTCCTTTTCCTTAGGGATGTCCTCCGCGTTTACTTTGGCCTTGTCCCAGTGCAGCATGAAGTTGGGATCGGGATCGTAGGCCACGAGCGTGCCCGTGAAGCGCACCGGATTGTCCTTTTCGAGCTTACCAGCTTCGGGTTGGCCGACAACCTTGACGTCCATGTCCGGAGTGTTCTTGGAGTCGAATTCGGCATCGCTGGTGACAAAGGCAACCTTGAGTTGCACGGCGTCCGTTCCCGGAGTGACCTCAATCAGTTTGCCAGGTACGTCCGGGAACTCCAGGCCGCACGAAGCCAACCAAGTGATCTTGGCCTTGTCACCGCCAGCCTTTAGGTCCGTGATGACGGAGGCAATAGTCATATCTTTGCGGGCGGCATCGAGATCGGCAGCGCTGGGCAGCTTGTAGCTGTCGGGGCGAGCCGCTGAGGTGCTGGCCAACTGCAGAAGCTCATTGAGTTCCGCGTCGGTCAGGTTGTCGCAGACGTTGCCGCCCTGGTAGTTGGCGATGAGCTTGCGAAGGTAGGTCTTAACCTGAGTGGCTTGCTGTTGGTTGGCATTCTTTGCAGTAACGGCCTTAGCGAAATACCAGAACGCGTCCATCTGTTGTGGAGGGTTCATGGCCATGTAAGCCTGGCCGATCTTGTAAGCAGTGATGGCGTCGTCGGGATTTTTGTCCAGCACAGCCTTGTAAGAATCGATGGCCGTTTGATAATCCTTCTGGACCATTGAGCATTGCGCGATGGTGTAGTTGAAGAGAGTGGCGGGTTGCTGCTTTTGCTTGTTGAAGTCATCTTCAGACATGTTGTCCGGCTTCTTCAACTCGTTGAGGGTCTTAAGGCCGGCTTTTGCCGCCTCACAGGCCTTTGGAGCCTGGGCTTGCGCCTCCGGAGAGTTCGGCGGCATGTTGCTGTACGCAAAGGCGCGAGCGTAATAGGCCTGATAGCGAATGGGCGGCTCAACCTTGTCCCCGAGCGCGAGGAGTTTGTCGGCGTATTCGATTACCTTTTGCCAATTCTTGAGCTGGCTGTAGGCGTTGTAATAGAGCGGGTAAATGTAAACGAGAAGCGCGGAATTGGGATACTTGGCGGCAAAATCATCGAGGCACCTGATCTGCTGTGTCGGATTCTTCTCCGCGGCGCAGGCCTGATAGGAGTTGTACTCCGCCATGGTGTACTTTTGTCCGGCCGCGGCGTCCTGACCGGCGGGCGCCTGCGCGAACGTGCTCGGAGCGCCGCTCATTGCCAGGCAAAGGGCTGCGATGATCGCCAGGCCCGCCACTCTACGTATTCGATTCATTCCATTCTCCTCGCTCAAACTCCAAGCCTAGTTATGTACGTCTGGTACACCCTGGAGTGCTCTTGCCGGCTATACACCTGGTCCGTAAAACTTTGGGATTATAGGAAAAGCGCACGTAAGTCTGCAAGGCGTTACTCTACAGGGACCTATGTAATTTGCATTCTGGAGCTCTCCGAGCGGGCCCAAGTTGCGCACGCACGATCGTCCCCGGGACTGAATGTTAAGATGAGTTTTGCACAAAAAGGGTCGCCTCACGAAGGAAGAATTATCATGCTCGGTATAAGTAAAACGAATGCGGGAGGTAAGACGGAGCAGCCGCTCCTGAAGCAAGTTGCGGTGGTTACGGGAGGCAGCCGCGGCATCGGGCGCGCCGTTGCGATAAGGCTTGCGGAGCTCGGAGCGGCGGTAGCTATTTGTGGCCGCGACACAGAAAAGTTGCGCGAGACCGGCAATGCATTGAATGGTTTAACCGGGCGGGCGTTCTGGCAGGAAGCGGATGTCACGCGTCCGGATGAAGTCGGAAGATTCATAGCGGAAACGGAAGCGAAGCTTGGAGCCATCGGGATTTTGGTGAATAACGCAGGGATCGGGCTGTTCGGTCCGGCGCACGAGAAAAGCGAAGAAGAGTGGGATCGGGTTCTGAGCACGAACCTCAAGAGCGCGTTTCTGGTTTCGCGGGCAGTGGTTCCGTCGATGATCCGGCGAGGCGCGGGAGACATTATCAACATCAGCTCGCTTGCTGGGCGAAACACATTTGCTGGAGGGGGATTGTACTGCGCGTCAAAGTGGGGATTGCAGGGGCTGTCCGGGTGCATGGCGGAAGACTTACGGGAGCATGGAATCCGCGTAAGCGTGATTTGCCCGGGCAGCGTCGCGACGGAATTTTCGGGGCGTGGGACGAAGGATGCGGCTAAGGCGCTGCAACCGGAAGACGTGGCGCATGCGGTAGAGACGATAGTGACACAGAGGCCGGCGAGTTATATGAGCGAGATACACGTCCGGCCGTTGAAGAAAGCCTGACGCCCAGGTATTTTTTCCTCTTGACAATATCCGTTGCAACAACTATCGTCGCGCTATGAGCCGGGCGCACGCACAGCGGGCCTCACTGCCTAGTGAAGACCGGGCCTTCATCGCATTGCAGAAGGCCGCGGATAAGCTCGCGCTGCAAGCCGAACACCTTCTAAAATCAAACGGCCTGACCGGTGCGCAGTACAATGTGCTGCGCATCCTGCGCGGCGCGGAGCCGGACGGTTTGCCCTGCAGCAGCATTGGGGAACGGATGATTTCGCACGATCCGGACATGACGCGTCTCCTGGACCGCATGGAAAAGCGCCACCTCATTACGAGGCAGCGCCAGAGCAACGATCGGCGTGTGGTGAAAACGCGAATCACCAGCGGCGGTCTGGAGTTGGTGAAAACCCTCGATCCGCCTATTCGCGAGCTGCACAAGCGGCAGTTCGCGCACATGGGGGTGGCGCGCGTGAAGAATTTGGCGGATTTGCTGGATGAAATTTGCGAACGAGACGGCAAGTAAGAGTTTGCGGTAGGGACCAGGCAGGGCTTCGAATCGCGGTACAACAAAGGAGAAAAATAATGGGGCACTCTTTACCTCGGGCAATTTCCCTCGTGGCGCTCGCGGGAGCACTGGCGCTTCCGGCGTCTGCGGCAACTTCCACCTGGCAGATCGATCCGAACCATTCCTCGGCGCAGTTTGCGGTACGCCACCTGGCAATTTCGACGGTGCGAGGAGCATTCACCAAAGTTAGCGGAACGGTGCAATTCGACGATAAAGACATCGCCAAGTCTACGATGGACGTAACGATTGATGCCGCTTCCGTGGACACGCGCGTAGCAGATCGCGACAAGGATTTGCGCAGCGATCATTTTTTCGACGTTGAAAAGTACCCCACGCTCAGTTTCAAGTCGACCAAAGTGGAGCAAGCAGAGCCTGGCAAGCTAAAGGTAACCGGCGACTTGACCATTCACGGAGTGACCAAGCAAGTGGTGTTGGACGTGGAGGGGCCGACGTTACCCGTAAAGGATCCGTGGGGTAACCAGAGGGTGGCGGCGAATGCTACTACGAAGGTCAACCGGCAGGACTTCGGAGTGAAGTGGAACGCGAAGATGGATAACGGGGGATGGGTCGTCGGCGATGACGTGGCGATCACAATTGACGTCGAATTGGTGCAAAAGGGCGCTCCGAAGTAAGGAAAGTCCTGGTCGCCACCCACTGCCCACACGACAGGGCGGCTACGTGTGTGCATCGATTCGCGTATTCGTTCATCTAACGCATGTCTCTTCGCGAGCCGTTTGAACAGGTCGAGAGTATGCAAAAACCAGCGGTGACCGATGCACCGGTTCACGAGCTAATCAAGAATCGCTGGAGTCCGCGGGCGTTCGCCGAGAAGCTGGTGGAGCGACCGGTCCTGCGGAGCCTTTTCGAGGCAGCAAGATGGGCGCCGTCGAGCAACAACGAGCAACCGTGGGCTTATCTGGTCGCCACAAAAGAGGATGCCGAGAACTTCGCGAAGATGCTGGGAGTGTTGGTAGAATTCAACGCGAATTGGGCGAAGGACGCGCCGGTGCTTGCGTTGTCGGTGGCGCATCTGAAGACGAATCGCGACGGCAAACCGAATCGTGTAGCGGTGCATGACGTGGGTAGCGCAACGGCGCAGCTTACATTTGAGGCCAACACGCGCGGCCTGCTCGTGCACCAAATGGCTGGCTTCGATGCGGAGAAAGCGCGGCAGACATTTGCGATCCCGCCGGATTGGGAACCAGTGGCGGCAATAGCCATCGGGTATCCCGGGAATCCGGAGTCGCTGCCCGACAAGCTGCGCGAGCGGGAACTGGCGCCGCGAACGCGTAAGCCAGTAAGCGAGTTTGTTATGACCGGCAGTTGGGGGCATACTGCTCCTTTCGTCGCAACTTAAGCGCGCATCTGGGACCCGGCTCGATCATGCACAGTGCCCTCGAATTCCTTCTGCATCACGGTTATGCGGTTTTGCTGGCGTGGGTTTTCGCTGAGCAGATCGGCCTGCCTGTTCCGTCTTTGCCGATTCTCCTGGCTGCGGGGGCGTTGGCTGGGAGCGGTCAATTCAACTTTGCGGGTTCGATTTTCCTAAGTGTGTTCGCTTGCCTTACCGCCGACTCTGTTTGGTACGGGCTCGGCCGTGTGCGCGGCATCAAAGTTCTCCAGCTTCTGTGCAAAATTTCGCTTGAGCCTGATTCCTGCGTGCGACGGACGGAAGGTCTTTTCGCAAAGCAGGGAGCGCGGTCGTTGATTTTTGCCAAATTTGTGCCTGGCTTAGGCACCGTTGCGCCGCCGCTGGCAGGAATTTTTCACATGCGGCCCTCGCGATTTTTTCTTTTCGATTTGTTCGGTGCGCTCCTGTGGTCCAGTGTGTATGTAGGACTCGGATTCGTATTCAGCGGAGAGATTGAAAGAATAGCCGAGCACGCCTTCCACCTTGGCGGCGGTCTAGGAATCCTAGTTATCGGCGGGTTGGGAAGCTATGTTGCATACAAATTCATTGCGCGGCAGCGGTTTTTGCGCGAGCTGCGGATAGCGCGCATTACCCCGGAGGAATTAAAGAAGAAAATCGATGCCGGAGAGGATCTGGTGATCGTCGACCTGCGGCATTCGATGGACTTTGAGGCCGACCCGCATACCATTCCCGGCGCTTTTCGCATGGATGCCAAGGATTTGGAAGAGAAGGATGACCACTTGCCCCGCGACCGCGAGGTCATTCTTTATTGTACTTGACCAAACGAAGCCACCAGCGCCCGTGTGGCGCTGCTCCTGAGAAGCAAAGGCGTGCTGCGCATTCGCCCGTTGCAAGGCGGACTGGACGCCTGGCGTGAGCGCGGATACCCGCTGGTGACCGCAGCGCTGGTTTAATTTTTCCGGCAAAACAGTTCTGACGGTTTAGAGGCGGGGCAGAACGATCCCGCCTTGCGATTGATATTTTCCCTTCTTATCTTTGTAGCTGATTTCGCAATCCTCGTCGGAAACAAAGAAAATGACCTGGCACAAACCCTCGTTGGCGTAGATTTTCGCGGGCAGAGGTGTGGTGTTGCTGATTTCCAGAGTAACGAAGCCTTCCCACTCGGGCTCGAACGGTGTGACGTTCACGATGATGCCGCAGCGGGCGTAGGTGGACTTTCCAAGGCAAATCGTCAGCACGTTGCGAGGGATGCGAAAGTATTCGACAGAACGAGCCAGGGCGAAAGAATTCGGCGGAATCAGACAGGAATCGCCTTTGTAGTCGACCAGGGAACGCGGATCGAAATGTTTCGGGTCGACGATCGTGGAATTGACGTTGGTGAAGATACGGAATTCGTCGGCCACGCGGATATCGTAGCCGTACGACGAGACCCCGTAGCTGATCACCCCTTCGCGCATCTGGCGGTCGGTGAAGGGCTCGATCATTTTGTGCTCCAACGCCATGCGGCGGATCCAGCGGTCGGGCTTAACGGACATCCATGCCTCCTCAATGTTTCTGCAAAGTTTTGCGTCGCGCGATGCGGAAAGGAAGGTCAGTGTAGATTAGCCACGACGTCTTGACAACCCACGACGCAGCCTCTAGCATCTGCCGAGTCGCTGGAGGGTACCTGTGATCAAGCTCGATCTCGTAAATGCGGTGGTAACGACCACGAACATCAGCCGCACCAAGGCCGAGCAGGCCGTGGAAACCGTTTTTGAGTCGTTGAAGAACGCACTCGGTCGCGGCCAGCGCATCGAGCTACGGCGCTTCGGTGTTTTTAGTGTGAAGCCGCGCAAGACGGGCATCGGGCGCAACCCGCGTACCGGCGAAGAGGTTAATATTCCGCCAGGCAAGGCAGTGCGCTTCAAACCCGGAAAAGAGCTGCAAGGAATCGAAGAGTCCGCAAAGGCTTGAAAACTTTTCCTCCGAGCGTTTCGCACGCCTGAAACTCTTTCATGTTTTCGCTATACTAAAAAGCTCGGCGCGGTACCCAAGTGGCCCAAGGGAGAGGTCTGCAAAACCTCCATTCGTGGGTTCGAATCCCACCCGCGCCTCCACCATTCAAACGTTCTCGCTGATTCGCCTGATCAGGTGATTTCTGTATTTTCCTGCTGAATGTTCTGCATAGGAGACTTTTCAACGGCCAGAAGTTTTTTTACTGCCCAGTACTCGCCTTTCGCCGCCCGCGCGGCGCTAATTTACTCAGAACTAGCGATTTAGTTTTAGTGGCAACGCGCTTGCTGCTGTCATCGCGGGTGTCCAGCATCCTGGAAAGCCGATTGGAGGACCAATTCGAAAATACTGCGCATGATTCGCGAACGGATAAGGCTTGCGAGCTGCGCATTATTCCGCATACGCAAATCAATGCAAGCCTAGCCTCAGCTTCCAGTCATCCAGCCACTTCGACCCAGCCTGTGCCTATCCCAGCCTCGAAAAACTTCGAGGAGGTCAGTGAAAATGCGATTCTTCGCTAAGACTAAGAGAAAGTGGCGAGCCGTAATCCTGTGTGGCACGTTAGTTGGTTTGGACGGAACGGCACGGGGCCTGAATGCACAACAAGCGCAGGGACAAGGCAGCAGCCGATCTTCTGACGTCGCTCAATTCGACGCCTTTCTCGATGCTCACCCCGACATCGACGCGCATCTGCGAGCGAACCCTTCGCTTGTGACCAATGCGGAATATCTGGAAGCGCATCCTCAACTTGAGACGTTTCTAAATCAGCATCCGCAAGTGCAGACACAGGTTGGGCAAGATTCATCATTCTTCATGGAGCGCGAAAAGCGTTTCGATGCAAAGGAAGCGCGGAACAGGACGAATCCGAATCCGGACCTGGACCAGCGACAGGTTGCCACCATGGATCAGTTCCTGGACAAGAACCCGAACATCGATCAGGACCTTCGGCGCAACCCGTCGCTCGTGAACAACGCGAAGTATCTTGAAGCGCATCCCCAGCTGCAGTCATTTCTCAACCAACATCCCAACGTGAAGGAAGAGATTGCGGAGAATCCGCGTTTCTTCATGCAACGGGAGAATCGCTTTGAGGCTCAGGAATCAAGCGCAGGCTCGTCTGCTGGCACGGCGGAAACTAGTCGCCGGACTTCTACTCAGACTCAGGATCGCGATGCTGCAAACCCGAACCCGGACCTGACGCGGCAGCAGGTGGCGACCCTGGATCGGTTCTTGGACGGCCACCCGGACGTTGACCAGACACTGCGCAAGAATCCTTGGCTGATTCGCAACGCTGAGTACCTCCACGAACATCCGGAGCTGCAGACCTTCTTGAATCAGCATCCGGAGCTCAAAGAAGAAAGTGCGGAGACACCGGCGTACTTAATGCAGCGAGAGAAACGCTTCGATGCGCAGGAACGCAGCCGCCGTGGCGATAACCCAAACCCGGACCTCACTCGTCAGCAGGTGGCAACCCTCGACCGGTTCTTGGACGGCCACCCGGACGTTGACCAGACACTGCGCAAGAATCCTTGGCTGATTCGCAACGCGGAGTACCTCCACGAACATCCGGAGCTGCAGACCTTCTTGAATCAGCATCCGGAGCTCAAGGAAGAGAGCGCGGAGACCCCTGCGTACCTCATGCAGAGGGAGAAGCGTTTCGATTCGCGGGAAGCCTCCGCTCGAAATCGCGACACGGACCGTGCTGTAAACCGTGACCGCGACGCAAATGCAGAAGCGAGCGCAGGCGCAAATGACCGCGATGCCGACCGCGACGTAAATGTGGCTCGAGAACGCGACGCAAATACCAGTCGCGACTTCAACCGCCGCTCGAATGCAAACCCTGATCTGAGGAGCCAGGAACTGAGCTCCATGGACGATTTTCTGGACCGGCACCAGGACGTCGCCAAGTCGTTGGAGAAAAAGCCCGAACTCATGAACGATCGCGGCTATCTGAAACGCCACAAGGACCTGGATGAATTCCTAACCGAGCATCCCGCGGTGCGACAGGAGGCGCAGGAGAATCCGTCCTACTTCATGCGTCGCGAAAATGGTTTCGAGGCCAGGAACAACATGGATCGGAACATACCCGATCGTGACCGTAGCCGAGGCGTTGACGTCGACAGCGGTCGAATTAGTGATCGGGACGACCGTGCAGACGCGGACCTGGATAAGAAGGAACTGCAGGATATGGACCGCTTTCTCGACAAGCACAAGCGTATCGAGAAGGACTTGCAAAAGAATCCTTCACTCGTCAATGACGACAAGTACTTGAAACACCACAAGTCGCTGGAATCGTTTCTTTCCAAGAACCCTCAGGTTGGCGAGGAGCTGAAGGCGAACCCCTCTGCCTTTATGCAAAGGCAAGAACGATTTGAACAAAAGAAAATGAACAATCATCAACCTGTGCACAAAACGAAGATCGAAGAAAAGGAGCAAACGCACACCGCCACTCCCCATTGAGGGCTCATCGACAAGAAAGTCGTTACACCTACAGGGAGGCCGTATACTGCGGCCTCCCTTCCCACCCAGAGCAGTTCGGATTGATTTCGACAGTCCATTTTCCCAGTTCGTATCTATCTGAAATCTGGAGGACACATCGTGCAACTCAGGAATTTCCATGACATCGGCTCGTATTTTCTGAAGACACTCGCACTCCTCTCTATGTCCCTTATTGGTGCGAGGCACCTGACGGCGCAGTCGGCGCGGCCCGCTGCTGAGGCCAAGGGTTTCACGCTGTTTGAAGAATTTCGCGGCAGCACCAGCGATCAGGGACAATTCACAATCTTAGACACCAGCGTCGGCTACGACTTCAACCAGCATGTTGGTATCGATATCGGCGTGCCCTATTATTTTTTCCGGAACACACCGCATCTGGTGCCGGGCGAGCGGCATTTTTGGGACAACACAGTGGGTGATCCCTACGCCGACTTGCGCCTCACATTTAACAACCGCGTTTTGAATTATGCGACGATCTTCAGCTTATCCGTCCCCGTGGCGGAAACCGGCGCATTTAGTACTGGCCGGCTTGGTGCGGATTGGTTCAATCACTTCGATCGTCCGATTGGCCCCTTCACTCCATACGTGAACGCAGGAATATCCAATGGTCTTCTGGACACACGCTTAGTTGCACAGCCATTTCGTATTTTCGATTCGTTCAGGTCCTTGGGTTTTCTGGCTGACGCCGAAGGAGGACTTACGTTAAAGGTCGCGAAACGCGCCGAAATCGGCGGCTCCTATTACGCGCTGCAGCCGTGGGGTTCGCAAAAGGTGTACGCCGCGAATGGAATCCAGAACTTTTTCCTTCAGCCAAACGGCCCTGGTGATGTATCGAATTTGACCCACGATCGTGGGTACTCTGCATTCATCAGGATAAACCCAACGCGTTTTATGTACATCGAACCCGCTTACGTTCACAGCTTGAAACTCAACTCGGACGCCGCGACATTGACCGTGGGATTTGATCTCCGCGCAATGTTTGGCGGTAGCCGTTAAACGCCGGCACTCCCCGCACTATCTCTTGGGATTCGGTACGAACTGGTACCCCAGGCCTCGGACAGTTAGGAGGTGGCGAGGCTTCGAGGGTACCGGTTCGATGTACCTGCGCAGGCGCACGACGAAATTATCGATTGCGCGCGTGTCCGTATCTTCGTGGAGATTCCAGACATTTTGCAGAATGGCTTTCCGCGATACGGGCCGGCCGCTATTTCGGATCAGGTAGCGCAGAAGCTCCGCCTCCATCAGCGTCAGTTGGAAGACTTGGCCACCTCCACGCAGTTGAAGGTTGGCAAAATCAACGGTGCGGTCATCGAACTCGAATAGGTCAGGAACTTCCCCCGGTGTGGCGGTCGGCTCAATTTTTACAGTCGCAGCGGTACGGAGCCAGTTTTTGCGGCGTAAAAGACTCTCCACGCGCGCTAACAAAATCGAAAGGTCAAACGGTTTAGGCAAATAGTCATCTGCGCCGGACTCGAATCCCTGGAGAACATCCTCAGGGCGCGTCCGCGCCGTTAGCATTAACAACGGTATATAGTTTTGAGCCTCGCGAAGCTCGCGCGCCACAGTAAAACCGTTTTTACCGGGTAGCATAACGTCCAGAATGAGCGCATCAAATCCTTCCTTATCCTTCAGAAGGAGTGTCAGAGCTTCCTCGCCTTTGTCGGTCACGTGCACTGAATGGCCCTCGGCTTCCAGGTTAAAACGTAGGCCTTGCGCCAGGTGCATCTCGTCCTCTACCACCAAAAGGCGGCTCATGTGCGATACACCCGCGGCAGACGGATCGTAAACGTGCTGCCCAATCCTTCTCCCGCACTTTCGGCATAGGCGTCGCCGCCGTAACGGCGCACCACAGAGCGGACGATAAATAGGCCCAGGCCTGTGCCCTTGACCTTGCCTGTGACCGGGTTTTGGATGCGGTAGAATCGATTGAAAATTCGCTTCAGTTCAATGCGCGGGATGCCAATACCCTGGTCGCGCACACTGAAGAAAACACTGTCGATGTCAGGCGTGCGCACATCCACCATGATGTCCTTGTTCTCTCCGGAATATTTGATGGCGTTGTCGAGAAGGTTGAAAGCCGCGGTGCGCAGTTCCTCAGGATTGCCCATAACTATCAAGTTTCGAGGTGGCTCAGCCCTGAAACGAAGGGCTTCTGGCTTGAGATTGTGGCGCAGACGTGCGAGTTCCAGCGTCTCGCGCGCCACCTGTGCAAAGTCCACCTCCTTCCAATTTCGTCGTCGGCTGCTATGGCGTGCCTCGCCGGCTTTGAGCACTTGCTCAACCATGCCCAGTAGCCGGTCCGAGTCTTCCAGCATGATGCGGTAAAAATCGCGCCGCTTTGCTTCGTCGAGCGGCCGGGTCAGCAGTGTCTCGAGATACAGGCGTATGGAGGTTATGGGGGTTTTTAGTTCGTGAGTGACGGCGTTGAGGAAGCTGTCTTGGCGTTCATTTCGCCGGATCTCGCGCACGATGAAAATAGTGTTGACCACCAAGCCAGCAATGATCACTCCGAAGAAAATTATGCCCAGCACCAGCGGCACAACTTGCCGCCAATGGAACAGGATCCAGGTGATGTTTAGGAAGATCGCAAGGGCAACGAGGCAAGCGCCCAGCGTGATGAAGAAGGCGATCGCTTTTGTGCGGCTCGTGATGCGCATCGCCGCTAGTTTAATTCATCAGCGTCAGCGCCGCACTAGGACGCTGCCACTTTGCGCTCAATCTCCAACCGAAGTGGAAACGAGGGCCTCTTCTTCGACCAGTGCCTCATGGGGTGACGCAATAATGGGTGAGTCAAAGGGTTTCTCTAGCCCCTCAGCAGGTTCGCGCGTTGGCAACTTGGGCATTTTTATATCCCACGCGAGGCCGAGGGCCTTGAGCATGGAGATTCCGTACCAGTTGACGTCGACTTCATACCACGTGAGACCGTGCTTCGCGGCCTGCGGTGCGGCGTGATGATTGTTATGCCAGCCTTCACCAAATGTCAGAATAGCGACCCAGAAACTGTTGGTGGATGTATCGCTAGTCAGGAAGCGGCGCGAACCCCACATGTGAGTCGCGGAGTTGACCAGCCAGGTAGCGTGCAGTCCGACCACCGTACGCAGAAAGACGCCCCACAGGACGCAGGACCACCCGCCAAATGCGTAAAGAAGAAGGCCGAGTCCCACCAGCGGAACCCAATGGTATTTGCTGATCCACATATAGAACTTCTGCTTCCGCAGGTCCGGAACGTAGGGCAGCAACTCGGCGGTATTCTGGTGCATCGCCTTGCCGGTAATGATCCAACCCATGTGTGCCCATAGTCCGCCGTCGTTGGGTGAATGCGGGTCGCCCTCTTTGTCTGTATTCTGGTGATGGATGCGGTGCGTAGCTACCCATGCGATTGGGCCGCCTTCAAGCGCCATGGTTCCGCAGATCGCCATAAAATATTCCATCCATCTCGGAGTCTTGTATCCGCGGTGAGTAAGCAGCCGGTGATAGCACATGCCGATTCCCATACTGCCCGTCAGCCACCACAGAAAAGCAGCGATAGCCAGGGCTTTCCAGCTAAACATGAACAGCGCCGCGACAGCGCCGACATGAAAAGCGAACATGAAAAAAGTAGTGGTCCAGTTCAGAGGCTGCTGAAAAGTGCGGTCTTGTTTAAGAATACTCATGGTCCCAGTGTCCTCATACGCTCACAACTGTTCCCACCGTAGCATGGGCGTTCGCGGTCCTTTGTAATACTTGTGTAATGGTTGGCCGAATGCGTGCAGTTCGTTACCAGCAGGAAAATAAATGGCCAAGCGGACAGGTATAACGATATCGTTACTGCTTATGTCGGACGCGAAACCGATCGCGAGAAAACGGAATCGCACGAGCAACCGTTATCTGGCCCACCTGCGATCAGCGCGGGGATGTGCGATTTTTCCAGTAAGGTGAGAATGGGTTCGACGAGGGATTGCCAGGAAACCAGCGAGTAAAACTGTTATGCAAAGGGAGCTGGCAAAATAGAAAAATGTCAGGACCAAAGCGATGACTACGACCCAAAGCAGGACCGTGATGCGGCCGAGCAAGCGGTAGGCGCGAGGCGTCGTCCGAGTTATCGCTGCTCATGGGGGCGGGCTACGGAAGGCCAACGCCGGAGCGGTGTCAGATCCGGCCCAACAGAAGCAGAATGACCAAAACCAGGACAACCAAACCCAAACCCCCGCTTGGGTAGTATCCCCAGCCTCGGCTATGTGGCCACGTCGGTAATGCACCAAGTGCCACCAGCAGCAGAATCACCACTAGAATGGTCAGCATATTGATTTTGCCCGGCGGAGAAAGGCGTCATCCTCCACACCTATTGAACGTTGCAAGCCGAAATGGAACAATCCGTTCAATCGTGTAGCGTGCAAAAAGATTTGCAATGCGAAGTCGCCCGAGCCTGCGTAAAATTCCTGTGGCGGATTAGGTCTCACCTCGTTGAAAATACAGGGAATACCGTATGTCAATCTAAGGGACGACCTAATATCAATTACTTGCAAGCCGCTGCGGGGTCCTAGGGTCCCGCGATTCATCACATGAGGTAGCTACCCTGCGAATCTTAGTTGCTGACGATCATGACATTATCCGGCGCGGCCTAAAGCAACTCCTAACCGCGCACCATGGCTGGGACGTCGTCGCCGAGGCCAAGACCGGTCGCGAAGCCGTGACCATGGCTGAGCAGCTGAAGCCAGATGTCGTCGTAATGGACATCAGCATGCCCGAGCTTAACGGCTTGGAGGCCGCCCGGCGTATCCGCAAGAGCCTTCCCAAAACGGAAATAGTAATCCTTACGCTGCACTTCTCCGATCAGCTCGTTCGCGACATTGTTGAGGCCGGTGTGCGTGCGTACATCATGAAATCGGACGCCGACCGCGATTTGGTGGCGGCCGTGGAGGCGCTCGGGAATCACCGATCGTTCTTTACCTCGCGTGCCGCGGACATGTTGCTCGATGGCTTCTGCAAGCAAAATACTGTTCCCGACCACATGGCCATCCTGCGCAGCCGGCTCACTTCGCGTGAGCGCGAAATCGTGCAGCTGCTTGCGGAGGGCAAGAGCAGTAAGGAAGTCGCCGTGGCTCTCGGCATCAGTGTAAAAACCGCCGAAACGCATCGCGCCAATATCATGCGCAAACTTGAGCTGCACTCGGTGAGTGAGCTCGTGCGCTATGCGGTCAGAAACCAGATCATCGAGGCCTGATGATCGGCCCGCACTCATTTGGTCGTCTTCTTCTTGTGTTCCCACCAAGGACTTTTGATCCTGGTGTCCCTTCCCGCCAAACCGCACGGGAGGGGCAATGCCTCGGGTAATCGTTGTTGACGATCACGCCGTCATTCGCCGAGGTGTTCAGGGTATCCTCGGCGCCTTTCCAGAGTGGGAGCTTTGCGGCGAAGCTGAAAACGGCCAGGAAGGCGTCAAGCTTGCCGAAACCGTGCGGCCCGAAATTGTCATCATGGATGTTTCCATGCCGGGCTTGAATGGACTGGAAGCCACCCGCATTATTCACAACATTCTGCCGGACACGAAAATTCTACTCCTTACCCTGCACTCTTCCACGGAGCTCGTGCGCAGTGCCTTCCGCGCCGGGGCACGAGGCTACGTCTTAAAATCCGACGCCGAGCATGAATTGGTGCGGGCGCTGAACGTGCTTGCCGGCGACGGTACGTATGTTAGCCCCGCCATCGATGAGCACCTGGCCCGGAAAGCTGTTCTCGAGTCAACGCACGCACCGAATTGACTCGTGGACGTCCTCGACAAAAGCGAGGATCGGGTTGCCAAGGTCCTGCGCATCGGCAGGGATGCGCTTGAGGCGCGCTTTGACCATGAACCTGGAGAATGGATGCGCGCCTACTCGGAGCGCGATGAACACTCGTTAGATATGATTTTAGGAAGGGAGCCGCTGCAAGTTACCCTTGTAAGGCAATTTGCTCGGGTTGCGTAAGAGCGATGAGTTGCTGGCGCAATCTCACCCGTGCGCGGAAAACCCGCGATTTCACCGTTGAGACCGTGATGCCCAATGCCTCCGCCAATTCCCTGTTAGTCCATCCTTCGGCCTTCTGAAGTATGAACGTATCCTGCAGCGAAGGATTCAGCCCGCGGAACACTTTGCGGGTCAGCTCTTTGCTCATGTATTCGCGTTCGGGATCCTGCCGGCTGTCCTCAATCTCCGGAAACGACCGGGGCTCATCTTCTGAGGCGTTCGCATCATGGTAATCGGATATGCGCTCCGAATTCCGCTTGCGCAACTTCATTAGCGCTTCATTGATCGTGATGCGCACCAGCCATGTGGAGAACTGCGAATTTCCCTCGAAGCGCCCAATGTTATGAAATGCTTTCACTAGGACATTCTGCAGGTTGTCTTCCGCATCCTCTCGGTTTCGCAGCATGTTTAAAGAAAGCCCGTAGATTTGGCCGGAGTGTCGGCGCACTAACTCGGTGAAGGCTTCTTCGTTGCCCGCCTGCGCTTTGGCAACCAATGCACGTTCGGGGCTCGCTTGGGTTTCCATGCGGAAACGCTCCTTTTGATCCAGAATCGCTTGCGATTGCGTGCCGCGATCAATCTGCTGATTCACGCCTAACGTGCGAGCACGACTTCAGAGGACATCTGGCCGAGAGATGAACCACTACTTGAACCGCTTCTGATGTATAAGTCTGACCCCCAATTTCAACAATACAGTGGAGGCTGTAACGCAAAAGGCGATGAGCGTGTACCTTTCGGTCTGCAAGCCGAGTGCTGAAAACTCCATGCAGGCGGGTGGCCGTCACCGAAAATGACAGCAGGCTCCATAAAGTGTTCACCACGATGGTGGTTGGCAGGATCGGTTCGCGAATCAGTCTCCATCAACGCACAGCCGTTTCACATTGAACCAAATACCTCGCGGCGTTCAAAATTGGAAACCGGTCGCTCCCACCTTCTCCAAGTGCCTATAGTAAAGTCCTTATTGTCAGTAACTTAAGTCCATGGCCTGGCCCGTCGAATGGCCTGACGCTTGCCCTCTTAAGAACGCCGAACTGTGCCTCCCGCTTTCCATCGGCGTACCGCTGCAACCATGTCGCATTCTCTCCATCGGCCATGCAAATTCGGGAATGGAGGCAAAAGCATGAATAACCGTCGCGATTCTTCCGCCCCAATCGTCAACATCCAAGAGCTGCTTGCTCGTGTCGAAAACGATCGCGACTTATTGTGCGACTTGTTGAAAATCTTCAAAGAGGAGTTC
>Ga0210409_10000347_pt1 | contig 84845 bp, 68 predicted proteins | sample IncBWH17MmetaG_FD_161649 | JGI IMG/M metagenome (GOLD analysis project Ga0210409, IMG submission 161649) | Forest soil microbial communities from Barre Woods Harvard Forest LTER site, Petersham, Massachusetts, United States - Inc-BW-H-17-M | ecosystem: Environmental > Terrestrial > Soil >... | reverse complement strand
TATCCGAGCCGGCCACGACCACGGGCGCTACCCTGTCTGTCAAGTTGCCGAGATCGAGTTCATGGATCGTGTACGTGGGAACAGCGGGCAGAAAGTTGGTATTCGGGTTTCCCATCGTATAAACGATCACATACATGCTGTTGCTCGCCAGATCGATCACCGGAGTCCCCGTGATCCCTACTACCGTCGAGTTGTTGTCGCAACCCAACGGTTGGGGGACTGGTGGACCAAAATTGGGATTCAGAAGTACTCCCCCGGTCGAAGCATCAATCGCGTAGATCGTGTTGTTTGCTGTCGCGACGTAAGCCACATCGTGCACGCCTTGGGAACTGCCCGCAGTGATATTTTCGCTTGGGACGATCAGCGGTTGTGCATCGACTTGCTCGTCCAGGGTTACGGTCTGGAGCAGACCGAAGGACGTGCTGTTTACGTTGCTCGGCGTAAGCACCGTTTCATTCGAATTCCAGCCGGTTCGCAGGTTGTCATAGTGGTAGGTTGTAATCGCCTGGCTTGTCCCTACTATCAGAAACACCTGACTGCTCGTGCTGGTGAGGAAGTTCGTATCGCCCCCATAGACCGCCGTCAACGTGTGGGAGCCCACAGCAAACGTGGACACGGTGAGGCTCCCCGCGCCTGTGGATGAGATCGGCACTGTACCTAACAACGTGGCTCCATCGTTGAAGCTGATTGTGCCCGTTGCTGTTGCGCCGCCGGACGTGTCTGGCGTCACGTTGGCTGTTAAAGTCACCGGAGTGCCAAAGGCGACCGTGTTCGCCGTCGAAAGCATCAGCGAGGTCGTCGTCGCCACTGGTCCGCCCGCCACCGGCGTGCTCGTCAGTAAAATCGTTGGCGAGGTGCTGCCGGCGAAGTTCGAGTCCCCGGCATACGTTGCGTCGACAGCGTGCATCGTCCCGGTACCTGGGACGCTCACCGCGGTCAGCACGGCCGTCGCCGTATGCGTCAACTGGTTCAGCAAGATGCTCACATTATTAGAGCCAGCATTTGGCACCGCCAGGTCCGTGATGCCGTCGCCATTGAAGTCCCCAAGAGCCACAGCGAAGGGCTGGAGGTGCACCGCGATTGGCGACCCCGGAGCCCCAGAGAAGCCGCCACTGCCGTTGCCCAGCAGTATGACCACCTTATGATTATTGGAGGCGGAACTTGCAACCGCAAGGTCCGCGATGCCGTCGCCATTGAAGTCCCCGATGGCCACAGCCTGGGGAAGGGTGCCCACCGTGATTGGCGACCGCGGAGCAGACGCGAAGCCGCCACTGCCGTTCCCCAGCAAGATGCTCATAGTATTAGAGCCTGTATTTACCACCGCCAGATCCGCATTGCCGTTCCCATTGAAGTCCCCCACGGCCACAGCCATGGGATTCTTGCCCACCGTGATTGGCGACCCCGGAGCTGGCGCGAAGCCGCCACTGCCGGTCCCCAGCAAGATGCTCACACTAGAAGAGGCTGAATTTACCACCGCCAGATCCGCGATGCCGTCGCCATTGAAATCCCCTACGGCCACAGCAGCGGGACTAGTGCCTACCGTGGTCGTGGACCCCAGCGTGAAGCCGCCACTGCCGTCCCCCAGCAGTGTGCTCACAGTATTAGAGCCGTAATTTACCACTGCCAGATCCGCGATGCCGTCGCCATTGAAGTCCCCCACGGCCACAGCCCGGGGATGGGTGCCCACCGCGATTCGCGTTCCAGTCGATGTCGCGAAGCCTCCACTCCCGTTCCCCAGCAAGATACTCACACTATTAGAGCCGTAATTTGCCACCGCCAGATCCGTAATGCCGTCCCCATTGAAGTCCCCTGCGGCCACACCGAAGGGCTGGAAGCCCACCGCGATCGGCGACCCCGGAGCTGGTGCGAAGCCGCCACTGCCGTCCCCCAGCAAGATGCTTACAGTTTTAGAGCCGTAATTTGTCACCGCCAGATCCGGAATGCCATCCCCATTGAAGTCTCCCACGGCCACAGCCCGGGGAGTAGTGCCCACCGCGACGGGAGATCCCGGAGCATTAGGATAGCGCCCCAGCGTCGCTGCCCCCAGCGTCGCGCTTCCCAGCACACTATTGCCGTTCGACGTGTCGATGAAAGACACGCTGCCTGTCGGGGCCGGCGCACCACTGTTGATGCCCACTACTGTTCCCGTCAGCGTGTAGTTACCCGCACTCCCGCTGGCAGCAATGCCGGCCGTCGTCGGGGGGGATGGCGGTGGCGACACCGTCACTGCCTGCGGCGCGGAGGTGCTCGTTGCAAATGTCGTTGTCCCCGCGAAGACCGCATGGTAGCTATGGCTGCCGCTCCCTGGAATTAACCGCAGCACCGCCGTCCCGGTGCTCGTCAACTGTGCCGTCCCCACGACAGCCAGGCCCGAGCAACGCGGCGCCGTCGCATCGCAAAATGTCACCAGCCCCGGATCAACAGGCGTGGCATCCGCCGTCACCGTCACCGTCGCCGTCAAGGTCACCATCGTCTTCGGCGCCAACGGGGAACCCGGTGTACTCGACGGTGATACCGCCAGCGCTGTCGTCGTTGCCGTTTGCGCCAGCATCATCGTCCCAGGTAGCAGGACGGCCACCAAAAGAAGAACCATCCGCGTCAGGCAACGCGATCCACAAGAATAGAAAAGCTTCATCTCTGCACACTCCTTGGTACAGGCTTTGCGTGAAACTCAGTTGCGTGGTTTAGAGTCTTTATTCGGGGATGTCTACTGATCCGGGGAGAATGTGGAATAAGGCTGACAGTACGACCCCAAGGTATGAACAACGAAGTCGTTATTCTCCAATGTCGCCTGATCATCACTTTCGCCTCCCGTTTCGAAGCAACATTTGCGAAAGGTGTCAAACTTAGCTTGGCCTAAATGTGTCTGCGATTGGTCGCATGGCGAAATAGAACTCCGTAAATAGCCGAGCCAGGAATGGCGGCTTGTTTGCTAACTATCGTGTTGGGGGAGACGACCTCTTTTGCTGGCAGAAACCACGCTGCGACAGCAAACAAGCAGCTACAGAAGGCTGCTATGAAACTCCCTGATCAAGTCTCAGCGCCGCATTGGGCTGAGTGGGAGCGAAAATCTGTTGCGTATAGCCAGCGAAAGTTACCGTTGTAGAGTTGCTTACAAAAAAGTGTCGGCGGACGCGAAAGCGGTTATTAGAACAATTGCCGCCGCCAAACCAGAGAGTCTAAAAAGAGAATTTCATTGCTCCTTACTCAGCCTTGGAGCGATTCGTCCTGGAATACAGGCCCCCTGTTACATGTTGCTAACCTTATGAGGTGCAAATGCTTGGCCAAACTTACCGCTCAATGTTTCAAGGGCTTAGAAATATCTGAATTTGTGGACGTGCATTATTCTGCACAGAAAAGGAAAATGACTACATACCGCTTGAAGAAGAAATCAACAGGAACTGCTGGAAAGGCTCCGATCCCTCAACCTGTTGTTTTTGACAGTATCCGTAGATATTTTGGATTATTGATCGTAGCCCGCCACAACGTCTTCCCCTGTCGGCCAGTCGACAAATCGACCCGACATTGCTGAAATCCTCGCAGAATCCGTGTGCGCAGAGGCTTTGCATAGTTCTCTCTCAGCCACGAAATCGCTCGTGCTGTTCGTTGACCAGATCGCCTCAGACGAGTTTTCGCAACAGTTACAAAAACCGTGACAGTGGCAAAAACAAAGGGCTGGCCGCAAGCGGTCAGCCCTTCATAAGTAAATTGATGTTTTGGATTGGTGCGGAGGAGGGGACTTGAACCCCTATGCCTTGCGGCGCTAGCACCTCAACCTAAAAATAAGTGTATCACTGTGTATCATACAAATCTAAATCGCTGATTTTATATCAAGGAACGTTGACGTGCGGCCAAGTGACATTGCGGCTCCGTTTTGCTCCTTCACTGCCGCGAGGTAGGCGAAGTACAACCACTGCACGGCTTCACGCGCGTTAGAAGCAGACTCCGAGATGTCGAAGCCGTAGCTTGACGCCATCTGTTTCAGTTCGTTGAGAGCGCGAATCTGTTCACTAAGTTCCTCGCGGTCACGGATGATGCTCTCGGTTGACATGGCTGAATCGAGACTGCGCTTCTCTTCCTGCTTCTCCTTAATAAGCCGGGAAACTCCATATAGAACTACTCGGCGGTAGTCACCGATGATTCGCCCACGCCCGTAAGCGTCAGGCAGGCCGGTAAGGATATGGGAGCTGCGACAACGCCTCACGTCCGCAGTGTACGCATCGAAAACGCCTTCGTTATGCGTCTTGCGGTACTTCGAAAAGGTCTCGACAACGTGTGGATCGGGCTCGTACCCATAGGCTTTGAGGGAGCTCAGAACCATCCGAAGGCCGCCGTTCGGCATGATTGCCCGCTTCAATGGTGCGTCGGTCTGAAGGCCAACGATCACTTCATTTTCTCGATCAATGTACCCGGGAGCGTGTGCTGTGATCGAACTGGGAATTTGAGAGATGTCGAGTACCCCCTTCTTACGCTCCTCAAGAAACAGCTCGTTCAGCCGATCCCAAAGTTTTGTGGTCCGCTCCGTCGCAGGCGCAAGGAAAGACTCATCGCCTTCGTACGGCTCATAGTTCTGCTGGATGAAATCGCGAACGTTGATCTCTTTTTGCCAAAGACCCGTCGTGAATCCATGCCATGGAGGAGTAGCTGCTGGAGCGATCTGTTGTGAAGTGGCAATCGTCATTTGGCTCCCCTTATTTCTTTAGGAAACTGGTTATATCAATCCAAGTAGCGACCCGGTATGACGCGCGATCATGAGTTCCTCATTAGTCGGAACAACCCACGCTGAGACTTTGCTCTGCGCAGTCGATATCCGTGGGCCACCGCTGGCGTTCGCCTCTGTAGCCAAATCCACACCCAGCCATGAAGATGCCTTGCAGATTCGGCGGCGGATCTCAGGTGAGTTTTCTCCGATGCCTGCTGTAAATACGAGCGCATCAATGCCGCCCAGTACCGCAGTTAAAGCACCGATCTCCTTTGCCGCACGATAAACGAAGTAGTCGACTGCCAGTTGGGCTTCGGGTTCGCTTCTGCCGAGCAGATTGCGCATATCATTGCTGATCCCAGAGATCCCAAGCAAACCCGATTGTTTGTAAAGTATCGACTCAACCTCTTTTGCGGTGAGTCCAAGGCTTTGAAAGAGGTATAAAACGACCCCCGGATCCAGCGCGCCCGGTCTCGTTCCCATACAGAGCCCGTCCAGCGCCGTGAAGCCCAAGCTGCTGTCAACGCTCTTCCCATCCTTCAATGCGCACAAGCTCGCGCCGCTCCCAAGATGCGCGACGATGACCTTGCCTTTCGCAATCTCGGGAGCTACCTCAGGTAAAACCGAAGCAATGTACTCGTAAGACAGGCCATGGAAACCGTATCGCCGCAGACCCGTTTTACAAACACTTCTTGGTAATGGGATAAGTTCCGCCACCTGGGAATGGCCAGAATGGAAGCCCGTATCGAAGCTGGCCACCTGCGGCACATCAGGCAGACGCTCGAAGACCGCATCGATAGCCGCTAGGTTGTATGGCTGATGCAATGGGGCCAGTGGAATAAGTTCGTGCAGGTCAGAAAGTATCTGCCGTGTCATCACTACCGGTTGTCCGTATTTCATCCCACCATGAACAATGCGGTGCCCAACCCCCAGCACACGTGCGCCCTTCCACTTTGACCTGAGCCAGCACGCAAGTGCATCGATGGCTGCGTGCCCATCGCCAACGCAGATATCAAGGCCGTTGTTTGCAAGGACGACGCCCTGAGCATCCTTTACAGAGAGTCGTGGCGAGGTTCCGATGCCCTCAATCTGACCACGCGCCGCGATTTGCCACTCTTTCTTGTCGTGTCGCTGGAAGACACAAAACTTCAGACTCGACGATCCGGCATTCAGCACAAGTGCGTAATCGTCCATATCTAACTCCTACGGTTTCATTCGGCGGGCATGTGCGGCCAGCATCGCGACAGCGCAGCTCGCAATTCGCGACCGTACGCTATCGGCTCGACTGGTCAGGATGATCGGAACTCTCGCACCAAGGACCAAACCCGCACTGTCAGCATTCGTCAGGAAGCTTAATTGTTTGGCGAGGATATTTCCCGCTTCGAGATCGGGCGCCAAAAGAATGTCGGGATCACCAGCGACTTCAGAGTGAATGCCTTTGGTTAGAGCGGCCTCGTTACTAATCGCGTTATCAAATGCCAGAGGACCATCCAGGATGGCTCCAGTGATCTGCTTCCGTTCGGCCATTTTGCAAAGCGCCGCCGCATCGATCGTGGCAGGCATCTTCGAAGTCACCGTTTCGACCGCGGCCAGAATTGCGACCTTGGGCTTTTTGAGACCAAGCGCGGTAACGAGATCTATAGCGTTCTGGCAGATGTCTGCCTTGTCTTCCAATGTCGGGAATATATTGATCGCACCGTCAGTGACAAAGAGCACCTTGTGATATGTCGGAACGTCCATTACAAAGACGTGACTGATCCGGCGGCCGGTCCGCAGTCCTCCTTCGCGGGATACGACTGCCGCCATCAGTTCGTCCGTGTGCAAGCTGCCCTTCATCAGAAGTTCCGCCTGACCCGTGCGAACCAATTCGACCGCCTTTGCCGCAGATGCGTTGCTGTGCGGAGCGTCCACGATTTGATAGTCGCTGAGGTCTATTCCCACGGATTTGGCCGTGGCGGCGATCTTGTCGCGAGGCCCGACCAGGATGGGAACGATGATTCCACGCTTTGCTGCCTCGATTGCACCGGCCAATGCCGACTCCTCACACGGATGTGCGACCGCGGTCGGAACCGGTTTCATGTTCTTGCACGTCTCCAACATCTGTTCATATTTTCCAGTTCCGGTCTTTCGGGTCACCCTTCCACCTCCTTCGCTTCTTGTGAAGACAACACGTGGGCTGCGGGACCCGTTTCCTTCAGGAAAAACGACAGGGTAATTGCGATGGCAATCCCGAACAACAACGGCGTGAACGCTGATAATGTCTCTTTTCCATCAGCCCGGACCCGCCAGAGACATGCTGAAGAAGCCACGCAAACGCGGGGCCAAGCAAAGCGCTGAATGTGAAATTCAGAAAATTGACCACTCCAGTCGCTGTGCCGCCAAACTGGGGAGGATTAGCCTCTTTAATTACGGTGTAAGGCAACATGGCAGCTCCTGACGCCACTCCGGTCATAAGGCCGACCACGTAAGCGGGAAACACTCCTGCGCGTCCGAAGAGTATCCAGGCCACACACGCGAGAAGGGCGATCGCGCCTCCCATGATCACAGGCTTTCGCCGTCCGAGTCGGTCGGAGATGAAACCCAAGAGTGGGCAACCAATGATCCACCCAAATGGAACCGACGACGACCGCATCACTGCGGATACATAGTCAAGCCCGTGCGCCTCCTGGAGGTAGCGTACCCCCCAGACCATGTCGAAGATCGTGGTCGGGATAAAAAGTAGCCCTGCGATCAAACCGCACAGGATCGACTGCGGATTACTGAACACAACACGGAAGGATCCCAGCGTGCTGCTCAACCAATTGTCAGGTCTATTTCGGCGTTCTTCCTTTGGTAAGAAAACGAAGAGAAGAGTACCCATTCCAAGGCCGGCAATGCCCATGCCGACCCAGAAGCGACTCCACTCAAGACCGCCACCGATCATTGGTCCAACGACGAACTGCCCAGCCGATCCCCCGGCCATTCCAAACATTTGCGTTGCACCAACGAGGGTTGCGGCCTTCGAAGCCGGAAAATATTTGGTAGCGATGTAGATTGCCCCCACCAGGGCAAACACACCTCCGGCTCCCTGGAGCACTCTACCCACGCTCGCAACATCGCTGCGGCCTGTGGCGAACAAAAGAGCTCCTACGCCGACCAGAGCCGCGGCAATCGGCAGAACTCTGCGCGGTCCCAGTTGGTCCATCGCTGCGCCAGCTACCAGACTGAACGGCGAGTATCCATAGTAGAAAAGGCCTACGATCGAGGCCACGCCGAGCGCGCTGACTCCGAAAGCTTCCGATAATTGCGGCATCATGACAGAAGGAGCCGAGCGGAGTGAATACTGATAAAAGTAGTAGATCGCGGTCAGCACCCATGCAAGAACAGCCATTCCCAGGTTTTTCCTAGTCTTCGGCCGGTTTTCTAATTGTGCTCTTACCTCTGACATATACGTCCGTGCGACTGAGGCTGAAGTTCGCGCCGCATTTGGAGTTCATTTTTCGTCGTTTCATATTCGCTTCATATATTGGTATAGGCGGCTACCAGAAAACCGACAACTGGGGAAAACCCTAGCGGCGGCTCGTCCAAAGTGCGCTTTATGTAGAAGCTGCTTGAGATTTGTTCTCGTTTCGCTGCGTTTTAGAACCAAACCCAGCTGACAACGACAGCACGCGGCCCATCTCCTTCGCAGCGTCGAGCAGATGGGCCTACGACAGATGCGCGCTTCCAGCGCGTCGGGGAGCTCCCCAATACTACCGAATGCTCTGCTCCCCCTACTCGGCCGGCGTGGGGCAGGAAGACCATCCACGTGGCGGTTGTCCTGGTTGGTAGACGGGTTAGCGCACTCGATAAGTAGACTTCGGAGATACGTTCCCAGCCTTGGTGATGCTGAACTGTGGGTCTCGTTCTCCGGACCGGCTGCGTCGGGCGTAAGCCCAGATAGCAGCCGACATCAATCCGCGTCTTGGCTGATTTCATCTGGACCCTGATCTGACAACTCCGTACCCGCAAGAGTAAAATCTCGACGCTCCTTGTCTAGGCAATCCATCCTAAGTTGCGGATTTAAGGGGCAACAGGCCGACTCACAACTCGACACAATACGCGACGGGATGGGCGTCTCCGGAAGATGAACCACGAGGTACCAGTAAGCTGATTCTTACTCGTGTGTGAAAATCTACCAACCTAGGTCTTTCCCTCATTGTTTTCACCTGGTGGTCGGCCCTACTGTCTACGACAGTAAAAGCCTCCTAAGTTTTTAGAGACCAGGACCGCCCTTAGGAAATCGAATCTTCAGATGCCCTGGAAGCAAATCAGCGTCATTTGAATTCAACCCACTCGAACGTAATCGGACTAGAAAAGTAAGCTCCAGCAGTTAGATCAAATGATGCAAGATCTGGACCTTTTACAGGCTTCGCTTTCGCGAACCGCGAATCCGGCTACAGGAATACGACTATGACACCCGTGGCACTACCTGAAGACGTCCGCAATCCCCCGAGTGCATATGGATCAGCGAGGTCTACGATCTCAGGGGCACCTCTCAACACCGCCGAATTGCGCAAAACCCACGACTATTGGCGCGCCTGCAATTACTTGATGTTGGGCATGATCTACCTGCGGGACAATCCGCTGCTGAAGGAGCCACTTAAAACGGAGCACCTCACGAGTTGGCTTCTGGGGCATTGGGGCTCGAGTCCGAGGCTGGCGTTTATCTATATCCACCTTAACCGCCTGATCAAAAAGTATGACCTAGCCATGATCTTCCTCACCGGATCTGGACAGGGAGCCTTGGGAGTTCTCGCTCCAGTCTATTTAGAAGGCGCATCTTCGGAGATTTATACGGATAAAAGCGAAGACGAAGAGGGCATGCGTGCGTTCTTCAAAACAATTTTCCTTTCCGGGCGAGATCGGAAGTCACTGCACGCCGGAGACAGCCGGGTCAATCCAGGAAGGAGGAGAACTTGGGTATGTACTCTCGCATGCGTGTGGCGCGGCAATCGCGTATTGAACTAAGGGCCTTGGAATCTGGGAATGGGCGTGCACTGACCGGGGTAGCGAGCCGGATGTGATAATGGTCTCCGCAGGCGATATACCCACCCAGGAAGCTCTTGCTGCGATCTGCCTGCGGAAGCCGAGTTTCCCGACATCAAGATCCGTTATATCAGCGTGATCATTGCATGTCGGAACTACGTTTACGAACAGGGAACTGACCTTCCGAAGTTGCTGAATGGAGATGGCCGCATTAGAGCCCGTTTGCTGATCCCGTGTCGGCTCAAGAAGCGCACGTCCTAAAGAGGACATGCGCAGAATGAGTCGGTCTACCAATTCTTCCTACGAAGAGACAGAAGATCTGAGCGCGACCATGTCACCAAAAATGAAAATCGATGCTGCAAAACTTCTCGAACAATACGGATGTGGCCCGATCCAGCTCATGGAGGGGGACGGGCTCTATCAACGGCATCTGCAATTCGACAATGTGGCGGATGAGAAATCCATCGGTCCGCATGAGCGCTTTGAAGCCATCGCGCGCTCTGTGAGGGACGTTCTTTCACAACGATGGGTGCTTACTGAGAAAACCTACGACCGCACGAATGCAAAACGTGTGTACTACCTGTCGATGGAATTTCTCCTCGGCCGCTCTTTGGCAAACAATATCACCAACCTTTTGCTCGATCCTATCGTCACGGAAGCGGCCAAGAAAAACAACGTCGATGTACTTTCGTTGCTGGAGCAAGAGGAGGATGCAGGCCTGGGTAATGGGGGACTTGGCCGGCTGGCAGCATGTTTTCTTGACTCCATGGCAACTCTGCAGCTTCCGGCCATGGGTTACGGGCTGAGATATGAATACGGCATGTTCAAACAACTCATTGAAGACGGCTGGCAAAAAGAGAAGCCTGACAATTGGCTACGTCAATCGGATCCCTGGGAAGTCGTGCGACCGTATGAGAACGTCGAGATCAAGTTGAACTCGTCTTTTGAACTCCAGGGTGGGACATTGGGACTGGTTCCCGGAAGGCCGTCCACTTTGTGGGGTATTCCTTTTGACCGTCCAATCATTGGCTACGGAGGCAAGAACATAAACACACTTCGGCTCTGGGCGGCGAAGAGTACAGATTATTTTAACTTTCAGAGTTTTAGCCGCGGCGACTTTGTCGCTGCACAAACTGGGGATCTCGCGGCTGAGTCGATAACACGGGTTTTGTATCCGGACGACACTACAAGTTTGGGCAAAGCGCTGCGTCTCGTACAGGAATATTTTCTGGTGGCTTGTTCACTAGCAGATCTCATCCGCCGCTTCCGGCGGAATAACGCAGATTGGAGCGCGCTACCAGAAAAGTTGTCGATCCAGTTGAATGATACGCACCCGGCGATGGCCGTCCCGGAAATGATGCGCATCTTGTTGGATGACGCACATCTTGAATGGGATCACGCATGGGAGCTCACGCAGCAGACCTTGGCCTATACGAACCATACGCTACTTCCTGAAGCTCTCGAGAAGTGGCCTGTCGAATGGTTTGAAATATTGTTACCGCGTCATCTGGAGATCATTTACGAAATCAACCGTCGTTTGCTTGATTCGATCCAGACCCGGTTCCCCGGCGAGAGCCAACGCGTTGCGAGCATGAGCCTCGTCGAAGAAGGCCCTCAACGCAACATTCGCATGGCCAATTTGGCCATTGTCGGCTCGCACAGCACCAACGGGGTCGCTGCTATTCATTCGCACTTGCTGAGAACGACGACGGTCAAAGACCTCGCCGAGATGTTTCCAGAACGCTTCAATAACAAAACAAACGGCATCACGCCTCGACGCTGGCTGCTGCTCGCCAATCCCGCTCTCGCTGCAACCATCACCGACGCCATTGGGAATGGCTGGATTACAGATCTCAACCTGCTTAGGAATCTTAAGCCGCTTGCCAGCGATCGAAGCCTTCGAGACGCCTTCCTTAGATCCAAACGCGAAGCCAAAGTTCGGTTTGCGGAATGGCTTGCAACGAGCACAGGACAAACGGTCAACCCGGATTCAATTTTCGATTGTCAGGTCAAACGGATTCACGAATACAAGCGCCAGTTGCTGAATGCGCTACGAGTTGTCGTGCTCTACAACCGTCTTCGAGATGACCCAGACATGGCCATGGAGCCGCGAACGTTTTTCTTTGCTGGCAAGGCGGCGCCAGCGTATCAACTGGCAAAGTTGATCATCAAGCTCATCAACAATGTTGCTGGTACTATCGACGGTGACCCTGTCGTTCGCGGGCGTCTAAAGGTCATTTTTCTATCGGACTACCGCGTCTCGCTCGCAGAGCGGCTGATTCCGGCATCCGATGTATCGAATCAGATCTCAACGGCCGGTTACGAAGCGAGTGGTACGAGCAACATGAAGTTCATGATGAATGGCGCTTTGACCATTGGCACACGAGACGGGGCCACCATCGAAATGGTCGAAGAGGCGGGCGAGGAGAATTTCTTTCTGTTTGGGCTGACAGCGGATCAGGTCGCCGACAGTCGCGAATGGTACAACCCACGCTGGCATTATGAAAACGAGCCGGAAACACACGCTGCATTGGACATGATCTTCTCAGACTTCTTCAGCCGCTACGAACCGGGGATCTTCTCACCGCTCCGCGATCTACTGTTGAACGGAGATCATTACATGCACCTTGCGGACTTTAGTTCTTACCTCGATGCAGACCAGAGAATGCTTGAGCTGTACGCTCATCAGGATCAGTGGGCGAGCAAAGCGATTCTGAATGTCGCGGGTTCGGGCAAGTTCTCGAGCGATCGAACGATCGGAGAGTACGCGACCGACATATGGAACGCCATACCGTGCCCAGTGGTATGAATGCGGAAGCACATAAAGGTTCGATCAATCAGGAAGATGAAGCGCAGCCTTCAAAAAGTGATCAGTCTCGATCCATATACCAATCGCACATATCATTATTGGTATGTGTTTGTGCCGGGCATTCGCTGCGGACAACTCTACGGATATCGAGTTCATGGACCATTCGACCCTGATAGCGGTCTGCGTCGCGATGCCGACGAGGTCTTCTCGATCCATAGAGCGCGGTGTGGTTGTCCCCAAAACTGGGTTAGGCCCCGCCCTTTTCTGTACGACCGATTTGTGCTGGCAAACGTGTAACAGGCCGCTAACTAAAGCCATCACCCTGTTAGAACTGACAGTACGCAAACTTTTAATCGACGCGGATCATAGAGCGGCAGAGACATTGAGCGAGGAGGGCGGTGGTCATGGCCCCACACGAAACGAGGTGACGCAGGGCCGACCCATGACAGCGAAGGCCGTCTTCCGAGAGGAGATATACGATTTCTCTCTGGTACTGGGTGGTCCGATCTTCCAATTTTTTCGGAAAGCGCGTCTCAGCGGAGACCACCTGGAACTTCTGCATCGACGCCTGATCACTATCACCTTAGTCGCATGGCTGCCGTTGCTACTCCTCGATCGTCTGGGCTCGCAAGCAGGCGGCCTAGGCCGGCTTTCGTTTCTTCATGATGTTGAGGTGCAGGCACGATTCCTGGTTGCCCTTCCTGTGCTCATTCTGGCCGAGTTGATTGTTCATTCGCGCTTACGTTTTGTTGTGCGGCGATTCGTCGAGCGGCGAATTGTCAAGGTAGAAGAACTGCCCCGTTTTGAGGCGGCGATCGAGTCAGCAGTTAGGCTACGTAATTCCATCCCCGTCGAACTGGCGCTCCTTGTCTCGATTTACACGCTTGGATTTTGGCTCTGGAACAGCCGATTCGGCATTGACTCTCCGACCTGGTATGCGATGCCAGGCGGCCGCTGGCATCTGACCCCCGCCGGTTACTGGTACGTGTTTGTTAGCATCCCGATTTTACAATTCGTGCTCCTGCGCTGGTATTTGAGGTTCTTCATCTGGTATCGCTTTCTCTGGCAGGTGTCCAGACTTAACCTTCATCTGGTTCCAATCCATCCCGATCGCTGCGCGGGGCTCGCTTTCCTGGGTAAGAGTGCATACGCCTTTGGTCCAATCCTCTTTGCTCAGGGCGCTATGCTGGCGGGCCTGGTGGCGAGCCGTGTTCTTTACAGAGGGGAAAGCCTGCTGTCATTCAAGCTGCAAGTGGGAGGCTTTGTCGTTTTTTTCGTTCTGGCTATTCTGGGGCCGCTCCTGATGTTTACTCCCAAGATGGCTGCTGCAAAACGAAAGGGACTAGCTGATTATGGCCAGATCGCGCAGAGTTACGTTGACAGGTTTGAAGAGAAATGGGTTCTTGATGCTCCGCCTTCTGAAGAGGTTCTGGGATCTGGCGACATTCAATCTCTCGCTGATCTAAACAACAGCTACGAGATTGTGCGCGATATGCGCGCCGTTCCGTTCGGACTTGATGACATGATTCGCTTAGCCGCAGCGACGTCGGCTCCTCTCGTGCCGCTCCTGCTCACGATCTACCCTCCGGCAGAACTCATCATCCAGCTCGTCAAGATCGTGTTCTAAGCGTGTCCAAGCGCTCGTCCACCGGGCTCATTTCTTCTCCTCAGCGCTCGACGTGAGCATCTTTTTGATCGCGCGCTTATCTGTCGCCTAGTTGCCATGAGCCGAGGTCGGATTCTCGAACAACCATAGCCAGTGGGTAGAGTTTCTGACGCTATAGTTTTTCGACGTGAATGTCACCGAGCGCGGGAACTGTCCACGTAAGCAGGTCGCTTGGATCATTCAGTGCAATGATTTCGTGGAGGCTTGCATTGCTGCGGCGCGCTGGGGTTGGACTTGAGATATTCGCACCGAACCTTTGCCCAATTCTCGAGATGAGTCGCTCGGCTCGCCTAAGATCACCGCTGCTGAGGAGATAACCGAAGAGCAGAAGGAAGACATAGCGCATGGGGAAGCCTCAGCCGGCGTCAGTGGCAACGTGCTTGAGGAATCCGTCGTCGAGGCCGAGGCAAAGAAGTTTGGAACGGCGGAGGTCGACTATATCTTCGATCAGTCTCCCATCCAGCTATTCCGCCACCTCATGCCGCGCTACGTGACGACGCAGATATTTCATGCCCTGCTGCTCGAATCCGTGGCGGCCGAGCACGCCGCCCGCATGACCGCGACGGACTCAGCCACTACCAACGCCTCAGATTTGATTGATTCTCTCACCTTAGCTATGAACCGCGCCCGGCAGGCGAAGATTACCAGAGAGATCATCGAAATAGTCAGTGGCGCAGATGCGCTTTAGATAACAAAGCATGAGAAACCAAGTTACGCGGGGTGCGACCCGCGTGTCGTCGCCGAGTTCGCTCGCGAGATGCGCGGATCGTCCAGAACTTCAGGTACTAGCCCAAACCTTGTTGCGCATTCACTCCCAATGCGATGATGATGCCCATAGACACCAATCCCAGCAGACGGTGAGAATTGCTGTGATCCTCGCTCGTCTTTTCCTCGGACGGAGATCACAGTAACCGACTCACGTTGGTGTGACGAATGCCCGATAGAAACTGTCGAAGCGCGACCAGCCCTCCTGCTTTCCGGCAATCGAAGAAATCACGCTCCACACGCGCATCCTGCTCGCATTGGCAGCCGTGCTTGCGTCAGTGATTTCGGCGCGCCTTGCGGCTTGGGGTTGAGCCGAGAGTGGCACTGGGGAACGAGTAATCAGTGCCCAGACATTTAGTAATGCCGAATCCGCGGCTAATAGGCTTTCGCTAAAACGCCAAGTCACTTACAAAATAACAACGTCAGTGCACGTCCCGTGAGAAAAGATGGGTAAGTGGCTGTTTTAGACAACTTGTTCAGTGCTATCGATAGCTTCACTGAAAACCTAGATCAGCAAGTTGCTTAGGATTCACTTCATCAACGGCGATCAGGTTGTGGCAGGTCGTGCAGTCGTTACCAATGCTCTTTCCATCCTTTGTATTGTGGTTTCCGTCATGACAGCGGAAACAGCCAGGATAGTCATTGTGTCCGGAGTTATTCGGATGGGTGCCCCAGGTAACCTTCATGAACGGAAACACATTCTCACCATAGATTGCACTTAGCGCTTTGCTCGCTTCATCAATCTGAGGCCTTCTCTGGTTCCAGACGTCTGGAAACTGAGAGCGATAAAAGTTTTCGAGGCCAGCCGTGATCTTTGATTCCGCCTCTTCCTGCGAAGCATAATCGGCTTTGATCAGGGCAAGAGCTTGTTTGCGCAGGAAAGGCAAAGAAGCATCGAGCCGTCCGTCGGCCATCGCCTTGTTTAGCGCATTCTCCGGTGTATTGAACGAATGGGCGGCCCGGTTATGGCAATCAATGCAATTCATAAGATGTTTCTGCCGACCCTCAGGAACCTTTGTGTCTGAAGACACAAACTCACGCACGGAGCCGTCACCACTCGTTGAGGCTACCCAGGGAATAGTCTGGTTTTCATTGTCAGTAGAGATGAACTCGATACGTCCGAGATGCGCGCCATGGATTCCACTGAGACGCCCGGCCCTGTCCCTGCCTCCCACATGGACCAAAACGAGGGAATGTGTGGGGGAGTTTTTTTCATCATCACCAAATGAAGTCTTCACCACCAGCTTGTCGCCTATAAATCTATCTGGATTGTGACAATGCATACAGGTGCTGTTCGCAGCAGGCACTTTGCCGTCAGGCATGATGGGGCGTGAATAGCTGCCCATCACGAGATGTACAAGTTGCCTGGTGCCATTTAACTTTGCGCTCACGTATCCTGACATCCCTGCGGCTATATGGCACTCAGTACAAGCCACGTGTGCATGGGACGACACATGATAAGCCGTCCACTCCGGTGCCATGACGTGACATGACTGACCGCAGAACGACGGCTTGTCCATCTGAGCGACGCCGCGATAGCTTGCTGTGCCCACAATGACAAAATTGATTGCAGTCGCCAGAAGAACAAAGCCCACGGTACGCCGGAAGATAGGACTGCGAAGATCAACTGGAGGGAATTCAGTTGGGAGCTGCCCCGTCGCCTTTAGTCTTCGCTTCCGCCACCAGATACCGATGGGAATAAGCAATAGCCCAAGGACAAAGAGGGCAGGCAGGCAAAGGTCGAAAATGATACCGACGTATGGATTTGCAGATCCGCCTTTGCCAAATACGGCAACAACCCAGAAGCCGATCAGAGTCAGGGCAGACGCAGTAGTGAGCCCGATTCCTATCAGGCTCATCGGGTTATGCGCAAGAAAAACGAGAAGCCTTAGTCGCTTTCCGCCGAATTCTCCAGATTGAGTCATCGCCTCAGCGTCTCATCTGTCTATTTTTGTAGAGTACGGATATGAGCTACGACATCTTTAATCTGACCTTCGGTGAGCTTACCGGCGAAGGCGGGCATCTTGGCATGTCCGTTCTTTGTAACGTTAATGAGGTCGTCATCGGATAACTTCATAACCTCAGGCGAATTAAAAGGCCGAGCCTTCGTAGATTTTCCTGCGGGCGTATTCCCACTGCCGTCAGCCGCATGGCACATCTGGCATTTTGATTTGTAAATATCCGCACCAGATTGAGCAAAGCCTATCGTGCCGACTGTAAGTACACTCACGACAGAGATGCGAGCGATGTATTTCAGCATTATTGAAACCTCCTCATGGTAATATCTCAGCCAAACATACGCTAAAAAGCGTAATGGACGCTGAGTGTGACGATATTTGCGTGAAAATTTCGTGGCAGCGTGGGCCCAATCGGTAGTCCTTCACCATAGCCGTAGAAATTGTAGTCCGCTTTCCATGACCATTTTTTTTCTGGATCAAAGAGCAATTCCGCATACGGAGTTTGGAAGTAGGACTGCAGCGATCCGTTAACTTGTCGGACGTTCATAACGTCTGCGCTTCCATTTACGGCACTGATGCGATATCCGGCCTTGCCGTGTAGATGATTGATTGGCGAGAAGATAAAGCCGAAAGAGCCGAATTGCGTTGGCGCGTTATAGTAGCCGGTGCTGAGCAGCGGAGTTCCTGCATCAGCACAAAGTGGCGGCGCTACTCCCGCTGTAGGAGGCGGCGGGGTGGAGGTGTAGCACAAGATCGTACTGGAGAACGCACTGTTATAGGAGTAATTGAGATCTGCTGACCACTTTTCACCAGGGGTGATTGTGGCTCCGAATGAGAAATTGCGATTGTGCTCTAGATGATTCACCGTCTGCACGTTATTGCGAGCTTCATAAATATTCACAGCCCCGGAAAAATTGAGCCACGGACGCGGCTGGTAGGTCGCCCGCCCTACATAGTGCTGCAATTGACGAGGGCTGATACGCGTAAAGGCATTGTCGGCATACATACCGTCGAAGTTGAAATTGATGCGCAACTGCGAATTGGGACGGACGGAGGCGCCAAACAGTCCCCAGTTTTCATGGATGGGAATCATATCCCCTACTTGTGCAATGTTCCGGCTTCGATATCGATATCCAGCTGATATTCGTGCGCGGGAACTCACATCCCACGCGAGGGTAGCTGTATTACTGTGAGTCTCCTGGTGCAGGAACTGAGAGTCCGTGGTAGTTGTTGATGTGGGATTTGCGGGAGGAACCAACATCGATGCGCCGGTATAGTCTGTTTCAGTTAGCGAGTTCGTGCCGGGTATCCGGAAGTACCAGAATTCATAAACTTCGGTGGCAGATATCGTCGGAGTAATCTGCCAGACAAGACCGATATCGCCGTTGACATTGATGCGTCGCGCGCGCGCTGAACCAGTAACTGTTGTTTGACGCACCGTGCCCCGCGAAGTAAATCCGTTAAAGAATTCGTTGTAGTTATAAAGGTTGCTGGTCGTACCGTTGTAAAGCACGCGGCCATTCAGTTTTATATTAGGGATTGCCTCGGTCTGAAAGCGGAACTGTTCTGTCGGAAAAAGCGTTCGCGTGGGACTGGAGCGGTTATATGCCAGATAGCCATTGCAGCTCGGGTTCACGGTTCCGTCGCTGTTGAATGGTGCAGAGCAGGGAGTACCCCAAACGGAAGACTGATTGATTCCCAGACTAACCGGCGTTCCGTTCGAGAGCATGTAGTTCAAACCTGCTAGCTGCCAAACCGTATCGCCTTTGTAGTGCGTAATGAACTGGTCATAGCTAAGGGTACTTCTGGCACCCGGCTTCCAATCCACCCCGGCAATCCACGCATCGGTGGAGTTACGCCAACTCTGAAGCAGCAAGGCATCTGTGCCCTCGTGGACTGAACTATACGACGGACCCTGGTTGATATTGTGGTTGTATCCGGCGCGGAAGCTCACGCGCGACAGTGGAGCCAGCGTCAGGTTGAGATCGGTGATGCGGCGCACCGTATTGAAGAGATGCGGCGAGCTAAGCGAAGGAACAAAAGGGTTCGAGTTAGGAGGGATCAGAGGATTCGCTAGAAGGTTGTAGTCAAAGTATTGGCGGGCACGACGGTAACTACCGCGAAAATCATAAATGCGGCCCTTTGAGACATTCAGTACGGTAATGTTGATCGGGTCACCACCGTAGCCGAAGCTGCTCGTCGAAAGATTGTCAAAGAAGGTCGCGTGTGAGGGATCCGTAGCCCGCATCGTGAGCGACTGACTGAGTATTCGCGGACCGGTTTGGATATTGACCAGGGTGCTATACATTGGACTGCTTCCGGACTGGTCAACGATATGGCCGCCAAGTTCGATCGATTGATGCGTGATGTAGCCCTTAATCATCTTCTCCTTCTCCTCCTCCTGCGCTGGAGGGGGCGTCGCTGGAGAAGTCGAGGCTGGCGCAGCTTGCGCTTTTGCCGCAACAGAGAGGACAACCATAAGAATGGCGATAGCCACGCGTCTCATGCAGTTCCATAACGCACCAGCGAAACATCCTGAGTGTAGTGATGGGAGTGAGAGGACGAGCGTCATGCTTGGTCACCCTAATGGAAGAATACGGAGCTTGTATTCGAACCGTGGATCTGGGTATGGCATACCGTACAAGCCTGATATTGGTTCGCCATATTATGAAACGAGGGCGTTCCGGGGGCTGTAAAGTTCATTGAAGCCGAGTGGCACTGCAGACAGAGTGAGTTTACGTTGTTCCGAGTCAGTAGACGTGGATTAGGAGAACCGTGCGGATAGTGGCACGAATTGCAACCTTCCGTTCTGATTGGAGGGTGCTCATAAACAAACGGACCTGCTTTTTCCGTATGGCACTTTACGCAGACGGCGTCCCCGGCGACGCTGCTTCGAAGCTCCTTTTGCTTGAAGGTGCCATGCGGGTTGTGACAATCGCTGCAAGTCATCAAACCTTCATCAACTTTATGATGGAAAGGCTGCGCAAAAGCGGGCTTGATGTCAGTGTGGCAGGTATAGCAGAGCTTCGGCTGTGAAACTTTAAGAAGGCTGGTCTCGCGTTCGAATTTATGGACGCTATGGCAACTCACGCAGCTCACGCCCGCAGTTCCGTGTGCGGAGCGGTCGAAATTAGGATGTGCCGCGGCGTGGCACTCCAGGCACTTGCCATCGACTCCTTTCGGCGTCGCTTTGTTGAACAGGAAGAGAGTTTCCAGGCTGCCGCCTCCTGCCTCTACATGCTCTCTGCCGGGCCCATGACAGCTCTCGCAGGTAACGCCTTTGCCGCCATGCAACATCGCCAGGCGGGAGTGAGGATTCTCGGCGAACTTCTTGCCTATCTCGCTGTGACAGGTTTCGCAGGTTTCTGACCCAACAAAGTCAGCGGGGTTGGGGACGCTTGTCTTTTTATTGGGGCTGGCTTGTAACTTATCGGCGGTGGCTTGTTGCTTACCGTTTCCTGCAGCGTCCACAGACACGGCTTTCCAGAAGCAGAACAGCGATATGACGAGCGCTAAACAGAAGAGCAATCGTCTCATGCATCTCTCCGAAAAGGAGGGTCTACTAAGTTATTCGGCTAGTCGTTTCAGGCCCACTGCGATCAGACTTGAGGAAATATAGAGAGTGTTCAGCTATGGCGACCACAGTCGCAAAATGCATCGCGACTAGCTAGGCTCATGTCAGGTAAAGCGCGATCCCTTCTCCAGGCAGCTCAGTGTGTGTTCATGGTACCAGCGCCAACGATGCGAAGAGTCTAGAACAACTGATGGCAAATGTCGACGGTAGCGTTGACAGTACCCTGGCTGCGGCGATTCTGCCCCGCCCCCAAAGTGTGATCGTAGGTGACGAGGACGGTTGTTTGGTATAGTCATCGTCCTGCTTGTTCATTCTTACGCCAACACAGCGTTGTGAACCGGCGGAATTTCGACCTTCGACAAACACTTGGAAGCAATTTTCCGCGAGCGTCTCCATAGCTATGAAGCCAGCCTGGACTTTACCTATCTCACCGATCTTGGCATGCCCACTTTGCTCGAACGCTTGAAGCACCTGCCGGATCACACGATCATTCTTTACACTCACCTCGGGAAAGATGCGAGAGGAATACGCTATGTCGGCGCATTCAGGCGGGTCCGATGGTTGTCGACGTCGCGAATGCACCGGTTTTCGGTCCATCGGACGTGAACGTAGATCATGGCGAGGTAGGAGGTTATCTGCATAGCTTTGCGAGGGAAGGCCAAATTGTTGACACGATTGCTGTAAGAGTTCTCAATGGAGAGAAGCCGAAAGATATCCCGATTGTGCAAGGCGCAAACGCCTACATGTTTGATTGGCGTGCGCTGAGGCACTGGGGATTTAGAGAAAAAGATCTGCCCCCAGGCAGCGAGGTACTGTTCCGTCCGGCGACTCTGTGGCAGCGCACCCCAGGAATTTGGGTAGCTGTATTGGTCTTCATGCTCTGTCTCAGCGCTCTTGCTTTGTACGTCCGTTTGAAACGTGCGAAAGGACGGCAAATGACGCTCAGTGGCATGTTGATTACAGCCCAGGAAAGTGAACGCAGTCGACTGGCGTCGGAAATCCATGACAATTTTAGTCAGCGTCTGGCGCTGATGGCACTGGAATTGGAGAATGCGGAAGAGACAATAGGCACCTCGCCGGATGAGGCCGTTCAGCAAGTACACAATATCCTCGATTCGGCCAGCGAGATCGGCGCCTATCTCCATACCCTTTCGCATCGCCTGCATTCCTCCACGTTGGAGAGATTAGGGCTTGTTCCAGGTATTACCGCCGACTTTGCGGTCGAACAAGGCATTGCAGCTAATTTCCTTGCCGACGATGTGCCTCGTTCTGTCCGCCCCGATGTGGCTTTGTGTTTATTCCGTATCGTTCAGGAAGGACTTCGCAATTTGAAGAAACACAGTGGCGCAGCCAGGGCACAAGTAAGATTGTGCAAGGTCGGCGACAAACTACATGTATCTGTGTCCGACGAAGGCATCGGATTCAATCTACGTGATCAGAGAGGGAAAGAAGGTCTCGGCATCCGCAGCATGGAAGAGCGCGCATACCCTATTGGGCGGGAGATTCGAGATTCATTCAAAACCTGGGAGAGGGACGAGAATCGAAGCCTCCATCCCTCTCCAGCCGAGAGCAGAAATGTCGACAGGATGATCTCGAATTAGAAACAGAACGGCGTGACGGCACGCGCCAAAAAACGCGCGGTATTCAACTCGTGGTATTGTTACTTTCTGAACGAGGGATCAATAAGCGTGATTTCCATTGATGCTTACACTCCCTCACGTTCGATTTAATTTCTCCGAGGAACTCTTCGGATTGTTTGCAATGCGAACCTCTCAAATCCTGTTTGGGACCCGATTCTAGCAAGCGAAATGGGGTACCTTAATGGAAACCTTACGCACGAGAGCGTCTCGCCCCCGTATCCTCATCGCTGATGATCACGCGATCTTCGCTGAAGCTTTGTGCTTCTACCTAGAAAAAACTTTTGTCGTCGTAGGCGTGGTAGCCGACGGTCGAGCCATGGTGGACGAAGCGATCAGTCTCAAGCCAGATGTAATTGTTACCGATGTCTCAATGCCGCTCTTGAACGGGTTGGAGGCGGCGCGAAGAATTAGGGAACAAGCACCGAATGTGAAGTTCGTGTTCCTGACAATGCACGACGACCCAAACCTGGCTGCCGCCGCCCTAGAACTCGGACCCATTGCTTTTGTTTTAAAACGTACAGGTGGGCTGGAACTACTTGAGGCGATTGAGCACATTTTGCATGGTCGCCCCTACGTGACCTCAAAGTTGAGAGCAGCAGATTGGGTCGTTACGAAGGCCAGGGCTCGCCAGTTTTCAAAAGACTTAACCAAACGACAGCGCGATGTTGTGCAGTTGTTTGCCGAGGGACGACCGATAAAAGAGATTGCGGCGATTCTCAGGTTGAGCGAAAAAACCGTGGAATTCCACAAGCACCATATCATGGAGGCGTTCAATATCAAGAACAACGCTGATCTGGTCCTGTTTGGAGTGAAACGTGGTTTTATTGTAGTCAATCCCGAACCACTACTGTCCCTATAACTACAAAATGAATGTTTGACAGTTTTCTAAAACGGTCTCCCACACTGGGGATTTCCCCAGTGGCGAAAAGCCACACATTTGCTTTATGAATGATTCTGAGGGATGAAAGTATCCCTCTTTATCGCGAACGAAGCGATGTCCCTTTCGCCCTTAACTGAGGGAAACTCTGATGCGTCCACGGATACTACTGGCCGATGACCATCCAACTGTACTCAAAGCCACAAATGCGCTCCTGAAAGCTCAATTTGACATAGTGGGAAATGCAATAGATGGCCCAACATTAGTAGCGGAGGCGCTTCGCCTTTGTCCTGACGTAATTGTTGCTGATATTACTCTGCCAGTTTTCAGTGTCGAATTGATATTCTGGCGATACAAGCGGCCCTTGTCGGACAAACGTACATTTGTCCGTTTGCTGCCAAATGATCTTGGAGGTATTGCAAATCGCGATTGAAGCGTATTGTCACGACGACGAAAGCATATGGCTAAATTGGGAGCTTCTCAATCTCTCAAGGAGAGGAGCATTGCGTTTTAGAAACACAAATTGATGCGCGTAGCTTCATATCCGAAAAACCCTGCGTAGCGGTTCTTATCAGGACAACAACTTGGTCTGCTGTCCCTGCTTGGTTAGCAGCGAGACAGCCTTTTTGTCGAAGGAAACGAACGTATCTCCGCCCAACCAGCTGCCCTCGTAAGCGATCAGACCGTCGGCGAAGTCTCCTCCGGCATTTAGAACCGTCAATCCAGCTTCCGCAGCCGGACGATTCACGACAACGTTGCTGGTATCGAGCAACGCATCGAGAGCGGCAGAGATATCTTGCTGCCCGAAGTTGTAAACGCGGCGCAGCACCCACACTAATTCGCACAGACAGGGCAGGGAAACGGCGATGAGTTCGGCGTCTTTGAGAAGCTTGGCGGCCGCCTGGGCCTGTTTTGCATCATCGCGCACTACGGCACGTACGAGAACGTTTGTATCGACGGTGATCTTCATTTCTGCCCAGCCCAACCAGCCGCTGCTGCCTCGTCGATCTCATCGAGAGTTGCGACCTTCCTGGTTTTGCCAGCGAGCAGGCCAAGGAAGCTGTCTATCTTTCCAGTGGGGCGCGCAGCCCGGAGCGTTATTCGGCCATCCGGCAACTTGTCCAGTTCAATCCTTTCTCCTGGCTCGATGCCAAGATGTTTCAGGACATCTTTGCGGAACGTCACCTGTCCACGCGCGGTCACAGTCAAAGTGGCCATGGTGTGAATCCTCCTATTCAATCATATAGTAATGCAAAAATGCATTACATGGGTAATGTCAGAGTGAACAAATGATGTGGTCTTCTTCGAGCCATCGAAAGCAGGGAACTGAGGTGAAGATTCAGATCCCGCAGCGATCAGGGGAGGAAACCTATCGGCTGATAAGAAGACTTCTGCCATATTGAGTGATCTTCAGCAAGCGAGTTTCCTTGCAACCGTTACAAAAACCGTGACAGTAGCAAAAGGGCCGACCGTTTGCGGTCAGCCCTTCGTAAGTACTTGATTCTTTGGATTGGTGCGGAGGAGGGGACTTGAACCCCTATGCCTTGCGGCGCTAGCACCTCAACCTAGAAGTAAGTGTATCATCGGGTATCGCGGTGCCACAAGTTGTTGATTTGATAATCGAAGGTGTATCCCCGAGGGTCGCGGTTTATCCGACAACCGCTACACTTTCGCTACATTGTTTTAGCTGTTTTCATGCGGCGTTCCATGAACTCTTTCGCAATGCTCAAATCGTCCGCATCAACAATATTATATCGGCGCTCCATAGAATCCGTTTTGTGCCCGCTAATCTTCATGCGGATCACTTGAGGTACTCCGGCACGGCGCATGTTCCGAACAGCCGTCCGGCGGAGATCGTGGAAGTTTAGTTCCGGCACGCTCGCCTTTTTACAAGCCTCGTCCCATGCAACACGGAAGTCCTTAATCTGTCGTCCGCTCCGATTGAAGACCCAGGGTGAATCAGGCCAATCGGCGTCGCGCGCTCTCTTGGCTTCCAGGAGCAATTCACGCATATCGCCTGCGAGTATCGGAACCGAGCGGCCTTCCCGGTTCTTCGTCTCGTCGGGTTCCAATGCGATGATTCCGCTCTCGAACTCGACTTGAGGCCAGCGGATGTCAAGCAACTCTTGTTTGCGGATACCCGTTATGTAGGCGCATACGAATAGGGATTTGAGCTCCTTCGGAAGTTCGTCGCGCAGCGTTGAATATTGCGCGTCGGTGAGGAAGCCCTTTCGGACGGTGGTCTCCTTCACCATGGGGAAGTAGGGAACCACATTGACCTTGGGTGGAGTTCGCTTTCGAGCGTTGTGAAAAGCGGTTCGCATGATCGACAATTCACGGTTCACCGTCGCGTCGCTACACCCTTCGCCTGTACGCTTATCGCGGTATTTATCCATCAAGTCGGTCGAGAGCCTAGCGGCCCGTACTTTACCGAATGACGGTCGAAGATTTTTCTCAACGACGAGCTTCCAGATGTACCGCGTCGACTCCTCGATGTCGCTCTTGAGCACGTCGTCCAACAACTCCCCTATTAGAACTTTGTCGGGTGTGCCGCCAGTTATCTCTCCGCGCTGCTTCTTGGCGAGTAATTTGTCGCGCAGCTTTAGTGCATCGGATTTCTTGGTTGATTTGCTCGATTCAGAGATCCGTTGATTATCGACACTGACCTGAACCCACCAAATATCGCCACGCAAAAAAATCGAACCGGTACCGTAGGTATTTTTCGCCATAAGTCGATTGTAGCTATACAGCTAGTGCGTCTTCAAATCAATACTTGTTCTTTTCTATCCAAGCATCGAGATCACTCCGATGCAGGTGAACCCTCCGCCCTTTTCTTACGACGGGCAGATCCTTTTCGAAGATGAGATGTTGAACAGACTGCTCAGAACGCCCCAAGTAAACTGCCGCTTGCTTTACATCCAGCAGCACCGGTTGAACATCAACCACCGACCGGCGAGCCAACTCCAACTTGAGAAGGGAAGCCACTTCCCCGGCCAGTGCTTTCGCTAATCCGGACACAGCAGGATTACCCAGGCTTTCGACCAACAGACTTTGTGACCTCATAAAGTTCGCTCCTGCCTTCAGGTGGAAAGGCGAAATCGAGTATTCCAAGAAACTGACTGCCGCCCTACCAATAGCGTCCAACGAAACTAATGCGGTGTCCAATTCATTGTGGATATAGCGCTATCTCAGAAACAGATGGTCGGATCGAAATTAAAGGGATAGGCAGCCCTGGCGATCTGTACTCTTTGTCACCAGCTAGAGGAGCAGGGGGCCCCATGAGCAAGTATGATTCGCAGGAGCTTCGTCACCTAGCGCTTCGATCCCGTTTCCAAAGAAAAGGTGAAGCTGGAACAGCTGATGGGTGAAAGAAGCCGCAATCGAAGACAAATGAGCTCAAAGTCGTTCTTGGTCTCTCACAAAAGTAATGATCTTTTGCTTGAAGAGTCGTGCCTTCGATCCGGGGGCGTCCCGCTTGCCGCCGTTAGGCGCTCCATCATCCGGCACCGTATCGCTTATCGCGACCAGATAGTCTTCGAGATCAAAACGGTGAGATCGAAAGATATTGGGCCGCATTACGTTGATCATAAAAGCCACTGTTCCGGCCATATTCCTGAACGAGTGGCTGTTTTTACGCGCTATTTGGGTACGCATCAGACCTCCGCTGCGTGAGAATAATCGACGAGCGTGGGATGTCCAATATTCACTTCCATCTGGAAAATGTATGGGGGATATTGACCAGATAGTTTCTCAAGAGTAAAACGTTTGTCACTGCAGTCTTGGCGCCTTGGCTTCCTCCTGCGCTTGGTGAGACTCCGCACGGCAGAGTAACGGAGGCCATCGTGAGCATTTACGACCACCTCGAATTCCGCCACCTAAAATACATCATTGCAATTGCAGACGAACGTACCTTCACGGCAGCAGCATCACGTGTTCACGTCGCGCAATCCGCTTTGAGTACGCAGATTAAACAACTTGAAGAAATCTTCGAGGTCCCGATCTTTGATCGTGATCGAGAGGGCGTTTCCCTCACGGCTCAAGGGCAGATTCTTCTGACCTTTGCGAGAAGGATCGTTCGTGGACGCGAAGAACTTATCGACGCTCTAAGAGCCTTCCGACCGGAAACGTTCAGACCGCTGAAGATTGGTTTCTCGTCATTTGTTGAGAAGCATATTCTCGGGGCCCTACTTGATTCAATGCGTGCCATCGCACCCGACGTAGACTTCATTCCCGAAGCGGACGAGACCGAGCGCCTCGAAACGAGAGTTATAGAGGGAGAGCTTGATTGCGCTGCGGTCACTTTGCCCATAATGAATACCACCCTAAGAGTTTCCGTACTCGATAGCGAACCTCTCGTCGTCTGCATGCGTGATGATGACCTGTTAGCGTCGGGCGATGCCGTCCCGACTCATGCCCTGAACGGGAAACTGAGTATCTTCTCGAATCAGCAGGATCATCCGGCCGCGTACAAACATATATTGGAGATGCTTGAGGCGGTTAATATCTCACCAAAACCTTCCCACCCAACAAGCAATCGTGAGCATGTTCAATGGCTTGTTAAACAAAGGGCATGCTACGCCCTAGTCCGAAGTGGAGAAACTCTTCTGTCTGGTCTTACGACTCGGCCGATCTACGGCGCAAAGTGGACAATCGATACAGCCCTTATCGTCAAGAACCAGGGACAACATCCCTTGATTTCTCTGCTGCTCAGCGAATTTCCTCTTGTGACCGGCCTCCCCGTCTCTTCGCTTCCGCGCCGTAAACCTGCGTCGAGTTTGCGGAGTTTGTTGCGTGAACCCGCGGCAAAAAAGCGAGTGGTAGTGACGTCTGCACTGCCCCTGTTCGATGAGGTGGAAAGACGCTAGTTATGACTTGCGCCATATCTGACGGAGATGGCCCTATCTCAAAGAAGTATTGGACGGTTTCGAAGAACGGGCCTAGTCTCGCGGCATACCACGACTCTCACTTGTCGTCGGAGGTGCCAAATGGCTCATTCAAGCAGCGTAAGAAAAGCTATCGTGACAGTTCGTCGAGCGGTCAATGCCCACTTCTTCCTATTGGCTTTATTTCTGAGCCTTCCCCTTGTCGCCCACGCCCAGTCGGGGTCTCCTTTCGACTCGGGTTTCGCTAATCTACAAAACCTCTTTACGGGCACCATCGCTAAGGTCGCCTCCCTGATCGCAATCGTGATCGGCGGATATGGATTTGCACACGGAGAACCTGGGGCAAAGAGAAATCTCGCCGGGGTTGCTGCCGGTACGGGAATTGCTGTCCTTGCGACCAATGTCCTAAGTTGGCTCTGGGGTGCGTAGATTTCCTCATGCACTTCACTCCGTAAGAATTCACCTTTAGTACACGACGGGGGCTTATGCAGAATCAGATCAAGGCACGGCAGCGCCGTAATCGGGTGTTCAAGAGCCTGCATAAGCCGCTCACCTATCTGGGAGTAGAGCGGAGCCTCTTTTTCTTTGTGTGTGTAGTGGCAGGCGGATGCTTCAATCTCTTCAATTCACTCCTAGCCGGCATCGCAGTGTTTCTAGGTGGATATGCCTTCGGTTCTTGGATAACGAGCAACGACCCGGCCTTTCTTCGCATCCTCGCAAGATCCGACAGATTCAAGTTGCGTTACGACCCCGCTAAGCAGAGCGTGCCTCGCGTGGAGGTTCGGTGATGCTGCGCATTGATCGAGTCATTAAGCCCTGGAAGGATGCTGCCGCTCTCAACGAGCACATCAATTTGTACGGCTTTTGGAATGACAGAGCATTTTTGACCAAATCCGGCGATCTGGGGATGGTTCTAGCGGTTCAAGGAGTGGACTACGAAAGTCTGGATCAGACGCAGCAAGAGTATGCCGTCAAACGGCTGGAAGCCGCGCTCAAATCCTTCGGTCCTGGATTCCACGTCTATCAATACCTTTTCAAGCAAAATAGGCCGGACATTCCATTTGCCCACTACGAAGATTCCGTAGTCGAGGTCGCGATCGACCAAAGACGAGATTTCTTCGAAGCGAAGCGGGATTTACTCTTCGAGGTAGAGATCTTTTACGTCGTTGTTTTCGAAGGCGCCCGCTTGAAGCCCGGCTTCGGCGTCGCTCTTGGCATGTTGTTCTCCGATCCCGTCGGAGCTCTAAGTGAATTGAAGAGCCAGTTTAGCCAAACCAGCATGAAGCGCCTGCTCCGGTCTCAGGTTGAGGCAAGCCTTACACATCTCGAACAGAGGGTCGAGGCGTTCGCTAAACAACTAGCTGACTTCGTGAAGATTGCGGTGCAGGATTGCCAAGCCCAGTTCACCTTCTTCCGGCGCCTGCTCAACTTTGATTCCGCCCGAATCGCCGGACGCCCGCAGAGCACTCAATTTCTCGACTATCAAGTTGCAAATTCGGATATTGAAGCGGAACGAGACCACCTTCGCGTCGGGAGCGACTTCGTTCGCATTCTGACAATGAAAGAGTCGATCATCGAGACTTGCCCTCTGGTCCTCGATGCGCTGCTCAAGATACCGGCTAGTTTCGCGGTGTGCACCGAATGGGTTCCTGTGTCCCAAGAAAAGGCACGGAAAGAGGTGACGAAACGCCGCCGCCACTTCAATATTTCGAAGACCGGTTTCGTCTCGCAGCTTGGAAACGATACGACGAAGACCAATCCACGGGATGTGCTGATCGATGAATCCAAACAGGCCGACATCGAAAACCTTGGTGACTGTCTGCGGGTTATTGGTGAAGGACAGTCACTCGGCGACTTCTCCCTTACGATCGTTCTCCACGACAAATCGTTGCATAAACTCGGTCAGCTTGCGGGCGAGTTCAGCGGTGTCTTTACGCAGGCAGACGGAACCCTCTGCAGCGAGACCTATAACCAACTCAATGCATACTTTGCGACTGTACCAGGCAATTACGCAGTGAATCTGAGAAAGATTTACCTACTGAACAGCAACTATGCCGATCTGAGCTTTCTGTTTACGATTCTGCCCGGTGAGAAGCGGAACAATCATTTGAATGCCGAATACCTGGCTGTCCTCGAAACCGACAACGCCACTCCCTATTTTCTGAACTTGCACAACGACGAGGTCGCGCACACGCTGATCCTTGGGATGACAGGCTCAGGGAAGTCTTACCTGGCGAACTTCTTATTGCAAAATGCCCAGAAGTACTCGCCCAAAACTTATATTTTCGACATCGGCGGCTCCTTCCAGTCCCTCACCGCGATCTTTGGGGGCAGCTATGTCGAAGTTGGCCAAGACTCCCGAGACTTTACGATCAATCCATTCTCGCTGCTCCCTACGAAGGAGAACTTACAGTTCCTTTTTTCGTTTTTCCGTGTCTTGATTGAGGGACGTGAACAGCATCGCCGACTCGATTTCAAAGAGGAGAGCCGGCTCTGGAATGCGATCGAACGAATGTATGTTTTGGAACCTGACCAACGCACTGTTTCCAACTTTTCCAATATCGTTGGCGACCTCAGAGAAAGATTGCACCGTTGGTCAAACGGCGGACAGTATGGCTTTATGTTCGATAACTCCGAGGACACGCTTTCGTTCTCCCGGTTTCAGGCTTTCAATTTCGCTGGATGGGGCGACGCGCCCGAGGTCCTGGAGCCTTTATTGTTCTATGTATTGCATCGAGCCTCTAATGAGATCACGAATCCGGCAGATCTCGGCACTTTCAAGCTCTTTCTGATGGATGAAGCATGGTTGTTCATCCGCAATATAACGATCCGCAGCTATATCGTGCAAGCGCAAAAGACTTGGCGCAAGCACAATGCGGCCATGATTCTGGCGACTCAATCCTTGAAAGAACTGGAAGAGTCCGGGATGCTCCAGATTGTTTCGGAGAGCTGCCCGACTAAGATATTTCTCGCTAATCCAGAGATGAACCGGGACCTTTACAGCGAAGCCTTTCATCTGAACGATACCGAGTTGGATCTGATAGCAGGACTCGTGCCCCCTGGACAAATGCTTATTCGTAAAGCGCAATCCAGCAAGAAGGTCCACCTTAACGTCGATTCTGTCACGCATTGGACTGCCACCAACAATAGCCGCGACAACTTGCTCAAGCGTGATTACTTCGCTCGTTTCGGGATACCTGATGGCTTACGCAAACTCGCCGAAGACCATCCCTTCCGCCCGCAAACGCTGGCCGATAGTTCTATCTCAGTTCGGTAGTCAAGGAGGCATTATGCAGCGCAGTCTCACTTTCTTCATCCTGGCCATCGCTGCTGCCGTTCCCGCCATCGCGCAGGATCCAGTGGCGCGTACCGTTGAATACCACTCGCAGGACATCGTACCTATCCGTGCTAAGTTGAAATACACCACCTTGATCCAGCTGCCACCGACCGAAAAGATCATGGAAGCCGCGACAGGAGACAAAGATTTCTGGGTTGTGGATGTCGTCGGCAACTATTGCTTCGTCCATCCGGCGAAAGCAGGAATCAGCTCTAACCTGAATCTCATTACGGACAAAGGCAACATTTACAGTTTCACGTTGCAGGACGTGTCAACTACCTCACAACAACCGGATCTCAAAGTATTGGTCGAGCCCGCTGATCGTTCCTCCATCGTTGCTGCGAATGGGCCACCTCAGTTCGTGCCGGCGGCACAACTTGAGCAATCCAAAGAGCAGATCGAGGCGATGCAGGCTCACGTAGGCCAGGCGCTGGATGAGTACAAGAACAATTATCAGTCACAGTTGAAGTTCGATTACCACTTCAAGGCCGATGAACCGCCCTTCGATATCCAGTCGATCTATCACGACGACAAGTTCACCTACATCAAGACGACAGCACCCGAGAAGTTCTCCGTCTACGAAATGAAGGACGGCAAGCCGAACCTTATTTCGTACCAGCTTCAGAACGGCACATACATTATTCCCAAGATCATGGACTCTGGATATGTAGAACTCGGCAAAAAGCGCATGGACTTCAGCCGCAAGGGTTAACGCCTCGAGGGGGAGGGTTGGTATATGAGTGAACAAACCAACAGCCAGACACTGCGAGCCGAACCCGAGCTGATAAAGAACATCTCGGACCCGAGGGGCGTGCTCCGGAAGAACGCAAAGCCCATGATGTATTTGGGCGTCGCGTTTCTGGTAATTCTCGCGGCAGTGTTCAGCTCATGGTCTAAGCCGATAACAACCAAGGCATCAGCGGCGCATAAGCAACCACCGCAGCCCCTGGTCCAAGACAATACTGACAATAATATTCAAGACCTGAAAAATCAGCTCGCCGCAGAGCGGCAACGCGAAGCCGAGCAAGCGGAACTCCAACGTGCGGCGGCTGATCAGGGAATGGCCGTCGCGACGCCCGCCCAAAGGGCGGCGGCCGCGACCTACGGTGCGAACGGACAGCCTGCACCCTGCCTGCCAGGTCAGCCTTGCCTCCAGCAACCGGCCTACGGCTACGCTCAGCAACCTGGTGCCCAGGGACAATCGTCGCCGGCTCAACAAGCATCCCAACAGATCGAAGCCAAAGATCGTGAACGAGCCTACGAGTCCAAGTTCTCTTCCAATCTCGCCTACGTCCGACCGGAGGACAGCCCTTCGCCCACATCACTTCAGGCCGAGGGTGGATCGTTGTCTTCCGCCTATACCCAGCGGCGAGGGGGCGTGGTGGGCGGTCCTGAGCAGTCTTCGACACTGGTGGTACCGCGAACTCCCGGTGAGCCGCCAGTCGGCCAGTCATCGATCAAACGAGGCCCCGAAGTGAATATCGATTCCGCGGTCGGTCAACCGTATGTCATATATGAAGGCTCGACGTTGGACGCGGTGCTTATGAATCGCCTCGATGGCGATGCAGTCGGGCCAGTTAAGGTGCTGGTTTCGAATCCTCTCTATTCGCATGATCGACAGCACGTTCTCGTGCCTGAGGGAACGATCGTGCTTGGCGAGGCACGAAAGATCGGCTCGACCGGCTTCGGCCAGCAGAGGCGCCTTGCCGTTACCTTTCACCGCATGATTATGCCTGATGGCTATTCGGTCGACCTCGATCAATTTCACGGACTCGACCAAATCGGTGAAGAAGGATTAAAAGATAAGGTGAACAATCACTATATGCAAATATTCGGAACGTCCATCGCTCTCGGAGTTATCGCAGGGGCCGCTCAGATATCGCAGGGCGGTGGCGTCTACGCAGGCTCGGGTTCTCAAGCCTTTACGAACGGAACTGCTGCGTCTGTCTCGCAGTCAGCCACGACCGTCCTAGACCGGTTTATTCAGATTCCTCCGACGATCACCATTCGAGAGGGACATCGCGTAAAGGTTTATTTCATGCAAGACATGCTTTTGCCAGCTTACGAAAATCACACGATCCCCGGATCATTTTAGGAGCCTTCATGCGCCGCAACTTGTCATTGTCGATTTCGATCGCCTTATTCGCAATCGCTCTCATCGGATGTCAGGGCCGCCAAACAAAAGTTGAGGATTTACAGAAGGAGTACGACGCAGCGGCGCAGCAGTTCAGAACGGATTGCACAGCAGAAACGCTCAACATGCCAAAACAATTAAGCCCGAAATGTGCAGATGAACAAAAAAAGATGAACGACGCTTACCAGCGTCTTCAGGCTAAACAACAAGAACGCTAAGGAGAACGACATGAGATGGCTGACCCTCGCGGGTGCTCTCGCACTCGGCAGCTCCCCTATGCTCGCGGTTGCCCAGTTTGGATCGGGCATCGTGCTCGACCCGACTCAATCAGCCCACGCAGCACAGCAGATTCTGCAAGCAAATCAGCTATACACCACGACCGTTGAGACAAGTCGCAACATAATCGGAGCCTACAACCTAGCGCAACGCATGGCTGCGCTCCCCCAGACGTACTACACCACGTTTTCGAATATGGGGCGTCAAGAGTGGACAACCCTTCAGCAGCCGGCAAATACCTATAACAACTCCCTGCCGTGGATGAACGCGGCAAGATACGGCACTGGAGCCGTACTCGCGAATCAGGCCGCGAGCATTCAGCGAATAACTCAAATTAATGGATACGCGGATCTGAATGCTCAGGGCAAACAAACGATCGCGGCCCAAGGCGCCACAATAGATTTGACTGACGCTGTAAGTACTTCGAACTTGCAGACGGTTGGGACTATCCGAGCAAATTCTTCTCTGAGAGAGAACGATATTTCTGCGTTAGAGGCGGCCAGCCATTCGGCGGACCCCGCCCAACAAACCGAAATGGCGACCTTGCAGCGTATCAATCAAGCTCTCTTGATCGAGTTGAGGACTCAGCAAGAAACCAATCAAATGCTTCAGGCGCAAGCACTACAGACGATGGTGGGGCAGAAGATTCAGCAGGACAATCTTAAATCGCTCTTTCAGACGGGTAACGGGTATCAGCAAACATTTAACTCCGTCACTCCACAGCAATCTTCTCAAGGAACCCAATGGGCGTTGCACTACTAATTGCCGGAGGTAGACGTGGACTTCCTGATTGTTATCAAAGATGGATGCGACAAACTGACGGCGACGATGGGGCCCTCCGTTGATTCGATCGGCCTTCACATGGTCATTTCAATGGCGACGATCATGTTGGTCTGGTTTGGTATTCAGGAGGCCCTTGCCTCGTCTCAAGGCGGTCCGGGGTTCAATATTGGAAGGTTCTTGAATTTTTTCCTCCTGATCACTTTCGCCTACTGTTTCGTTAAGTTCTACGATGCTCCAATTCCCGGAATCGGATATTCGCTAAAGGGATTCATCAGCGGTGGGACAAGCAGCTTGGTTAACTACATCGGGAGCGATTCGACGCAGGAAGTCCAGGACACTATTCGACAGGCGCTCGGAAAAGTCGGTACGATGTCACCTTCATTTACCGAGCCATACACACTCCTTTGCACATATACAGTTCAGATCACCCTCAGTGTGTTGACGGCCCTGATTTCGGTCATTATCGCTTATGGAGCGATCGCCGCAACAATCATCGGATTGCTTGGACCAGTTTTCATTCCTTGGATAGTCTTCGACAAAACAGATTTTTTGTTTTGGGGATGGCTTCGCGCTTACCTCGGATTCATGTTCTATAAGGTTATTGCGGCTGCCACTCTCAGTGTCATCAGCCACCTTTTGATCACCTATCTGACGAGTGGAGCTATGAATGTCGCGAGCCCTCAAGCGCTTGTGACTCTGATGCCGGCACTCCTCATGCTTGTGTTCGTCGCCTGCTTCATTTTGATCAAAATTCCGGCAATGACTGCATCGCTGTTCTCAGGTCACACCGGAGGGCACGACGGGGGTTTATCGATCGCAACCAGCGCAATGATGTTATCCAGATAGGAGGGTTGAATGGCAACGGTAACGACCCACAACACAGAACTCACGAGGGCGGCGGAACGATACCTGGAACAATACGGTGATCCTCTGGTAATGAATACATATCTCAAGATCACAATTCTGGCGCTTGTGATCATCTGCCTCGTTCTTGCAGGACTCGTCTTTCGTAGTCAGAAGTCCCTCGCTTCCATGCATCCGATGATTGTCCGGATCAACGATGTCGGGAGAGCGGAGGCGGTTGACTATCGAAACTTCCAATACCGTCCTCAAGAGGCCGAGAACAAATACTATTTGACGCGTTGGGCCGAGTTATATTTCAGCCGTAATCGATTCACAATCGAACGTGACCAGACCAATGCGCTTTACTTTCTCAATGGCGATGTTCAACACGCCGTGATCGAACAGGAACGCAAGGACAATATCATCCCCACTTACACCAAGGACGGCACCTTACCTTATGTCGATGTTGAGGTGAAAAACATTGTGCTCGATGATCTTCGCCAACCACCGTATTCGGCGCGGATTGAGTTCGAAAAAGTCTACACAAATCCTGCAGACCACACCGAACTCAAGCGGGAGCGATGGACCGCCAGCGCCACCTACGTATTCCGAGACGTGGTTCAGAACAACGAGCTAGCCGTGAACCCTCTCGGTCTGACGATCGTCCGATTCCGAGCCGACCAGGCTTTTAGCTAGGCGAACGACCCAATATCCGAGGTTCTTAGATGTCCCGATTTGCTGCCAATCCGGCTGCTCTGCCTTCACTGTCGCCAAAATTGATCGAATCGGCGATTGGGAGGCTATACGGGTTTGAATTCGATCGCGATATGCCGTCCTTTCTTGAGGTCTTTGGAGAGTTGAGGGGACCTGCGAGTCATCCGATCCTTCAAGCCGAGAAGGCTGACGGAGCCTTTGTACAGAGGGTTGCACCATTTCGTATCCCGCCTTCTGCTCGGTCACGGCTTCGGGGCCAATCCGGCGCCCTGCGGCGCGGCGTTGTTCTGCTTCGGCTTCGCCGCCCTTCGGGTCATGGTTCCTCCCTAAAGGGCACCCTCCAAGAAAGCACTCCTTGGCACTTGGGAGCCGGGGCCCTCTCGCTTGGCTCCGCCTGGTGTGACCCGATCAGGATCGGGAAATTCAACGAAACGGAGACACCATCATGTATCAGAACAAAGTCACCCTCATCGGTTTCCTCGGCAGCGACGCAGAAGTTCGCGCTAGTGACAATCGCAGTTTCACAACCCTCTCCCTTGCAACCAAGTCATCCTACAAGAAGGACGGCAAATACATCTCGCATACCGAATGGCATCGTTGCGTCGTCTTCGGAAGCCTCTCGCAATTCGCCGCCACCCTCAAAAAGGGTGCGCATCTACAGATTGAAGGCGAGTTACGCAGCCGGGAATACGACAGCAATAAGACCGGGACTAAGCAAACGGTTTGGGAGATTCGAGTGGATTCGATTCTTAAGCTGGATCGGGCCGAAAAGGCCACTTCGGACGAAGGGAATTCAGGCGAAGAGGCCGCTTAGGCCATCTTATTTTCCAATCGCGGAAGCTCGGCTGATGCCGGGCTTCCGCCGCTGTGAGGTCCCGCTATGAGCTTTGAGTTGATCCTTCCTTTCCTGCGCCCTATCGAACCGCTTCTGCTGGATGACAGCATCAGCGAAATCATGGGCAATCCCGACACGTCATGGTGGTATGAACGCGACGGAGTTATACAGCGCGAAAGAACGATTTCCTTCGAGCCTAGCAAGCTCCGCATCGGTCTCGAAGTGATCGCCAATCATCTCGGCAAGAAACTGGATGAAGACAATCCAATTTTGCACGTTCAGTTGCCAGATGGGAGTCGGCTTGCTGCCGTCATCCCTCCGGTAGTTCAGCCGTCTCCTGCGTTGACAATTAGGAAGTTCACCAGCCGCCGTTACACAGTCGAAGATCTCATTACTCGCGGCACCATGGGGCGTCCCCTTGCGGAGTTTTTGACGGAGCAGGTTTGCGCCGGCAAGACGATACTTATCAGTGGCGGGACGGGCAGTGGCAAAACTACTCTGCTCCGTATTCTTGCGGACGCAATCCCAGACCGCGAACGTATAGTCGTGATCGAAGATACGTCCGAACTCCAAATTCAGAAGCCCAACATTCTCGCCGTTGAATGCCAGTCGGATACATTCAAAACCGACATCTCATTCGATGGCCTCTTGAAATCGGCGCTCCGCTGGAGACCAGACCGGATCATTCTCGGCGAAGTGCGCGGAATTGAAGCACGTACCTTGCTCGATTCCTTCAATACTGGACATGCGGGTTCACTCGCCACAATTCACGCAAATTCGGCGGAAAAAGCTCTCCATCGATTCGCCAACTTGGTGATGCGAAATCATGCGCTAATCACCTTTGCCGATACGGAAGCTGAAATAGCCGATGCCGTTGATTTTGTAGTCCATGTCGAACGTCAACCCGGTTGTCGGATCGTTCGGGAAGTATTGGCACTTCACGGCTACAACCGAGACACTAAACGCTTCCTTATCGATCCGGTTTTCGCAACCCAATATAACGCGATTCAGGACTGCGAAAAGTCATCCCATTCCACCTAGATAGGAGACCCCAATGCCATTACTTGAAATCACTCAGAGCAGACAGATCAGCGCCTCTGTCCGGTTGGACGAAGGAACCGCTACCTTAACCGATCAGTACGCGGCATTTATTAAGGCAACAGCCGATGATGTGGTTGATAAAGCTCTCAACTATGTCTTCTCGAAAGACCGAGACTTTCAGGACTTTCTGAAGACCGCCGAGGCTCGCCAAGCTCCGTCTACCCTACGCATTCGGAAGGCACCCGCCAATGATCCTGGCAAATTGCCTGCGAGAAAGCCGGTAGTCGGGGTGGAGTCGACCGAATCTGTGCGAATACTGAAGGCATGAGGAGCACCGCAAACCCGTCGTGGAGCAAGAACGGTGCTTCGCACCGGGTTTATTTCGACACTCCACCCCTTGAAGGGTACACGTTCGTAGACGCTTGTATACGAACGTCTACGTTTCTGTTTTGAGGGGCTTATCGAACTTGCCGTATACAGCGTTTACGGTTGGCCGATATCGGAAGGAGATCCGAGTATGGGAAACGCGATTGCTCAACTACCGACGAACAACGGATCGACGCGGCCCCTAGCGAGGAACCGCATTCTCTCTGCCCGGTTCAGCGAAGTGGAGTACGCCGACCTTGAGAAGCGCGCGTGGACGAAAGGAATGACCCTTGGCGACTGGGCACGCGAGGTCTTGCTTGAGGAACTTCGGGATGCGGATCCACCGGCCACGCAGACGCATATTTTTACCGAATTAGTCGCAATCCAGCTGCTGGTAATGAATGTGCTTGAGCCGCTGTTACGTAGGGAAAAGCTGTCAAGAGAACAGGTCGCCGGAATCTTTCGTGAGGTACAAGCCACCAAGACGGCTCGTGCCCAGGAACTCTTGGTTAAGCGGACTCAGATGAGGGGGAATTAGCCATGGCAAACGTTCAGCAATGGGGCCGCCGGGAGTCACTCATCTGGCCACCGCACGGGTATTTGTACACGTGGGGCACCTTCCTTCTGGCGCTCGTTGCTACCGGCATTTTCGTATGGCTTCGGTTCCAGAATGGCTTACAACCGCTCGAACAATATTACCTTCCTTACCTTCTACGCAGTGAAGCAGCCGGGATTCTCCATCCGTCCAGCAGCTATCAGTTGCTCTTTGTAGCAGACGGAAAATCGCGACTGCGCGCAGCCCTAAATGCCGATGTGCAGCTCGGACTGACAGCGCAGGCTGGCGACAAACCACTACCGCTTGCGCTCTCCGATCAGGCACAGCAGCAGGGGTTTCGTTTTTTATTCCGTGAGCCGTTGCGTCGTTACTCGAACAAAGCCCTTCATGCTTGGATTGGGCACTGGATTTATGGCGATCGCTCAGTGTGGCAACTTTTCTCGATACAGCTTGCTTTTGGCTTTTCGATATTCCTGATGGGGCTTCCGTTTTCCATCTCAAAAGACATACGACGTCTCAAGGATCTACGTTACGGCCGACGCCTGAAAGGCCCATTTCTTGTCGACACAAAGGGCTTCAATTACGCTGTCGCAGGTGACGGCATCGGCATCACGACCAACGACGGAAAGCGCGCACTTCGCATTCCACGCGATGCCGAAAATAAGCACTTTCTGACTGTAGGAGATACTGGGTCAGGAAAGACGAGCATCATCCGCCAAATGCTCTACCAGGTAGAGAGACGTGGAGAGAGCGCCATCGTCTATGACCCGGCATGCGAGTTCGTAAAGCAGTTCTATAAACCGCACCGTGGCGACATCGTTCTCAATCCGCTGGACGCCCGGATGCCGTTTTGGAGTCCGTCGCTTGAGCTACGTCGACGCGCGGAGGCGAAAGCGCTTGCGGTTTCGCTATACCAGCCGGAAGGCGTGTCTAACCGTTTTTTTGTGGAGGCACCACAGAAGATTTTTGCCCATCTTCTCACCTACATGCCGACGCCTGCCGAATTGGTCGAATGGATGGCCGACCCTGCCGAAATCGACCGACGAGTTCGCAATACCGAATATTGGACGCTGATCGACCCACGCGCGCCACACCAGCGGACCGGGGTGCTTGGCTCGCTAAACATGAGCGCCGACAGCTTCCGACTGCTGCCCCGGCAGGAAGAAACCACTGCCTCTTGGACCGCAACGAAGTGGGCAGAAACGCGCCGAGGATGGATATTCATCACCTCGCGGCCTACGTTACGCGAAGCCCTTCGGCCGCTTATCAGTCTGTGGATTGATCTGCTGGTGCTTCGGCTCCTGAATGAACCTGATCCGGGTCAAAAGCCCGTCTGGTTTGTGATCGATGAACTGGCGAGTTTGCAACGACTGCCACAGCTCCACACCGCAATTACTGAAAACCGCAAGTCACAGAACCCGGTCATCCTGGGCTTCCAGGGGCGTAGCCAAATGGAAGCACGCTACGGAGAGGACGCGGAGGCCATGCTTTCACAGCCGGCGACTAAAATCTTCCTCCGCACCACCGAGCCGCGCGCAGCCAAATGGGTCAGCGAAGCTATCGGCGAAGTGGAGATTGAGCGGCTCCGCGAGACACATTACGACGGCTCGCGTGCGGGTCGCAATTTCGCTCTTGACCGTCAGACCGAGCCGCTAGTTCTGCCTTCCGAGATCTCCGGTCTAGAAGACCTGCGGGCCTTTCTCAAATACGGTAATCACGTGGCTCGTTTTTCATTCCCCTTCATCGCTCTCGAAGAGAAACATCCCGCCTTTATCGAGCGAAATATGGACGACCTAATCGCGCCTCCCGTTCCTCCTGAATCAGAACCACGGGACAGCTACACCAATCTTCTGGCGCCAGAGGAGTCGAAGAGTTGCTTGGGAATGCAGGTGGAATAGGCCATGCTGACCATTTCAAAACCGCTTTCTGCGAGCCAGGCACAGAGCTATCACCGTAAAGAGTTCACGTCACGTGACCAAAACTACTGGTCGCAGCGCGGCGAAATTGCAGGTCAATGGCAGGGGAGGCTCGCAGAAAGGCTTGGGCTGAGCGGACCGGTTTCAGAGGCAGATTTCGCTCGCCTGAGCCAGGGACAGCATCCAGAAACGGCCGAGCAGCTTGTGAAGCAGCGAGGTTCTTATCAATACGAGGATACCACTGGCAAGAATGTCAAAACGATGGAGCATCGCGCCGGTTGGGACGCGACCTTTTCGGCGCCCAAGTCCGTTTCGATCACCGCTCTAGTGGGCGCCGACCGTCAGGTCCGTCAGGCACATCGCGACGCTGTGACCGCCGCTTTAAAAGAACTCGAACGGTATACCCAGGCGCGTATCGGTGGCAATCATTTGCCAGAGACCACTGGCAAATTCATCGTCGCGAAGTTCGAACACGACACAGCTCGCCCGGTCGATGGTTATGTTGCGCCCCAGCTCCATACGCATGCCGTCGTCTTCAACATCACCGAACGCGACAATGGAGAAACCCGCGCCCTTCAAACATATAGCCTGTTCGCTTCCCAGCAATTCGCCACGGCCATTTATCAGTCTGAACTGACGTATCGGCTTCGACATCTGGGATACGAAATCACCGCTGGTAGGAGCGGCGCACCGGAAATCAAAGGCTATACGCAGGAGTATCTGGATGCCTCCAGTCCACGCGGCCAGCAGATTCGCGAATATCTGGAACGCACAGGTCGCTCGGGCAGCGAAGCCGCGGAGATCGCTGCCCACTCGACACGAGACCGCAAAGGGATTCATTCAACCGTAGAAGTCATGGCCGCACATCAAAAGCTGGCGGCGGATTTCGGCCACCAGGCCGAGGCTGTCGTCCACGCGGCGAAGGAACGAATGCGACATCAGCAGAATGACCTGTCGCCCGAGCGCGCCAACGAGCGAGTGCGAGAATCAGTCACATTTTCTCGTGATAAGAATTTCGAGCGCGAAGCTGTAGTAGACGAGCGTCTGCTTGTTCGGGACGCCCTCCGCCGTGGCATGGGTGATATCACGTATTCGCAGGTCCGCGTCAATCTTGAGAGCCGCGCGACGACAGGCGAATTCCAGGCGATTGATCGCGCAAACATTCCGGGTCACTTGTTCACAACAGCAAAAACGATCGAGGCAGAGCAGGAAACGATCAGTCGGATGCGTGAGGGACAGAATCAACTTCAGTCTGTGCTTTCGCGGCCGAGGGCCGTCACTGTTGCAGATCAGTATCCACATCTCAACTCCGCGCAAAAGAACGTTGTCGAAGATGTTCTTAGCTCACCCGACCGCATACACGGAATTCAAGGAGTCGCCGGTGCGGGCAAGACCACAACGCTTGCTGTAATTCGCCAAGCTGTCGAAGCGGAAGGCTACCACGTAGAAGGGTTCGCTCCCACATCGCGCGCCGCAAAACTGCTTCGTGAAGCGGGAATCGAGGCGAGTACGTTGCAGAGTTTTCTGTCCCGCTCAGCCCAATCCAACCCGTCGGATAAGCGATTTTACTTCGTTGATGAGTCGAGTCTCGCCAGCACTCGCCAGATGCGTGATTTTTTTGCCAGTCTCGGCTCCAATGATCGCGTGCTGCTAATCGGCGATATCCGCCAACACCAGGGAGTGGAAGCGGGGCGCCCTTTCGAGCAAATGCAGGGAGCCGGGATGCGCACAGCGAAACTGGATCAGATCGTTCGCCAGAAAGACCCCACGCTCAAGTCGGCCGTAGAACTGCTGGCACAAGGTAGGAGCGATGCGGCCATCAACGAACTCAGGCAGCAGGGCCGCGTTCAGGAGATTCCAGGTCGCGAGGAGCGGATTCGCACCATTGCCCAAACGTACGCCACTTCGTCCCCAGACACACTAATCGTTTCTCCCGACAATGCGTCCCGGCGCGAGCTGAACCTCGCTGTACGGCAGGAATTAAGAGCGAACGGAAAATTGGCACAGGAAGATCATCCGTTTCGAGTGCTTGTACAGCGTCAAGACATGACTGGCGCCGATCGTGCCTGGGCCAATCATTATGAAATCGGAGACATTGTGCGCTACTCCCGCGGCAGCGGACAAACTGGAATCGAAGCCGGTTCCTATGCAAATGTCGTTGGAATTCAAGCGGCTTCCAATCTGCTCACTGTAGAGAGGGAAGTCGGAGAATCCACCACCTACGACCCGCGCCGGCTCATGGGTGTAAGTGTCTACCGTGAGGTGGCCCACGAATTCGCCGTCGGTGACCGTGTCCAGTTCACCGCACCGGACAAATCACTCGGCGTTGCCAACCGCGATCTCGCCATCATTCAAGCCATTTCATCCGACGGGGGAATTACAGCGCGAGTGGATGGGGGCCGACTTATCGAGTTCAATGCGACCGAACACCGCCACTTCGATCACGGTTATGCAGTAACAAGTCACAGTTCCCAAGGGCTTACGGCTGAGCGCGTCCTGATCCATGCTGATACGAGTGTGTATCCCGACCTGCTCAACTCGCGCTTTGGGTACGTCTCCGTCTCCCGTGCCAGCCATGAAGCGACTATTTTCACGGACGACGTAATCAAACTTGGTCAGCATCTGGGAGCGGAGGTCAGCAAGACCTCTGCTCTGGAGATTAACCAAAACCCGGTTGTGTCGCACGGATTTGAAATCAGCTTATGATCGCCGGGAACCGAATACGGTGGAATAGACGTCAGCGATGAACACGTGCCAGAAACACATAGCCCCGTGCCCCGCTCACCCAACGGGCTTGCAGTTACGTCAATGGCAAGAGCCTTTAGTCCAAGCGACGTATCGCAGGATTTGATACGGCTGATCCCTTAGAGTGTGGTAAAGTCGATTGTCTCCGCTACCCTCTGGGATTGTTTCACAGCTGCGCTGGCGGCAAAGGTATGTCTTTGAGAGCATTGGATTTATATTGCGGAATTGGCGGATGGAGCTTAGGTCTTAGAGCTGCTGGAATCAACGTCGTCGGGTCCTACGAAATTTGGCCGGATGCTGTAGCGACTTACAATGCGAACCTCGCAAAGAGGCGACGGCCCGCTGACGTACGAACGCTGGATTTGCAACAGCTCCCTAAAAATATCGATCTTGTTGTTGGAAGTCCCCCATGTACTGAATTTTCATTTTCGAATAAAGGGGGCGGAGGTGACTTCGTTGAGGGTCTTAAGGACATCGTCCGTTTCCTGGAAATCGTCAGATTCCTGCGACCGAAGTACTGGGTTCTCGAGAACGTACCTCGTACAGCCCTAGTCATAGAGCAAGGCCTTAAGACTGCCGGACATCCTCTGTACCCCTTTAGAAGCCTCAAACCTCAAGTCAAGATTATCGACTTTTCGAAGTTTGGTCTTCCTCAGTCAAGGCGTCGATGTTTAGTAGGCAACTTTCCGTTTGGACTTCTCGACACCTACGTTGACCTGGCGAAGGCGCGGACTCTCGGAGATGTGGTCTCAAGTCTCGCAGCGGCTGACACGGTGGTCGATCCAGTATGGGGCGGCTCGATGCCTAGAACGGGTTTGTCAGAAATGGAGCCTGAACCACCATTGGATGCTGAACAGCTTCGAATGAATAGAGAGGCGAAGCGCTTTCATCCTGTGTACAACGATATGTCTTTCCCTGATCGCCTCGATACACCGTCGAGAACGGTGACCGCCACCTGCACTCGGGTTTCTCGCGAAAGTATTGTTATACGAAACCAAGAAGATGGACGACTTCGACGCCTCACCGTGCGGGAACGCGCTTCTCTCCAGGGTTTTCCAATCTCCTATCAATTCTTTGCGAAGAGTCATTCGACAAAGGTCAAAATGATTGGAAATGCCGTACCTCCGCTGTTCTCTTTTTTCGCAGGAATGGCCAGCCGGGAAAAGTCTGTTAAATTCGCGAAAGCAAAGTTGAAGAAACTCGAAGCAACGGGTCTTCAACTTAAGCCTACTGCGGCGCCCGTATTTACTCCACCTCACAGCGTTTCTGACAAATTCCCTGAAGGACGGCGTTTCCGCGCTGCGCTTCCAGGACTTCGCTTCAAGAGTGGCATGCGCTTTGAACTTGCAAACGAATTCAAGGACGCTGATGTGCAATGGAGAATCCGATTCTTCTTTGGGCCGTCCAAAGACATTAAAACCATTGATTTGAACCGTAATTTATTACGTTCTCTGAGAATGAGGATCGCACTGCGGCCGATCGTTGCTGACCTCGATGAGACTCTTTCAGCGGTCGAAGCATTTTTGACTGACCTTTCTCCCGAAGTAATGCAACAGTCGTGGACGCGGCGGATCGAAGCTATAGGACCGTATCAGGTTGTTGATTTAATCGGCTTGGCAGCAGCTGAGCTAGCCAAGACGTTGGCTTTGATCGATTCTTCCGTGGTTGCCGAGATTGCCTTGAAACTATGCGGAGCTTCCTGTTCGATCGATTCTCAAGGAAGCGGAAAGATCAAACGCAACGCCAATCAGCTGATCGCCGGATTTCTGGTCGGGAGCTTTTTTAATCAGAGCATCTGTGCAGGCGCCAAGAGTTATTCTCGACGAACTGTTTCAACGGCTCTCGACACTCGTTCGTGCAAAACGATGGAGTCTAGTAATTCGGGAGACAAAGCCGTGCTATCGTCCAGCAGGTTTCGGCCAGAAGGCGCAAACTGGCTACAGCTTTCAGGAGGCATAGCCTGAATGCTCCAAAACAGTCTGCCTTTTGACATCGAAAGTTGGAATTCTCAGGGCACATTAGTGGCATCTGCGACTGACCAAGAGCTTTCGGCGGCTCTTGTTGAGCTTGCAGAAATGGTTATCGAAGAGATTGATAGCGATCAACCAGAGTCAGAACTGCCAAGGTCCCAGGTGCGTGCTGAACTGACCGATAAGGTTCTGAACATCCTTCGCGCTGATGCCGCTCGAAGTGACGGAATACTTAGTCGTGAAGATCTGGAACGGCAGTGTTTCCGCCGCAGCCTAACCATCGCCGAATGTCTGCACGTTGAATCTCAGCTGTGTGCCGTCGGCGTCGTTGTGGGTGAACCAACTCTTGAGAACCTCTCCGCTAGAGAAATCTCCGTTCCCTCAGCGAATTTCTGTGCCCCGAATTCTCGCCGTTTCCTCAATGAAGTCGAAGAACGTGAGTTGGGAAGAAAGATTCAATTATTTCTCCGAGCGACAAAATCCGAAGAAGTCGTGCCCCAGGAACAACTGAGCCGAATCACACGCGAAGCGACTGATGCGAAGGCTGCCTTCGTAGAGACAAACATAAGGTGGCTTCGGCAAACAGCATCTCGTTTCGCCCGAACCAAACACTTGACCGAGGAAGATTTGTTTCAGGAAGGTGTTTTTGGCCTCATCCGGGCTACAGAACTTTGGGATCCCGAGCGAGGATTCCGCTTTAAAACTTATGCCGGATGGTGGGTGACTCAGAAGATGCATCGTTCTATTGCGGACGGCGACAGAACAGTTCGTTTGCCTGTGCATGTGGTCGAGAAGATAAAGCGAATTAGAAAAGTATCTCGCATACTGTCTCTGCGAAATGGCGAAGAGCCTGGACTCAATCTGCTCGCCTCAACACTAGGCATGACCAATGAACGCCTCGCCGAGCTAATGTGGACCGTAAACGCAACTGATTGTTTAGATGGGGATGCTCCAGTAGCAGACTCGATGGACGGCGACGGCAGCACTACCATATTTAATTTTCTTCGCGATGACAATGCCGCATCACCTTTCGATCTCACCTATAAGAAAGAGCTCAAGAGCATCATTAAGCAAAGATTGAGTAAGAAAGAATCGCGTGTGATCATCATGCGGTTCGGTTTTGGACCGAATGGGGAGCACACCCTTGAAGAGGTAGGAGAGAAACTAAATCTGACCAGAGAGCGGATTCGACAGATTGAGAAAAAGGCTTTGGGAAAACTAAAGCCAATACTCGTCAAGGTTGTTTACGAAAAGGCTATAGATCATGGCGGAGTATTTCGGACTTGGGGCGGATGAGCCCGATGAGCAATCTGAAAAGCTTGTTGCTGAATATCTGAAGGCCCTTCCGAGTCCGTGGGTTGTGCTTCATCACGTGAGTTGGCAAGGTTTGAGAAACGGCCGGCAAGGCGATGGCGAAGCAGACTTCGTGCTTATCCACCCACAACATGGGGTCCTCGTCGTTGAGGTTAAAGGTGGGGGCGTCCATTTGGACAGGGGAAGGTGGTGCTCCACAGACCGTTTCGGCCATGTTCACACGATCAAGAACCCGTATGAGCAAGCGACTTCATCAAAACATGCCCTTATAGGTTGGCTTTCGGGTTTCAAGTTCGGACCAAAAATTCGTGTCGGCCATGCCGTAATCTTTCCTCATCATCCCCGGTTGCCAAACCTGGGACCGGCTGCCACGCCCGCAATATCTATGGCGTTGCCGGAACTAGCGAAAATCGAAGCATCGGTGCTGCAGTGTGTGCGACATTGGCAGCTAGCCGCAAGCTTATCTTCGTCTGAGCTCAAGCTTTTGGTAGATGCTCTCGCTCCAACCGTCGAGATTCGTCGCAAGCTTTCTACAGAGTCGGCGGAGGCGGACGAGCGTATTCTTACTTTGACTGCTGAGCAAGTCGCTGTGTTTTCAGGCCTTCGGGCATCACGCGGCGGTTTGGTTGTCGGTGGTGCTGGAACCGGCAAGACTGTGCTCGCCGTAGCCCGTGCACAGCAGCTCGCTCGCGATGGCTTCAATACTCTGCTGGTCTGCTTTAATGAACTCTTGGGAGAACAGCTCTCAAGATCACTAGCAGGCACGCCGGGCCTTGTTGCAAGTACGTATCACAGCCTATGCATGAGAGAAGCCTCTCGTAGCGAACAGAATATCCCAACGACGTTGACCAATTCTTGGTGGGAGGCAAAAGCACCCGAAGCTCTGGTTCGTGCCTTCGATCGCACACAGAAGGGCTATGATGCGATCGTTGTAGATGAAGGGCAGGACTTCTCTCCTCTCTGGTTAGATTCCTTGCGCATGATCTTACGCGAAGATAAGCAAGCCCCGTTTTTCGTTTTTGCTGATCCTCAACAAGATATCTGGAAGCGGCACTGGCTTGAAGATGAAGACTTTACGTTCACTTGGGAATTGACGTTGAACCTGCGGAACACCGAGCCTATCGCACGAAAGGTTGCCAATATCATCGGGGTCACTTGTGTTCCAACTGGTATGACTGGGCCGAAGCCCCGCTGGCGACACCCGGTCGAGCAAAACCTTAATGAAGGTGACGTGCTCGACGCGCTGCAAGAACTCATCGATGAGGGATTCAGTCCTAGCAGCCTAGTTGTGTTAACTACCTCTGCGAAGACCTGTAAGGCCCTCCGAGAGAGAACGGTTGGTTCATTCTCTCTCGGGAAATGGGGAGGAAAGGGATTGACAGTTGAAACCGTTCATCGTTTTAAAGGCCTCGAATCGCAGGCAGTAGCTCTGGTTCTTGAGGGTGACGATGTCCAGGAACTGCAACTACTTGCTTACGTAGGAATGAGTCGCGCTCGGGCTGTGCTTTCTGTAGTGGGAAACAAACACCTCCAGCAGTTGGTTAACTGGCGATAGTCTCTATTGATCTGAAATCAAAAAATCCCTCTCCACCAGCAAGGGCGCTACGAGACAGGGCGGTATTAAAGAGTCGACATGATGGCTCGCCGAGATGTAGACATACGGCACAGGCGGAGCCATTATCAGCGCATCCCGGATCTAGAGCACATCGCTGCTCATCTTCTATCAGTCCTTCTAAAAGAAGATGCAACTCGGACTCGAAAAGTGCCTGCAGGCCTCCAAGTACGAAGTCCCCTTTAGCCGGTGCGTAGACAAAAAAGCCAAACGCAAACGGAAGCACCAACTCGCACAGACTGCTCCGTTCTATGCCCGCATAAAGAGCTGCACGACGAATCAACGCATGTGCGTACGAATGAACGAGCTGGAGGACAGAATCGGCAACTGATTCAGTGTCCCTCTTTGTGTGGGCAGCTTGAAGAATAGCAACGGACGCGCTAGTAGTGTCCGTTGCATCAGCCAACACAAACCGTCTACTCCGCAACCATGCGTGGATGCGCCGAGGGTCTAGTCGAACAAAAAGAGCCTCCGTTTGAGCCAAGTCGCCGTAAAGGATGTAGTCGCCGTTCGTCTCCCGATATGTCCTCAGCCTCGCAGTTCCCGGGGCAACGGTTCCGCGCGTATAGCCGTATTGAGCCGTCAGGACCGGGAAGCGGTCAATCAGTTCTATTCGATCTAAACCAGCAGAGTTCATCGCTTGAGGGTATCGCTCATCGTAAAGCACCCGCAGTGCTGCGGATTCGGAAGTTTTGCGGAGGTCAGAAACGGTCTGACGACTGTCAAACGTGGCTAGGGCAATCTGTCTTGCCTGAAGTTCAGCCTCTAGTCTTATTTCTGGCGCGATGTTTGTCAGTAGGATCGGTTGCTGCTCTTGAGCGGGCATGGCTGCGACCATTGCTTTGATGACGTTTTCATCAAAACCGCGAGCTTGTAAGAGTTTGCGGATCGAGTCTGGATCGTTGGTTGCTTTGGATTCAGTTAGTCTTCGCTCCTGCATTCCAGCCAGCAACCAATCGAGTGCTCTTGCTCCACCCCCAGCTAGCTCTACTTGGCTCAATACTTCACGCCTTGCGGGATTTATCAAGACTACACTTCTTGCCTTAAAGACCGTACCTGATCGATGAACGGTAAACGAAAGCGTCCCGCCTGCATCGCAATCGCACGCAGCACCAAAGCCACGATCAATCTTCTCTCTACAAACAGGACAGTAGAAGATCAGTTCGGCAGCGGATGCGGTGCCAGGAAACTTGACGGCACGCTCTCCATGAGATGGGCATTTCCTCACATACGGAGTCTTTAGTGATCCACAAGCCTCGTGATACCCGACAAATGGCAGTTGGCCCCGCGCAGATGACGATCCACATTGACATCTGCCCGCCGGAGTATCGTGAAGCCGATGACATACCCTACAAAGATAGAGCTTTGGAAATCGTTCGCACCAAATACCCTGTTCACGGTTGAGAGACTTAACCTTCAATCCCTTTTGACGCCTGAGATCCGCTACGAAATCTCCATCGCGACCTTGCTCAGCCCACGATGCGGCAGACCGGATGAGCTCGTCCCGAAGTGCAGTGAGGTCGATGCCGGATATGGTAACGGGATCATTCCAACGCTTTACTTTCCAAATTCCGCCCGCCGCGTCAACCGTTTGCTCAGGCAGGTGGTTGAACAGAATCTGTGATGCACTTCTCGGCTCCCTCATCGTTCGCTGTCCCCTTTTATAAGAACTTGCTCTTCGACATCTCGTAACGATGTCATCGCGGCGCCCGTTGGAGATAGCTCCGATATGAAACGGGTATCACCCGTCGGCTCTACTAAATTCCTTCTGAAACCTTCAAACCAAGACTTCAACTGCTCAAGCAGGACTTCATCCTCGTCAGCCACGCCTATCGCTTTGGCAATTTGTTTCATGTCATCGTTCAGGAGCTCTGGCTTGTCACTGAGCAGCTGATTAAAGCTTCGTCTCATGGCGAGAGATTTATTCGCTTCAGGTTCATGCACGAGTAGGACTCGCGCCAGTTCCAGGCCAGCGAGTGTTCGCTCAAGAACTCGGCGGCTCTTTCTGGTAATAGGGATCGGCTCAACAAACCGATCACCGTGAAGGACGAACTCGCGAAACGAGCGATAGAGACTTGCATCTCTTTCCCGAGTCATTTTGGGAACAACAATTACAAGCGCTGGCCATTGTCTGCCGACTCGAGCAGTAGCTTGAATGAACTCGGCAACCCCAAGTGGAAACGCGAGCATCATCATCACATTGAGACGATTGATATCAACACCGTGAGACATCATGGAGGAAGCGGCAACCAGATGCAGCCGATCTTCGAAGTTTTCCTCTGGCGACTCTAAACGGGCCAACGTTTTCCTTACGTCTTCGAACGGTGTCTTCCCTGTGAGCGTTGCGACTTTAGGAGGAGGAGAAAGCTCTGCATACTGCGTTTCGGAGGATCGTACTACTGCATCAATGTCTTGCAAGGTATTGCCATAAACAACGTTAGTTCCGTACAAATCGACAAGAAAATCGCGATAACCCGTATCAATCGCGAGAGCAGAACATATCGTAGAGGGATCTTCTATGAGTTTCCTAATGGCAAGTTGAAGCGAAACGATGATTCGATCCGCAACAAACTCGACCGTCAGACTTCGCGGGGCTAAGGCAATGTAGCGACGCATAAGCGTTGGCGAGTCTGAAGTCCAAAAGCCCGCACCCTCACGCGGTGGGGGCTGAGGAAAAACTCTAGCCCGCCTTTGGTACAGAACATCGACTTGCTTCTTATAACCAGATAACGTTGCTGATGAAGCAAGAATTTTTGGCTTTCGACCGCTGAGCTCCAACTGGAGGGTGTCCAAGGCACCTTCATAGTGTGCATCCACGGCGCCCAAGCTGTCTCGGAGTAAATGCAGCTCGTCTTGGAGACGAAAGCTAGGTGCAAAGAGTGCCTTATCAAATGGGAGTGGTAAAGCCCCTGTGGAGCGGCAATCGGGAACCAGACATCCGGTGGGAGCGTCTCTGCGTGATGCATAGGTATAGCCATGTCCTTGCTTGGGACAGAGTCCCCAAGGGTAGCCAACGAGACCTCGCATTCCTGTTTGTCGCGCAATATTCGCTGCCTTGTCGAGGGTTCCGATCACTATCGTCGGTAAGAAGCGCCAGATTTCATGGTCAACGACATAGAGAGGCAAGATTCGAGAACTATTCACACACTGTACGTTCGAACACTCATGCAATAACCGCCAAGTTACACGATCAAAACGAGTGGTCACGGCCTTCTGACGACAGTAAGGACAGTCCTCAAGTAGAAGATATGGGTTGGTCCGATCATCAAGCTTGTCCGCATCTTCTTCATCATCGCCTCCATCTTTCTTCACGCGATTCGGGGTTGCGCCTCCGCCAACCAGGAACCCAAGCGAAAAGGAATCTCCATTGATCTGTTCTTGAATGCGAACCATTTCCGCGCCAGCGATAGCGTTTGCAAATCTCTGCGTCTGTTGCAGTGAGAGCATTCTTAACGGAAAACGTGACCAAGCTGTGATGCCCGAAAGCTTTCCCTTGAGACGATCAAGAAAGGCAGCGGTGACCAGCAAGCCGAGATAAGTCTCAGTCTTTCCGCCGCCGGTTGCGAACCATACAACGTCGACAATCTCGCTTTCTTTCTCCGTTTCGACTAAGCACTCTAAGTTCGCAAGCAGGAAGGCAAATTGAAAGGGCCGCCATGCGTCGTACTTGCCGCGTGCTGAGAGGGCCATCGCCTTATTCATGAGTGAAAAGGCACGATTCAAGATTTGATCTTGTTCGAGAAGATTTCTGCCATGCACGATTCTTGCGAGCTCGTCGTGAAAGTCGTGAGATCCAAGAGATGCTTCATCGCTCATCTCTGTAGACCAGCCCTCCTCTGATGCGCGCTTATCAAGGGCCTGTTTTGACCATTGAGCTTCTGACCATTCGCGCAAGGCCGCGATCATCCCGTCGGCGGACGAGAGGGGATTCGCAGCCAAAGTGTCAAATGTCAAGTCAGGTGTCGACTGGTTGGACGCCCAATATTCGGGCCTAAATCGAGCTCGGTGCGGTGCATCAGACGTGCTAAAAACCCCATTCGCCAACATGGCTCCACAATTGATCCCAAACGCATCGACCTTTCGGTCAAATCGAAAGCTGTCGGGTAGTGCTTCCAAAGCGAACGGAGCCGATAGAAAATTGTTTACGCTGAGGCTGCACTCAAATAACCTGCCAGAAGCGAAGGCATCAACCTCTTGCCCAGTGTTCACGATAGTCACTTCCACAGCTCGAGTCTCTTCGTTTCTTCCTGTGACTCTCACGCGGATTTCAGCGCTGAGGCCAGTCGCGCCGCTAACTTCTTTAAGCTTGTTCAGTAATACATCGGCGCCGTGAATTGTTTCACCGACCACATTTTGAACGGATAGCGGAATTTCTATCGGCTCAACTCTTAGCTTGTCCCACTTCCAAGGAAGCTCGCGTTTACCTTCTGATTTGGTTCTCTTCCAAAGACAAACGCGTACAGTGGCGGTAAAGTTCCATGGTCCTGCATTTGCAGGTTTGAGGCGTAAGCCAATGGCACAGGGCTCCAGCCGATCGCTACGTTCATCTGGCAAAGTTACGAAATCTTTTGGGCCCAGTCGGCCAAGCCAAAAGCGACCGATTGGGTTGACTTCGGAAAATGAAAGTTCGTCACCGCGACCGTCCAATACAACTCGCTCTTCTAACCATGAGACAAAGCGTTCGGCCGCTACATGTTTGTCTCGATCAATATTGGTAAAGGCGATGAAATCCTTCTGCATATGGTGAACCCTTTGAAGAAAATGTGCGTATCATCCGCAATGAGCAAATGCTGCAGATACAGACAGATATCAACGCCTGCGGAAATTAAGTGACTGTTGTGCGACGAGACAAGGATATCTTGTTGCTGATTCAAACGGAGCTCACGGGGCACTAATTAATGAGATTTGCTTGTGTACGCTGGGGGTACTGCCGAAGGGAAGAGAAATTCGACAAGTGCAAGATAGCCGCTGGAGATTTAGCTGGGGTTGGGCTCCGAATGCGCAGGGTCCTGTGCAGGACTTAAGTCTGGATCGGCACCTAATACTACCGCCACGCATAGGCGCGCGCGTATAACAAGATTGTCGCAGCGCAGCAGGCCGATGAGTTGAACATGATGGCCAAGTCACTCACGTCAAGGAGCTACTGAATCAGGCGAATGGTGAGCTTAAAGCACGGGCTGAAGCGGCGAATAGGAACCAAAGATAGAAACAATATTGGACCGATCCATCACTTAGATGGTAGCGAAATCTCATAGGACGGCCAATCTGAACCTCACGGTGTAGTGTCCCGTGTTTGCCCAATTCCTCGTGTCAGCGTTGGTAACGTGAGTATCGACGCATCCATGATGGTGCACCATTCACGTATTTCCAGGACATTTTCAACTAATTTACTTGGGTACTTCGTCGTCGATAGGGATGTACCACGGCACATCCTTTGTTTGAAAGAGTTCGGGGCAACGAGAAGTCAAGTGCGACAGAACAAGCTTTGCGATTCGCACACTGTGGTCGACTTCCTTATCCCAATCCGCATGCGAGACTCCATCGCTGTGTGTCGGCGTCCATCGCGCAGTGCGAATGGCTAGCACGAGACTTGAAGCGATGAGGAGAGCCGGACCGAGCTTTTGGTGATCCACCTCTTGCCGATAGCCGCCAATCCGGGCATTCGGATTAGTGAAAGTCATGCGAATGAACCTCCAGGCCTTGGTTCGAAAGAGTTCGCAACTGGGTGGCCTTCACATGGATTACACCATCCTGATTCTGCAATGGACCTTCTGCGAGGATGAACTTACTGCGTGTGACGACCAGCCGCTCCCGCTCATAGAGATCGGGCGTCACGATCACATTCGCGATGCCGGTCTCATCTTCTATCGAGAGAAAGATAAATCCCTTTGCTGTGCCAGGCCGCTGGCGGGCAATCACGCAGCCTGCAGTCTGCACATAGTCTCCATCCCGCCTATTCCGTAATTCCTCCGCAGAAAGAATCCTGTCATTCCTGAGCTGGGAACGGCGATACGCCATCGGATGCTGGCCGATGGTCAAACCTGTTCCCGCATAATCTGCGACCAGACGTTCATCAATACTCATCTGTTGTAACGGCGAGTCCTTGGCATCTTCTTTTAGCAAGTCTTCACGATAGCGAAGGAGCGGGCCTTCCAGCTTGCCCGCGCGCTCAACCTGCCAGAGTGCATCGCGACGGTTCTCAATTCCGGCAAGGGTATTGAGTGCGCCAACGCGAGCCAAAAGTGTCAGTTCTTTTCGATTGAGCAATGGAACTCGCGAGGTAAGGTCTTCCGCCGACCGGAAAGGCCCATGATCTAGGCGTGACCTGGTAATCATTTCAGCCGCCTGCTTGCGCAGGCCTTTGGCGTATCCGAGTCCCAGCCGCATCGAAAGGCTTCCGTCATCCTCATACTCCAGTGTGCAGGCCCATTCAGAGACCTGAATATCCATTGGCTTTATCCGCAGACCATGCCGCTGAGCGTCCTTCACCAGCACTGCGGGCATGTAAAAACCCATCGGCTGGTTATTGAGAATGGCGCAGGTAAAAGCCGCCAAATATCTCACTTTGAAGTAGGCCGATGCGTAAGCGATCAGGGCGAAACTCGCTGCATGCGATTCCGGAAAGCCATAGAGCGCGAAGGAACTGATGTTCTGGATGATGGTCTCCTGGGTGGCGGCATCGATATTGTTGGCCCTCATCCCTTCGCGAAGCTTTTCTTCAAGCTTCTTCATGCGTTCCCAGGAGCGTCGCATACCGACTGCCCGGCGAAGCTCCTCGGCTTCAGCGCCAGAGAAGTTGGCTACCGTCATCGCCATGCGCAACAGTTGTTCCTGAAAAAGCGGCACACCCAGTGTGCGTTTCAGGACGGGCTCAAGCGATGGATGAGGATAACTAATCTCCTCTTTTCTCTGTCTGCGACGCATATATGGGTGCATCATCTTGCCCACGATGGGGCCTGGCCGGATAATCGCCACCTGAACGACCACGTCATAAAATTTCTCCGGCTTGTTGCGGGGAAGGGAAGCCATCTGGGCACGACTTTCGACCTGAAACATACCCACCGTGTCAGCACGCTGCAAGGTATGGTAAACCTCGGTGTCCTCCGGTAGCTGCGCCAGATCAACCTTGTCTCCATAGTGTTTGGGGATCAGTTCAAGACAATCTTTGAGCACGGCCATCATGCCTAAACCGAGAAGGTCAACTTTAATAATTCCTAAATCCGCGCAATCTTCCTTATCCCACTGAACCACAGTCCGCCCAGGCATAGACGCGCGCTCCAGCGGCACAACCCTATCCAACTGGCCTCGGCAGATCACCATACCTCCCGAGTGTTGTCCAAGATGACGCGGCAGGTCCTGTATGCGCATGCAAAGTTCGAGATATTTGGCAATTCGAGGATGTTGCAGGTCGAAGCCGGCGTTATGAAACGAATGTGCCATCGTGTCTTTGGGGCCTCGCCATTCAAATTGGCTCACCAAGCCAGATAGTCGCTGCAACGAATCCTGATCAAAGCCAAGCGCCTTGCCCACCTCTCGCGCAGCGGACTTGCCTCGATAGGTAATGACATTGGCGCAGATCGCCGCGCCACGCTCTCCATAGCGCCGGTAGACATATTGGATTGCTTGCTCCCGCTTCTCCTCGGAGGGCAAGTCCAGATCGATATCTGGCCATTCGCCGCGACTCTCACTCAGAAATCGTTCGAAGAGAAGGTCCATGCCGACTGGATCGATAGCTGTAATCTCGAGCGCATAACAGACAGCAGAGTTCGCCGCGCTGCCTCGACCCTGGATGAGGATGTCGTGTTTTTTGCAGAAATCAACGATGTCCCACACGATGAGGAAATATCCGGCGAATCCTAATTTTGCGATTAGCGCCAGTTCATGTTCGACCTGCTTCCTGGCTCGTTCCAGCAAGGCTGCATCCCGTTTTGGCCCATAACGTCTAACCACTCCCTCTTCCACTCGCTTGCGAAGAAAACTGTCCATCGTGTCGCCATCCGGGACCGGATAACGTGGAAACTCATAGCCAAGATCGCTGAGTTCGAATTGCAGCCGAGAGGACAGATCTCTGGTGTTCTCAATGGCTCCGGGAACGTCACGGAACAACATTCGCATCTTTTTGGCGGTACGGAGATGTCGCTGGCTGTTGACCGAGAGCAGCCGGCCCGCACGGTCAAGCTCCGTGTGGTTGCGGACTGCAGTGAAAAGGTCGAGAATCTCGCGGTCATAGGCTGTTGCATAGCGTACGCCATTCGTCGCCAGGACCGGCAGACGAAGAGACCGCGCAATACGAATGGCAGTTTGATTTCTCCATTCTTCCTCACGCTCCTGATGACGTTGCAACTCAACGTAAACATTCTTGGAGCCAAAGATGCGCACCAGCTGCTCAACCGCCTCGCATCCAGCTTTTTCGCCGCCGCGCATCAAGGCCGCTGCCAGTGGACCTTCATCGCCACCGGTAAGGCAGATCAGGCCTGAAGCGTATTGCTGGATATCGGCGAGGTTGGCGGAGCCTTCCTGCTTGGTCGTCTCTCGCATCTTGAATCGCGTGATGAGCTGGCAGAGATTCTGGTAGCCTTCGCGAGATTCACAGAGCAAAGGCACGCGTGCGGGCTCTGCTATGTGCTGATGCGGTAACCAGGCCGCGGGCGTGAGCCGTGGCCCGAAACCGGATACCGAAACCTCTGCTCCAACATGCGCACGGACATCATTGCGCTTCGCGCTGGTATGAAACCGGGCTGAGCCGTAGACGCCGTTACGGTCAAGTAGCGCCATCGCCGGCATCTCGATCTTCGCCGCGCGTTCGATCAGGCTTTCCGGACTGGATGCGCCTTCAAGGAAGCTGAAGGCGCTGGCAGCGTGCAGCTCGATGTAGGGTTCAGTCATACAGCCCTGCCATCTGCCATTCCTTATGCATAAGATCGTGCAGCATCGAGCAACATAGCATCGCGCCGTCATGCGCTCGGGCCACCAGATCCCACTGCTCCATGCCCCACAGCGTCGAGTTCCACCAGTCGCCACTCACCCGCCAGGGTCCATAGGCATGCTCGATCGTATAGCGCCGTTCCCGAAACCAGAAGTGTGTTGGTTTCGACTCCTGCAGAGTTACAGAGATCGCTTCTGGTGGACGAAGCTGGCGCACGGCCGTGCGGGACTGTTCAGAAGCAGATATCGCCGACTCGTTCGATGGAACTGTGAACGATCCGATGCGATAGGGTTCTGGTGCATGCGTATCCTCGAGTACGGCACAGCCGATGTTCTCCTCGCCCAGAATGGCTTTCACTCGAGCAAGAGTTACATCCAGACGCCCTGCCTCGGGAAGCTGTGGTGAGAAGAGACCGAGTTGAACCTTACTCGTGCTGCCCGGTTCGGCATGAAGTACGACATTGAGAATCGCCGCTGAGGGTGGATGTGCTGCCAGGTCGAGGTGCAGCAGCTTGATCCACAGCTGCTTGTCCGTCGAAGGCAAAGCGGGCCGGATAATGCGCGTGTGCGAACCTGCACCCTCGAGGCTGAGTGTAATCGTGATCGACGCTAACGCGAGGATGCGTGCCTTCGCGCGCAGAATAAGCTGATCGAGCATGACGCCGATAACAAACAGTAGGGACTCCAGCAATTCGACCGGGGTATCGAGCTCGATCCGTTCTTCGAGAGTGAAGGCGGGCTCTACCGGCTGAAAAAGATGTGGCATCTCTCCGCGAGCCAGTTGGCGAAGACGTTTGACGCCCTGACCCATGCGGGCTATCAGCTCTTTCTCTGGCAAATTGGCCAACATCCCCAAAGTTCGGATGCCCCAGTGCGCGAAAACTTCTCTTTGAACTTCGGTCATGCCGAGAATTGCAAGTGGAAGTGAAGAGAGCGCCTGTGCTTCGTCTCCTGCCAAGATGACTTGGATCGGACCACCTTGCGTCTGACCTCTCGCCATACAAATGGCCGCGTGGAAGTTGCTGCTGATGGCGATGCGGGCTGAGAAGCCCAGAGAGCGAACACGTTGCAATAGACTTCGCGCCAGGATCTCCGGAGGACCAAAGAGACCGCGTGTCCCGGCGATATCAACGCCACAGAGCAGGGAAACGTCTTCGCTGCGGTCTTCAATTCGGGGTGAAAACGCTCCGGCGCACTCTAGCAAAATGGCCTTTGCCGCTGTCTCTGTCTGCTGAGAACGTGTCAAAATGGCGACCTTGGGAAAGGTATCGACTTCCACTTGGGTCATACCGCGCTCGATACCGAGCAGGCGTGCCTTGGTGTTTAACGAACAGACCGTCTGAAGTGGCGGTTTGCCTTCCATCACCACGCAAGCCTTGTTCTGCAACTCAGGTCGGAGCCGTAGAAGTGCTTGTGCCGGAAACTCCTTTACATAGAGGCAGGCATAGGTTTCGACTGCTTTCGTCATCGGCGACCTGCCCATGGAGTTCGGCTTTGCCACGACGTCGAGTGTGTATTTTGCGGCGGTTTGCGCAGAACGACGATATTGCTCTCAGGCTGGGCAAACCGTCGTCGCGCCACTTCAACGTGCGGACGGATTCCTGTAAAGACCGTAGCTTCATCGCAGATCGGCTGGGCAGGTTCGAGACGAAGCAATAGCTCGGCGCTGCTCTTCGCACAGGCATGCTGCGTCAGCAGCAAAATGCTTGATTGCGTTCTCTCCGCAGCGGTACGATAACGGAACCAGGTGGACAGCGGAACCCGCGAAACCACTTCTGGAGCCAAACCTCCCATGTCCAGGACAATGGCGCTGAACCCGCCACCCTGCAGAAGAAGATCAGCCGTGCGCAGAGCCTGCTCAATGCGAGACCACGGCTTTGAAACAACTCTTCGTAGATCCGGCCTGGATTGGACGAGTTGATGACTTGGCTGAAATGCTTCCTGACTTCGGGGAGTTCGTGATTGCGGTTCCGCGCAACGTGGGGTGCTCGACTGTGGATTGAGCAGACCATCTACCGCATCCGAAAGTCCTTTAACCTCCCCCCGAGGATGAGAACCGAAGCCGCCGCCATGTAGTCCCTTCTTGATGGGTGAGGGAATCAGATATTTGTCGGCCAGAACAAAGTTCCTACCTGCACGAGACTCGTTTTGTGTAGCTGCACCGCAACGAGCCCAGAGTAGTCGAGCAAGATCGACTCCGATGGAGGCAGCAGAGGCCGGATCGAAAGTGTTCGATACATCAATCCACGCGCAGACCTTCGATTGTTGGGTGATCTGAGCCAAAAAGGAGAGTGCGATCGATGTTCGTCCGGAGCATTCCGGACCCACCAGTTCACTGATCGCTCCCACCGGAAGTCCACCCCGCAAGACCTCATCCAACGACGCAATGCCTGTCTCTGCCACAGGACGAATCATCTTTGGAGCGAGCGTGAGTGCAGAGGGTATCCTGTGCGTGAGTGCCGTTTCGATCTGATGGCGGATTGAGGTGCTGGACGGCATAAGTTTGTTCGCTTTATATTCGCCTATTAGGTGCGGGTTATGTCAATGCTTCTTTGCCTCAGATTCAGGGCATATCTTTGTAAGTTGCTGAATCTAAAGGTAAAATAAATACGAAGCAAGCAAAGGTGCTCTATGTGCGGACGGTATCGACGACGTTCCGATAAGCAAAGAATCACTGAGGCGTTTGCTGTTCACGTTGGGCTGGATGAGCTTCAGATTGAGCCTGAGGAAGATATCGCGCCAGGCTCCATTCAGCCCGTGGTTCGCCTCAATGACGAGGGCGAACGGCAGATTGAGTTCATGCGCTGGGGCTTCAAGAAGGAAGATGGCAGGCTGCTCTTCAATGCACGTTCCGAGGGGATCGAAACGGCCAACTTTTGGAAGAAGGCCTTTAACGAGCGGCGCTGCATCGTTCCTGCCGATAGCTTCTTCGAATGGCGCAAGGTTCAGACGGGAAAGAAACCAAAATACGAATTCACCATCCGTCAGGGCCATCTATTTGGTATGGCCGGTCTATGGTCACGATGGAAGAATCCGAAGAGCGATCTCTGGGAAGATACCTTCGCCATCATGACTGTCGATGCCAACGAAACAATGGCTGCGGTCCACGACCGTCAACCCGCGATCCTAAATCCCCTAGAGTACCGCCAGTACCTGGAGGAGGCAGATCGGCCACCGGTGCATCTGCTGCGTATCCTGCCCAGCAAAGAGATGCACGCCCAGGAAGTCGATCGGGAAATAATCAGCAATACGCAGGTTGGTCTCTTCGATAGCCTATGAGTCAGTATGTGCGAGGCTCGTGAAGAGGGCAGATTGTGGTTCTTCCGCGTCTTGGAAGTTATTTAAACCGACGCCAACCAAACGAAAACGTTGCGACTCCCCAAGATTGATACGCTCACGCAGCGAAAGTGCAATTGCCGTAAAGGTCTCGCACGAGTCAGGAGGAAGCGAAGGTGTATGGCTGCGAGTGAGGATGTTGAACTCGCTCGTCTTTAGCTTCAGAACAACCGTGCGAGCTACACGGCCTTCTTTGCGGGAAGCGATCCACACTTTTTCGGCGAGCCGTCGAATCAGCGCCTCCGTCTCCGCAAGCGGGATATCTCTCTCGAAGGTGTCTTCAGCGGAGATGGACTTGGTCGGTCGGTCGGGAATGACTGGATTGTGGTCGATGCCGCGGGCAAGTTCGTACAGACGGGTACCGTAGCGACCAAACTGCGCGCTAAGTATCTCCAGCTCCAAAGCCCGTAGATCACCGACCGTTAGCACACTAATCTCTTTCAACCTGTTCTCGGTTACCTTGCCGACTCCGGGGATACGTCCTACCGCAAGCGGAGAGAGGAATGTGTTGACTTCTTCTGGTTGAATGACGAAGAGGCCGTTCGGCTTGCGCCAGTCGGAGGCGATCTTGGCCAGAAACTTGTTGGGCGCGACGCCCGCTGAAGCGGTGAGATGAAGCTCCTCACGGATCTGTTGGCGAATCATCTTGGCGACGCGTGTCGCTGTGGGTAAACCCGTCTTGTTCTCGGTCACGTCCAGATATGCCTCATCCAGGGACAACGGTTCGACCAGGTCGGTATGGCGTTTGAAGATCTCTCGAACGGCTTGTGAGACAGCTCGATAACGCGAAAAATCGGGCGGCACAAAGATCGCTTCCGGGCAAAGGCGTTCGGCCTGTACTGCTGGCATCGCAGAATGGACACCGAATCGTCTGGCTTCGTAGGAGGCCGCACAGACAACGGAGCGCTTGCCCTTCCACGCTACTACGACAGGTCTGCCGCGCAGCTGAGGATCGTCTCGTTGCTCGACTGACGCATAGAACGCGTCCATATCGATATGAACGATTTTGCGAATCTCCATCGTGAAATCAATCTTAATTCGGACTGTTGCTGATAGGCAGCATCGCAAGATAAAGATTTAGTTTCATGAGCTTCGGCGAGGGAGGAGGTCTCCTCCCTGACTGCGGACGCAAATCGTCCTTCGCCACCCTCCTCAGCGGTCCTGTTCCTGCCCGCAACGCCGCCCCCGATCTTTTGAACGACAGCAGAAATCGCAAAGACGGCTAAGGGGCCCTGCCCCGATCGCGCGGCGCAAGGGGTCTCCCCAATCTTCCGCGCTGCGCTTGTGCAGACCTCCGCTGCGCTTCGCCCTTTCCGCTCCAGCTTCGCCTCCGCTGCAAGGGTGGGAGATACCCCTCCCCATTGCGCCTTGCTACCCCCGCCTTCGCCAGGAGGCGTTCGGCATGTAGGGACATGCCGGGACGGCATGAAAAGCAAAGGCAAAGGAGCCAACACCATGAACAACCGAGCCAGAGGCAGCAACGACAGTCAGCAACCGCCGAAGACCGCAAAGGAAGTCATCGCCGCCAACGTCCAGAGTCTTATCGAGCAGTTGGAGGCAGGACACTCCGATGCACTCACCGCTTACCTCAACGCGATGGGACGCTTTCACAGCTACAGCTTTGGCAACATTCTGGAGATCGCACGGCAGAGACCCGATGCCACCCGCGTTGCCGGAATGTATGCGTGGAATCAGCTAGGCCGCAGAGTCAAGAAGGGAGAGCACGGTATCCGCATTCTTGCGCCCATCATCGGCGTCAGGCGCAAGCCAAAGGAAGAAGCTGAGAAGGACATCACCAAGCAGAACAAGGCCGTGCTTGTCGGTTTTCGCGCGGCTTATGTCTTCGATGTGAACCAGACCGAAGGCCGCGAACTGCCAGAGATGCGCGAGATCAGGGGCAGTGTGGGGGAGAATCGCGAGAGACTGCTCTCCTTCATCGAGGGTCAGGGCATCGAGCTGGTCTTTACCGAGAAAATTGCTCCTGCGTTGGGGGCGAGCTACGGCGGACGCATCGCTATCCTGCCAGGACAATCGGAGGCCGAGGAGTTTTCGACTCTCGTGCATGAGTTGGCGCATGAGATGTTGCAGCATTCCAGACGCCGAACGACCACAACCAAGGTTGTGCGCGAGACCGAAGCCGAAGCCATCGCCTTTGTCATCTCCAAAGCGGTTGGTCTTGAAGCCGGAACTGCTTCGGCGGATTACATCCATCTCTACCACGGGAATGCGTCACTTCTGGCCGAGAGCTTGGAAGTCATCCAGCAGACCTCCGCGGTCATCCTTGCCGCGCTTAACCCGCCTCTTATGGGAGAGACAGCAGAACCTGTGTCAAGCGAAGCAGCGAACGCACTCGCGGAGGTGGCGTAATGGAAACCATCCTTCGCATCCTTGAGCGGGCCGGAGGTTATCGGCCCACGCTCTACCTCAGAGTCGAGAACCCGCCTTACATGGTGCTCATCATCGAGGCAATGCCGGAGCCGGGACCACTGGGATTGCCCGCAATCTCAGTTGCGCACTATGGCGAGCAGAACGGCGACCTCATGCGCGACCCAGAGATGTGCTTCGAGTTGGCAAAGCCATTCGGCGACAGGATCATCTTCGACCCCTATTACTGGCGCAACGACTACGTGGGCGTGGAGCAGTTTTCTCGCGCTATCGTGCGCGGGCACTATGTCGCGCTGTCTCAGTTGCACGAACAGCACGAGCACGTCGCCGCTGCATGGAACAGAAATCTTGACTTGCAAGGCTTCGTGGAAGCCTTCACGGACGCTGCCATTCGTGGCTAGTCCGCTCCTCGTGGAGCGGATACCAGCCAGCGCGTCTCCGCTCCGAATCCGTCACCGAAACCGCTCGAAAGGAGCTTCGCACCATGGAAACCAACGTTATCAATGCCACCGAATACCGCAACGTCTCCCTCTCGCTTCTCACCGAGTCAAAGACCAACCCACGCCGCGTCTTCGAGGATGCGGCTTTGAAGGAACTAGCTGACAGCATCCGCAGTCAGGGCGTTCTCTCTCCCCTGCTGGTTCGTCCTCTGACGGAACGACGTTTCGAGATCGTGGCAGGAGCGAGACGTTTCCGCGCAGCGCAGATGGCCGAATCCGCAACTGTTCCGATCCGCATCGTGAACCTCTCCGACGCCGAAGCGTTGGAGGCGCAGTTGATCGAAAACCTACAACGCCGTGACGTGCACCCAATGGAGGAGGCGCAGGGCTTTCGCGCTCTTCTCAATCTGGATGAACCGAAGTACAGCGTCGAGCAGATCGCCGCAAAGACGGGCAAGAGTCCGGCCTATGTCACCACCCGCCTCAAACTCACCGAACTGTCCACACCAGTGGTGGATGCCTTTTACCGCGAGGAGATTGGGGTGGGACACGCGCTCTTACTGGCGAAGCTACAGCCCGATCAGCAGCAACAGGCACTCGCCGCCTGTTTTCGTGAAGATTGGAGTGGGGCGGGGAAGCAGAAGCGCATCCTGCTTCCCGTCCGCAATCTTCAATTCTGGATCGACAACAACATCCTGCTCATTCTCAAAGATGCGCCCTTCGACAAGAAGGACGGCCAGCTTATGCCAACAGCCGGAAGCTGCATCGAATGTCCCAAACGCACAGGTCACAATAAGCTCCTGTTCTCTGACCTCGGCAAACAGGACGCCTGTACTGACCCGACCTGCTACCAATCGAAGGTTGACGCTCATGTAGCCAAAGCGATTGCCGCGAAGCCGCAGCTCGTTCAAATCAGTACAGCCTACGGCCAGCAGAAGGAAGGCAGCACAACGCTCCCGCGCAACAGGTACACTGCGATTCGCGCCGAGAAACCATCCTCGAAAGAGGAGGCGAAGCGGCCCGAGTTCAAGACCTGCAAATTCACCACCGAGGCCATCGTCACGGAGGGCAATGAGAAGGGCGAGTTGCGTAAGGTGTGCAGTAATCCAGCATGCACCATTCACCATCCGGCGAAGCAAACCAGCCGCGTTGATGGCAAGTGGAAGGCCGAGCAGGAGCAACGGCGCAGAGAAGAGGCCATCGCCAATGCGACTGGCCTTCGTGTTCTCGCAGCTATCAGCGCAGCCGTTCCGGTGCGGCTGATGAAACGAGACTTGCTTTTCATGGTGGAGCGTGTGGCATTACTGCTGGACCAAAATCGTCTTACTGTCCTCGCTCGGCAACATGGCATCAAGAAGGCCAAGGACAACGACTCCATCGAGAAGCTGTTTGTCGCCTATCTCCACCGCACCGACGATAGCGGCCTGGGCCGTCTGTTGGTCGAAGGAACCATCCTGTTATCAGCCTCCCGCAACGATGCCTCGCAGGTTCTCCGCGATGCGGCGAAGGCTTACAAGGTGGACACTGACGCCATCGCCCTCAAGGTCAAACAAGAATTCGCGGCTAAAGAGAAGGAGAGGAAGGCAGTCAGGCCCGAACCGAAACCAACCACCAAAATCGAGAAAGCTGCCTAACGCGGCCGTACGCGAAACGAGGCCTGACAATCAACAGACCTCGTTTCATACTTCGCCTATCCGCCCGACGGGCTTGATGTTCTATCAGAAAGACTGACCGACATCACGCTAACCGCCGAGTACCAACACATCATTTTGGACACAGCACCCACCGGCCACACCATCCGCTTGCTACAACTACCCGGAGCCTGGACGGGTTTTCTGGAAGCGGGCAAGGGCGATGCTTCGTGCCTCGGCCCGCTGGCCGGTCTCGAGAAGCAGCGCACCCAATACAAAGCAGCCGTCGAAGCTTTGTCCGATCCGCTGCAGACGCGTCTGGTACTAGTCGCTCGCGCCCAACAGGGAACCTTACGCGAAGTGGACCGCACTCATGAAGAGCTTGCCGCCATCGGCCTCAACCGAAGTGCACTTCTCAGCTCGAGTTTTTTCATGATGCGCCTTGTGTTTCCAAGAGTTGGCACAAGCGAGAAACCACAAGATACCCGGGCAGGATGTCATCGATGCCGCATTCGAGCGCGTCCCACCAGAGTTCCGCCGTACTGACAGAAGTTGCGAGTAGAATCGGCACACAGATATCAATACCCCTCATCCGTTCGACGAGATCTCTCCAATTACCATCAGCCAGAGCGAGTTCCGTGACGATCACGGTCTTCTCGCGCGCCGAGTTGAGCAAATCAACTGCCACTCTGATGCTTCGCGCCCACTGCACAACCAGTCCGCGCGCTTCGATGTCCCGCAGGACCGTGGCTTCCGGGCTCCTGTCGGACACAAAAATTACTGTTCCTGCTTGTCTGTAGGTCTGCATCGATCCTCTAACTCTGCCTCATTCCACGCTAAGCCCCCAGTCCTTCGATTGGCCGTAAGCCGCCGTAAGCTCGCAGTAATATTGCGAAGCTTTGTGGAGCATAATGAATGGGGGAAAAAAGCAAGTGCCAACGCCGCACTCATTATCAGAAAAACCTGTCCCCAACTCTGCAGCCGATCCTGTGCCGGCGACAGCGGTTCGCGACCAATTGGCGCGCGTGGTGAATAGCCCTGGTTTCGTTTCGTCAGTCCGGTTATGCCGGTTTCTGACGCACATCGTGAATCGGACAATCGATGGGAATATGGATAGCCTCAAGGAGTTCTCAATTGCAATGGAGGTGTTCGACCGCACCTCGGAGTACGATCCGAACATCGACGCGATTGTCCGGGTCGAGGCTCGCCGTCTCAGAGCGAAGTTGAAGGCCTATTACGAGGAAGGGCAGGGTACGGTTGATCCGGTTCTGATTGGATTGCGGCCGGGCAGCTATGTCCCGGTCTTCCGGTGGCTTGACGCCCAGCCAGCAAAGCATCGAGAAGAGATTGGCACCGCACCGACACCCGACCGTATATGCGTTGCCGTATTGCCGTTCGTGAACATGAGTCCGGAGCCGGAACAGGACTATTTTTGCGACGGGATCAGTGAAGAGATCACGAACTCGCTTACGCGGGTATCCGGTTTGAACGTGATTGCGCGGACATCGGCCTTTCACTTCAAGGGTGCCAACATCGATATCCGGGAAGTAGGGCAGCGTCTCGGCGCGAATCTTGTCATAGAAGGAAGCGTCAGGAAGGCCGGCGAACAGCTGCGGATCACCGCTCAGGCGATTCAGACCGAATCGGGTCATCACGTCTGGTCGGAGACGTTCCGCCGCGAGCTCCAGGACGTGTTTGCGATCCAGGAAGAGATTGCACAATCTGTTGCGGACTTGCTCAGGCTTCATATGCCGGAAGTACAAGGGCCAGTACGGTCCTCCCCTACTGATCTTGACGCATATACAAGGTACCTGCGAGCTCGATTTCTGATTCACCAGCAGTCGCCTGAAACGCTGCACGCCGCCCTGGAGCAGCTAAGAAGGCTCACAGAGACTTATCCCGACTACGCTCTTGCGTACAGCGGCATGGCTGCGGCGAGCGGCCTTCTTGCCCAGTTCGGGATGGTCTCGGGCCGTGATGTGTATCCGGAAGTGAAGGCAAACGCGGAGCGCGGTTATGCGCTCGATCCTGAATCCGGTGCCACATGCACGGTGCTGGGCGCACTTCGTGCCTGGTTTGAGCATCGTTGGGATGAAGCGGGCAGGATGTTTGACTGCGCGCTAAAACTACAACCCAGTCACGCGCCGGCTCACATGTTTCGTGCCATGGCTTTGTTATGTCAAGGGGATATCAAGGCGGCAGAGTCAGGACTTCGCCGCTCGATTGAATTGGATCCGCTCTCGGCCAGCGACTGCGCGCGGATGGCTTATCTTCATTATGTCAAGGGAGATTATCCATCAGCCGCAGAGCATCTCCGACAGTCTTTCGAACTGGATCGAGACTATCCTGAGGGGCGATTCTATGAAGGACTCTTGCACTTTCGGCAGCAGCGTTACGACGCGGTGATCCAGTGTCTCTCGCCGTCTGCCTCACCATTGGATATCGGTCTGCTTGCCGCAGGACATGCCCAGGAAGGCAGCTTATCGCGAGCCGAAGAATGTATCGAGAGACTGCATCAACTTGGAGGGCGACAATACGTCACTCCCCTGGCAGAAGGTTTCGCTGCAGTCGGGATGAGAGATTTCGATCTGGCACTCCAGTGCCTGGATGAAGCGATCAACCACAAAACAAACTTCGTGAATCTCCTGGCGATCGAGCCGTTCTTTCATCCTCTTCACTCTGATCCCAGGTTTGCCAAACTCTTGAAAAAGCTCAACTTGTCGCACTGACAGGTGCCGCAAGCAGTGCCGTTAGCTTACGAAGGGCTTACGTAGAGCTTACGAGGCATTACTCCTTTCGCTTCCGCGTTCGAGGCACCATTGCCTCATGAAACGACGCACTCGAACAACCTGCTTGGCCTTCACCCTCGGGATACTGGCGCTGCTGGCACGAGGCCAGAATCTCGCACCTCTATCCCCCCCGCCTACGTTTGAACAGGCGGCGGGACAACAGTCAAACCTCGCTGAATTGACTCTCGAACAGGCGGTGGGACTCGCTGTTGCGAACAACAGCAATCTGAAGACTGCCAACCTCGAGACGCAACGGGCCGCCGACGACCTGGCTGCGAACCGAACGAGACGATTTGCGAATACGCAGGTCACTGCGCTCGGCGCCCAACTGGTTACGAAGCCATCGGTTACTTATCCGGCGGGCGCGCTTGGGGTATACAGCGCGACGGGGCCGATTCCGGCGACGAATCAGAAGGTCGAGATTCCGCGAAAACCCGTAGGCATAGTGAATGTCTCGGTTGCCCAACCACTTTCGACGCAGTACCAGTTGCATTTGCAATTGAAGGCTCTTGCACTGGGCCTGGAAGGGACACGCCAGGATCAGGTGAAAACGCGTCTGGAGGTGGTAGACCGGGTTCGACGTGCTTACTACGCGGTTGTCGAGGCACAGAGCGCTTTGGATAGCCTTCAGGCGTCACTACCTTACTATCAGGAATCGCATCGTCTGGCATTAGTGAACCGCGGTAAAGAAACGATTCTCGAGTCGGATTTGCTGAACGCCGATGCGCAGCTTTTGAAGATGCAGAATGCCATCAGCGATGCGAGCGACAGGGTCGCGTCGGCGAGCGAACAATTGAACGATCTGATGGGCCGGGACGTACACACGCAGTTCCGGGTTGCGCCGATCGGCGACGCAGATACCGATCTCGACACACCCGAAGCCCTGGAAGCCCGCGCTCTTCAAAACCGGCCAGATGTGAAGAAGGCGAAGCTTCAGGTGCAGCAAGCCAGTTACGACACGCGGGCGAAGAAGGCGGAATATATCCCCGACGTGAGTCTGGCATTCGATTACTACACAACCGCGAATTTCGAGAATGTGTTTCCAAGCAACGTCGGGACAGTGGGCCTGTCGCTTCGGTGGGAACCGTGGGACTGGAGACGCAAGCACCATGAATACGACGAAAAGCGAACCAAGGAAGAGCAGGCCAAGGTTGGCGTCGGCGCTACGGAACGAGCCGTTCTTCTGGAGGTGAGAAATGCGCGCCGGCAGTTGGAGAACACCCGCCGACAACTGACCCTCAGCGATGCAAGCGAAAGTGCGGCGAGGCAGAAGCTCAAAGAGTTGCAGGAGAAGGTAAAGCTCGAAGCGGCATTAAGCAGAGATTTGTATCAAGCACAGTCGGATCTGGCATCCGCGGACAGCCAGCAGCAACAGGCTCTCACTGCCTTCTGGAAGGCGAGAGCCGACTTGAAAAAGGCGATAGGAGAAGAATGATGCGTATCTCAATTGGAATTTTAGGTTTTGCTGCGTTTTCGGTTCTCGCCGGCTGCGCAAAGACGCAGAAGGCGGGGCCAGAGCCGGTTCCCGTTGTGACGGAGATTGTGGCTACGCAGCAGGTCCAGCCCAGTTGGACTTACTCCGGCGAGATTCGTCCGGATACAGAGGTTCAACTGGCCTTCAAGGAACCCGGCTATATCGCCGCTCTGTATAGAGTGAAGGGCGTCGATGGTCGGATGCGTGATGTGCAGGTAGGCGACGAAATACCTGCCGGCGCCACACTGGCCCGACTGCGCAACTCCGATTATGAAGCCTCGCTCAACTCCGCGGTCGGCCAGCAGCGCTCAGCGCAGGGTACGCTTGATGTTTCGCAAGCGGAACTCAACCGAGCAAAGGCCGACCAGGCAAAGGCGGACCTTGATTTTGAGCGTGCACAAACGCTCTATGCCGCCAAAGCAATGACTCGCCCGGATTACGATGCGGCGGTGAATCAGCACACCTCGGCAACCGCCGGTGTGGAAGCCGCCGTGCGTCAGATCGACGCGCGCCGCGGGCAGTTGAGCGCTGCGTCGGCGCAGGCTGTCTCCGCGCGGATCAATCTTGGCGATACGAGCCTGAACGCTCCCATGCCTGGAGTCATCGTCGAAAAGATTGTGGAACCGGGCAGCCTGGTTGCTGCAGGGACAAGGGCGTTCACGCTCGACGATACACGCGTCGTGAAGGTGAACTTCGGAGTTCCCGACAGCATGCTGGCACACCTCAAGCTAGGAACACCGGTGCCCGTGCAACTTGATGCATTGCAGGGGCGGACCTTCACAGGGCAAATTACGGGAATCTCCGCCTCCGCCAACCGTGAGTCCCGGGTTTTCAACATCGAGGTTACTCTTCCGAACCGGGATCGCCCGCTCAAGGTGGGCATGATCGCTCGCATCCGTATAGAGCAAGCGAACACGCAAACTGTGCCTGTAGTACCACTGACCGCTTTGATGACCGCGGAATCCGGCTCGAATAACTATTCGGTCTTCACTGTAACGGAGCGCGATGGAAAACAGTTTGCGCAATTGAAGAGTGTGAGGATTGGTGAAACCTTCGGGAAGTCGGTCGTCATCGACGAAGGCCTTACGCCCGGCGAACGAATCGTCGTCAACCGTACTAACCAGCTAAGCAACGGAAGCCTGATTCGGATGGTCAACTAGGAGACGCAGCAATGACACACGCACAAAATGAGCAGTCCACGAACAAGAAACAGAATCTCGCCCGCTTCTTCCTCGAACAGCGACACATCGCCTGGGTCTCGCTCGCGGTTGCGCTCCTCTGGGGAATCTACGGGCTATTGAAAATGCCTCAACGGAAAGACCCGGACATTCCTGTACGCCAAGCGATGATTATCGTGCCTTGGCAGGGAACCTCGTCCGAACAGGTCGAGCAACTGGTGACCAGAAAGATCGAGCAGGCTATTGCTTTGAATCAGTGGGTGACGGAGATCAAGAGCGCCTCCAGAACCGGCTCGGCGATGGTGCAATTCGAGCTGGCTGAAAAGGGAAAGTACGACAGGGACAAAGAACTGGACGACGTCAAAATCAGGCTGGACGCTATTCACGACCTTCCCCAGGGAGCGGGGCCCATTCTGTACATCAAGGACTTCGGGGATACTTCCGCATTGATGCTCACAGTAGCGAGCCCGCCGGCCGATCTCGCGCAGGTTGCCTGGATAAGCAAGCTCGTTGAGACACAGGTCCGGCAGGTTCGGAATGGTTTGGATGCGCATACTCAGTCGCGCCGTTCCATTGTTGTGGTTTTTCCGAAGTCTATCGACAGCGACGAAGTCGAGCGCAAGTTGTCTTGGGTGATCCGAGACATGGCGACCCAAAATCTATGCTCCGATGTGCGAGTGTTCTCGGGAGCCGGGTTCACCGGGGTGGACCTGGCGACGACCCTCAGCACTCCTGATCTCCAGTCGGCCTTGAGAAAGTTCGCAAATCAGAGCCTGCAAACCGACGAACTTCATCCCGATGCATGGAAACCTGCAATCATCGACGAACCGGCAAACACCACCGCGGCGCTTCAGGCCGTGGCCGGTGACAAGTACACTTATCGCGACCTGGACGACTTTACCGATACCCTTCAACGAAGCCTCAAAACGCTGTCGATCGTGGCGAAGGCAGAACGTTCCGGGGTACTGGACGAGAACGTATTTCTGAATTTCTCGCAGCAGCGCCTGGCGCAATACAAGCTAAGGCCAACAGATCTTTCCAGCATCCTCGCGGCCCGGAATCTACCTGAAAGCGGCCAAACGCTCAATGCACGCGGACGCACGGTCAGCGTCGCCACCACAGGCGAATTCAAGAGCATCGACGATCTGCGGAATGTAGTGATCGGCACATCACCGAACGGAACTCCGCTTTATTTGCGGGATCTTGTGGACATCGACAGGGGATATGAGAATCCCCCTTCGTTCCTGAACCGGTATACGCGCCGCGACGAAAACGGCAGATGGATCACTACACGCGCGATTACGCTCTCGGTCCAGATGAAGAAGGGAGAACAGATCGGATCATTTGGAAAACAGGTTGACGCCAATCTGGCGAGCGTCAGAAAAACATTGCCGGCCGACCTGGTCCTGGCCAGGACCTCGGACCAGCCCCTGCAGGTACATGACAGCATTGAGCTCTTCAGCCACAGCTTGATCGAGGCGCTGGTGCTGGTGGTTGTTGTGGCTTTGATTGGCTTTTGGAGCTGGCGGACGGCCATTCTGATTGCGGCGTCCATGCCGATTACGCTCGCGATTACGTTTGGGGTCATCAGCGCGCTCGGGATTGACCTGCAACAGGTCTCGATCGCTTCACTCATCATCGCGCTGGGGCTATTGGTCGATGTACCGGTGGTGTCCGGCGACGCAATTGTGCGCGAACTGGGTGCAGGCCAGCCACCGTCCGTTGCTGCGTGGCTAGGACCGACAAAGCTATTCAAGACGATGGCGTTTGCAACCGTCACGAATATCGTCTCCTATCTTCCATTTCTACTGTTGCCCGGAGATACAGGGAAATTCCTATACAGTCTGCCTATCGTCATTAGTTGTTCACTGTTGGCGGCTTTGCTCGTCTCGATGACCTTTGTGCCGCTTATCAGCTCGTTTCTCTTGAAAAGCAAAATCGAAACTCCAATTGAGGAGAGGCGGCAGCGCGGGTTTACAGGCTGGTATTTCCGAACCGCGAAGAAGGCCATTGAACACAGGAAGCTGTGCCTGGCGGGCTCGCTTGTCCTGCTGATAGCGGGCGGCGTCATGTTCTCCAGACTGAAACCGCAGTTCTTTCCAAAGGATCTTCAATACTTTTCTTACATCGATGTGTGGCTGCCTGAAGACACTCCGGCGAGCGCGACCAGCGCCGCCGCTCAGCAGGTGGAATCCATCACCCGCCGAGTAGCGGAAGAGTATGGCAGGAACCATCCAGAGCACGGACGCCCGAAAGATGTCTTGCAATCGATGACCACGTTTGTGGGCGGCGGCGGTCCTCGCTTCTGGAGCAGCGCCACACCCGAGGACAGGCAAACCAACTATGCTCAGGTGATTCTGCGAACGAAAGACAATCATGATACGACCCCTCTGCTTGACCTTTTGCAGCCGGAATTGGACAGGCAAATTCCTGGGGCAATCATTGATACGCGGACTCTCGAAACGGGCAAGCCGGTTGGAATTCCGGTTCAGGTCAGAATTTCCGGCGAAGATCTGCCACGTCTCAGAGCAGAAGCCGAGCAACTGAAGCAAATCTTTCGCGACATCCCCATCGCCGCCCGAGTCCGAGACGATTGGGGCGAGCCGAGTGTGAGAGAAGTGGTGCGCGTCGATGCGGACCGGGCAAACCTGGCGCACGTCACAAACGCAGATGTTTCCGATTCCGTTGACGCGGCTCTTCATGGCATTACGGCTGGAGTTTTGAGAGATGGCAACAAGCAGGTTCCGATTATTGGACGCATGCGGATGGAGGAGCGGTCCCAACTCTCTGATCTGCGCAGTCTATACGTCTTCTCGCGGCAAGACACCCCTCCAGTGCCTCTCGATCAGGTAGCGACGACTGCCCTGAGTCCGGTAACGCCGAAAATCCGACGCTTCGATCAGTACCGCACCATTACTGTGCAGTGCTGGCCTGCGCAGGGACATTTACCTTCGGAGGTAATCGCAGCGGCTATGCCAAAACTGGAGGTATTTCAGAAGCAGCTTCCCGACGGGTTCATATTCCGCTTCGCCGGCGAGCAAAAAGAGCAGGTCAGCGGCTTCGCTGATCTCACTACGGTGCTGCTCATTTGTGTTAGCGCCATTTACTTGGCACTCCTCGCACAGTTCAAGCATGCCTTCAAACCTCTCATCGTCTTTGCTGCCATTCCATACGGTGTTGTCGGTGCAATCTTTTCACTGGCCATTATGGGCCAGCCGTTTGGATTCATGGCATTCCTTGGGATCATCAGCCTCATCGGTGTCATTGTGAGCCACATCATTGTGCTGTTTGAATTCATCGAGGAGCGACGAGAAGAGGGCGAGGAATTGGAGTTGGCGCTGATCGATGCCGGCATCCTTCGTTTACGGCCAGTGATGATCACGGTTGCGGCCACAGTGATTGCGCTGTTTCCGTTGGCTGCACACGGCGGCCCGCTTTGGCAGCCTCTTTGCTATGCGCAGATTGGGGGATTGACGATCGCCACTTTCGTGACGCTTGGGCTCGTTCCGGTCCTCTACTCCTTCGTTGTGCTGGACCTGAAACTGATCCGTTGGGAACAAGAAGAGCAGCCTGGTTCAGTTGCTCCGGAGAAACCCTCAGCGATGCCTCTAACATCCGGGATAGCTGGGTGACACTATGAACTTTGGACACGCCATCCAATACGCGACATTGTTATCACTTCTGATGGGAGGTCTCGGTGTGGTTGTCGCGGTCCTCAATCACCGAGTGCAGGTGAAGACGCAGATCTTCCTGGCAATGTCTGCCCAGTATGACGCATTGTTGAAGAACTCTTCGGCGGCATTCTGGCTGAGTGTGCCAATTGGCACGGAGCTTCCTGAGCGGACGGACGATTTAACCATCTCGATGTTACGATTCTGCACTCTGGTTTCATTGACCTATCTTCTATTTTGCGAAGGTCGGATACCAAAACGAATGTGGGAGTTGATGCTCCGTTCCGCTGAGCGGAGGTTCCGCAGTCGCTTATTTGTGCGTGAGTGGGAACACTTGAGAACTGAATTTGAATCATTTCCGGAGTTCGTCGCTCTTGTCGCTTCAGTGCATCGTATCCCGCCCCATACTGAATACCTTGGCCCTGGACCCCTGCTACCCGCACAGAATGAAGGACACCAGTCACCATGCTGACATCCTCGGAGTTGAAGAAAATACCAATCTTCTCCCGCTTGAATGACGCGAACCTTATGTGGCTCTCGCGGCAAACGGCCGACATTCATTTGGAACCGGGTGAGTATCTCATTCACGAAGGGGAGCCCACCCCTTTTTTTGTAGTGATGGACGGAACCACGGAAGTGCTCAAAGATGTGATGGGGCGTCGAACTGAAGTCTCGGAGCACAAGCCGGGCGATTTCTTTGGCGAATTGGCCATTCTTATGGCAACCGCAGCTCCCGCTTCCGTCCGCGCGAAGACAGCTTGCCACTTGGCAAGGCTCGATCCTCAGCACCTCCAGGATTTGATTCGACGCTCGCCCGAGTGCAGCGCGTTGATCTTACAGACCCTGAACGAGCGGGTACAAGTCGTACAGAAGTACATGCTGAATCTTCCCTCCAGCCGCGTACAGATAGTTGGATCGAAATTTGATGACGACTGCCGGGAGATTCGCACCTTCTTGAGCATGAATCGAATCCCTTATGAGTGGGTCGACCGCGATCGGAGCACACAATTGCCTTCGGCTAATCCAGCTTCCGATGTGGCGGAGCTATCAGTCATTGTGGATGGGTCGTCTTGTGTCAGCCGTCCTCCTACGGTTCGCAAAGTGGCTGAAGCACTCGGATTCCAAACGGCTCCCCATCGCCAAAGCTATGACGTGGTGATTATTGGCGGCGGGCCAGCGGGACTGGCGGCTGCGGTCTATGGAGCATCGGAAGGCCTAAGTGTCTTGTTGGTGGAACGTAAGGCTCCCGGCGGGCAGGCTGGCACATCTTCTCGCATCGAGAATTACCTCGGCTTCCCCAATGGCATCTCAGGAGACGACCTCAGCCAGCGCGCGTTCCGGCAGGCGGTTAAGTTTGGAGCCGAAGTAGTTCTTACCCGCGAAGTCCAGGAGATCATTCCGCATCCCGATGGTGCATACACGATTGGACTCGATAGCAGCGATAGGGTGGCCACAAAGACGGTGATCTTGGCGACCGGAGTTGCTTGGCGCAGACTTGAGGCGGATGGCGTCGATCGCTTCATCGGACGTGGAGTCTTGTATGGGGCCGCACGTACGGAGGCCCCCACAGTGGCAGGAAAGCGCGTCTTTATCATCGGCGGCGGCAACTCTGCCGGCCAGGCTGCTCTGTTCTTCGCCGATTACGCGAGTTCAGTGACCATGCTGGTCCGCGGGGAAGATCTGAAGTGCAGCATGTCGCAATACTTGATCGATCAGATTGCTCTTGTACCGGGCATTCGGGTGGAGACGGAAATTCAGGTGGTCTCTGCAAGCGGCACGGATTGCTTGAAAGCAATAGAAACCCGGAAAGCGGGGGATCCTGTCGTTCGCCGGTCTGCAGATGCACTGTTTGTCATGATCGGCGCCGATGCAGTGACCCATTGGTTGCCACCTCAACTCCAACGCGAAAACGGCTATGTCCGCACGGGACGCGAGGTGAGCGACCAGCCAGGTTGGGCGGCAGATCGTGCTCCATTCCTGCTGGAAACAAATCTTCCGGGCTTCTTCTGTGTAGGTGACGTTCGCTACAACTCGATCAAGCGCGTTTCCAGCAGCGTAGGAGAAGGCAGCGTGGCCGTCGCTTTCGTGCATCAATATCTCTCGTACCGCTCGAACCGATCATTCGTGGCGTAGGTACAACACCAGGTTCATAGCTATAGCGCATCGGAGGCTACGGTGAACATGCTGACTATCCGCCTTGCATATGAACTGCGGGGCGCCAAGATCAAAAGTGAACTCGGCTGATCCCGGATTCAAAAAGACTGACCTGGACGACAACCGAGGAACTCAACCGGTAGAGGTTGGCCCCGCGGAAGCAACGCGTCTAGCGCTGCCGGACGACAACGGTCCAACAGGAGCATCGTTTTCAAAGGATGGTCTCGATCCCGGTAGACCCTCACCGTTCATTGATTCCGATGCGTTGAGCTGTCACATGTCCGTATAGTCGGCTTGTCGGACACTTTGGAGCTCGCGAACAATGTGGCAAGCACTTGTCCGGGCTGCCGGTAATACGTCCAAAACGCCGAGTTTTCAAAATGTCGGTGAGCGCTTTAGCGATTTGTCGTCAACTGACGATCGCCGTGATGGCGCAGGGATTCTGAAGATGCGGTTCTTCACACGATCATGTTCCAGGTGGTACCGTTTAGATACTGTATACCATCTAAGTGCGCTGGCAAATGGAACTGATATGAGAAAGTCAAGAGAAGAAACAGCACAGACCCGTCATCGAATCATCGAAGCAGCTTCTCAGAGGTTTCGAGAGAATGGCATAGCCGAGACCGGATTGAACGACCTGATGAAAGCAGCGGGGCTCGAGACGCAGGGCGGATTCTACAAACATTTCGAATCAAAAGATGAACTGCTTGAAAAAGCCATCGAGTACAGCGTGGCCGAGATCCTTGGTCGGCTAGAGGCTTCCGTCAAAGGAATTCCTTCAGAGGACACGTTTACGGCGGTGGTTTCGAACTACCTTTCAGCTAAGCACCGGGATGACCGAAGTCATTCGTGTCCATTGTCGGCAATGGGAACCGAGTTGGGGCGCCTGGAAGGACACAACGCCAAAGCCGCTGCAGAGGGATTGAAAAAGCTCATCGCCCTCGTGGCCGAGCAAATAAAGGACATGCCCGCAGAACAGGCTCGAAAACGAGCAACGGCGGCAGTGTCGGCAATGGTAGGCGGTTTACTGTTGTCGCGGATTGCAGATAGTACCCACTGGGCAAACACGATTCTTGCCGAAACCAGGGAACTCATACTTCGCGAAGAATGCGCATAAGGTCCCGCTGCCGATTCTGACCTAGACGCCAGGATCTGGCAGCGGGAATCCTGCGGAAGTTGTCATTGGTTCAGCGAAGTGGCGGCCTTCTCGACAAGTTCAGATATCTCTTCGGAGTGACTGAGAATCGAGAGGTGACCAGAGCGGAGGACGATTGTCTTCGCATTCATCCGTCGCGCCATGGTGACCTCGAGAGATGGAGCAATCACCCGGTCATTGCTGGCAACCGCATACCAGGTTGGAAGATGTTTCCATGCCGCGTAGTTAACGTTTGCAGCGAGCGCGTTGGGAGCCGAGATGGGACCCTGCGTCGCTGCGAGAATAGCCTGTTCGCGCGGTGGAAGGTCCTGCGCAAAGTCGGCTGCAATCCCGGCGCTTGAGATCTTCAACATTCCCGCGCTATCGGGAACAAAATCGGCTGCTACCGGTGTTGGTAGCACGGTGTTACTCAACGACAACGCAGATTCACCTTCATCCGGCGCGAAGGCCGACACATAGACGAGACCAGCTACTTTAGGATCAATACCGGCTTCGGTAATCACAACGCCCCCATAAGAGTGTCCGACCAGCAGCGTCGGGCCGTCTTCTCGTGCCAAAGCCCGGTTGAGCACAGCCACATCATCGGTCAGCGATGAGAGCGGCAGCTGTACCGCTGTCACGTTGTAGCCGTCCGCATCGAGCCGTGCAATGACCTTGTCCCAACTGGAACCATCTGCCCAGGCTCCGTGCTCCGTGCACGAGCAAGATATTCCTGACGCCGGATGGGCCGGCAGCATGTACAACGTGATGATTGAAGGAACCGCGGCTGCTGAGAATAGCGAGTATAGCCACGGGGAAGATGTACTTCGCGATTTTGAACACAATTCGATTTGGCATTGGAGAACCTTTCTTGAGACAGCAAGGGAATTGGAGCGCGTTGAGCGGGTGTTTATGGCGAGGTGGAGCAGCACACTCTCGGCGCGTCATACGCCGAAAGCGCTACATGCGAAGAAACTCGGAGGCGTGCGTGACGAAGCGCTCCGGATATTGATAGATCGAGCCGTGCGCTGCATCCGGGTAAAGGATCAGCTGTGCATTGGGAAGATTCTGATAGAGATGGAACGAATTGATGGTGTAGACGATCAGGTCTGTCTTGCCATTCACTACCAGCGTTGGTTGTTTGATCTGCCTGAGATATGCGAAGCGCTCGCCGTTCTGATTGCCCCATTCTGCGGACGCGGCAAGTTGAGCCTCTGCGACCTTTTGGGTGTTTTCTACATCGCGATCTTTGGTTCGAGCGTCCCGACGCTTGAGAAAGGCGCGTCCGGCAGCCATGCTCTCAGCAGATGGGGTAAAAAAACCTTCCAGCCAAAAGTCATCAGGATTGATGTATTTCTTGCTGAATATCTCCTGCGATTCCGGTGTCAGAAGGACATTTTCGCCATTGCGCGGTCCGCTTCCGACGAGGATGAGTCTGCGGACGAGTTGCGGACGCTGCACCGCGATCATCTGAGCGACCATCGAGCCGATAGAAAATCCCAGAACGTCTACTTGAGACAATCCAAGCGCATCGATGAAGTGACCGGCATTCGTCGCCATTTCTGAGAAGGTTCGCGGCACTTCTCCAGTAGAACTTGCAACCCCGGCATTATTGAATAAGATGACTTCACGTTCCCGTGCGAGGCCATCGGTGACTGCTGGGTCCCAGCTGTCCAGATTTCCCATAAGATGCTGATTGAAGACGAGAGGCACTCCCTTGTTGTTGCCAAAGCGGCGATAGGCGAACCGAATGCCGTTTGCCTCTACAAACTGTGTTGGTGCTGTGTGATGGATATAACCACTCATATGCTTTGTCCTCGATTTCTGATGTTGTTCAGCGACGATGAGGCTTCTGCCGTCCCGGAGGAACTGCAGCTGTTGCGGTAGGTGCCTTGCTCTAGTCGAGGAAGGCATTGCGATGTATTTGAAGGAATTCCGGAAAGCTGGTGGGAGACTTACCGCCTATTTGCTGCACAAGGTCGTTTGTGCCTGCGAAGACTCCGTTCTGATGGTCCTTCGCAATCTCCTGAAAGTGCTGCCAAAGGGTATCGGTGTAATGATCGCGCCGTCGTTGGGTATTGCCAGAATTGTCAGAGACTGCGCTCGGACGAGCCGAAAGCTGCTTCAGTTCCCAGGCGTCAATCTGTTCATAAGCCAATGGCTTGCCGATGACCTTGCCGATCTCGCCGGCGATCTCTGCAAAGGTGTATTCTCTTTCGCCGTACAGCGGATAGATTTTGCCCTTATGCTGTTCCGGCGCAAGAAGAATGTTGCTGATGACTCGGGCCTGATCCTCAGCTGTGACAGGAGCGTGCCTGCCTGTTCCAAACGGCAGTCGAAGCGTTCCCGTCTTGATCAGATCGGTCCAGTACAAAGCCCACTCGGCGAACAATGTCGGCCGCAGGTGAGTGGTGGGAACTCCGGACCAATCGAATATCCGTTCGGCAATCCAGTGGTCCTGGGCTGCATGGCTTCGGGCCTCGCGCCGCGCGGATATCTGGGACATGTTTACGATCGCCGTGAGTTCCGCCTCTCTCGCTGCCTGGGCGAAGTAGGCTGTGGCCTGTAAGAGACCGGGCATGATCGGGTAAACGAAATATGCACCTTGCACTCCTTCGAGCGCGTTATGCACGGCTTCGAAATCCAACAGGTCTGCAGTGATCAGCTCGGCACCCAGCGAGCCCAGAGAGGCAGAACGTTCATCTTCACGATGAACAAGTGCCCGGACCCGCGCTCCCGCCTGCAGCAGGAATCTGACCGTTTTGCTACCGGTTGCGCCGGTGGCCCCGGTCACCAGGAATGGTTTCGACATGTTGCGTCTCCTATAGCGATGAATCGCTTGTCGACCACCCGGAGGCAGTCTATAATTTAGAAGACGAACACAATCTAAATGATTCACATTCTTTTGCGAAACATGTCCAGAGAGCTGAGTTATCGGTAACAGGCCTTAGCACGTTTCCAGGCCAGCAATGGTCGAAACGCGCATTGGCGATTTACCGTTCGTCGAGTGTTTTCTCTGTATTCTTTCCTCATTTCCGGACGGCGAAATTCGCAAGGATTCCGTGGGGAGCTCTTCTCCGATTGATCCGAAGTTCAATGCAAAGTGGACCTGGTAGAAACGATAATGATGGGCTTTGAGCTACGTACATGGCTGACTCCTGTTTTCATCTAGTTCTCGCGACCCAGGTCGGAGCATCTTCAACGAGGTTCACTCCGTCATCGCTGTTAAGAGTTTGGCAGCATTTCGTTACTTTTCGAATTTTTCTCGGTCAGATTAAGGCTTGGGCGTTCGAGATGCGGTAGCGCCCGCCGCGCGAAGGCTCTCGCCCACGGCGCTCCATGGTGTAGGGCTCATATGCATGCCGATGATGGTCTCCACCGGGAGATGGTCCGCTTCAACGGTCTCGGTGAGTTCAATGAGCGATTCGGGGAAGAGGATGGAGCCCCCTGGCCCCAGTGGCTGAACCATCTCGCCGGTGTGGAGCAGATGAGCGTCCTGGATATAGGTCATCAGCATGGGCTGAGTGGCTCTTGTGATCGGGTACACCTGAATTGCATTGGGGCCTCCGCCAATCACAGTTCGGTCGGTGATCGGAATGACTTGGCTTGGGGCTCTCATTTCTTGCGAGAGATCATCGGGAGCGAGGGTGTGGGGAGCAGCCAGCATTTGTAACAGAACGGGCACGTTCCGCGCCTCTGCATAGATAGGGATTCCTCTCGCGGCATATTCACGTACACCAGCTACATGCCAGAAGAATCCTGTTGATGTAACCAGTGCCTTGACCGGAATACCGGGAAACCTCTTCGCAGCTTCCTCCAAAACACCTTTTGAATAGCCGGAGGAGATAGGCGCATCGATGATAACCAAGCCGTCGGCCTGACGAACAATCACGGAGTACCACGAGTTTGGGATCTGAACGACTCCGGGGGCGATCTCGGCGATGGGCTTGTCTGGATAGGGTCCGCCAGGAACCCGTTGGGCGGGGCTCAAGTCTTGAACAGAAGCGGGTTGAAATGGGGGGGGTGCGAGGAGTGCCAGTTCATGGGCATCGACTGGATCGTTCAAACGCGCACTGGCGATTGCGAGAGTCCAGATAAGCTGCCCGTTTCTCAGTCGGTCTTGTTGCAGTGGATAGCGTATTCCGTCGACGAATGACCAGTTCTGATATTCAGTGCGCTCAACAACGTCACCGAGAGCATTCCAGGCGATGGCCTCTGCCATATGTTGATCGTCGTATGTAACGACAGATTCGACAGCGTCCGGCAGTCCCGTTGCTGCGTTGAGGAAAATGCGCACGGGATAACGTCCATCATGAAACGAGACGACGTGCTGAAGCGCCCCATGCCAGACAATATCCGGCTGCAGTGTTAGATCGTTCGAGTGTGCGGCTAGGCGCAGAGCCGCGATAGGGTCGCGTACTGTCCATGATGGCGGAGCGGCTCCGACCTGCCTGGTTGCTGCGGGTTCTTTGCGGTCCACGACCGCAGAGAAATCATGGGACAGCAGCGATATGGAATGCCCAGGGCCGTCCGTCACCTCGCTACTTTGGACCTGCCGTTCGAAATCGTAAGACCTACGTATCGAATTGGTTGACCGGGTGTAGAAGGGAGGAGCCAGTGGATGATCGCTTTCTACAAGGTCTTGCGTGATCTCCTTGCCTTCGACTGTGATCGAAGAGATCGCCTTTACGTCCCGCCCTGCGCCGAGATCGACCAGCGCTCTCGAGACGAGTTCGTGAGGAAAGGAAGGATCACTTGCGAATCCGTTCTCGGGTTGGGACAAGGTGATTGCGCAGAGGGCCAGCATCCAGTAAGAGCGGGTCGTCCAAGTGTTCAGGCTGAGTGAGAAGAGATGTTTCAAAGGATCGTTCCTTCGTCTGGGGAGGAAATACTGGTTTGAGATAAGCACACGAGACACGACGTCGCTGTCTCTCCAACTGACTACTAGGCGTGCTCATCGGAGATGTGGATCACATCGCGATTTGCCTGTTTTTCAATAAAGGTACCACGTCCTTTTTCGCGAATAACGTAACCCTCCAGGCGGAGCTCATAAAAGGCTTGTCTCACCGTTCCCCGGCTGACGCGCTCAGTTTTTCGCAGAATAGTGCTTCAGATGGAACGATATCGCCATTGGACAAGTGACCCAGCCGAATCTGATCTAATAGCCAGGTCTTGATCTCTCCTGTGGGACCGCAGTCAACAGCATCCTCCGCATACGTCGCGGTAATCAGTGCGATGTTCCCGGTTTTCACTCCATCGATCCACGCTTGATTTCCAGCATCGATCTCGGCCCGCGCCAAGGCAGCCACCGCGCCGCTCTGCGCGATCATCGCCACCGGAAACAATGCACCCAAGGCCATCAGTAACATGAGTTTTTTCATTCCTTCGACGCTCCTCTCCAAGATTGAGTTGCCCTGTTAGCAATAGTTGAACGGTCGGTCACTTGTCCGGAAAGCCGACTTATCATCCATGTGACTCGTTCTCTGTTTTCATCTAGTTCTCGCGACCCAGGTCGGAGCATCTTCAACGAGGTTCTCTCCGTCATCGCTGTTAATGCTCTCTGAACAAAGTTGTCGCGATAACCACACAGACGAAGGCAAGCAGTGCAGTCGCTGTGCGGATGTCGTTAAAAATCTGCCATCGGAGCAACAAACGTTCATAATCGGCGGGCGGCGCTACCGCCGACCATGTCTTAATCAGTCTATTAATCGGTACATTTCCGAAACGGGTGACGAGAAAGGAAATCGCGGCAAGCGACGATGCTAAGATGGCGAGCCACCGTGAACTCATTGCTTTATCCATTGAGAACGCCCACCAAAGAGGAGTCAGAATACTTCCTGCCATGGCAATCTGCATGTAGATTCCGTTGTGTCTCATTAAGGCATCCCGGTAGGCGAGGTGAACTTCGAGCGGGACTTCATAAAAAGTGGGGACCACGGCGAAGAAGCCGTACGCGAAAGCGCCAGCCAGTAAACCACTCGAAAGTAGCGCCAGAAGACTTGCTAATCTTTCCACACAGAACCTCAGACTTACGAATTGCACTCCAAAATCACTGTTCTTTACAGCCTTAGTTTTCAGCGAGCTTAAACTCGATTGCTCTCCTGCGGAGGCAATAGCGCGGCTTTTGCTGCAGGGATTGCAAACCGCCGAAACAAGGCATTCAAGTCCTCGACAGACAACCGGTTTTTACCTCCCAACCACCAGACAAGCAGACCGAAAAGGCCACCTGCAATGAACTCCGCGACTGCATCAGTAACCGCGCGATGGCGTTCGACTCCCTCGATCATCGCTTTCAGGTCATCTCGCACAAGGTCGATGACCAACTTGCGCAACACATTCTGAACCGCTGCTCCGCTCCGCTTGCCTGCCATTGCCTTGAATAGATGGCGATGTTCATTGATGTGCGCAAGCATGTCGTGACTAAACGCAAAAGCCTGATCATCAACAGTGTTCCGGTTAGAGAGCGCTTCGCGCTGACGCTCCCTCAGCGAAGCTCTGAGGGTATCAAAACCGCTAAGCAGCAGGTCCTCCTTGTTGTCGAAATGCGCATAGAACGTCGCGCGACCTACGTTAGCGCGATCAATAATGTCTTGCACCGAAAGCCTTTCAAAACCCTTCTCCTGGATGAGCGCGAAAAGAGCCGCACGAAGGAGCTGCTGAGTCCTCCGCACGCGCCTGTCCTCATTCTTGGTCATCAGACCTCCTCAGCGTTGGAACAGTTTTGCGTTGTTTGAGCAGTTATGGAACAAACAGGCCAAGGTTGTCCCGAACCGGAATTGGAGTGCTGCACATCTCATCGCTAAATCAATAGATGTTCACTAGCGAACATGGTGTTCAACAAAGTGTAAAAGGCAAAGGTGAAGACGATGAGCCATATTCCGGCTGGCACAATCCTGAGGCGACGTGAGCTTTTTACGATCCATTCCGAGTGCATCCGTGTGCCCGATTGTCAGCAGATCGTGCATCTGCAGTTTAGGAGATTCGCAGGTTGCCCAGTATGCAATCTGCACCTGCATTCCATCGTTCAGCGACATAGTGCGATTCTGGCGGCCTCGATTCGGGAAGTGATTGTCTTCCACACCAATGCGGAAGAGTTGCTGCAGCACGCCGGTGATCTGCCTTTTGCTGTGATCGCCGACCCCGCGAAGCGACTCTACGCAGAATTTGGCGTGGAATCCAGACCGAGGGCCTTGCTCGATCCGCGCGTGTGGGGACCAATAATGCGGGGCGTGATTCGCAGCCTGCGCGCATCATTCCGTAGGCAGCCCATCCCCTCATTGAACCCTGACGGCGGGCGCTTCGGTTTGCCGGCCGAATTCCTCATTGCGAGTGATGGTCGTGTGCTGGCCTGTAAGTATGGGTCCCACGCGTACGATCAATGGTCCGTCGACGAGGTACTTGCAC
>Ga0210409_10000346_pt1 | contig 85033 bp, 65 predicted proteins | sample IncBWH17MmetaG_FD_161649 | JGI IMG/M metagenome (GOLD analysis project Ga0210409, IMG submission 161649) | Forest soil microbial communities from Barre Woods Harvard Forest LTER site, Petersham, Massachusetts, United States - Inc-BW-H-17-M | ecosystem: Environmental > Terrestrial > Soil >... | reverse complement strand
TGCCCGTGGCCGTGCAGGTGTAAGCGGCGGCGGCGGGGACCGTCGGATCGATCTCACAGCGGGCTAGAGGTTGTCCGCGACTGTTGTAGGCCCAGCCGGACTGCTCGAAGACGTTGTTTTGCGTATCCAGCACGTTGCGGGTCAGCGGAACGCGCAAAGCGGTGTCCCAGGTCAGGTTCGTGGTGCGCTGATTCGCCTGGCTTTTCGCCTCAACCGTCTGAGTCAACAAACCCGAACCATCGTAGGTGGTCGTCGCGATGTTGCCGTTGAAGTCCGTGGTCGAGGCCGGGTAGCCATTGGCGTCATAGGTGCGGGTCTTCCACGGCTGCTCGCATTGCGGGCCACACGGTTGATCGAGGGTACTGACCCGAATAAGTCCGTTCACCGTGGTGAAGCCCATCGTGGCGCTGTGGCCCAGTGGGTATTGCACCGTCGATGTACCGTCGCTGTTGTAGGTGATCTGGGTAGTGCCCACACTGCCCGCAAAACTTGACGACGTCGCGCGACCGATGCTGTCGTAGCTGGTGTTCTCGTAGCGCACGCCCGCCTCGTCCACGACACCGGTCATCGCGTTGGGCAAATTCGCACCGCCCGTCAGCGAGGATTCGTTGTAGACGTACTGGCGTGTCGTGGTGTCGGGGTATTGGACCGCGAGCAGATTGCTATTTGTATCGTAGGTGTAGGTCAGCACCTCGCCATCGGGCAGCTTCATCTGAGAGACGTTGCCGTTGCTGTTATAGGTGAAGTTGAGCTGACGACCCTTGGGGTCTGTCACGGTCAAAAGCAGTCCCGGCCTGGGTGCGACAGCCGGAGCGGTCAAGGTCGTGCTGTAGGTCAGGGTGGCACCCACATCTGTTTCGTCAGTGACGGTCTGCAGCAGGCCGGTGGTGTCGTAGGTCTCGAAGTGGCGCAGTGCCGAGACGAAGACGGTATAGCTGGTAGCTACACCTTGGGTGTTGTCATTTTCGATGACCGATCCGGGATATCCGGATCGGTCATCCAGATACCGTTGGCCTTGGTGAACGTCTCCTGCTTGCCGTCCGGGCGGAACAGCACGATGGACGAGGCGGGAGTGCCGAGGATCTCCAGTGAACGATCGAAGCTATGGCGCCAGTGAGCGCCCATCGCCGTAGATGCCACGGCAGGCGTGCTGTTGTAGAAGCGACGAAAGATCAGCCAACCGCCATCAGGATAGTCATCGTCCTGCAGGTACTTGTTGCCGGTCGATGTATTGATGGGATCACCCGCCATCGGCGCTCCCTTTTTAACGGCACAGGAGGGGCTTGAAGAAGGCCTACTGCCGCTGGCCTCTTCACTGCCTTCGCCACCGTCACAGCCGGCACCATCGCCGGTGTTCTTAGCCGGGTCACTCGTGTAAGCAGTTGCGTATGTGGCGTTCCCGCCGCCGCAATAACCTCCTAAGGTAAAGCCTGCAGCCGCCAGGTTGGACGTAGTTGGCGTGTACAAGGCGACGGTATAGGAGCACCACTGTTCGAGAGGCCCCCTCCAGCCGTACTGTGAATTCCAGTAAATCCTGTAACCCGCCCACCACGCATTCTCTGCTGCGGAGATGCTTCCATACGATCCGTCGGCGTAGTAGGTGTTTTGAAGAATGTAAGGAGCGCGAAAGTATGTCGTCGTTTGCGTAATGGCCGTGCTCGCCAAAGATGTCGAGTTTTTAATGGTGCTGACCGAAGCAGCATATGAACCATCGTGCGAACTCGACGCTCTCGCAGGCCCCGTTTGTTGGCTTGCACTTCCTGCGGGATCGCCGGCAGCCGATGCCGACCCAACACCACACACGCCAACGCAAAGCACCAGTAACACACGCCGAACGAAGTCCATTTGATTCCCTTGTGACGTGGATTGCTGTGTGGACGGAACGTCCATTGCCAGCGAAAGCTCATCCCGTGACAGACGTTATAGCAAATCATGGTGACGCCTGCTGCGACCTGCGCCGCAAGGGTTTTTCCACAACGCTTCGCGAGATCACCATTCGCAGTCATCCCAGCATTGGCTAGCGCCCTTCGAGATCATCCAAAAAAATGCAAAGACGTCGCCCTCGAAAGGAATGCGCAAGAAAGACGGCAAAGTAATCGGCGTCGCGAAAATGACCGTGGTAGCAGACGGCAAGAGCATGGCTATCTCGGTCGATGACAAATTGCACGGATCGAGCATGTCGTTCGTGGCGATGAAGAAATAGATCCGCCGCGCCGCGACGCGCAGGCCACGGATGGCCTGTCGCGTGCGAGGCTCAGCGACGGCGGCTTCCGGAAAGAGTGCTGTCGAGATCGGTGCCGTCGAGAAACGCATCCAGCAACGCGCCGCGATATTTCTGCCGGTGCAGCAGCAGCGAGAGTTTGCGGCGCAGGTCGAGGAACGGTGTCTTCAGTGCCTTCAGCCGCCCCGTCGCCAACGCGTCAGTGACCGCCACCGCGGGCAGGCAGGCGATGCCGAGTCCGGCCACTACGGCCTGCTTGATCGCCTCGATCTGGTCGAGTTCGAGCACGGTTTCGCCGGGCGGCAACTGTGCCAGCACGCGTTCGCTGGTGGCGCGTGTGGCCGAGCCGGGCTCGCGCAGCACCCAGCGCGCGCCGGCGAAATCGGCGGGCTTCAGGCCGCGCTTGCGCGCCAGCGGATGCTCCGGCGGCGCGCATACCACCAGCAGGTCGTCGCGCCATGGCCGCACTTCCAGCAGCGGATGCGCCACCGGCCCTTCGACGCAACCGATGTCCAGGCTGTGGTCGAGCATGCCGGCCGTGATTGTATCGGTGTTCGCCACGCGCAGGCGGATCGCCACCTGCGGATGCGCGCGCACGAACGCGCCGAGCAGCTCGCCGACGCGATAATTGCCCACCGTATTGCTGGCGCCTATGCGCAGCTCGCCGCTAAGCGCTGCGCCGTCTTCACTGCCGCGTCGGCCGAACTCGGCGTGCCGCTCCAGCAATTCCTGCGCCAGCGGCAGCAGTTCACGACCGCGCGCATTCAGGCGCAAGCGGCCGCGTTCGCGCGCGAATACCGGCGCATCCAGCTGTCGCTCCATTTCTGCCAGCGCCATGCTGGCGGCGGGCTGGGTCAGGTGCAGCCGTTCCGCGGCGGCACGCACACTGCCGTGCAAGGCGATCTGCACGAATACATCCAATTGGCGCGGGCTGATGTTGATCATCAAGCTATCTTATACGTCCAATCACATATTCCAAGTTTTTTTGATCGATGTGCGCCCCGACAATAGCGGCATTGCCGGAGCCCATGCATGACCACGTCGTCCATCGCCACTCTCATCCACCCCACATGGCGCACCCGCGCGCCCGGCCTGCTGCTGGCGGTGGCGATCGGCTTGCTCGCGCTGGTGCTGGGGCGCTGGGCGCCGCTGATCGGCGGCCCGGTGATCGGCATCGTGCTGGGCATCGTCGTGCGCAACCTGCTGTCGCCGGGCGAGCGCTACACGCCGGGCATCGCGTTCGCCGGCAAGAAGGTACTGCAGTGGTCGATCATCACGCTGGGCTTCGGGCTCAGCCTGAACCAGGTCGCCAAGACCGGCCTCGAATCGCTGTCGGTGACCCTGGTGACGATGACTGTGGCGTTTCTCGCCGCGCGGCTGCTCGGCCACTGGCTCGGCGTGCACGACAAGCTGAAGATCCTGATCGGCGTCGGCACCGCAATCTGCGGCGGTTCGGCCATCGCCGCGGTCACGCCGATCATCCGCCCGGACGACCACGACACCGCGTTCGCGATCTCCACCATCTTCCTGTTCAATCTCGTCGCGGTGCTGCTGTTCCCGCTGCTCGGCCACCTGATGCATCTGAGCGACCTCGGCTTCGGCCTGTGGGCCGGTACCGCGATCAACGACACTTCATCGGTGGTCGCCGCCGGCTACAGCTTCAGCAAGACCGCCGGCGACTACGCCACCATCGTCAAGCTGACCCGCGCCACCCTGATCATTCCGGTGTGCCTGGTGCTCGCCTTCGTCGTCGCCGCGCGTGAGAAGCGCAAACACGTGCAGGAAGGCAGCGTCGGCCACTTCAGCCTCGCCAGCATCTTCCCGTGGTTCATCCTGTGGTTCCTGGTCGCATCGGCGCTGCGCACCGCCGGCCTGATTCCGCTGGTGATCCAGCCGGCGATTCACACGCTGGCCGAGTTCCTGATCATCGTGGCACTCACCGCGATCGGCCTGTCGGCCAATCTGCGCAAGATGGCCGCCAGCGGCGCGCGGCCGATCCTGCTGGGGCTGGGTGTATGGATCGCGGTGGCTGTCAGCAGCCTGCTGGTGCAGTTGGTGATCGGTCAGCTGTGACCGCCACCACGTCCTTCATCCCGATGCTGCGAAACACGGCGGGCCGATGGATCTCCCACGAACCGACAGGCTGCAGCCACCGCTCTCGCGCAATGGTCGCGGTGCAGGGCCCGAGCGTGCAGATACGAATCTCGCGTCCGGCCGCCTCCGCCATTAGCCTGTCCAGCACCTCGCGCAGCATCGCGCCCTCGAACGGCGTGTACAGATAGAACACAGTGCCGGCTGAAAGATCGGCCACCCGCACATCCCCCTGTACGAACGTCACCTGGCCGAGGTTCAGCGCGTGCGCGCAGCGCCGGGCGCAATCGACATAGGCTGCCTCCCATTCGATGCCGATGCAGCGTGCACCGGTACAGATGGCAGCAAGCAGGGGCACCTGACCCAGACCCGAGCCAAGATCGATCAGCACATCACGCTCGTCGAGTGCGGTGCGCGCGATCATGTCGAAGATATGGCGCGCCGGCGTGGGTTGGTAAAACACCATTTCCGCCGCCAGCTCGGCAAGCGGGGCCTCGGGCTCATCGATCTGCAGGACGCCGCTGATCAATGCATCGAGATAATCATAGCTGTCGCCAGGGGCGTGACTGCCTGCATCCTGATCCGAGCCAGCTGCTTGCGCCCATTCAAGCAATCTGCATGCACCCGCGCCACGCTGGATGTCCTGGCGAATGCTCTGGCAGAGCCGGTAATCGATGGATTCAAGGTCGGTGCACAGGGCTTCGATCCGGTCGCGAAGCTGCGCTTCCACGGCCGTTTCGGCAGAGACCTCATGGGGCAACTCACAGATGCGCCAGGTCTCAAGGCGGTCAAGCACATCGCTGCGCTCGCGCAGTCGAGCCGGTTCGCGCAGCGTACGATCCTGCTCCAGCTCATTGATTAAAGCTTGTAGCGCACGACTCATCTGTCGGTTATTCCTTTTCTGGTGGAGGGCAGCGCAACCGCCAACTCACGCCTTGCCCTGCTCCACCAACGTCAACGCCACCTTGTCGCGCAGATACACCGGCAGCGCCAGCTCCGGCGCCTGCGCGCGACCGGCCTTGAATTCGCGCAATGCCAGCTCGGCGACATGCGCGGCCTGCGGATAGCGCATGCCATCGGCCGAGTGCAGAATGCCGGTGAGGCGCTGGCTCAACACACTGGCATAGGTCGCCCAGCCGCTGCCCACCACCTGCCACGCGGCGGCTTCGGGTAGCAGCAGCGACTTGGCCGTGCAAATGCGTTCGTCGTCCAGTGCGATCAGGCCTCCGTTGTCATCGCGGCGGTAGCAGGCGGCGTAGATCTCGCCCATGCGTGCGTCGATCACGGCGAGGATGGCGGTGCCCTCTTCTTCCGGCGCTTCCAGCGCCAGCGCAGCCAGCGAGGAGATCGTGATCACCGGCAGGTCCAGCGCCAGCGCCATGCCCTGCGCCAACGACACGCCGAGCCGTACGCCGGTGAACGCGCCGGGGCCGCGGCCCACCGCGATCACATCCAGCGCGTGCCGGCCGATGCCGGCTTCGGCCAGCAGTGCATCGGCCATCGGCAGCACCAGCTCGGTGTGCCGGCGCGGCGCGATCTCGCTGCGGGCGATCAGCTCGTCGCCGTGGATCAAGGCGACGGAGCAGGCTTCGGTAGCGGTTTCGATGGCCAGCAGATTCATTGGGGCATTCTCGCATCGTCGATGCACACATGACAGCCGACGGATCTGTCGCGGCTCGGACGACGGAGGGCCGGAACAAGGCCCACGCGTGACGATTCGGCGACACATGCCAGAGCGAAGACAGGCCGCCCGCTATACTGGCGACAACGCATCCGTGCGCGCCATCGGTATGCCATGCCCATCCAAAGCATCACCAACCGACGCATCTACCAGCAGATCGCCGACCAGCTGCGCGCCATGATCGGCAGCGGCGAGTTTCCGCCCGGCAGCTACCTGCCGGCGGAGCGCGAGCTGTCGCAGATGTTCGGCGTAAGCCGGACCTCGGTACGCGAGGCGCTGATCGCGCTGGAAGTCGTCGGGCTGGTCAAGGTACGCGTGGGCGACGGCGTCACCGTGCAGGCGCCGGGCGCTGCGCCTGCGCAGGCGGCCGGCCATCTGCTCGACGAGGCCGCGCGACGGCAGCCCTGGCCGGTGGACGAGGAGCTCGGGCTGGCGCCCGATTTCGCCGCGGAAGTTCCGCCGTTCTCCCTGCTTCAGGCACGCCGACTAGTGGAACCGGAGGCCGCCGCGCTGGCCGCCGAACACGCCAGCAAGTCGGAGCTGGCCGGCATCGAGAAGGCCTATCGCCGCAACATCGCGGACAACCGCGCCGGCTCCACCACGCATCCGGGCGATCGCCTGCTGCATATTCGCATCGCCGATGCCAGCGGCAACCCGGCGTATGCCCTGCTGATCCGCCACCTGCTGGGACACCAGTACGGCGCCATGTTCCAGCGGCTGCAGGCTCTCTACACGCCGCGCGACATGCCGCACCGCTCGGAACTCGAACACCGCGCCATCGTCGAAAGCCTGCAGGCACGCGACGCCCAGGCCGCACGCCGCGCCATGCGCGCGCATCTGGATTCGGTGATCCGGATCTTCTCGCGCGCGGCACCGGCAACCAAGGCATCCGCCAAGGCGCGCTGAGCGTCACGCGTCGACATCGCAGCTAGCCGGCGGATGGCGGGTTCCACAGTACCTGCCGGTCGATGGCGTGCACGTCGCGCGTACCGGTCAGGGCCATGCTCACGTCCAGTTCCTTGCGGATCAGCTCCAGCGCGATGCGCACGCCGTCTTGGCCGAGCGCACCCAAGCCGTACAGGAAGGCCTTGCCGATCAGCGTGCCTTGCGCACCAAGCGCCATTGCTTTGAGCACGTCCTGTCCGCTGCGCACGCCGCTGTCGAACAGGACTTGTGTGCGTCCGCCGACCGCTTCGACGATGCGCGGCAACGCCTCGATGGCTGCGGGCGCGCCGTCGAGCTGACGTCCGCCATGGTTGGAGACCACCAGCGCGTCGACGCCGGCATCGACCGCATGCCGTGCGTCGTCCGCATCGAGGATGCCCTTGATGATCAGCTTGCCCGGCCACAGGCTGCGCACCCACGCCACGTCCTGCCAGCTCAGCGAAGGATCGAACTGGCTGGCGATCCACTGCGACAGCGTGGTAAGTCCCTTGCCGCCGCCCGGGATCGTGCCGGCCAGATTGCCGAAGTTCTTGTGCGGGGTTCGCAGCATGGCGGCGATCCAGCGTGGCTTGCTCGCAGTATCGAGCAGGTTGCGCAAGGTCAGCCGCGGCGGCACGCTGAGCCCGTTCTTGATGTCGCGGTGACGCTGACCCTGGATCTGCAGGTCGGCAGTGAGCATCAGCGCCGAACATTGCGCCGCCTTGGCACGTTCGATCAGCGAAGCGGCAAAGCCACGGTCGCGCATCACGTAGAGCTGGAACCAGAACGGCTTGTCTACCGCCGCCCGTACCGCCTCGATCGAGCAGATCGACATGGTGCTCAGGGTGAACGGCACGCCGAACGCTTGCGCCGCGCGCGCCGCCAGGATCTCGCCGTTCGCGTGCATGATGCCGGTCAGTCCGGTTGGCGCCAGCGCCACCGGCATGCTCGCCGGCTCGCCGACGAGGGTGGTGGCCAGCGAACGCTGCGACACGTCGATCATCACCCGCTGGCGCAGTTGCAACGCGTCCAGCCCAGCGCGGTTGGCGCGGATCGTCTGTTCGTCGTACGAGCCACGGTCGACGTAGTCGAAGATTGCGCGCGGTGCGCGGCGCTTTGCCAGGCGGCGCAGGTCCTCGTTGCAGGTGATCGGGGTCATCGTGCGCTCCGTATGTCGTCGGCGCGGCTGCCGTACTTCCCGTACCAGGCGACCACCACGAAGCAGGCGGCCGGAATCAGATAGGCAGTGGCGGTACCGTGGCGATCGGCCACCAGCCCCATGAAGTAGGGCGCGATCGCGCCACCGACCACGGACATCACCAGAAACGAGGCGCCGCGCTTGGTATGCGCACCGAGATTCTTCACGCCCAGCGCGAAGATGGTGGGGAACATGATCGACATGAAGAACGACACCGCGATCAGCGCGACCACCGCGACCCAGCCATGGCCCAGCGCGGCCAGCAGCGCCAGCACCACGTTGATCGTCGCATAGAGCGCCAGCAGCGACGCCGCTGCGAACCGGCTCATCAGCGCGGTACCGGCGAAACGGCCCAGCACGAAGCACAGCATCGGCGTGGACAGCAGGAAAGCGCCGGTCTGGGAAGTGACGCCGACCTGCTCGGTGACGAAGTTGATGAAATAGGCGTTCACCCCGACCTGCGCTGCCACGTAGAAGAACTGCGCCACCACTGCCCACAGGAAGTGTCGCTGCGCGACCAGCGGGCGCGCGTTGACTTCCTTCGACGCGATGTCCTCCTCATGGATGTACGGTATCGGCGTGCGCGCGATCAGCAAGGCCAGCGCCATCACCACCAGCGCGATCACCACGTAGGTACCCTGCACGCCGGAGAACCCGGCCTGCGGTGTGGCACCGGCGCCGGTGCCGCTGAAGAAGAACGCGCCCCCGATCAACGGCCCGATGAACGAGGCCAGCCCGTTGAACGACTGCGCGAAATTGAGCCGGCGTTCGGACGTCTGCGGCGAACCGAGAAAGGTGACATAGGGATTCGCCGCAGTCTCCAGACAGGCCGCGCCGCAGGCGATCACGAACAGCGCAAACAGGAAGAAATCGAAGCTAAGCGCAGCGGTGGCCGGAATGAACAACAAAGCCCCGGTGGCGAACAATGCCAGTCCGAACAGGATGCCGAACTTGTAACCCTTGCGCTGCATCAGCGCGGCCGCCGGTAGCGCCGCCAGGAAGTAGGCGCCGAAGTAGGCCGCCTGCAGCAGGCCCGACCGCGCGCGCGTGATATGCAACGATTCCTGGAAGTGCTTGTTGAGCACGTCCAGCAGGCCGTAGGACAGTCCCCACAGGAAGAACAGGCTGGTCACCAGCAGCAAGGCCAGGCGGGTGGCGTTGCCGGACGATGCCACAGCGGCGGAAGTTGGTGGTGTGCTCAGTGCCATGCGGGTGTCCTCAGCGTGCGTTCCCTCACGGCGTGTCTCCGCCGAAGGCATCCAGATGGAAGATCGACTGCATCGGCGTCCACTTCGCGCCGACCGGCGTCCACGGTGTGGGCGCCTGGAACTGCCACATCAGCGCCTCCCAGTCGCGGATGCGCGGATCGTCGTGTTCAGCGGCCGCCATGCGTTGCGCGTCGAATACCGCATCGTCGGTGTCCATCAGCATCACCAGCCGGGTGCCGAGCCGGAAGATCTCCAGCTCACGCACACCGTGCACGCGCAGGTGAGCCAGCACCTCCGGCCACACCTCGCGATGATGTTCCTCGTAACGGGCGATCAGCGCCGGGTCGTCGCGCAGGTCGAGGGCAAGGCAGTGGCGCATCGTGAGTTCCCCTGTATCAGGTCAGTGCGCGGTCGAGGTGGGTGTAGCCGCCGTCCACGAACAGCCATTGCCCGGTGACGTGCGAGGCGCGTTCGGACAGCAGGAACACCGCCATGTCGGCGATCTCCCCGGCCCGTGTCATGCGGTGGCCCAGCGGTACCTTGCGGGTGATCGCGTCAAGCTTGGCAGCAGGATCGTCGAACGTGGACAGCCACGACTGATACAGCGGCGTCATCACCTCGGCCGGGATCACCGCATTCACGCGAACGCCGTCGTCGGCCAGCGACGCGGCCCATTCGCGGGTGAGCGCGAGTTGTGCACCCTTGGAGGCGCAATATCCGCTGGTACCACCCTGTCCGGTCAGCGCGGTCTTGGAGGAGATGTTGACGATCGCACCCCGACTCGCCTTGAGATGCGGCACGCAGTAATGCGCCATCACGTAGTAATGGATCAGGTTCTTTTCCAGCGAACCGACGAAGGCGTCGCGGCCGGCATCCAGGCCCACGTTGTCGTTGACGCCTGCGTTGTTGACCAGGCCGTGCAGCGCACCGAACTCCGCCAGCGTCGTCGTCACCGCGTCGCGGCACGCGGCCTCGTCGGCCAACTCGAGCTGGAAGAAGCGCGTGCGCGGCTGCATGGTTTGCAGTTGCTGCTCGAAGGCCGGCGCCAGCGCACTGCGTCCGAACACCACCGGAATCGCGCCTTCACGCGCCAGCGCAAGACTGATCGCGCCACCGATACCGGCGCCGCCGCCGGTAACGATCACCACCTTGTCGTGCAGATTCAGCTCCATCGCTCGCCCTCCTCCGCCGTCGACAAACCATAGCAGCGCGCGGCCGTACCGCCGTACAACGCCTGTTGTTCACTCTCGCCCAAACGCGCGGCCCAGCGCGTCACGATCCCGTGCACCTGTGGATAGGTGGCGCGCAGCAGGCACACCGGCCAATCCGAGCCGATCATCAACCGCTGCGCACCGAACAGTTCCAGCGCGGCATCCAGATAACGATGCAATACCGCGTCGTCGAGCGTGCCGCCCGCAACCTCGGTGACCAGCCCCGACAGCTTGCACGCAACATGCGGCATCGCCGCCAGCTCGCGCAGCGAAGCACGCCATGCCGCATCGCCGGCGCCGCCGATCGCCGGCTTGCCCAGGTGGTCGAGCACCAGCCAGTGGTGGTCGTGGCGTGCGCAGAACGCTGGCGCCAACGGCAGCTGCGGTGCGCGCAGCAGCACTTCGTAGACCTTGCCCTGCGCCTGCAGCGTGGCGACGCCGCGATTGAACATGGCATCGGTGACGAAGCCATGCACGTCGGGCTCGTCCTGCAGCAGATGGCGGAAACCGGCCAGCCGGTCCGTGCCGTGCCAGCGTGCCAGCCGTTGTTCGAGATCGTCCGCGCGCAGGTCGACCCAGCCGACCACCGCGGCGATCCATGGGTGCGTGTCGGCCAGCGCCAGCAGGAAATCGGTTTCGTCCTCCGCGCTGCGCGCCTGTACCGCGATGCAGGCGTCGACGCCTTGCGCGTCGAGCAGCGGCCTGAGATCGCCTGGCAACCAGTCGCGCTGCAACATGGCCATGCCGGCGTTCATCCACGGAAAATCCGTCGCACGGTAGCGCCAGAAATGCTGGTGGGCATCGATACGGGTCACGCCGCGAGCCGCATGCAAAATGCCAGGTGACGAGGCTGCGCCGTCATGCGGCTTCCCGATGCCGGTACCGCGAAAGCGACGCCGGCTTCATGGTGATCGAAAAGCCGGGCGCTTGCGGCGGCATGTAGGCTGCGTCGCGTATCACGCAAGGATCGATGAAGTGCTCGTGCAGATGGTCGACATACTCCACCACGCGACCCTCGCGGGTGCCGGCGATGCACACATAATCGATCATCGCCAGATGTTGCACGTATTCGCACAGGCCCACCCCACCGGCGTGCGGGCACACCTTCAATCCATATTTCGCCGCCAGCAGCAGCACGGCGAGGATCTCGTTGACGCCGCCGAGCCGGCAGGCGTCGACCTGCACCACGTCAACCGCGCCGCGCGTGATGAACTGCTTCCACATGACGCGGTTCTGGCACATCTCGCCGGTGGCCACCTGCACCGGTGCGACCGCCTCGCGGATCTTGCGATGACCCTCGACGTCGTCGGGGCTGGTCGGCTCCTCGATGAACCAGGGCTGCGCGAACTGCAGCGCGCGCACCCACGCGATCGCCTGATCCACTTCCCAGATCTGGTTGGCGTCGATCATCAGCTTGCGCTGCGGGCCGAGCACCTCGCGGGCGATGCGCACACGGCGGATGTCGTCGTCCAGGTCGCGACCCACCTTCAGCTTGACGTGGTTGAAGCCGGCATCGATCGCCTCCTGGCAAAGCCGGCGCAGCTTGTCGTCCGGATAGCCCAGCCAGCCGGCCGAGGTGGTGTAGCAGGGATAACCCTCACGCTCCAGCGTGGCGATGCGCTCGGCCTTGCCCGGCGCCTGCGCGCGCAGGATTTCCAGCGCTTCGTCCGGCGTCAGCGCGTCGGTGAGGTAGCGAAAGTCGATGCAACGCAACAGCTGCTCGGGCGACATCTCGGCGACCAGCCGCCACACCGGCTTGCTCTCGACCTTCGCCCACAGATCCCATACCGCGTTGACCACCGCGCCGGTGGCCAGATGGATCGCGCCCTTGTCGGGACCGATCCAGCGCAGCTGGCTGTCGCTGGTGACGTGGCGCCAGAACGCGCCCATGTCGCCGGCAATGGTGTCCAGCTTCAGTCCGACGACGAGATGCCGCATCGCCTCGATCGCCGCGCAGCAGATCTCGTTGCCGCGGCCTATGGTGAAGGTAAGCCCGTGGCCTTCCAGACCGGCGCGGTCGGTTTCCAGCACCACGTAGGCGGCCGAGTAATCCGGGTCCGGATTCATCGCATCGGAACCGTCCAGCGATTGCGAGGTGGGAAAGCGCACGTCGATCACGCGCATACCGGTGATCGTCACCGCCGCCGTCGCGTTCATGCAGTCACCGTGCGCTGGCGCTGTTCGCCCAACCCGTCGATGCCAAGTCGCATCACTTGGCCCGCACGCAGATACACCGGCTCGGGCTTCTGGCCCAAGCCGACGCCCGGCGGCGTGCCGGTGGAGATCACGTCGCCCGGCTGCAGGCTCATGAAGCGGCTGAGGTAACTGATCAGGAATGGGATGCGGAAGATCATCGTGCGGGTCGAACCGTTCTGGTAGCGATGGCCATCCACTTCCAGCCACAGTTTCAGCGCGTGCGGATCAGGCACTTCGTCGGCGGTGACCAGCCAGGGGCCGATCGGACCGAAGCTGTCGCAGCCCTTGCCCTTGTCCCAGGTGCCGGTGCCTTCGAGCTGGAACTCGCGTTCGGACACGTCGTTGATCACGCAGTAGCCGGCCACGTGCGCCATCGCATCGGCCTCGTCGATGTAGCGGCCGCCCTGACCGATCACCACGCCCAGCTCCACTTCCCAGTCGGTCTTGCGCGAGCCGCGCGGAATCTGCACGTCGTCGTCCGGACCGCACACCGCGCTGGTCCACTTGCTGAAGATCACCGGCTCGGCCGGCACCGGCATTCCGGATTCGGCCGCATGGTCGGAATAATTCAGGCCGATGCAGACGAACTTGCCGATGCGGCCGACGCAGGGACCGATGCGTGGCGTTCCCGCGACTGCAGGCAGGCACTCCGGCGACGCTTCGCGCAGGCGTTGCATGCCGGCAGGCGTCAGGATATCGCCGGCGATGTCGTCGACCACGCCGGAGAGGTCACGCAACTGGCCCTGCTCATCGAGCAGGCCAGGTTTTTCCTGTCCTTTCGGACCGTAACGTAGCAGTTTCATGAATCGTGATTTCTCAGTTCGACCAGCCGCCATCGACGATCTGCGTGGTGCCGGTGGTGAAGGCGGATTCGTCGCTAGCCAGGTACAACGCCAGCGCGGCGATCTCCTCGGGCCGGCCCAGCCTTCCCATCGGCTGGCGCGCCACGAAGGCAGCGTGCACGGCGTCGGCGCTGGTATCCTGCGCGCGCGCCTGCTCTGCGATGCGCTGCTGCAGCGAGGGCGACTCCACGGTGCCCGGGCAGATCGCATTGCAGCGGATGTTGCGACCCACGAAATCGGCGGCGACCGACTTGGTCAGGCCGATTACCGCGGCCTTGGTGACGCCGTACACGAACCGGTTGGGCACGCCCTTGAGGCTGGAGGCAACCGAGGACATGTTGATGATCGAGCCACCGCCGCGCGCCAGCATGCCAGGCAGCAACGACCGCACCAGCCGGTACATCGCGGTCACATTGAGCTGCCAGGCGAATGCCCAGTCCTCCTCGCCGCAATCGAGCACGCTGCCGGCGTGGACGAAGCCGGCACAGTTGAACAGGACGTCGAAGGCACTGTCCGCGCCGGCGTGCTGCGCGGCCAGCGCACGGATCGCATCCGCGTCGGTCACGTCCAGCCGCAGCACGTCGATGCCCGGCGCCTGCGCACGCAGTTCCGTCAGCCCCGTTTCGTTGATGTCGGTCGCCAGCACCTGCGCGCCCTCGCGCGCGAACGCCAGCGCAGTGGCACGGCCGATACCCTGCGCCGCGGCGGTGACCAGGGCGCGTTTGCCTTTCAATCGCATGATCCGTCCTCGTTCGTTCAACGTTTGGCGTCGGTCTTGATCGCGTGCACCGCAGCCGGACCGTCGAGCTGCAGAGCGATCACGCTCATCTGCGGATCGAACGTGGCAGCCGATGCATCGATGTATAGCAGCGATGGTGCGTCCACCGAGTTGCCGATCACCTGGATTTTCAACGTCTCGCCGCTGCCGAGCATGCTCGCGTGCAGCACGGTGTTCTTCAGCCCCTTGAGCATCACCGGGCCGTTCGGCTTGCCGCTGAGGAACAGGTATAGCGTACGGTGGTCGGCCGACAGCGTGCTCGGTCCGTAGTAGTAATCCTTCGGGAGTCCGGCATCAGTGCCGTAGATCGCAGCGCCGTGCTTGCCCAGCCACTTGCCCAGCGCCTGGAGGATAGCCACCTGCTCGGGCTGCATGCTGCCGTCGGCACGTGGGCCGATGTCGAGCAACAAGTTGCCGCCCATGCTGGCAGTGTCGGCGAGCAGGCCGATCACCTGGGTCGGCGTCTTGAAGTTGTGATCCTGCGGCTGGTAACCCCACGAATCGTTGGTGGTCAGGCACAGCTCCCAGTATTTCGCATTCGGCCGGGCCAGCGGCACGCCCTGCTCCGGCGTGGCGTAGTCGCCGTTGCCGGTCAGGCGCGAATTGAGGATGGCGTTGGGGTTGCGCGCCAGCAACATGGTGCGCACGTTGGCCGCCTGCCACTGCTGTGCCGTGTGCTCCCAGTCGCCATCGAACCAGAACAGGTCGGGGTTATAGCGCTGCGACAGTTCGCGCAGCTGGCCCTGGTAGTAGGCGACGAAACGCTTCCAGCGCACCGGGTCGTTGGTGTAGCGCTTCTCCTTGCGGGTGAACACGTCGTAGTCCGGCGAGGACCAGTCGGCCAGCGAGTAGTACAGACCGACCTTGATGTCGTCCTTGCGCAATGCGTTGACGAACGGGCCGAGCAGGTCGCGTGCAGCCGGTGTGTCCTTGACCACGTTGATGCCCTGCGCCGAATCCCACAGCGCCACGCCGTCGTGGTGGCGGCTGGTAAGTACCGTGTAGCGCGCGCCGCTCTGCCTGATCAGGTCAGCCCAGGCTTGCGGGTCGTAGTGCGCGGCGGTGAAACCGTGCAGCTGCTTCATGTAATCGGGATAGGAAATCTTTCCGTTGAAGAACGACCAGGACTCGTCGATGCCGTTGACCGAGTAGATGCCCCAGTGGATAAAGATGCCGAGCTTGGCGTCCTTGAACCATTGCATGCGCTGCGCCTGCGCCACCGGTCCGGCCGGCGCCGCGGGCGCGGATATCGCAGCCGCCGACGTCATGCATGCCAGTCCCAGCAGCAGTGCAAACAGCCGTACTTTCTTCATGAAGCGGACTCCGAGGGTTGGCGAACTTTGGTCTGATGGCTGGACCAATAGTAGCGAGCCTGCCTCGTCTTGCAAACCGTGCTGCCACACATGGGCCTGGCGACGTCCGTTGCGCGCCATGCCAGCGAGGCGTCACGCATTCCATTACCTCTCAGGTAATCGTGTCCGCGCCCATCCGACCGCAAGCTGTCTTCACACCAACGAAGGAGCACATGCCATGACCGCCACCCGCCAACTCGTCGAACGCTACCTGCAAAGCTGGAACGAAACCGATTCATTGCGCCGCCGCGCACTGATCGAAGACGTCTACACCGAACACGCCGCCTATACCGATCCGATGGTCGAAGCCCGCGGCTGGGAGACGATCGACGCCACCATCGCCGCGGTACAGAACATGTTCCCCGGCCATGTCTTCCGCCTCGCCGGCGAGATAGACGCACACCACGACATCGCCCGTTTCCACTGGCACCTGGCCGAACCCGGCGCGGACGAGCCACTGGTAATCGGCTTCGATGTCGCAGTGCTGGACGAAGGTCGCATCCGCCAGGTACACGGCTTTCTCGACAAGGTGCCGGTCGTCGCCTGAGCCCCATGGCGGCGGCCTACGGCCGCCGCTCTTCCCGCCATCCCAAGAGGACTTCCATCATGAGTTACTTTGAAACCAGCGACCGTACCCGCCTGTTCTACCGCGATTGGGGTAGCGGCCAACCCATCGTGTTCGTCAGTTCGTGGGCACTGGACTCGCGTGCCTGGGCGCAGCACATGCTGCACTTCAACGCCATGGATTGCCGCTGCATCGCGATGGATCGCCGCGGCCATGGCCGCTCCGACGATCCTGGTCACGACTACCATTACGATCGCCTCGCCGACGATCTGGCCGAGCTGCTCGATCACCTGAACCTGCATGAGGTCACCCTGGTCGCCCACTCGATGGCCACTGGCGAATGCACGCGCTACCTCGCCCGCCACGGTAGCGGCCGCATCGCTCGCGTGGTGTATCTGGCCCCGGTAGCACCGAGTTATCTCGACGGCAGCCGCGATACGTGGAGCGTGGACAGCGCCACGGCCGAATTTGTGATGGCCGATATGCGCCGCGACCTGCCGAAATGGCTGGCCGACAACGCGGACGGCTTCTTCCTGCCTGCCGAGACCGGTACCTCGCCGGAAACCATCCGTCACACCATCGACATCGTGCTCGATGCCTCGCTGCACGCCCTGATCGAATGCTTTCGCGCCAGGTTTGTGGATCAACGCAACGAACTGCGCGCCATCGACGTACCTCTGCTCGTCGTGCATGGCGACCGCGACGTCAGCGAGCCGGTGCAGCAGGGCCGCGCCATCGCAACGCTGGTGCCGAACAGCCGCTATCTCGAATATGCCGGCGCACCGCACGGCTTGTATCACACTCACTTCGAGCGGCTAATGGCCGACATTCTCACCTTCGTGCGGGAGACACCAGTTGCCGGACGCATGGGAACCCCGCGCAGCCAGACCGTCGCATGATTTCGACAACATTCGCACACCACGGCACGGGCGGGCACTGGCATCATCACGCCATGAACGCCCTGCCTACCGACACCTCGCGCTCCGTCGGCGACCTGCTGCGCGAATGGCGCCGCCATCGCCGTCTGAGCCAACTCGACCTCGCTACCGACGCTGAGATCTCCACACGGCACTTGAGCTTCGTCGAGTCGGGCCGGGCGCAACCGAGCCACGACATGATCCTGCACCTAGCTGAACATCTCGACCTTCCATTACGCGAGCGCAACGCCTTGCTGGCCGCCGCCGGATTCGCCCCAGCCTTCAAGGAACGGCCACTGGACGATCCCGCTCTCGCTACCGCCCGTCACACCATCGACCTGCTGCTGAAAGGCCTGGAACCGTATCCCGCGCTCGCCGTCGACCGCTACTGGCAACTCGTCGCCAGCAACCAGGCCACGCTGCGCCTGCTGACCGGCGTAGCGCCCGAACTGCTGCAGCCGCCAATCAACGTACTGCGCCTGAGCCTGCACCCTGCCGGCCTCGCTCCGCGTATCCGCAACCTCGCCCAATGGCGCGCCCACCTGCTGCACCGCCTGCGCCAGCAGATCGACGCCAGCCACGATCCGCAGCTGATCGCCCTGTTGCGCGAATTGCAGGCCCTGCCCGCTCCCGCACTCGATACCAACGCCGAATCCACTACGCAGTCCGCAATCGCCGTACCGATGCAACTGGAAGTCGACGGCGCTGTGCTTTCCATGCTCAGCACCACCACCGTGTTCGGCAGCCCGGTCGACATCACCCTCGCCGAACTGGCACTGGAAGCCTTCGTGCCGGCGGATGCGGAAACGGCAGAACGGTTGCGCGAGATGGCCCTGCCGTGCCCGTGAAACTTCGCACCGTACGTACGGTCATTCCACTGACAAGCCGCAACAATACCGACGACTGACGCGCCAAACCGGCGTAGGACGGGGGACGCATGCACGCGATCGCGAAGTTTCTGTCTCGCAACAAGGGCTTCATCGCCTTCATGCTGTGCATGATCATGTTCCGCAGTGCGGTGGCCGACTGGAACGTGGTGCCGAGCGGTTCGATGCAGCCCACCATCAAGATCGGCGACCGCATCTTCGTCGACAAAGCGGCCTATGACATCCGACTGCCACTGACCCATATATCGCTGCTACATCTGGCCGATCCACAGCGCGGCGACATCGTGGTACTGGATTCGCACACGGCCAACGAACGGCTGGTGAAACGAGTGATCGGCCTGCCCGGCGATGTAGTAGCAATGCACGGCAATGTGCTCATCATCAATGGCCGCGCAGCCAGTTACGCCTCGGGCAGTTACAGCAACATCCATGACGATCTGCAGAATCCGGCGCGATACGAAATTGAACGCTACGGTGACATGCACCACGCGATACGGCTGTCCGTGAACTGGCCCAGCCCGGCCAGCAACTTCGGGCCAGTGAAGGTACCCGACGGCCAATACCTGCTGCTAGGCGACGATCGCGACAACAGCATGGACTCGCGCTATTTCGGTTTCTTCCCGCGCAACGAAATCGTCGGGCGCTCACGCTACGTTGTCGCCTCGCTCGACCCGGATCACCGCTACCGGCCACGCACACAGCGTTTCGGCAAGGCGCTGGACTGATTGCCCACGAGGTTCCGGGAACCTTACTCTGGTGGTTGCCACAGTTCGACGCGCGTGCCTTCGGGATCCATGATCCAGCCGAAGCTACCGAATTCGCTCTGCTCGACGCGCTCATCCACTTCGACGCCGGCGGCGCGCAGTTGCGCCAGCAGTGCATCGAGATCATCGACGCGAAAGTTGACCATGTACGGCTGGGTGCTCGGTGCGAAGTGGGTGGTGTCGGCGGCGAACGGCGACCACAGCGTGTAGCCGGCGCGCTGTTCATCTTCTTCGAAGCGCACGCCACCCCAGTTCTCGACACTCAGGCCAAGATGTTTCGCGTACCACGCCGACAGTGCAGCGGGATCGCGTGATTTGAAGAAGATACCGCCGAGTCCGATCACCTTGGCCATGTCTTGTCTCCTCTAATCGGCGGCGGCCGCCGTTGCTGTATTCGTCACGCCAAAGAATACCTGCACATCGGCTAGCTCGCGCGTACGCGGCATCGGCGGCAGGCTGGCCAGGAACAATTTGCCATAACCCTTGGTGGTGAGCCGCGGATCGCACAGTACCAGCACGCCGCGATCGTGCATGTCGCGGATCAAGCGGCCGGCACCCTGCTTCAGCGCGATCACCGCGCCGGGCACCTGCCAACCCATGAACGGGTTGATCCCGGACTGCTCTAGCGCGGCGAGCCGCGCCATCAGCACCGGGTCGTCGGGCGCGGCGAACGGCAGCTTGTCGATCACCACCACGCTGAGCGCCTCGCCGACCACATCGACACCCTCCCAGAAACTCGCAGCACCCAGCAGCACGCCGTGGCCGCTGGCGCGGAATTCCTCCAGCAGGCGCGGCCGCGGCGCGGTGCCTTGCACGAACAACGGCCATGGCACCTTGTCCTGCAGCAGCTCGGCCGCGCGACGCAGCGCGCGATGCGAGGTGAACAGCAGGAATGCGCGCCCGTTCGAAGCGTGCAGCACTGGCAGCACGGCCTCGATCACCTGCTCCGTGTAATCGCGTGCGTTCGGATCGGGTAGGCCGGACGGCAGATAACACAGGCCTTGTCGTGCGTAGTCGAACGGACTTTCCAGACTCAAGGTCTGCGGATCATCCAGCCCGAGCTGGCGCGCGAAGTGATCGAAGTTGCCGGCCACCGACAGGGTCGCCGAGGTGTGAATCCACGCGGCCTGGGTACGTTCGCGCAGGCCGCGCATCGGCACCGCCAGATCCAGCGGTGTGGCGTACAGCGCGAAGCCGCGCGGAAAAGTTTCGTACCAGCGCACGTCGCGATCGCCGTCGCGATCACGATCTCTTTCGCCTTCGACGATGCGGTCCAGTCGGTCGACGAACAGATGGGCGCGCTCGTGCAGGTTCGCCAGACCACGCGAACGCTCGGCCTGGGAGGCGAGCAGTTCGGCCAGTGTCGCCAGCAGCTCGCGCAGATCGTGCAGCGACTCGCTGACGCCGGGGCGATCTTCCAGTTGCTGGAACGCACCGCGTGACGGCAGCGCATCCATCGCCAGGCGCAGCTTGCGCAGCGCATCCTGCAGCGCCTCGACCGGCTCCAGCAACAAGCCGATCGCCCCGGTGATACCTGTGCATTCGGTGAGCGCGTCCTGTGCCAGTTCGGTCAGCTGGCGCGCGCTGATGCTCTGCGAGAAGAACTGCCCGGCCAGCTCGGGAATCTGGTGCGCCTCATCCAGGATGAACGCCGCCGCGCCCGGCAGGATCTCGCCGAAGCCTTCCTGTTTCAACGCCAGATCGGCGAACAGCAGATGGTGATTGACCACCACCACGTCGGCTTCCAGCGCTTCGCGGCGTGCCTTCACCACGTGGCAGTCGTCGAAGAACGGGCACTCCACGCCGAGGCAGTTTTCCGGAGTGGAGGTAACGCGTGGCCACAGCGACGACTCCTCCGGCACCTCGGCCAGTTCCATGCGGTCGCCGCGCCGCGTGCGCGCCGACCATGCGCGGATCGTCGCCAGCTGGGCGGCCTGTGTGCGTTCGAACGTAGCGCCTTCGCGCACGGTCTGGTCGAGGCGGTACAGGCACAGGTAGTTCGCGCGACCTTTCAGCAACGCCGTCTTCAAGCGCGCGCCGAGCACCGAGCGCACCTTCGGCAAGTCGCGGAAATACAGCTGGTCCTGCAATGTCTTGGTGCCGGTGGAGATGATCACCCGCTCGCCCGACAGCAACGCCGGCACCAGGTACGCGAACGTCTTGCCGGTGCCGGTGCCGGCTTCGGCGATCAGCGAGTCGCGTCCGGCAATCGCCTGCTGCACCGCGCGCGCCATCGCCTGTTGCGCGAGCCGCGGCGCGAAGTTCGGCAGCTCGCGCGCGAACGGGCCATCGGCACCGAGCAGGGCGCCGATGTCGTCGGACTCGGTGTCATCGAGGTCGGTCATCCGGCAAGTATGGCCGAGCGGGCCGACATGGCAAACCGAATCGCTCACTGGCATGCGCTTCGGCAAAGGTTCACCATGCCGACACCGCCACGGGGGAGACGCATGATGACGACCGAGCTGAACTTGTTGTGCTGGAGTGTCGTGCTGGGACTAGTGCAGATCGCGATCGCCGCGACGTTCTCGGTGAGCCAGCGCGGACTGGGCTGGGCCGTCGGTGCGCGTGACGGCGTGGTGCCGCCGCTCACCGGCATCGGCGGTCGATTCGATCGCGCCCGCGCCAATTTCCTGGAAACCTTCCCGCTGTTCCTCGCCGTCGTGCTGGCGGCGCATCTGCTGCAGCGTCACGACCACATGACCGTGCTCGGCGCGCAGCTCTATTTCTGGAGCCGGCTGGTCTACGTGCCGCTGTACGCCGCCGGCGTTGCCTACGTGCGCACGCTGGCATTCGCAGTGAGCATCGTCGGCACCGTGCTGTTGCTGGTGGCGTTGTTCTGAAGCTGTGGCAGGTTCGTGCATGAGCGACATGCTCGTCAGCGCATGGTTCGGCCCGGCCTTCGCTCGGCTGCATCCGCAGTTGCAGTCATTGCATCGACATGGCGGAAAGCTGCGTGGACCGGTTGAAATACGCTTTGGACGTGGAATGGCCGGTATCGCGGGACGTCGCATCGCGCGCAAGCTTGGCATTCCGTGCGACGGTGACAAGCATTCGCTTGAAGTGACGATCAGTCACGGCGCCGACGCGTTGCACTGGGATCGCCGCTTCGATGACGGCCGCTGCTTTCCATCGACATTCCAGCCCTACGGTCATTGGCCGGACGGCGGCTGGATCGAGGACACTGCCGTGATCGGCTTGCGGCTGCAGGTGGATGTGGTCGACGGTGGCTGGTATTGGCGCTGCATCGGCGCACAGTGGGGGCGCTTGCAGATCCCGCGCTGGCTGCTGCCGCGCAGCGATGCGTACAAGCGCATCGAGGGCGGCCGTTATCGTTTCAGCGTGAGCTTTGAACTGCCTCTGCTGGGCGAAGTGTTGCGCTATGGCGGATTGCTGGAGGCCACCGCATCACCAACTCAGTAGCGTGAAATCCCCGCCTTGTGACACTCCCTCACCCACTTTTGCGCCGTCTGCGCACCGGCCTGATCACGTGCCTGCAGGCGCATCTCGACGATGGTCTGCCAGTTGCGCGCACACAGCGGACCGAGCTTGGGGCCGATCGACCATGACTGGTGAGCGAGCTTTTCGGCCATCGGGAAATCCTTCATGCGCACCGCGATCTCGGCGCGATCCTGCAGCAGGTCGGGCGCATTCGGGGCGAGCTTAATCGCCTGATCGAGCTTGCCCGCAGCGTCGGCGTACTTGCCGGTTTGCGCGTCCTGCTGTGCGGCGTCCTGCAGCCCGGCGACGCCGGGATCGCGCAACGGATTGACGTCGATGATGGATTTTTCGCGATCCCCGGCGGCGCGGATCGCGGCAACCAGGTCATAGTTCGGCACCGGCGTGGGCGCGGGCGGCGGCGGTGTGGTAGCGAACATGCCGCAGCCGGAAAGCAGGCTCGCTGCCAGCAGCGGCAGCGCGGAAAAACGTTTGGACAGTTGCAACATGATCAGCTCCGTATCGGTGTGTCGGGAGCCGGAGGCGGCACGCTGCCGGCGCTGGGTGGATGGTCGCCGCCGCCGAACAGATTTTGCACGCCTTGCCAGAAGCAGCCTTCGGTATCGGCCGACAAGCTGCCGGCGACGACCGGAATCTGTCGCGCACCATCGCATTGCGACTCGGTGCGCTTGCCGTTGCTCGAGTTGATCCAGGCCATTTCCAGCCCGTCACCCGGTGCCGCGGACAAGGGCTGGGTGGGCAGCTTGGCGAACAGGTCGCGCCATGCGCGCAGGCCGCCGGTGGCACCGAACAGCCCGGTCGACTTGTTGTCGTCGCGACCCATCCAGAACACCGCCAGATGCTCGCCGGTGAAACCGGCAAACCAGCTGTCACGCGTGTCGTTGCTGGTACCGGTCTTGCCGGCGGCATGCAGCCACGCCAGCCCGGAATTGCCGATCGCGCTCGCCGTACCGCGCAGCGCCACTTGCTGCATCGCCCATGTGATCAGGCCCACCGCTTGCTGATATTCGCCGTTGCCGCCCTGCACCTGATAACGCTTGATGGTGCGGCCATTGCCGTCGACCACGCCACGCACCGCCACCAGCGGCAACGCATGACCGTCGGCGGCCAGGTATTGATACAGCTGCGCCACTTGCAGCGGCGCCAGGTCGACCGCGCCGATCAGCAGCGATGGACTGGGATTGACGTCGGCGAGGCCGAACGATTCGAGGAACGACTTGATCCGCGGCAGCCCCACTTCCAGTCCCAGATGGATGGTCGCGAGGTTCCATGAATTCGCCAGCGCATCGACCATCGGCACCTGGCCATGGCTCTGCTTGTCGTCGTTCTGCGGCGTCCACATGCTGCCGTCCGGCTGGCGCATGCTGACCGGGCTGTCGTCGAGCAGGCTGGCCAGGTTCCAGCGCTCGGGCTGGGTCAGCGCGACCAGATAGACGAACGGCTTGATCGTCGAACCGATCGGCCGACGCGCATCCAGCGCGCGGTTGAAGCCCTGGTCGCCGGGAATCCTGCTGCCGACTACGGCCAGCACGCTGCCGGTCTGCGCATTGGTCACCACCGCCGCCGCCTGCAGCGGATCGGCGCGCTTGCCGAGGCTTTTCATGGCGCTGTCGATCGCCTGCTCGGTGTACAGCTGCGCGGCCGGATCGAGTGTGGTGAATACCGACAGGTTGCCCTGGCTCAACGTGTCGTCGTCGAAATCGGCGGTGATCTGCGTGCGCACCAGCTGCATGAACGCGGGGAAGCGGTTGTGCGGCAGCTGGCCGTTGCTGACGATGTCCAGTGGCGCAGCCTGCGCCGCACTCTCCTGCGCAGGAGTGAGCAGGCCGGTGGTGGCAAACTCCTGCAGCACCAGGTTGCGCCGGGTCAGCGCGCGTTCCGGCGAACGGCGTGGATCGTAATAGCTCGGCCCCTTCACCATGCCGACCAGCACCGCGATCTCCTGCGGGCGCAGATCCTCAAGCCGGCGTCCGAAGTAGAACTCGGATGCCGCCGCAAACCCGTGCACCGCCTGCCCGCCCTGCTGGCCGAGGAAGACGTCGTTGACGTAGGCCTCGAGAATCCGCCCCTTGTCGTAGTGCGCTTCGAGCAGCAGTGACATCAGCGCTTCGTTGATCTTGCGGGTGAAGTTCTGGTCGCGGCTGAGGAACAGGTTGCGCACCAACTGCTGGGTCAGCGTGGAGCCGCCCTGTACGGTATGCCCGGCGCGCAGGTTGGCGAACGCGGCGCGTACGATGGCACTGAAGTCGATGCCGATGTGGTGCTTGAAATCGCGATCCTCGACCGCCTGCAGGCCATTCAGCAACAACGGCGGCACGTCGGCCAGATGCACGAAGCGGCGCTCTTCCTGGGTGGCGCCGTACAGTGTGGCGATGCGCGCCGGATCCAGATGCGCCAGCGCGATCCTCTTGCCGTCCGTGGTGTCCTGCACCGACTGCACGGTGCCCTTGCCGAGGGTGACGCGGATGCGCTTGGGCAACTCGCCGCCGTCCGGGCCGGCGTAACCGCGCGAGGTAATCGTGTAGCGCGAGCCCTCTTTCAACCAGCTGCCGGCGACCTGGCCGTGACCGTCATTGCTGTAGCCGGCGAAGGTCAGCTCCAGCTCCAGTGCAGCCGGCGTCATCGGCATGTCGGCGGCCAGCGGCAAGGGTCGTGCGTAGACCCGGGTGGGTACCGCGAACACCAGATCGTTGAAGCGATCCTGCACGCGCTTGTTCAGCACCAGCGTGTACGGCAGCACGAAGCCGAACAACAGGCCCATGCCGATCCAGAACGGGATGCGCAGCCACGGCCAGCAGCGGCGCGCGAGCGAGCGAAGACGGGTCAAGAAGTCCAACGTGGGGAAATCCGGCAATCAAGTGGTTCGATCATAGGGCCTGCTACCCGGCGCGCATATGAACGCGGCGGCCGGTTTCGTGGCGGAACGCGGGCAATGCGGCCGATTCTCTGGTGCGCTTACCTGGGTGACATCCACATCGAGGACTCAAGCCGGAACGGACGCGGGCTGATACCGAGCAGCCGCTGCAGTTCGCTGTTGTCGGCAATCAGGTCGGCGTCGAGCCGATTCAACGGACCTCGCTGCGATGGCAGCGCGTACCGTCCCAGCCGCAACAGCCACGCCGGCAGCGGCAGCGGTACGGTGGTACGCGGCAGGCTGCGACGCACCCGCGCGAACATCTCGCCGGCCGGCAGGCGCTCGCCGCCGCCGATCGGCAGGATCCGGCCCGCCGCGGCCGGGCATTCCAGCGCAGCCAGCACCGCCTGCGCAATATCGTCCGCATGCACCGGCTGACGCAGACCACGACCGGACGGCAGCGGAAACAGCCGCGTGCGCATCGCGCGGCGGGCAATCGGGGTCAGGCTCTTGTCCAGCCCGGCGCCGTAAACCAGAGTTGGCCGCAGCACCGTCCAGGCGCAGCCATGGCGGGCACACGCCGTGGCCAGTGCCGTCTCGCCGTCGCGCAGCTGGCGCGAAATGGCACGCTCGGCCGGCACGCTGGAATCGCGTTTGGTTTCGGCGCTCATCGAACTGGTGGCGATCACCCGCGGCGCATCGGTCAAACGGGCCTGCACCAGCCAGTCGGCCAAGCCCTGCAGCGGACCGAAACTGATGATTGCCGACAACGGCGGCAGTTCCGGAACGTCGATGGGCAGTGCGCCCTGCAGCCAGTGCACTCCGGCTTGCGCCGGCCGCGGATGCCGGCTCAACGCCAGTACCGGTTCGCCGCTGGCCAGCAGTCGCGGCAACAGGAAGTGGCCGATCTGGCTGCTGCCGCCGAACACCAGCACCGTCATGCAGCGCTCACCGGCCGCCCTGCAATCGTGCCGTCAGATCGAGTACGCGCGGATGATTCGGCGCCAGCTTGCGGGCACGCTCCAGCGACTGGCTGGCGCCGACGTTGTCGCCGCGCCCCAGCTGCTGCTCGGCCTGATCTAGCCATGCGCCGGCCAGCCGATCGCTCAACGCACCTTGCGCGGCATCGCCCGGCGCCAGCTCGGCCAGGTTGGCCAGCATGTCGTCGGCCTGCTTCAGCTTGCCCGCGCCAAGTGCCTGGTTGAACTGCTGCTCGACCTGGCCAGGCAACGCCTGCAATCCGCGCAGCGCCGCATCGTTGTTGCCGTCGATCGCCAGCGCGCTGCGATACAAATCGTATGCGCTGTCGCCCGGCGGCATCATGATGTCGCCGGCTTTCGTGGCTACCTGCGCACGCTGCACCAGCTGCGCCACCGCCGCATTTTGCTGCGGCGACAGCGCTGCGGGCGCTGCGTCGGCAACATCCGCTGCCGCCGCCGCGGGCGGTGACGCTACGCTGCCCAGACGCGCGCGCGCGGCCGCGAGATCGGCCGATTTCGGCGCCAACGCTGCCGCCTGATCGAGCAGCTTCGCCGCCTGCGCAGTGTCGCCGGCATCGATCGCCGCGCTCGCCTGCACGGTCATCGCCTGCGCCACGTTGCCGAGGCCCGCGCGCGCCTGCGGATTGTCCGGATCGAGCTTGAGCGCAGCCTGGAAATAGGCCAGTGCGGTGTCGTCGCCGGCGCCGCCGATGCGGCCCGCGCGCAAGGCATCCTGGCCCTGCTTGAGTGCCGTATCCAGCGCCGTATTGTCCTGCTTGTGCGTCTGCGCCTGCAGCGCGCGCAGCGCCGGCAACGCGCCATTGTTCGGCTGCAGCGCGGCGAGTTGTTCGATGCTGGCATTGGCTGCGGCGGCGTCCTTCGCATCGAACGCCTTGCGCGCCTGTACCGCCAGTGCGTAGCCAACCTGATCGAGTCCATGCGCCGCCACCGCATTGCCCGGATCGGCGCGTAGCACGCGCTGGTACAGCGCACCGGCACCATCCGCGCCGTCCAGCTTGCCCGCGGCCAGTGCCTTCTGGGCCTGATCGATCAGATCCACCGTCTGCACCTGTCCTGCATGAGCACTGCTGATCGCGTGATCGAGCCGGTCGATGTCGCTTCCGCCGCCGAGCAGCTCGCGCGCGACCGCCGCCTGCTGCGTGGCCTGATCGAGATGACCCGCCTGCAGCGCGGCATCGGCCTGCGCCAACTCGGCCTGGCCGACCTGGCGCAGGCCGTCGCGCGCACGATCGTTGTCCGGCTCCAGCGCCGCCGCGGCCTGGAACAGTTCGCGCGCGCTGGTGCCGTCCTGGCCGTCCAGACGGCCATCCTGCAAGGCCTGCTGCGCCTGTGTCAGCACCGTGTTGAAGTCGGTACGCGGCAGCATGCCGCGCAAGCGGTTCTGGTTGAGCCAGAGCGTGCCGGCCAGCGCGATCACCAGCAACACTACTAGCGGAATCAGCCAGCCACGCCGACGTCGGCGTACCGGCGCACTCGTCCGCGCACGTGGATGGCGTGGTTCGACCGATACCTGCGGCAGACCGTCGGTGGACGCCACGCGCGGCGCATCCAGCCGATCGAGATCACCCAAGGTGGGCTCGGTGCGAATGGGTGGATGTGCGTCGTGCTGGTCTCGGCGTCCGCTCATGATCCGTGGCTGTGAAGGCTGTCGCTGCAGCTTAACATCGGGCTGCGAAGCGCCGTGCCGCCGATACCCCGGCATTGCGGGGTCATTCAGCCGACGCCGACGCGGCGCACGTCGACCACGTTCGGTAGCGCCAGCAGTTTGCCGAGCAGGGTCGACAGCTGCTCGAAGTCGCGAACACGCAGGGTGAAGCGCATCTCCACCTCGCCGGTATGCGCGAACAGTCGGCTAGACGAGGCGATAATGTGTGTGCCGGCATTGCTGATGACGCTGGTGACGTCCTTTTGCAGGCCCTTGCGGTCGTAGCCACGCAGTTCGATATCCACCTCGTACGCCTGCGCCGCCGCGTTGCCCCAGCTCACCTCGATCACCCGATCCGGATCGCGCCGCACCAGCCGCGCCAGGCTGCCGCAATCGGCACGGTGCACCGACACGCCACGCCCCTTGGTGATGAAACCGCGCACCGGATCACCGGGCAGCGGCTGGCAGCAGCGCGCCAGCGTGGTCAGCAGGTTGCCGATGCCTTCGATGCTGAGCGCGCCGTGATCGAGCGTGGTCGGCCGTGCCGTCACTGGCGTCGGAGGCGATGCCGGCGGCTGCGCAGCTTCCTGCACGACGCGGGCGATCTGGCCGGGTGTGATCTCGCCCAGCGCCAGTGCGACCAGCAGCTCGTCGTGGGTCTGCAGGTGGAAGTGCGCGGGCAGTTTGCTCACATCCGCACCCGACAGCGCCAGCCGCTTCAGCTCGCGCTCGAACATGCTGCGGCCGACCGCGAGATTCGCATCGTGGGCGATCCGGCGGAACCACGCGCGTACCTTGTCTTTCGCCCGCGAGGTGTTGAGGTAACCGTGATGCGGCGATAACCAGTCGCGGCTGGGCTCGCCCAGCTTGGTAGTGAGGATTTCCACCCGGTCGCCACTCTGCGGCTGGAACGTCAACGGCACGATGCGGCCGTTGACCTTGGCGCCGCGGCAGCGATGACCGACCTCGGTGTGCACCAGGTAGGCAAAATCCAGCACAGTCGAGCCGCGCGCCAGATCGAACACCTCGCCCTTCGGCGTCAGCAGATAGACGCGGTCTTCCAGCAGTTCGGTATGCAGCTCGGCGGCCAGCGCGCTGTCGTCGTCGCCACGCGGCTCCAGCAGCTTGCGCATCCAGGCGATCTTCGCCTCGAACTCGGCGTCGCTGCTGCCACCTTCCTTGTAGCGCCAGTGCGCGGCCACGCCCAGCTCGTTCGCCCGGTGCATCTCGTGCGTGCGGATCTGCACTTCCAGCGTCTTGCCGGCCGGGCCCAGCACGGCGGTGTGCAGCGACTGGTAACCGTTCGCCTTGGGCCGCGCGATGTAATCGTCGAACTCGCCCGGCAGATGCGGCCAGCGCGCATGCACCACGCCCAGTGCGGCGTAGCAGTCGGTGATGTTGTCGACCAGCACGCGCACCGCACGGATATCGTACATGTCTGAGAAGTCCAGCGACTTGCGCTGCATCTTCTTCCAGATCGAATAGATGTGCTTGGGCCGCCCGGCCAGTTCGGCATGGATGCCGGCGGCGGCGAGCGAGCGCTGCAATTCGTCCAGCGATTCGCGGATGAAACTCTCGCGATCGCTGCGCCGCTCGTCGAGAAGTTTGGCGATGCGACGATAGATTTCCGGCTGCAGGAAACGGAACGCCAGATCCTCCAGCTCCCACTTCAGCTGCCAGATGCCGAGCCGGTTCGCCAGCGGCGCATGGATATCGCGGGTCAGCCGCGCCAGCGCAGCCGCCTGCTCCACCGGCAACGACGATGCCGCGCGCATCCGTGCCAGTTGCCGCGCCAGCAGCACGAACACCACCCGCAGGTCGCGCACGATCGCCAGCAGCAGGCGGCGCAAACCTTCGGCCGCGCCCTCCGGCGCCCGCTGTGCGTGCAACGCCCATACCTGCTCGGCCGCCTGCTGGCCGCCGACCAGTCGCTGCAATTCCGCCGGCAATTTCGCGCCCTGCGCCTTCCACAACGCCGGCTCGACCCGCGCCAGCTCAAACCACAACGCCGCCGCCTGGGTCTGCGCATCGCAACCGAGCATGCCGAGCAGATCCAGCACGTCGCAGCACTCGGCCTCGGGAACAGAATGGGTTGCGCACGCCTGCAACGCTTCGTCCAGCACCGGCGGCAACGTGCCGGCGCGGTCGCGCCATTGCTGCAGGCTGGTGGATTTGACGGGCGGGGCCATGCGACGGAATGTCCGGTTACGGACGTCCATAGTAGCCGCAGTACCTATGCTTTCCTCGGCAAATCGCGTACTGCTCGCCGCAGACTCCCGCTCAGCCCAGCGTCGCCAGCGCCTTCGCCAACCGCTTCGCCGAGACCGGTTCGGCGGTCTTCCGTTCCTGCGCGAACAGCGACACGCGCCATTCCTCGATCAGCCAGCGCAGCTCGGCCAGGTCCGCCGCATCGGCGCCGGCGGCACGGTGCTGCAGGTACGCGCGCCAATAGGGCATGACTTGCAGCATGCGCTGCTGATCCTTCGCCGGATCCTGGCGCAGCCGCTCGCCACGCAGGCGCATCGCCTTGAGGTAACGCGGGTAATGCAGCAGTCGCGCCGCCGGCAGCTCGCGCAGGAAGCTCGGTGCCAGCAGCGCGTCGAACTGTTCGCGCAGATCGTCATAGCTGGCACGCGCGAAGCCCAGCAGGGGCGGCTGCAGCCATGGCTTCAGTTCGGCCTGCGCCTCGATGATCGGCTCTGCCAGCTTCAGCCGCTCGATGCCGGCGCCGAACAGCTCGCGCGAAAACTGCGTGCGCAGCTTCTCGAACGCGCCGGCCGTACGAACATCCAGTTCGTGCTGTCCGAGCAGATCGCCGAAGCCGCCCTCCAGCAAATCCTCGCGCAGACCATCGACACCGCCGAGCGGCGCGTATTTCAGCGCCAGCGCGTTGCCGATCGGCAGGCGCCGACGCGCCTGCTTCGCATCGCTGGCCAGCGCGTTGCGCAACAACCGCACCACGCCCTGCCGATGTGCTACGCGCGCTTCGTCACTGCGCTCGAACACGCGCAGCGCCACCGTCTCACCCAGATCGACCAGCGCCGGGAACGCCATCAGGCCGCCGTCGGAACGCACCTGCGCGGGGATCTCCTCGAAATCCCAGCTGGCCACATCCTCGCGGGTCAGCTCGATGTCGGTCTTGCGCGAAAACGCCTCGCGCGCCTGGCCTTCCCACTGTCCACGCAGCGCGGCGAGGTCGCGGCCGCTGGTCAGCGTTTTCCCGTCCTCATCGTGCAACCGGTAACGCATGCGGAAATGCGGCGGCAGCTCGACGGCAGCAAATTCGGCCGCGGCAATATCGACACCGGTGGCGCGCTTCAGAAATGTCGCCAGCGTTTTCGCGAGCGGCTCGTCACGCGGCGACTCGGCCTCGACAAACGCACGTGCGAAATCCGGCGCCGGTACGAAGTTGCGCCGCAACGCCTTCGGCAGTCCGCGGATCAGCTCGGCCACCTTCTCACCCAGCAGGCCGGGCACCAGCCATTCGCAGCGGGCGGCCGGCAACGCGTTCAACATCGCCAGCGGCAGATGCAAGGTGACGCCATCGGCCTCGTCGCCGGGCATGAAGCGGTATTCCAACTTGTAACGCTGCGGCGATATTTCAAGCGCCGCGGGAAACGCCTTCGCATCCAGCCCAGCGCCACCAACCATTACATCGTCCAGCGACCAGCGCAATGCGGCCTGCTCGGCCGGGCGTGCCTTGCGATACCATGCGTCCAGCGCGCGGCTGCTGGCGATCTCTTCAGGTAACTTGCCTTCGAAGAACGCGACCAGATCGTCCTCATGGCGAATCAATCCTTCGCGGCGCTGCTTCGCCTCGATACCCAACGCATCTTCGAGCACACGCTGGTTCGCGCGCACGAAATCCGCGCGGCTATCAATGTCGCCGCGGATCAGCGCCTCGCGCAGGAAGATCGCGTGCGCCAGCGGCGGATCCTGCTGCTGGAAAGTGACTGGCCGTTTTTCCACCAGCACCAGGCCGAACAGGCTCACCTGCTCATACGCCACCACGCAGCCGCGCTTCTTCGACCAGTGCGCATCGCGACAGCTCATGCGCAGCAGGTGCGCAGCCTGCTGCTCGATCCACAGCGGCTCCACCCGCGCATTCATCATGCCCCACACGCGTCCGCCGACGTCGAGGATCTGCGAAGCGAACACCCAGTTCGGCGGCACCTTCGCCAGCGCCGAGCCGGGGAATACATGGAACTTGCGCTCGCGAGTGCTCTGGTACACACCCTTCTCGTCCTTGCGACCGACCTGGGTCGGCAAGCCGGTGAGCAGCGAACGATGCACCGCTTCGTACAAACGACTCGCATCGTCCTCGCTGGTCGCCGGCTTGAGAGGTGCCAGCACATGTGCAGGATGGACGCGCGGAGAAACGTTCCGTTTCGACGCAGAATGTCGTTTCAACTCCATCCTCTTTTCCATGGCTTGCGGCGCGGGAGTCGATCCATCCAGTTTCCAGCCAAGCTCTTGCACCACAAGCAGCAATTGCCGATGCAACTCGCGCCACTCGCGCATGCGCATGAAGCTGAGGAAGTGCCGCGAACACCAGTCGCGCAGTTTCGACTGGGTCAGCTCCTCGTGCGCGTCGTGATAAGCACGCCACAGGTTAAGCACACCGACGAAGTCGGACTTCGGATCGGTGAACACGGCATGCGCGGCGTCGGCCTGCTGGCGTGCGTCGGACGGGCGCTCGCGCGGGTCCTGGATGCTGAGGAACGACACGATGGTGAGCAGCTCACGCAGCGAGTGCAGCTTCTCGCCCTCGACCAGCATGCGCGCCAGCTGCACGTCGATCGGCAGTCGCGCCAGGGTGCGACCGATCGCGGTGAGCTTGCGCGCGTCATCGATCGCCGAAATCTCGGCGAGGCGGCGATAGCCATCCGCCACTACGCGCGGGTCGGGCGCTTCCAGGAACGGGAACGCCTCGACCTCACCCAGCTGCAGCGCCAGCATGCGCAGGATCACGTTGGCCAGCGACGAGCGTAGCAGCTCCGGATCGGTGAACGCGGCACGGCTGGCGAAGTCTGCTTCGTCATAAAGGCGATAGCAAATGCCCGGCCCGACGCGTCCGCAGCGGCCCTTGCGCTGATCGGCGGCCGCCTGCGACACCGGCTCCACGTGCAACCGCTCAAGCTGGCTGCGCTGGCTGTAACGCTTTACCCGCGCGGTGCCGGTGTCGACCACGTAACGGATGCGCGGCACGGTCAGCGATGTCTCGGCCACGTTGGTGGCCAGCACCACGCGGCGCTTGATGCCGGGCTTGAACACGCGATCCTGGTCGCCGGCAGACAGCCGCGCATACAGCGGCATGATCTCGGTCTCGCGATACTGCCGGCGCGACAGCAGCAGATGCGCGTCGCGGATCTCGCGCTCGCCGGGCAGGAAGATCAGCACGTCGCCGCGCGGGTCGTCGTGGCTGATTTCATCGAGCACGGCGGCGATGTGTTCGGCGCTGCCCTGCTGCATATCCTTGCTGCGGCCCTGCCGCGCGGCGACTTCGTCCAGCGAGCGCCAGCGCAGCTCGACCGGATACGCGCGACCCTCCACCTCGACTACCGGTGCACCGTCGAAATGCTCGGCGAAGCGTGCGGTATCGATCGTCGCCGAGGTGACGATGATCTTCAACTCCGGCCGCTTCAGCGCCAGCTGCTTCAGGTAACCGAGCAGGAAGTCGATGTTGAGGCTGCGCTCGTGCGCCTCGTCGATGATGATGGTGTCGTACGCGGAGAGCCACGGATCGCCCTGCGTCTCGGCGAGCAGGATGCCGTCGGTCATGAACTTGATCAGACTGCGCTCGGACACCTGGTCGTTGAAGCGCACCTGGAAGCCGACGATATCGCCGACCTGCGTGCCCAACTCCTCGGCCACGCGGCGGGCAACCGAGCGCGCGGCCAGCCGGCGCGGCTGGGTGCAACCGATCATGCCCGCCTCGCCGCGACCGGCGGCCAGGCACAGCTTCGGCAGCTGGGTGGTCTTGCCAGAGCCGGTCTCGCCAGCGATCACCACCACCTGATGCTCACGGATCAGCTTGATGATGTCCGCGCCGCGCGCGCTGATCGGCAGCGATTCGTCCAAACTTGTCGCCGGTTTCGCCGCGACGCGGGCGCGGCGTTTCGCCGCCGAACGCTCGATATCCGCGACCAAGACCGCCAGCTTGTTCTCGTCAGGCCTGCGCGACAGCGCGCGCCAGCGGCCCAGCAGGCGACCGAAGTCGCGACTGGAGACCGTATCCAGTTGCCTGCGCAAGTGGCGCAGGCTGGGATCGGCGGCGGGCTCGGGGGTACGGATGTCGTTCATCGGACCGCACATGATAGCCGCTGGCGACTCGCCTACTCGATAGCCTTCGGCTATCGGCAGCATCGTAAGGATTCATTTCCAGGCCAGCGGTCGAGCCGCTACTGTCTGTACACCGCATCCCCAACCGGAAGGAGCAGCGCATGGCCATTTCCATCGGTATCGCCAAGAAGGATCGTGAAGCCGTCGCGAGGCATCTGTCCAAGTTGCTGGCCGACACTTACTCGCTGTACCTGAAAACACACAGCTTCCACTGGAACGTCACCGGCCCGCAGTTCAACAGCCTGCACGCGATGTTCGAGACCCAGTACAACGCGTTGTGGCTGGCCGCCGACGAAGTGGCCGAGCGCATCCGCACGCTCGATGTGTTCGCGCCCGGCTCCTACAGCCAATTCGGCAAGCTCACCTCGATCAAGGAGGAAGCCGGCGTGCCGGAGTGGAAGGAGATGGTGGGCCAACTGGTCGAAGGCCACGAGATCGCCGCCCACACCGCCCGCGCCACCATCAAGGTCGCTGCTGACGCCGGCGACGAAGGCACCGCCGACATGGTCACCGGCCGGTTGATGGAACACGAGAAAACGGCTTGGATGCTGCGTTCGCTGCTCAGATAAACGCTCTAATGGTGTCTAGCAGGCTCGAAGACAGGCGGCGCGATCACCCGATCGCGCCGTTTTTCGTATCGCCGCGGTGGCAACTGCAGGACCATACGGGCAGCGAGGGATGTCGAAATTTCCCATCGCTCCTGACCTTGCGCTGACCCATGCCGACGATGTTTGTTGAGCCTGCGGCCCTGCATTGGTTAAGCTCCTCAGGATTTATCGCCTGTTGCACAGGCTTCCTCCGGGGATTTTTTTGAGCGCCACCGCAACAAACCACAACCGTCGATATCCACTGCTCATCGCGATCCTGCTTGCCCTGGTCGTGGCCGCGATGAATATCGGGCTGTGGTGGTGGAGCAATCTGCCGCACGGTCCGGAGGACTGGCACGGCAAGATCGACGGCTTCTCGCTGTCGGTGTTCCAGCGCTATCAGAGTCCGTTCAAGCAGGACTACCCCAGCGACGACGAGATCACTGCCGACCTGAAGCTGCTGCACCGGTACACCGACAACGTGCGTACCTACACGATGCAGCAGAATCCGCAGCTGTATCAGCTGGCGCAGAACCAAGGCCTGAAGGTGATGGCCGGCACCGAGATCGACAAGCGCCTCGATAACAACGAACGCGAGATCGAGGTGCTGATCGCCAAGGCGCGCGCGTATCCGGAAACGATCACCCGCGTCATCGTCGGCAACGAGGTGCTGTTCCGCAACGACCTCACGCCCGAACAGATGATGGCCTACCTGGATCGCGTGCGCGCGGCCTTGCACCAGCCGGTGTCGATCGCCGAGCCGGACTACATCTGGCTGAAGTATCCCGAGCTGGCAGAACATGTGGACTTCATCACCATCCATCTGTTCCCGTTCTGGAACGGCGTGCCGATATCCGATTCGAGATCGCGTCCGGTAGCGGCAAATCAGGCGCTGGGCGCCTACGAAGCGATCCGCAACCGCTTCCCGAACAAGCCGATCGTGGTCGGTGAGATCGGCTGGCCGTCCAATGGCGATCGGCACGAATATGCCAACCCCTCGGTCTCCAACGAGGCGATCTTCATCCGCGAATGGATGAACATCGCCAAGAGCAACCACATCGACTACTTCCTGCTGGAAGCGTTCGACCAGCCGTGGAAGGAGAACCTCGGCGAGGGCCGCACTGGTGCGTACTGGGGCATGTTCAACGCCGACCGCCAGCTGAAATTCCCGCTGACCGGCCCGGTGACGGAAGACACCGGCTGGCCGTGGAAGGCGATCGCGGCGAGCCTGCTGGCGCTACTGCCGATGATCTTCTTCGCGCGTCGCTTCAGCCGCTTCAAGCTGATGGGGCGGTTCTTCTTCTGCGCGCTGATCCAGCTCGCCTGCGGGCTGCTGACCTGGGCCGCCACGCTACCGTTCAATTTCTATCTGAGCTGGATCGACTGGACCATGCTGGTGCTGTTGTTCCCGGCGCAGATCGCGATTCTGGCGATCCTGCTGATCAACGGCTTCGAGTTCACCGAGGTACTGTGGCGGCGCGACTGGATGCGCCATGCCGGCATGCTCACGCCGGATCCGCCGGAGAAGCAACCGTTCGTGTCGATCCACCTGGCCTGCTACAACGAGCCGCCGGAGATGGTGATCGTCACGCTCGATTCGCTGGCCGCGCTCGACTACGCCAACTACGAAGTGCTGGTGATCGACAACAACACCAAGGATACGGCCGTGTGGAAGCCGGTACAGGAGTACTGCGAAAAACTCGGCAAGCACTTCCGCTTCTTCCACCTCGAACCGTGGCCCGGTTACAAGGCCGGCGCGCTGAATTTCGGCCTGAAGGAGACCGACCCGCGCGCCGACGTGGTAGCGGTGATCGACGCCGACTACGAGGTACGCGCCGACTGGCTGGCCGCCCTCACCGGCCATTTCCATGATCCGAAAGTGGCCGTGGTGCAGTGTCCGCAGGCGCATCGCGAGTTCGAGCACAACGCGTTCCGCCGGATGACCGCGTGGGAGTACGACGGCTTCTTCCGCATCGGCATGCACCATCGCAACGAGCGCAACGCGATCATCCAGCACGGCACCATGACGATGGTCCGGCGCACGGCGCTGGAAGGCACCGGCGGCTGGTCGGAGTGGACGATCTGCGAGGATGCCGAGCTGGGCCTGCGCCTGATGCACTCCGGCTACGAGCTGGTCTACGTCGACGAGCTCATGGGCAAGGGTCTGACCCCGGCCGACTTCAAGGCCTACAAGAGCCAGCGCTATCGCTGGGCGTTCGGCGCAATGCAGATCCTCAAGGGCCGCTGGGACTGGATGACCAAGGCCGGGCCATTGTCCGCCGGCCAGCGCTTCCACTTCCTCACCGGCTGGTTCAGCTGGTTCGCCGACGCACTGCATCTGATCTTCACCCTGATGGCACTGTTCTGGACCGCCGGCATGGTGGCGTTCCCGCAGTACTTCAGTCTGCCGATGCAGCTGTTCCTGATTCCGGTGATCGGCTTCTTCTTCGCCAAGGCGATCTTCGGCATCGTGCTGTATCGCGCCCGTGTACCGTGCAGCTGGTACGACACGCTGATGGCATCGCTGGCCAGCATGGGCCTGTCGCACGCGATCGCGCGCGGCATCCTGCACGGACTGACCCGCGAGAAGACCTCGTTCGTGGTCACCGCCAAGAGCCGGCGCCTGGGCGGCAGCAACTTCGCCGCGTTCGCGCCGGTGCGCGAGGAATGGCTGATGGCCGTGGCGCTGGCGCTGTGCATCGTCGGCATGGCGCTGGGCTATGGCACGCGCTACATCGAAGGCACCTTGTGGATGTTCATCCTCGCCGCGCAGTCGATCCCGTACGTGTCGGCGGTGATCGGCGCGTGGATCGCGCACACGGCAGGCGATAAGGCGGGCTGATGCGGCCAGCTGGTGCGGCCTCGGCCGCATCGGTAAATCAGGCACGCGCTGTTGCTCAGGAACGAGAGAAAGCACCAGCGTTCATACGCAGCCAATGTCCGTTTCGGTAAGCTGCCTACAACCTGTGCAGACGCCATCGAGGACGGAACCCCACGCATGCGCCGATTCCCCCGACGCCTGAGTCTGTTGCTGCTGCCGCTGTGGCTGTTGGCGTCGCAGGCCCATGCTGGCGTGCAGCTGACCGTGGATGGCGTCGAGGATCCGCTGAAAGGCGCGGTGGTTTCCGCGGTCGGACTGTCGCCATACGCCACGCGCGAGGTCAGCGACGCCCAGCTGCGCCGACTGTACGAGCGCGCACCGGATCAGGCGAAGTCCGCGCTGGAGCCCTACGGGTATTACGAGGCCACTGTCACTGGCGAGTTGCAGCAGGTAGGCAAGGATTGGCGGGTGACCCTGCACGTGATACCCGGCGAACCGGTGAAAGTCACCGCCGTCGATGTGCAACTGGACAAGACGGCTGCCGACATCGCCCCGATCCGTCGCGCGCAACGCGCGCTGGAACGGATGAAGGGCAAGCCGCTCAACCATGGCAGCTACGACGCGGCACGCGATGCGCTGAGTGCGCAGCTCACCGCCAACGGTTTTCTCGATGCACGGCTGCTCACCCGCCGGGTCGAAGTGACCCGCGCCAACCGCAGCGCCACCATCAAGCTGGCGTGGCAGGCAGGCCCACGCTACCGTTACGGCCGGGTGCACTTCGTGGGCTCGCAGTTCAACGACGGCTTTCTCGACCGCTACGTACCGTTCAAGTCTGGCGACTACTTCGCACAGGATCAGCTGCTGGAACTGCAGCAGGCATTGAACGGCGCGGATTATTTCGCGGTGGTCAACGTGCTGCCGGACGTGGACGAAGCGAAGGATGGCGTGATCGACGTCAACGTGCAGCTGGCGCCGGCCAAACGCAGCATCTACACCGGTGGCCCGTTCATCGGCACCGACACCGGCTTCGGCATGCGCGGCGGCCTTGAACGGCGCTGGGTCAACCGACATGGGCATAAGTGGAAGAACGAACTGGTGCTGGCGCAGCGACTGAAGACACTATCCACGCTGTACTCGATTCCGCTGCCCGGCAACAACCAGCGCAGCTTCAACTTCGGCGCGAATTTCCGCGACGCGAACACCACCACCTCGCAGTCACGCACGCTGGAACTGGTCGGCAACGAGACCCGTCTGTGGCATGACTGGGTGCGCACGCTGGGCGTGCACGCGCTGGTCGGCACGTTCACCGTCGGCAAGGTCGGCAACGAGCCGGACAACGCCCCCGGCGTCGAACACGGCCGCAGCACGGAGGTGTTCGGCGAGGCATCGCTGTCGCGCAAGCAGGTCGACAACCCCAACTTCGCACGAAGCGGCTGGTCGATCAGCCTCGCCGCACGCAGCACCGCCGGCACCCTGTTGTCCGATGCCCGTTTCAGCCAGGTCACCGCCGACGCGAAATGGATCCGCGCGTTCGGTGCGAAGAAGCGCAACCGGCTGATCCTGCGCGGCAGCGCCGGCTACACCTGGACCAACGACTTCACCGCGCTGCCACCGCAGCTGCGCTTCTTCGCCGGTGGCGACCGCTCGGTGCGCGGCTATGGTTTCCAGTCGATCGGCCCGCGCAACAGCGAGGACCGCGTGATCGGCGGCACCAGCCTGCTGGTAGCCAGCACCGAGGTCGAGCACTACTTCACGCGCAACTGGGGCATGGCCGCCTTCGTCGATGCCGGCAACGCGTTCAGCGGCATCGACTATCGCCCGAAAATCGGCGCCGGCCTCGGCGTGCGCTGGCTGTCGCCGGTCGGCTTGATCCGCGTCGACCTCGGCACCCCCATCCACGATTCACGCGCGCATGGCATCGAGCTGCACCTCGTGATCGGACCGGATTTCTGATGAGCACGACGACCGCCAAAGCACCCGCTTCTCGCCGCCACTGGCTACGCCGGCTGGGCATCGCGCTGCTGCTGATCCTGCTGTTGCTCGCCGTTACCGCCGGTTGCTTGCTCGGCACCAGCTCCGGTTTGCGTTTTGCGCTGGCGCGGGCACAGGCCGCCACCGATGGTGCGCTGCATGTGCAATGGGCGCAGGGCCGCCTGATCGGCCCGCTGGACTTGGCCGGCGTACGCTACGACGACGGCAAGGGCATGGTGGTAAACGTGGCGAAGACGCATCTGGATCTGCGCGTCTGGCCGCTGCTGGCCAAGCGTGTGCACCTGCTCGCTCTGGATGTCGATGGCGTCGAGGTGGCGTTGCCCAAGCCGACACCTGAACAGCCGTCCAGCTCCGGCAACTTCACGTTGCAGCCGCCGATCGAGCTGATCCTCGATCGCGTGCATGTCGGCACGCTGAAGGTGACGCAGGACGGTCAGCCATTGTTTGCCTCCGACCAGCTCGATCTCGCCGGCAGCTGGACCAATCGCGGCCTTGAACTGCGCCAGCTCGCGCTGCAGGCACCCGACGGTCACGTCGATCTCGTCGGCAAGCTGGCGCTCGGCACGAAGTATCAGGGCGACGGCAAGGCCCGTTTCGCGTGGAAATCCGGCGACACCGATTACGCCGGCAGCCTCGACGCACACAGCGACGGCAAGCTCGCCCATCTCGATCTCAAGCTCACCGCACCGACCGTGGCGCAGTTGCAACTGGATCTGACCCAGAGCGGCGACTACGTCTGGAGCGGCAGGCTCGACGCGCCGCGGTTCGATCCCAAGCCGTTGCTCGGCGACAGCTCGCTGAAGGCGCTGGCGATCGCCGTGCAAGGCCACGGCGATCGCTACAGCGGCAGCCTCGACGGCAGACTCGACCTCAACGACTACCAGTTACTGCTGCAGCCATTGCGCGCGCAGTTCAGCCACGACCTCCATACGCTGACCTTGCAGCAACTCAATCTCGGCTCGCCGCAGATCAAGGGCAGTGTCGCCGCCAGCGGTGTCGTGCAACTCGATGCGAAACCGCTCAGCGCCCAACTCGATATCCGCTGGAGCGATCTCATGCTGCCGCAGGAACTGGCTGGCCAGGTGCTGGCCAGCCACGGTGAGCTCAAGGCCAGCGGCAGTGCCGACAAGTATCACGCCGAAGGCGATGTCGCGATCGGCCCACCCGGCAAGCTGGCGAAGCTGGCATTGAATCTCGATGGGACGGCGCAGCTGGTCACGCTGCACATGCTGGAACTGAAGCAGGCGCAAGGTGGCCTGCAGGCGAACGGCACGCTGACCCTGCAACCGGCGCTGACCTGGCGAGTCGAGGCGACTGCCAACCGACTCGACCCTGGCCAGTTGTTTGCCGGCTGGAACGGCGCGCTAAATTTCGATATCGCCAGCAACGGCACGCTGCCCAAGGGCGGCCCCGACGCCACGCTGGAAATCCGCAAACTCGGCGGCAAGCTGCGCGAGCGTGTCGTCAGCGGCAACGGCAAGCTGCATCTGTCGCCGAACGATGTGCTCGACGGCCAGCTTGCCCTCGCCTCCGGCGGCAGTACGGTGAAGATTGATGCCCTGCCCGGCGCCAGCAACGATGCTGACCTGCAACTGGCGATCGCCTCGCTGGGTGACTGGCTGCCGAATGCCAGCGGCCGTCTGGATGGCCATTTCACCATACGCGGCAAGCAGCCGAAACTCAGCATCAATGGACAACTGCAAGGGCACTCGCTGGCCTGGCAGCAGCAGAAGGTAGACACGCTGCACCTGATCGTCGGCATCCCCGACATCACCCATCCAGCCGGCAAGCTGGATCTACAAACCGGCAATGCCCATCTGCAGGGGTTGATGTTCCAGCACATCAACCTGCTCGCCGAAGGCAGCCAGGGCGATCATCAGCTGAGCGTGGACGCACGCGGCACGCAGCTCTCCGGCAAGCTGGCCCTGCATGGCGCACTCAAGGGCGTGGCATGGCGCGGGACACTCTCCACCCTCGATCTGGAACCGCAGGGCATGCCCGGCTGGCGCCTGCTGCAGCCTTCGTCGCTGAGCTACAACGACGGCGCAATGAGCCTGTCCGAACTGTGCCTCAGCGCCGGCGATCCACAGCTGTGCGTATCCGCAAAACAGGACAAGTCCGGCAATCTCGACGCCAGCTATCGGCTGCACGCGCTGCCGCTCGCCCTGCTGCTGAACGCGGCCGGCGACGCCGACCTGCCGATGCGCGCCGACGGCATGCTGGAAGGCAGCGGGGAAATCCGCCGCAGCGCCGCCGGCGCATTCAGTGGCCATGCATCGATCACCTCCGCGCACGGCAGCATCACCTATACCGATCATGCGGATGCGCCGTTGCTGCGCTATGAGCAGCTGAGCCTGAATGCCGCACTCACGCCCGCCAGCCAGCGCATCGACGTGCACAGCGGCCTGGACGATGGCGGCCGTCTGGATGGCCAGATCACCCTCAGCGGTGCGCAGCAGTCGCTGGGTGGCCAGCTCGACCTGCGCATGAACAATCTCGCCTTCATCGAGCTGTTCAGCAGCGAGGTGGCCAACGTCAAGGGCAGCGTCAACGGTTTGTTCCGCTTCGCCGGCACGCTCAGGCAACCGGCAATCACCGGCCAGGCCAACGTGCACGAGTTCGCCGCCGAAGTACCGGCGGCCGGGCTCAAGCTGAGCCAGGGCCGCCTGACCGTCAGCACCACCGACGCGCAGCGGTTCCTGATCAACGGCAGCGTGCAGTCCGGCACTGGCACGCTGGCGATCAGCGGCAACGCCGGTTTCGGCGCCGGCGCGCAGACCGCGATCACGCTCAAGGGCAGCCAGTTCACCGCCGCCGACATTCCGGCTGCGAAAGTGGTGGTCTCGCCCGACCTGATCGTGAAGCAGGACGCCAAGGGAGTCGACATCGGCGGTAGCCTCGGCATCGACAGCGCCGACGTGAATGCCGAGAAACTGCCGGGCGCCGGCGCCACCCAGGCCTCGCCCGACGTGGTGGTGGTGGATCAGAAGCAGCAGCAACAAGCCGCCAGCAAGTTGCCGATCAGCGCGCTGGTCAAGGTCGATCTCGGACACAAGGCACATATCGTCGGTATGGGTCTGGACGGCCGCGTGAGCGGACTGCTGACGGTGATCGAACGTCCCGGCCGCGCCACCGCCGGTCAGGGCCAGCTCACGGTGACTGGCACCTATCGCGCCTACGGCCAGAACCTGCAGATCCAGCGCGGCCAGCTGCTGTTCGCCAGCACGCCGATCGACAACCCCGGCCTCAACATCCGCGCCGTGCGCAAGCTCAACCCGAACGCCACCATCGACGAAGGCCAGGAAGTGGGCCTGCTGGTTGCCGGAACGGCGCAGCGACCGATCCTCACCGTATTCTCCAACCCGGTGATGGAGCAGTCCGACGCGCTGTCGTACCTGGTCACCGGCAAGCCACTGTCGCAGGTGAAGGGCGGCGAAGGCGACATGGTCGGCGCCGCTGCGCAGGCACTCGGCTCTGCCGCCGGCGACCTGCTGGCCAAGAGTGTCGGCTCGAAACTCGGCGTGGACGACATCGGCGTGTCCAGCAACGCGGCGCTCGGCGGCAGCTCCGCGTTCACGGTCGGCAAATACCTGTCGCCGCGGCTTTACCTCAGCTACGGCGTCGGCCTGTTCGAGCCGGGCGAGGTGATCACTCTGCGCTACCGCTTCAGCAAGCGCTGGAATTTCGAGGCCCAGCAGGCCACCGATTTCAGCCGCGCCAGCTTCAACTATCGCTACGAGAAATAACGGACTGCGCCACGCCCGCTTCCTTCCGGAACGGTCTTGATCGACGGCGCACCCGGCAGCCAGGGCGGCCTGAAACAAAAAATGCCCCAGCAATCATGGGCATCCGTCAAACCCACAGCGTAAACCTCCGATCGACACTTGATACCTGACGGAACGTACAGGTTGGATGTCGTTGTCTGGGCGCGGAAAGTCGGAATGGCATGCGCCGGGTGTTCAACCCGAGGTCACTTCATGATGACTGTCTTTCTTCCCTCACTCGTTGCTTCATGTTTCAGCGTCATGGCCTTCCTTCCGCTGGCTGTTCGCGCGGAAGAAGGGCGAATAACGTTCACGGGCATGATCGTCGAACCCACCTGCAGCACTCCCAGCCTGGTCGCGATCGCCAGCGCAACGGAATTCACTACGCGGCGCATGACCTGCCTCGACCGCAGAGGCAGCGCGGCTACTCAAGGGTACACGTTGAGCATTGTCCGGCTGACCAGCGCCGTGCCTGATCACGTGTTGCAGTACTTCGTTACCTATGTGAAGGCGGCTCGCCCCGATGCGGCAGACCCGCTACTGCTGACGAAGGTCTATGAGTGAGGCTGCGTGGCAGAACCGGTTAGGTCGCGACGCGCGCGGAGGCGGATACGGGATTCGCCCAACGATGCCGAAAAGGCGTGCGTCGACTGCTGCCTGCTCAGGTACCGACTGCATCCGGCGCGCTGACGCCTATACCGTTCACTGATCCTGGCAGACCCAACATGGGCCAGCCGCGCAGCCTCTCCCTGAGCGCTAGCCCATCAGTCATGCCCACAAACCCGGGCTGGCGCACTATCGTGGGCATTCCATCCTGCCGGGATATAAAGCCATGCAACGCATCCGTTGGATTCTGACCGCCGCCGTCCTGTGCGGATCGAGTGCATGGGCGACCACGCCTGCCCCGATAGCGCACGCTTCAGGCGCGCCCACCGGGGTGGATCTGGCCAGCATCGACCACAGCGTGAAACCGGGCGACGACTTCGACAGCTATGCCAACGGCAACTGGCGCAAGACAGCCGTGATCCCGGCCGACCGCGCCAGCACCGGCATCTTCCTGCAGGTGTTCAACAAGGCCGAGCAGCGCAACGCCGAACTGATCAAGGCGGCCGCGGCAGCCAAGGCACCCGCCGGTTCCAGCGAACGCCAGATCGCCGACTACTACGCCGCCTTCATGGATCAGACCGGTATCGCCAGGCATGGGCTGACCCCACTCAAGCCCGAGTTGACCAGGATCGACGCGATCAAGACGCCAGCCGAACTCGCAGCCGTGCTGGGCAGCCAGCTGCGCGCCGATGTCGATCCGGTCAACGCCACCAACTTCAGCACCGAGCACCTGTTCGGCCTGTTCGTCACCCAGGGGTTGGAAGATTCCACGCACAACATGGCCTACCTGCTGCAGGGCGGCCTCGGCATGCCGAACCGCGACTACTACCTTGCCACCGACAAGGACATGGCCGGCATCCGTGCCAAATACCAGTCCTACATCGCCGCCCAGCTGAAGAACGCCGGCATCGTCGATGCGGATACCCAGGCGAAGGCCGTGTTCGGGCTGGAAATGAAGATCGCCAAGGTGCAGGAGAGCCTGGTCGACAGCGAGGATGTGCACAAGGCCAACAACCCCTGGAACACGGCGGACTTCGCCAGCAAGGCGCCGGGCCTGGACTGGGCCGCCTACCTGCATGCAGCCGGGCTCGACACGCAGAAGCAGATCACCGTGTGGCAGCCGAGTGCGATCAAGGGAATTTCCGCACTGGTCGCCAGCGAGCCGCTAAATACCTGGAAAGCCTTCCTCACCTTCCACACCATCAACCACAGCGCTGGCCTGCTGCCGCCCGCCTTCGCCGATGCCAGCTTCGCGTTCTACGGTAACGCCCTGCAGGGCACGCCGAAGCAGCGCGATCGCTGGAAGCGTGCGATCGGTGCGGTCAACAACGATCTCGGCGACGCGGTCGGCCAGATCTACGTGAAAAAGTACTTCCCTGCCTCGTCCAAGGCGCAGGTGAAGCAGATGGTCGACAACATCCTCGCCGCGTTCAACGACCGTGTCGATCAGCTCGACTGGATGACGCCAGCCACCAAGCAGAAGGCCAAGGCAAAGATCGCCACCGTCCGCGTCGGCGTCGGCTATCCGGAAACCTGGCGCGACTACTCCGACCTCACCATCAGTCCCGACGATGCCGTCGGCAACCACCTGCGCGCCGAGCAGCACGAGTACCGGCACCAGCTGGCCAAGCTCGACCAGCCAGTCGACAAGGGCGAGTGGTGGATGACGCCGCAGACCGTCAACGCGGTGAACCTGCCGCTGCAGAACGCGCTGAATTTCCCTGCCGCGATCCTCGAGGCGCCGTTCTTCGATCCGAAGGCCGATGCTGCATCCAATTATGGCTCGATCGGCGCGGTGATCGGCCACGAGATCAGCCACAGCTTCGACAACACCGGCGCCGAGTTCGACGCCGACGGCCGCATGGCCAACTGGTGGACGCCGGAAGACCAGGCCCACTTCAAGGCCGCCGGCCAGAAGCTGGTCGAGCAGTACAACGCCTATGAGCCGCTGCCTGGTCTGCACGTCAACGGCCAACAGACGCTGGGCGAGAACATCGCCGACGTGTCCGGCCTGACCATCGCCTGGATCGCGTATCACAAATCGCTCGACGGCAAGCCCGCGCCAGTGATCGACGGCCTCAGCGGCGACGAGCGCTTCTTCCTCGCGTTCGCCCAGTCGTGGCGCACCAAGACTCGGCCCGCCGCGCTGCGTGCCCAGGTGATCGGCGACGGTCACGCCCCCGGCAGCTTCCGTGCACAGACCGTGCGCAATCTCGATGCCTGGTACGACGCGTTCAGCCCGAAGCCCGGCGAGAAACTCTACCTGACACCGCAGGATCGCGTGAAGATCTGGTAGGCATCCATCTCTGTGAAAGCAGTCGCGGACACGGCCCGCCAGGCCCTGTCCGCGACCGCGGGGCAGGCGCGGCCGAACCCTCCACAAGCGTCCGGGGAGCGTGCTACCTTGGGTAGCACGACGGGGCCCTCACCTTTCATGGAGAATCCAATGCGCGCAAAACTCTTCCTGTCCGCCCTGCTGCTGGCCACCACTTCCACCGCCTTTGCCCAGTCGGCTGCGCCCACCAGCGCAGAGATGAAGCCCACGGCGGCACAGGAGGCGCAGCAGGCCGAGCTGAACCAGAAAATCGTCAGCGCGGCCGTGCAGGTTGCACAGCTAGTTGATGCCGGCAAGATGGGCGAAGTCTGGGACGGCGCGTCCTCCATCGCCAAGCAGGCCGTCGCGCGCGATGCGTTCATTCAGCAGATCAGCGCCGACCGCAAGACCCTCGGCCCGCTCACCACGCGCACCGTACAGGGCGTGGGTTACTCGAAGTCCGACGGCAAGAAGATGCCGGCCGGTATCTACGCCAACGTGACCTTCGCCAGCAAGTTCGTCAGTGCAAAGGCGCCGGTGCGCGAGCTGGTGTCGTTCCATCTCGAGAACGACAAGACCTGGCGCGTGACCGGCTACACCCTGCGTTGATCGCCTGATCGATTCGGACGGTGCCTGCGCCAAGATGCCCGGCATCGCCCGATACGCAAGCTCACGACTGCAACCGTTTCAGTGGATGCCGAGTCCATCGATACCGGTGATCGACGCGCCATCGAAGCTGCCCTGGTCGGCAAAGCGCCGGCCACGCTCGGCGTAATCCCTGAACTGATCGAAGCTCGGCGCACCGGGCGACAACAGGATCACGCCGCCCACGGGCGTTCGTGCCTTCGCTGCGGCGATGGCAGCGGTGAGGTCGTCGACCCGGACAATCGGACAACGCACGTCTGCCGCACGCAGTGCCGATTCGATGCGTGCGCCATTGCTGCCCATGCAGACGATCGCATTCGGCGGCGCATCGCAAACCGCATCAACGAACGGCGACCAGTCCAGTCCGCGATCATGGCCGCCGACCAGCACGGTTACCGAACGACCGCCCAGGCTTTCCAGCGCGGCAAGTGTCGCCAGTGGCGTGGTGCTGATCGAATCGTTGACCCAGTGCCAGCCATCGCGCTCGCCCAGCGGTTGCAGGCGGTGCGGCAGTGGTCGAAAGGACGCGAGCGATGCCGCAGCCGTGACCGCATCCAGCCCGAAAGTTTCCAGCGCTGCCAGCGCGGCGCAGGCATTGAGCGCGTTGTGCGTACCCGGCGCAGCGAGTCGATCGACCGGAAAGATCTCGCGCATGCCGCGGCGGATCCATCCATCGGAAACGTGCCAGCCGCTGGGTTGGCCGAACAGCAGGCGATGCGGATGGCTCGCCGTGCGTTCCATCAACACCGGCTGCAATGCGTTCACCAGTAGCTGCCGCGATGAATCGGCCAGCCGTAGCTTGTCCGCCACGTAGCGCTCGCGCGAGCCGTGCCAGTCGAGGTGCTCTTCGTACAGGCTGGTGATCACGCCGAGCTCCAGCGGCGCGGCTTCGCCGGTCTGGAAGCTCGACAGCTCGATCACCCACAGCTCGGCCTGCTGATCGAGCAGCTCGAGCATCGGCATGCCGATGTTGCCGGCAAGCGCGGTACGCACGGCGAGCGCGCGGGCCAGATGCGCGATGAGCGCGCTGGTGGTGCTCTTGCCCTTGGTGCCAGTGACCGCGATCACGCGCGCATCAGGATTTTCACCGAACCACAGCGCCGTGCCGGATGTGATCTGCGTCCCCTGCACCTGCGCTGCCAGCAACGCCGGCTTGTACGCCGAGATGCCAGGAGACTTCACCACCACGTCGTACTGGCCCAGCATCGCGGCATCCGGTTCGCCAGCGACGACTTCGAGCGCGGCATCGAACGCGCGGGCGGTATCGGCTTCGACAGCACTGCAGAACAACGTGAAGTGCTGATCGGTGCAGCGCTGGCGCAACGCATGGATCGCTGCGCGACCCTCGTGGCCGAAGCCCCAGACTGCGACGCGACGACCGCGCAGATCGGCAATGCGCATCAGCCGATCGTCGCCAATGCCGGCTGCAATCGAGCGGGCACATGATGTTCGGCCGATGGCTCAAGCCACGGCTCCAGCGCCAGCTGCGACGCGTCCAGTTGCGGCAGAATCTCGCCATGGAAGCGTGCGACCAACACGTCCTCCTGCCACTCCGGCCGCAGGCTCAGCGCATACATCGCGGCACGCGCTTCGGCGCCCTCGCCCACGCACTCGAACGGCTTGTGGTCCTGGTATTCCAGCAACGCGTCGAAACCGGCGGCCTGGCTTTCGTCATCAAGCAGGTTGCGGCCGAAGATCGACAGCAGTCGTGGCTTGGGCAGGAACGGCGCCAGCGCGAGGAACACGAAGTGGCATTTCGGGCATTGCCCGCACCAGCGGTCGGCTGGCTTCGGCCCGAGGATTCTGAAGTTGCGGTTGCAGCTGGAGAACACGTCGAAGTACGGCGTCAGTTTTGCGAACGCACGGGTGATCGCCAGTTCCGAATACGGCCGCAGCAGCGAGCAGTAATCCAGGTCGCTGGCCACATGCGTATGCAGCCAGTTGCTGAGCAGCTGCTCGAACGCGTAACCCTTGCTCCACTGATGGTTCACCTGCTGGCCGTCGTACTCCAACGTAGCGGCCGAGGCGGAGCGTTCGTTGGCGAACGCAATCGAGTCGTAGCCGTACAGGATTGCGGCGACGGCGAGGATCGCCGAGTTCACCGCGGTCACCGGGATATGCCCATTCCACGCGCCGAGCCGGTTCAGCTCGAACAGGCCCGGCGCCAGCTCGCGCTGGATGTTCAGCGTAGGCAAACCGGTTCGTTCGGCGCAGGCGGCGATCAGTGCGGAATTGCCGACCCACACCGCGGTCGCCTCGCTGCCGATCGACTTGATCGCCTCGACCGTGACCAGCGAATCCTTGCCGCCGCCGATCGGCACCAGCGTGCGTTTCGGCAAATTCAGCGCATCAACGACAGGCGCAGTGCCGCCACGGGGGAACGCAATGCGCCCACGCAGATCCAGCCCGTTGCGATAGGCAAACTCGGCCAAGCCGTGCAGGTACAGCTGATCGAGCAGCTCAGCGGTGGCGTCATCGAGCAGACCTGTCGCCACTTCGATCTTCGGTGGCACGCCGGCTTTGTAGTAGCTGATGCCGGCGATCAGATGCAGCAGCTTCAGCGCTGCGTCGAACGCTGCGGCACGCACGACCGGAACCGCCGGCGCATTCGGGAAACGAATCCGCTCGACCAGCTCCTCGCCATCGTCAAACGCATACGCCAGCTCAGCCACGCCATCGGCGTAGCTGCAACGCACGAAGCGGAAAACCTTGGCCAACCGCGCTTGAATCATGTTGCTCACCAATACTTTCTCCAACGCCATGGCGCTTATTCGATCACGATCTCGTCGGCTTCGTCGCGCAAGTTGTAGTGCGAGGACATCACCTTGCCGTAGGCGCCAGTCTGCGCAATCAGCATCACGTCGCCCTCCTGCGCCTCGGGCAGACGACGATCCGTGCCCAGTACGTCGCCACTCTCGCAGATCGGGCCGACCACCTGGTACAGCGCGGTAGCCGGCTCATCGAGCCGGCTGAGATTCACGATCTCGTGCCAGGCGTCGTACAGCGCGGGGCGGATCAGGCTGTTCATGCCGGTGTCGATGCCCAGATAACGGAACGCGCCCTTGCCTTTCTGCTGGGTCACCCGCGCCAGCAGCACGCCGGCGTCAGCGACCAGATAGCGGCCCGGCTCCATCCACAACTGATACTGCGGGTAGGCGGCCTTCACTTCGCGCAACACACGATCGAGTTCAGCGATGTCGAGCGGCGCCTCACCCGGATGCGACGGCACGCCGAGGCCGCCGCCGATGTTCAGGAACGCCACGCTGCCGATGCGCTCGGCCAGACTGGCCAGCTGCACATACACCTCGCCCCAATGAGCGGCGTCCAGCACGCCCGACCCCAGGTGCGCATGCAGGCCACGCACGGTGACGCCATGCGCCTCGGCCAGCTGCAGAAAGGTAGCGAGCTGATCCAGCGGCAGGCCGAACTTGCTGCCGCTGCCGCCGGTGCGCACTTTCTCGTGATGGCCCAGGCCGCGACCCAGATCGACACGCAGCACGATCTCGCGACCGCGGAACAGCTCGCCCCAATATTCCAGCGGATGCAGTGCATCGAGCGTGATCGTGGCACGGGTGCCAAGTGCGAAAACGTAGTCTGCGTGTGGTGCGAAGTTCGGCGTGAACAGCAGCGGCACCGACTCCGGCACGATTGCGCCAACCGCTTTCAATTCACCCGGCGAGACGCATTCGAACGCAAAACCTTCCTTGGCCAGTGCGTGCAGGATCGCCGGATGGGTGTTCGCCTTCACTGCGTAATGCAGGCGGTCGACCGCGGCCAGCGACTTCAGCGCGCGCGCCTGCTGGCGCACCGTCGGCAGGTGGTAGACGTAGCGTGGCGTGGTCTCGGCGGCCAGCTCCAGCAGCTGTTGCCGCTGCGCTTCGCGCCACCACGCCGTTGCCGTCGCGGGCGATTCACCGCTACCGTACAGCGTCTGCCAGCTTGGGCCGAATAGCGTGCTGTCGTCGGTGCGCAAGGCGCCGGCGGCGATCAACAGATCGTGCAGATGCGGCAGCAGCGTGTCGACCACTTCCTCATCCACCACGAAGGTGAGATTGAGATTGTTCGACGACTGCGAAATCATGTGCACGCGCAGCTGACCGAACTCGGCCAGCACGCCGGACAGCGTATGCAGCAGCGAACGCATGCCACGACCGACCAAGGTGATTGCCGCGCACGGCGCGATCACCTTGACCCGGCACACCTTGGCCAGATCGCTGGCCAACGCCGCGATCGCGTCGGAGTCGAGCAGATTCTCGGTGGGATCGAGCGACACGGTGACATTGGTCTCGGCCGAGCCGATCAGGTCCACCGACAAGCCATGCTGCTTGAAGTGCGCGAACACGTCGGCGAGAAAACCGACCTGCTGCCACATGCCCACCGACTCCATCGACACCAGGGTAATACCCTTGCGCGCGCTGATTGCCTTGACGCTGGGTGCGTGCGCGCGCACCTCCGGACCGATCACCGTGCCGTCGAGTTCCGGCCGGTTGGTGTCCTTGATCAGCAGCGGCACGCGCGGTTCGCGCAACGGCGACAGGCAGCGCGGATGCAGCACCTTGGCACCGGTGGAGGCGATTTCCTGGGCCTCTTCGTAGTCGAGTTTCTGCAGCAGCCGCGCACCCGACACCTGCCGCGGATTCGCGGTGAACATGCCGGCCACGTCGGTCCATATCTCTACCCGTTGCGCCTTCAGCAGCGCGCCGAAGTACGCCGCCGAGGTATCCGAACCACCGCGACCGAGCAGTACGGTACGACCTTCGCCATCGCGGGCAATGAAACCCTGTGTAATGAACACGTCGCCGATGACGGCGAGCCGCGCGTTCAGCGCCGGATCGGGTTTCGACTCGACCATCGACGACAGCAGCCGGGTGCGCTCGTTCTGGTTCGGCAAGGCGATCGCGGCGAGACACTCGCGCGCATCCAGCCACTGCGTGGACAGGCCGCTATGACTGAGGAACGCCGCGCCGAGCGCGCTGGACATCAGTTCGCCATGCGCCTGCACCTGCGCCTGCCATACCAGCTCGCCATTCGCCGCCGGACCAACCTCGGCCAGCCTGGCCAGATCGGTCAGGCGCGCGCCGAGCGTATCCGGCATGGCCAGCTGCATGTGATCGAGCAGATCGTAATGCCGCTGCACGATCGCCTTGGCTGCATCGTTGCGCTTGCCAGGCTCATCCTGCACACACAGTTGCTTGAGTGCGTCGGTGATGCCGGTCAGCGCAGAGACGACCACCAGCACGCGCGCACCTTCGGCACGGCGGCTGGCGACCAGTTCGCGGATGTTCTGCCAACGCGGAAGCGTGGCGACACTGGTGCCGCCGAACTTCATCACGATCCAGGGGGCGTCCGCGGCTAGCGGCTCGGAGTTGGGCGAGGTCACAGGTATTCGCTATGGGTGGTTAGGGGAAATATCGGGCCAGTGTTGCGCTGCGGCAAAAGAATTGCAATGGGATAGCAAAAATGTCGTTTGGACGTTTAGACTTCTAAAATAGACTTCGCAAGCCCCGAACCTCGACACCCTCTTAACTTACAAGGAGACTTTCATCGGTCACCGCGGCGAGAGGAGGCGAACACGTGTACTGCGCATACTGTTCTATTGGACAAGCACGGGAATCTTGCCGATGCGTGTCTGCCATTCGCGCGGACCGGTCTGATGCACCGAGCTGCCCAATGAATCGACCGCCACGGTGACCGGCATGTCCTCGACCGTGAATTCGTAGATCGCCTCCATGCCGAGATCGGCGAATCCGACCACACGCGCGGCCTTGATTGCCTTGGATACCAGGTAGGCCGCGCCACCGACCGCCATCAGGTACACCGACCGGTGCTGCTTGATCGCCTCGATCGCCGCCGGACCGCGCTCGGCTTTGCCGACCATGCCGAGCAGGCCGGTTTCGCGGAGCACCTGCTCGGTGAACTTGTCCATTCGCGTCGCGGTGGTCGGGCCAGCCGGACCGACCACCTCGTCACGCACTGGATCGACCGGACCGACGTAATAGATGAAGCGTCCGCGGAAATCCACTGGCAGCGGCTCGCCCTTGTTGAGCATCTCGACCATGCGCTTGTGCGCGGCATCGCGGCCGGTCAGCAGCTTGCCGTTGAGCAGCAGCGTCTCGCCCGGCTTCCAGCTGGCTACGTCTTCGCGCGTTACCGTGTCGAGATTCACCCGACGACCTTTCGACGCGTCGTAAGTGAGCTTGGGCCAGTCTGCCAGCGACGGCGGATCGAGCATCACCGGGCCGGAGCCGTCCAGCGTGAAGTGCGCGTGGCGTGTGGCCGCGCAGTTCGGGATCAACGCCACCGGCAGGTTCGCCGCGTGGGTCGGATAATCCTTGATCTTGATGTCGAGCACCGTGGTGAGGCCGCCCAGGCCTTGCGCGCCGATGCCGAGCGCGTTGACCTTGTCGTACAGCTCGATGCGCAATTCCTCGGCGCGATTGCTCGGACCGCGCGCGATCAGCTCCTGGATGTCGATCGGCTCCATCAGCGCTTCTTTGGCCAACAGCATCGCCTTCTCGGCGGTGCCGCCGATGCCGATACCGAGCATGCCCGGCGGACACCAGCCGGCGCCCATCGTCGGCACGGTCTTGAGTACCCAGTCGACGATCGAGTCGGAGGGGTTGAGCATGGCGAATTTCGACTTCGCCTCGGAGCCGCCACCCTTCGCCGCCACGATCACGTCGAGCTTGTCGCCCGGCACGATAGCCACGTTGATGATCGCTGGCGTGTTGTCTTTGGTGTTGATGCGCTTGCCGGCCGGGTCGGCCAGGATGCTGGCACGCAGCTTGTTGTCCGGGTCGTTGTAGGCGCGACGCACGCCCTCGTTGACCATGTCGTCCAGCGACATCGTGGCGTCCCACTGCACATTCATGCCGACCTTGAGGAACACGGTAACGATGCCGGTGTCCTGGCACAGCGGCCGATGACCCTCGGCAGCCATCCGCGAGTTGATCAGGATCTGCGCCATCGCATCCTTGGCGGCCGGGCTTTCCTCGCGCTCGTAAGCGGCAGCGAGGCCCTTGATGTAATCGACCGGGTGGTAGTAGCTGATGTACTGCAGCGCGTCGGCAACGGACTGGATCAGATCGTCTTGCTTGATGAGGGTCATGGGGCAGGCTTGAATGAACGAAAAGTTGCGCCGGAAATCACGGCTCACGGCGCGCCAGCTGCCTATTGTGCCGCAACCGGGCACCCTGGCTGCAGTCGGGAGGGCGGCGAGCTAGCCCGCTATCACACAAAACGCACGGCTTCGGCTTCCGTCGGACATCAATCGCCGCCGTTTCCCACTGCGCTACGATCACCCGAATTCGCAAAAACTTGCTGCGCATCAAGCACTTTCAACCCAAGCCCACTAGCGCTACCTTGCCAAGACGGCGTGACGTCCATCGACAGGGGGATGCGTTGCGTCGCTGCTCGGGGAATAGATTCGGTTCAGATGCTCGTTTACCGCCTGGCCCATGCGGCAGAACTTGGTGGTGTGCGGCTGCCTTAGCGGTCGACACCACCGCCCTGCGCCAGCGTTCTTCAACTATCGGAGATAGTCTTCATGCTCACGCATATCCGCCGCAAAACCATAGCCGCATCCCTGACGCTGACACTCGCTGGCTTTGCCACCACTGCCCTTGCCGGCAACGTACAACCGGCCATCGACATGGGCGCGGCCCCCAGCAATCAGCCGGTGCATGTCACGCTGGTATTGAATCTCCACAACCAGGCCGAGCTGGAGAGTTATATCCAGCAGACTGTGACCCCCGGCAGCCCGCACTTCCAGCAATTCCTCAGCACGAGTCAGTTTGCCCTGCGATACGGCGCGAGCAATGCCGAAATCGCCCAGGTGCAGGCCTTCCTGAAAAAGCAGGGACTGACCGGCCAGGTGCTGCCGAACCATATGGCCATCCAGACCAGCGGCACGCTCGACCAGTTCAGCAAGGCGTTCCAGACACCCATCCATTCCTATGTGTCGCGCACGTCAGGGCAGTCGTTCCACAGTCCCGCAGCACCGCTGGTGCTGCCCGCTGCACTCGACAGCATCATCGTGCACGCTACGGGGCTGAGCAATGAGATCAAATACCGCTCGCATCGCATCACGGCTCCGCAAATCAGCGGGCTGCAGCTGGCGGTGACACCCAGCACCCTGAGCAAGACTGCCAACGGCAATCCCACGGCGACAGGTCAGCCAGGCCAATACACCGTTGGCGATGTCGCCAATTTCTACAACATCAATCCGCTCTACCAACACGGCGTGACTGGCAAGGGCTCGACGTTGGCTATCGTCACCTTGTCCAATTTCATTCCGGCCGATGCACAGACGTACTGGGACGCCATCGGCCTGACCACCAAGTTGAATCGCATCACGCAGATCCACGTGGACGGTGGCGGCGCGATCGACGGCGGCAGCGGCGAGACCGCACTCGATGTGGAGCAATCCGGTGGTCTTGCGCCTGACGCAAACGTGCTGGTCTATGACGCTCCCAACGTCGGCACAGGGTTCACTGATGCCTTCCTGCAGGCGGTATCGGACAACCAGGCAGACAGCATCTCGACCAGCTGGGGCTCACCCGAAATCTTCAGTTTCGCCGCCCTGAACGTCACCGGCGCCAGCAATACAGATACCCGGGACGCCGGCGACCTGCGCGCGTTCCATCAGATCCTGCTGGAAGCGGCCGTACAGGGGCAGTCTGTGTTCGCCGCCACCGGTGACTCGGGCGCTTACGACACTGTGCGTGGTCTTGGCACCGGCACGGCCCCCGGCGATTTCAATGCGCCGCTGACGGTGGATTCGCCGGCATCCGATCCCTACATCACGGCCGCCGGCGGCACCACCACGCCGGTCACATTCAGCAACTCGGCCGGCGTCCCGGTGCTGTCCATCACGCAGGAAAGCGTCTGGGGCTGGGACTACCTGCTGCCATTCGCCACCAGGGACCAGCTGTTCTCGGTCGGCGGCGGTGGCGGCGTCAGCGTGTATTGGCGCGAACCGCTTTACCAGTGGTTCACCAGCGGTATTCGCAACAGCGAATCGAAGCAGTCGCTGGTCTACAACGACCCGCAGGCCGGCCCCACCACCCTGCTGAAATTGCCCAGCCATTTCACCGGCAGGAATCTTCCGGACATCTCGTTGAATGCGGATCCCGAAACCGGTTACCTCGTCTATTCGAGTACCGATAATCCCACCAACTTCATCTCTGAGGGCGGCACCAGCTTCGTGGCACCACAACTCAACGGTATCAGCGCGCTGCTGACGCAGAGCATCGGTCACCGCGTCGGCTTCTGGAATCCGCGGGTCTATCTGCTGCAGGATATCTTCGGCGGCAGCAAATTCTCGCCCTTCAACGACATCCTTGCCGGCGACAACTGGTTCTACGCCGGCAAGCCCGGCTATGAGCCGGGCGCAGGTATCGGCACACTCAACGTGGCGAATTTCGACCTGTTCCTCAAGAGTGGTTTCGGCTTCTGAGTAGTACCTGACACCATCGCTGGCTGGCATCTCGCGTGCCAGTCAGCGATGCCCGGCTGATCCGCCAGCTTGCCGGACTCGCCATCGACCGCCATGCTGTCACGCCTGTCATCGCGATCGACCTCATGAGCGAACCGATCACCTCCAGTGCCTACCTGCGCAGCCTGCGCCCGTGGGATGCCGCCCTGATCGTGGTCGGCGGCATCATCGGCGGCGGCATTTTTCTCAACCCCGGCATCGCCGCACAACGCACCGAATCGGGCCTGGCACTGCTGTTGATGTGGGCAGGTGCCGGCGTGCTCACCCTGATCGGCGCGCTGTGCTACGCCGAACTCGGTGCGCGCCGACCGCATGCCGGCGGCACCTATGTATACCTGCGCGAAGCCTTCGGGCCGCTGGCCGGCTTCCTGTTCGGCTGGACCATGTTGCTGGTGATCTATTCCGGCTCCAGCGCGGCGGTGGCGACAATCTTCGCCAGCTATGCATCGGCGGTGTTCGGCCTACCGCCGTCGATGGCGCTGCCGTTGACGGTCGGCGCGCTGGTGTTCGTCAGCGGCATCAACCTGTTCGGCATCCGCCTCGGTGCGCAGATCCAGAACCTGTTCGCCCTGCTCAAGCTGCTTGCGGTGGCGGTGCTGGTGGTATGCGGCCTGTTCTTCGCCGGTGCCGGGCATGGTCAGGTACTGGCCGTCGATCCGGCACGCAGCGGGGCCGGCTTCATCGGCGCAGCACTGCCGGTGCTGTTCGCGTATTCCGGCTTCACCTATCTCAATAACCTGGCCGGTGAAGTGCGCGATCCACAACGCACGCTGCCGCGCGCGTTGACGCTCGGCATGCTGCTGGTGATCGTCGCCTACGTGATGGTCAACGTGGCCTATCTGGCCGTGCTCGGCCATGACGGTCTCGCCGCCAGCCACGCGCCAGCAGCGGACGTGATGCAGCAGGTATTCGGCCCGCTCGGCGCCAAAGTGATCGCGCTGGGCGTGGCGATCTCCACACTGGGTTTCTGCAACATCACTTTGGTCGCCGGCGCACGCGTGCTGCAGGTGATGGGCGAGGACGGCCTGTTCTTTCGCGCGGTAGCGCGACTGCACCCGCGCTGGCACACGCCGAACACCGCGCTGCTGTTGCTGTCCGGCTGGGCGATCGTGCTGGCGCTGTCGGGCAGCTACGGCCAGTTGCTGGACTACGCCACGTTCGGCGACTGGCTGGCCTGCGCGGTCGGCGTCGCCACGCTGTTCTGGTATCGCCGCCGCGACGGCGCCACGGCGAACTTCAAGGTGCCGGGCTACCCGTGGCTGCCGCTGCTGTTCATCGGCACCGTAGCGTGGGTGGTGGTGATGACGATGCGCGACAACCCGCGCAACGCCGGCATCGGTGCACTGATCATGCTGGCCGGCGTGCCGGTGTACGTGGTCTGGCGCCGCCTGTTCAGTCGCGCAAAGCCCTAAGCGGGCGGCAGCAATGCCACAATGTGCGGACAGAACTTGAGGAGATGATGGATGGTGCCCGTGCAAGCCCAGGCCGTGCCGACCAGCCCGGAGAGCAGCATCGTGCCCGAGAAGGTGCGCGACGGCATTGCTCTTGAGATCAACGGCGAGCACTACCAGCACACCGGCGATCCGCAGATGCCACTGCTGTGGTACCTGCGCGACGTGCTGCGTCTGACCGGCACAAAGTATGGTGGCGAGCACGGCGAAAACGGCGCCGACTTGATCCTGCTCGACGGCATCGCGGTGTCCGCGATCACGCAGCCGCTCGCCAAACTGGCCGGCAAGCAGGTCGTCACGGTGGAAGGTCTGGCCGGCAACGACGGCAGCCTGCATCCGCTGCAGCAGGCCTTCATCGACGAAGACGCGATCGGTTGCGGCTACTGCACGCCGGGCTGGCTGATCGCCGCGATCGACTTGTTCAGGCGCAAACCTCACCCCGGCGACGACGACATCGATCAGCTGTCGAACCTGTGCCGCTGCGGCTGCCAGACCCGCGTGCGCCGCGCGATCAAGCGCGTCGCCGGCAAGGCGACCCAGTCATGAGCAACGATCGAAACACGTCCGACACCGGCTGCCACGACCACATCCGACTCTCGCGCCGCCGTTTCCTGCAGGTGCTGGCCGGCACCGCCGGCGCGCTGGTGGTCGGCATCCGCATGGCCGACGCGACCGATGTACCGCTGCCGCTGGCCCTGCTCGGCGACCACTTCTACAACCTCGGCGCCTACGTGCGCATCGATGCCGACGGCAGCGTGCTGATCGGCGCGCGTGATCCGGATACCGGCACCGGCGTCGCCACTTCGCTGCCACGGATCATCGCCGACGAACTCGATGCCGACTGGAAACGTGTCAGCGTGGTGCCGCTTGGCCTCGGCGTCACCGACAACAACGGGCAGCCAAGCTGGACCTATGGACGCCAGGTCGGCGGCAGCGGCGGCTCGACGCCAGCCGCCTGGAATGACCTGCGTCAGGTCGGCGCGCTGGCGCGCTGGCTGCTGCTGCAGGCCGCGGCGCGCCGGCTCGGCGTGCCGGCCAGCAAGCTGCGCTGCAATGCCGGTACGGTGATCGCGCCGGACGGGCGCCGCCTCACCTACGGCAACCTTGCCGAAGACGCCAGCAAGATCGCCCTGCCCACCAACGCGCCGCCACTGAAAACCGCCGCTGACTATCGACTGATCGGCCAGCCAGTCGGCGATGTCGATGCGCGCGCGATCGTCACCGGCCTGACCCGCTATGCCATCGACGAGCACTACGGCGATGCGCTGGTCGCGGTACTGGCGCACTGCCCGTGGCCGGACGGCACGCTGGCGCATATCGACGCCACGGACACGCTGGCCGTCAAGGGCGTGGTGAAAGTGGTGCGGTTGCGGCCCGAGCCCGGCCAGCCGCTGGGCAGCACGGCGATCGCCCCGGTCGTGGCCGTGCTGGCCGAGGACACCTGGTCGGCGCTGCAAGGCCGCCAGAAACTCAAGCTCGAATGGAAACCCGGCGCCAGCGGCAGCGAGAACAGCAACGCACTCGAGCAACATGCCGGCGACCTGCTCGCCGGCAAGACCGACCCGACCACGCGCGTGCGCAACGACGGCGACGTCGATGCCGCACGCAAGAAAGCCGCACGCAGACTCGATGCCACCTACTTCCAGCCGTGGCTTGCACACGCCACCGCCGAACCGATGAACTGCCTGGTGCGACTGGAGAAGGATCACGCCAGCCTCGTCGTGCCGACCCAGGCACCGCAGAAAGCGTGGGCGGTGGTGCAACGTCTGACTGGCCTGAGTCCCGCCCAGATCGACATCCGTGTGCCACGCGTCGGCGGCGGTTACGGTCGCCGGCTCGATCACGACTACGTAGCCGAAGCGGTGATGCTGGCCAAGGCTGTCGACAAGCCGGTGCGCCTGTTGTGGACACGCGCACAGGATTTCGGCCACGACTATTACCGCGCCGGCAGCGTGCACCAGCTCAGCGCGATCATCGACCGCAAGCGCCAGCTACTCGGCTGGAACCAGCGCATGGCTAGCGCCTCGGCGCTGGCGCATCGCAACGTGCCCGACAACCGGCTATGGACGTCCGAACTGGAGGCCGACCAGCTGCCAGCCACGCTGGTGCCGAACTACCGCAGCGACTGGTATGCGCTGGATTCGGCGATCCCGCGCGGCCCGATGCGCGGCATGCCGCACATCAGCAACGCGTTCGCGGTGGAAAGCTTCATCGACGAAATCGCGCACAGCATGAAAGAGGATCCGCTGTTCACCCACCTGCGCATGCTCGGCGAGCCCCGTGAGCTGCCGTTGAGTGCCGGCGGCACGCTGGACACCGGCCGCCTCATCAACGTGCTGAAGTTGGTCGCCGACCGCATCGATTGGAAGAACTGGCTGCACACTGTCAACGGACTTGGCATCGCCTGCTGGCACGTCGACGGCGCCTACGTGGCGCATGCGATCGAAGTGGCCATGCAGGGCCAGAAGCTGATCATCCAGCGCGTCGTCTGCGCGGTCGATGTCGGCCGCGTGATCAACCCGCTGGGCCTGCAAGGCCAGGTCGCCGGCGCCACACTCGATGCGCTGTCCACCGCGCTGAATCTCGCCATCACCTTCAAGGACGGCCAGATCCAGCAGCACAACTACAAGGATTATCCGCTGGCCAGCATGGCGCAGCTGCCGAACGACGTCGAAGTCATCACCGTGTCCAACGACGCCCACCCGCCTGCGGGTGCCAGCTTCCTCGCCATGCCGACGGCCGCACCTGCGCTGGCCAACGCGGTGTTCCGCGCAAGCGCCGTGCGCGTACGCCGGCTGCCACTGATGAAGGAATTGCTGCGCTTGCTGTGAGCCATCGGCGACACAACCGTCAACCTGGAAGTCATGGCGAGAGCATCAAGCGTACGGCGCTGACGTTAGATCTCGTGCAAAACGGTCAGGTGGTTTAACTGCCTGACTGATCAGGTATCGAACGCAGTGCCGCAAGCCGGTCAAGACTTGCCACTGCGGGCACGCCCGATGAGACCCAGGTGAGTGAAGCCGAAGCCCGAAGAATACTTGAGGCCATAACCCAGCATACGGTCAAAGCCAATGTGCGCGCACCATATGAGGCCGACCGATGTTGCGACAGGAAAGATCAGCAAAACACCTGTGGCAAGAATGAGCAGCGCGCCGATGTAGGAATGCGCGGCGTTGTACGAGGCAGCACCAACGCGTGGACCTGCGAGATAGCCGAAAAACGAAAGGTCGGGTGCCAGGAAGAACAGCGCAAAGGTTCCCCAGCCAGTTCCAAATTTTGAATACGCCAGAAGACTGACGAGCAGAACACATGCGCCTTCAGCACGAAGCAAGAACTTCACATCACCTGTCGCAGCACCACTCACGAACTCTCTCCTGACTGGCTTGGGCAACGTGAAGTGTTGCTCGTGCCGTCTAATGCCTGAATTGTCAGACTGGGCGATTACCTGCGATTCTCGCGCCAGAGCATGACAGCAAGCATGCTGGCAATGACGAATATGATGGCGCTCGCCCACACCGGAATAGCGAATCCGTCAATTGAAACCGGCCAAGCATCGACAAAGCGAATCAGCTGCAGCAGTGCGACACAGGCGAACACAACGACGGCGATGGTAGTGAAAGGCTTCATGGCTTTTCCCTCGTTGATGGTGCTGAAATGAAATCGCACTACGGGATCGGGTCTAACGCCCGGGTTAAGCCGAGCCGCGAAGCGGCTCCGGCTTGAATGACTTGTTAAACCACATTCGGTGTTCAGCCAGTGTACGGACCCTTGACCTCGCCCCAACCCCACTTTGGCATGGGTGCATGCTGGTCGGCCGTTGCGCCTGGTTGTGAGTTGATGACGGCCAAACGCGAGCCCCACTCCAGATAACCGACCAAGGCGGAGCGAAACTCCGGATCATCTGGCATGACAAGCTCATCAGCTGTTTCCAGCAGCAGACTCACCCAACGTCGCCTTTGCTCCTGAGTGAGATGGCGGTTGAGGTGCTGCTGAATCATGTGCGGATGACCGCCATGCTGTCTGGAATACGTATCTGGACCGCCAAGAACCTCCGCCAGAAATGCGGCGACATGACCTGGATGGTCTGCGCCCATGTGCGCGAAGACAGGTCCTAGCAACGAGTCGTTCTTGACATGCTCGTAGAACCGCGTTGTCAAACGACTAAGCGCATCCATGCCGCCTAGCCATTCGTAAAGGGTTGGAACGCTTTTATTTGGCATGGCAAGTATTTGGCATGGCAAGGTTGTGGTTGGGATATGGCCTGACGTTTGATTCGAGCGGCAGCCAACGACGCCACCGAACTTGCCGGAGCGGGCAAACGTGCCCCGTCGTCGGATGTCCGCTCGACCGAAGAGTCAGGTGTCTTTGCGATTCCCTGCAGCATAAAACGCAAGTCCAAGACAAACCGCAACAGCGGTGAACGAGACTACAGGCAGCGGAAAGATGAACCTCCAGCTTAGGATTGCGGACACGACGGACGCCAGCAAGAACGATCCGACCAGCGGACGAACCCGAATGGGGTCAGCCTTTGCCATCGACGCCAACTGCCAGAGCGCGGCCGCCTGTGCAAGCAGGTAGATACTGATGATGAAGCCGAAGCCCAGATAGAAGTCCAGGTAGGTTCGGCTGACGCCCCCGGCATCGAAGTGAAAAGACCTCATCGCACGAAGCACCTCGGTCTCTCCTCCGGGAGACCAGAAGCTGAGTCCGCCGGAGGTGTGTCCCACGGCAAGCAGCAAGGTGATGATCGATGCGATGCGCAATAAGAGTGAGGGCTTCATCTGAATCTCCAAGAGCCGGACGCCTGCCGTTTGACCTGGGCAGCGGACCGAAGGCGCATCCGCTCGTTGGAAAGGTCGGGCATCACTTTGCTATGCCGGACGCAGTTGGGTTCCGGCACCGCGCGTGACATGCAGCATTCGGCTTGGGACGGTAACCTTGGCCGTATGCCACACGCCCCTGGGAACAACGATTGCGCCGCTGCCGCTCAAAGCAATCTTGCGCAGGCCCTGGCCTTCCTCGAGATGCACTTCCGCCGCCCCGGACAAGAGATATACGAACTCATCTGCATTGGGGTGCATTTCCCAGTTCGGCCAGTCAGCCGCGAACTCGAATTCGGAGACGAGCCAGCCAGTGCCGTAGCGCTCCATGTCGGCCTCCGGCATGCTCCAAAATTCTTCTCCACCCGGCAGCTGAGTTGCGGCGCCGTTCTCCGCGAGGTGGACGTATGTGCGTTGCGGATTCAATGACATGGGGAGTGCCTCTCGATCTACGTGTGTGACGCCCGACGTTTGACTCAGGCGAACCTCCGCAGGCAGGCCCGTTGAAGGAACGACCTGTAAGTCCAACGTCTGCTCAATGAAGGATCAGGCGTCATTTTCAACAAAGCGAACGTTCGGGATCCAGTTCTGCTTCCTTCTGGCGAGACGTACTTCTTCGCTCTCTCCGTCGAAGTTCGCCACCGATGCGCGGCGGAGGAGCGACGGTTCGATGCCTTCAAATGCGTTGACGCTGACTACCGCATAGACCTGACTGTCGATCAGGCTGGTGACTACGGGAACGATGCCACAGCGGGAACAGATGTGAAACTCCGCCGTGCGTGTTCCGAACCCGTATTTGGATACCAGCGCCGGCTCCCTGACCTTCACCGACAACGAGCCATTCGGATTGGAAGTCCAGACGCCCCCGTGCTTCAAGCAGAAGGAACAAGCGCAGGCGCGCGCAGGAATTTCAAGCGGGTCCGGTTCCCACAAAAGCTCAAACGAGATATTCCCGCAATGGCAGCTTCCGTGAATGAGCATGAGTTGCTCCTTTGTGGCTTGCGACGCTCGGCGCTGGATTTAACGCGCCGCGCAAGGCGACGGGATTCCGTGGCGACCCATCACGGTCGCGTTGAACGAATAGTTAGGGGGCACTTGCCTATTCTGCGACTGGTGCGTGACCAATGTTGAACACGATGCCATAGGGATCGCGAATGTAGCAACGCGGAACGGATGCGCTCTCTTCAAGCACGGTACAACCGGCCGCAACCAGTCGGCTTTTTGCGGCCTGAACGTCGGGCACAAGAAACTCGAAGACTGGCCCGTGCTCTTTCCCTTTTTCGACGTACAGGCAGAAAGCGCCAGTCTCGAAACCCATAAGCGTTTCGCTCTTGTGGGTGACCTGCAGGCCGAGGATCGACCCGTAAAAATTTGTGGCTTCTGCCAAAGCATCGGTTCGAACAATGACGTCACGTGAAGATTGAAATGTGCTTTTCACAGAACCTCCAAATTGCGCCGCCCAACGTTGGAGCTAAGCGGCCGCTGCCGCAGTGAGCTGGAGTTTACAGCAGCCCATCCGCATCGGTCTCTTGAGCGAATAGTTAGGCGGCATGTGACGATGAGCGATCATAGCGGGCGATAGAATTGGAGACTGTTCTGACTGGGATCACGAAGATGGAATTCCCGCGTACCCCACGGGGTGTCCGCAGGTGCAGCCCACGGGCTTCCTTGACTTGTGTCTGAGCGAACCGCGCCGCTTTCTACAAATTCTCGATAGATCGCATCGACGTCACTCACCACGAAACGAAACGCCGGGCGATCGATGGGATACGCCCATTGCTCCTTGTCGGCCCATTGAATATGCAGCTCCACGCCATCGCGCATCACGGCAACATACTTCGGATTTATTGGGGTGTCTTGAAACACCACCGCAAACCCAAGGCATTGGTAGAACTGCACCAACTCCGCCACATCGCTTGCCCCGAGCACTGGATGGACGGATTGAAGATTGGCTCTCATGGCACGCCTCGAATAGATATGCCGCCTAACGTTTGACATGAGCGGTTGGCTGCAGACAGTCCGCTCGATGGAAAGGTTAGGTGCTGCGTCTAATGGTGTTTCGGCCTGTTGCACGAACCCAAGGATGTAACCGTCCGGGTCTCTGACGTAAAACTCCTTTCCATAGGGCATTTGCCGCAGAAGTACAGAGAAAGCGGCGCCCGCGACAGCGAAGCTGGACGCGAGCGATTCGATGTTCTGAACTCCGAAGCAAGCATCCAGGTTCTCGGCAGCTTCGAACGCCGCCTGGTCCCGCTTGGGTGATGGTGAGCACTTCAGGTGGATGCGGCAGTCGTCACAGAGAATGCCTGCATAAAACCCCTCGTATTCGAATTCAACTTCGAAGCCGAGAGCATTTCGATAGTACGAAAGCGATCGAGCCAAGTCAGTGACGCAGAACACTGGGGCGACGTATTTCAGGTTGAGCTGGGGTTCGTTCATGGATTCCCCTTGGATCGCCTAACGCTGGAGTTAAGCGGCGGCAAAGCCGCCCGCCTTGAACGAAGGGTTAGACCTTGACTCCGGAAACGGTGACCGCGACAGCCGCCACTACGAATCCGACGAGAACAAGAGCTAACCAACTTTGAACCTGTGAAATACGAGCTGTGATGCGACCAGAAGCGGCAAAGTCTCCAAGCATAGCTTTGTTGAATCTGTTCCGCGCCATCCACTTTGCGGGATAGTACATACCCCGTTCCATCTCGCGAAACACAACCTTGAAGTCAATCTTCACGCCCTGCCCTGCAAGGTCCCTGCCTATTTGCTCAGCCTTTTCGCCAGTTGCAGAGCCGGCAGCCACCATCGCCGCAAGCCAGCGTTGAAAAATGCCAATAACGATGGCGACGAGTAGCAACCGCAGGCTGATTCGCAGGGTGTGAGCCGAGATCAAGTTTTGCAGGGAGGCCCAGTTGGCGAATACGAGTGTGTAGGCGCCGCCAACGCCGAATAGCAGCCAGCTACAAAATGAGTCTAGGCGTTTGCTAACTTGAGCTGCGGTCGTTGATAGCAATCGACCGGCCGTAACTCGCTCATGCAGCTCTGGGAATTCTTCAGTCACAGCAAAGCCTCAATTAAGGTCTAACGCTGGAGTTAAGCGACGGCGCAGCCGTCCGCCTTGAACGAATAGTTAGGTGCTATGAACCGGCGCCTCTGAACCCCAAACTACACCTTTTGCACTTACTGAGAGACCAAAAACTCTCCACAGCTCCTGCCATGGTTGCACGGAAGTCTCGCACTCGATGACCACGTAGTTGCGACCACAAGTTTGCCAACTCTTGCACGGTGCGACATTGGGTTCGTGATCCCAAGGGATTGTTGCCAAGTGGCGCAAAGCGTCCCAAGCGTCGCTTAAAGACGCATGCTCACTAACCTGCTCAACGTGGCTCTCATCCTCGATTACGAAACACTTTGACATGGCACCTAACGTTTGACATGAGAGTTCGGCTCACGCCCCGGTGGCCAACGGCCAGCCGATTCGTGCAGCACGACGGAGACTGGATTGAACGACCAAGCGGTGGAACGGGGCGATGACAAGAATATAGAGACGACCTAAGCGGTTGTGGCAATGGACCACGGTTGACAAAGTCAGGTGGCGTTTGCCTCCCGGCGACGGCTGACTGGAGCAGAGGACAGAGAGCCTGAAGTCCAGGTGCTTGTCGTCTTCGCCAAGGACAACTTCGGTCGAACTTGTGCCGTAGATCTTGAAGATGCCGAGACGGCCTGTCTTGCTCTGCGCGCCAAGTGACGTGAGTTGCTTGGCAGTTTTGAGGCCGAACCTGCCGACGGCAGCATCTCGGACCGCCGTGAGGCTGCTAATCCACGGTGCTTGATGGGAGAAGATGAACCTCGCCAACAGTTCGGGATCGTTCGAGGTCCCGGGTGGAAGCTCGATCGAGTAAGCATCTGCGAGATTCGTCGATGCGTACGCTCTGGCAACTCCCGACTCTGGAGGAAGCAATACAGGCATTACGCGGTGCTGTTGGGTTGACATGTGTGCGAGCCAATGGTCCGGTTCTGAGGTCTAACGCTGAAGTTAAGCGGCAGCGTAGCCGTCCGCCTTGAACGATTGGTTACCCGGCTTGCGCAGACTCACCAACCGCGACAATGAAGGCCGGTGATTTTTCGAACTGACGTAACGTGTCCGATAGATGCATGTGGTCAAAGCTTGCACCCATGTGTTCCATGTTCTTCGCAGTATGGAGCAAAAATCCAGCGATATCCCTGAGCTCTGCAGGGCTGGCCAACAGCGTCGCTTCAGAGAGCTCCAAGGGAGCCTGCTGCTCCGAGGCCGATGCGAGGTAACCAAAAAGCTTCATGCCAGTGAATCTCCGATAAGGCTAACGCTGGAGTTAAGCGGCGGCGAACCCGTCCGCCTTGAACGAATGGTTAGGCACTTGCCCCGACCACCCAAATTTATACGCATGTGCTCAACCGCGGCGGACACGCTGTGCTGAGTCCGCTGGATCGAGGCTGAGTGCAAATCGCGCGGCGACTGTCTCACGCACCCGTCAATGAAACTGATCGCTGGCCGGCACCCACGAGCTGGATGACGGTGCGGGCAGTTTGACCGGCAGCACGATGCCTACGCAGCTGGGCGGTGGCGGGCTGCCGGCGACGCGGGCTGCGGCGCATTCCGCGCCGTTGTCGAGCTTGACCATCGGCGCCGGCGACGCGCTGCTGGCCGCTGGCGCAGGTGACGCCAGCGGGTTGGCGGGGGCCAGGTGCAGGCGTTCGTAGACTTTCGCATCGACCGGCTTCGCCGGTGGATCGGGATTCTTGCAACCGAACAGTGACATCGGCAGCAGTGGGATCACCGCGCATTCGACGCGCACGCCGCGCGGCAGATGGAAGGTGTGTTTGACCGTGGTTTTTTCCACGGCATGACGCAGCGCGGTGTCGATCGAGCTCTCGCCTTCGGGTGCCCAGTCCTGCTCGAAGCGGGTCGGCTGGTAGCCGATGTTCGGCGTACCGTGATTCATGATCTGGGTATCGCCGCGCGGCTTCAATTGCACATAGCTGCCGGGAACACCTTGCTGCCCACCTTGATCGGCACTGCCTTGATCGGCACCGGGTCGGTTGCCGCCGGGCTGGCCGACACCTTGCTGTTTGCCGGCGCTGCCCTTGTCCTGACCCTGTCCCGGCTTCGGCTGTGCGGTGGCGATGTGGTTGCCGGTGCTGTCCGGTGCGGCGACTACGCCGTTGGGCTGGCCCGGTGTGGCGGTGTCGCTGCCTTGCGGGGTCGCATCGGGGGCGCTGCTGACGTCGCGCCCGCGACTGGCATCGGCCGGGCTCGGAGTGGTTTCATGCGCCGCGGGTTGTTCGGTGGCGGCGGGTGATGACGATGGCGCCGGCTTGCTTGCAGCAGCAGTCGCGGTGGTGGTTGGCGCGCTCAGTTGCGGCCGCTCGATGGACGACTGGATGGCTGTCTTCTGCGCGGTGTCCGCGACATCGATCTTCACGGCCGACGCGGGCGCCTCGATTTTCGCCGGCGCGGCAGGCGCCAGCGGCACCGCTTCGAGTTCGGCTTCGGCCACCTCGATTTTCGGCGCCTGCAGCTGCGGCTTCTCGATCGGCACGGTGGGCGCTGGCGCCGTCAGTTGCGTCTGCAGGGTCACGCTCGGCGATGGCTGCGCCGGCAGCGGGACCGGTTGCAATTCGGGTACCGGTGGTGCGGCCGGAACTTGCGCGCGGGCCAACGTCACGCTGGCGGGCGCGCTGGTCTTGGGCACTTCGGTATTCAACGCGATGCTGGATATGCTGATCGGCGGCGACGACGGCACGGGCACTTGCGGCAGAGCCAGCGAGGGTGGCGGCGGCAGCGGCCGAGTGCCTTCCAGTTGCGGCTTGCGCACCGACTCGGGCTGGAACTTCGGCGGCACAGGCGGCTGCAAGGTCGGTGTCGGCAACGTCACCGCGGGCGGCTCGCTGGCCAGCGGAATCGGTTGCAGCTCGGGGGTCGGTGCCGGTTGCGGCAGACTCACCGGCGGTGGTGGCGCGGCGGCAGGTTTCGCTGTCGATGAGCGCGTTTTCGTGGCCTTGGCGAGCACAGGCGGCACCCTGGCCGGTACCGGCTTCGCCGCCGCGACGGTCTGCATATTCGCGCTGCGCTCGGTGCTCAGCGCGGGTTGGCTGCTACGGCCTTGATGCCGCGGGCCGCGTTCTTTCGGTGGGGTGCCGCGCACGGGTGGCGGCGGTGGCGGCTCGGGCGGTTCGATCAGACGCACCTGCAGAAACTGCTGCTTCGACGCCGGCGGCGGCCCCACTTGAAAGGCGGGGCCGAGCACGAAGCCGAACAGGAACAACAGATGCACCAGCAACGCCGCCACCGCGGCGAACGCACGCAAACCGCGCTCGCGCGGACGCTGGCGGGTGCGCTGGTGGTAGACCCGCGCCCGCGTGGCCGCTGCCAGCGGCGAGTTCAGCATGATCCGCGCAGGGTTGGCGGTATGGCTGGCAGCAGGTGGATGCGGGGGTGGCAAGGGCATGTGGCGAGTGTAACGGGCACCGCCGTGGTTCCGCATGACGCGTCAGGGATGGCCCGCGGCACGATCGCGCAGTTCGGCGTCGACCGAGCGATTCGGCGTATCGACCGGGCAGCCCCACATCAGCGGTTTGTCGGCGCGGTACATCGCGATGCACGCCTCCACACTGGGTGGCTTCGGTGCATGCGCCGCGCCATCCAGTGAGCTGGCCGGCGCCATGCTCAGGCGCTCGTCGCCGTCCTTGGCCGAGGGTGGCGCTGGCGGATTGATGCAATCCGGGGTCGGAATGCCCAGCACCGTCATGCACTTCAGATGCACGCCACCGGGAAGATTCACTTCCTTCGTACTCAGCACCTTCTCGGCCACATGCCGGACTGCCGCCCCGCCAGCGGTTTCGCCCGGCGGCGGAAAATATTCCTCGAATCGGGTCGCCTTATACTTGATCGGATCGACGTGTTGCATGACTTGCGCGTCGCCTTGCGGCAGGCGCGCCACATAGCCGGGTTCGGGCGCACTGGCGGCGGCCGCGGGCAATAGCGGCTGGCCGTGTTCGTCGTACAGGCGCGGCGGCGCGGCCGGCGTCGGCAACTGCAAGGTCATCGCGTCTTTCGCTACCGGCTCGGGCGATCTGGACTGCGTGCGCGGCTTCGGCGGTGGCGGCATGGCCTGCGCTGGCGGCAATTCGGCTACGGCTGTGGGTACGTGCGTGATGAAACGCACCTGCAACACCTCGCCCGGGTGCACCTGCGACGTTGCCAACGGCGACCGCATCCCGTACCAGATCGCCAGCACGAACAGGACATGCAGCAGCAACGCCACCATCAGCGCCAGCCGGTGCTGTCGGCCGCCGCGCAGCGGCTCGCGCCAGCGCCGCTGCCGCAACATCGCGTGGATCGAAGCGTCCAGTGGGATCAGCCCCGCCTCCGGCTGATCCGGATCCGGTGATGGCTGGCGATGCTGGGCGAGCTGCGGCGAACGGACGATGACGATGCCTCGTGGATGCGGACGGCGACGGACAGGATGGGTGGAGCTTGAACTCCGATGCATCGACCGCAAATGCGCGCGGGAGCCTCGCGTCCACTACAGACCGCCGCGGCACGGCGCCGGTTCCCCGCATTGCAGCTTGACCGCGCCGGCGGTTCGCTCAAGTCTAGGCGAACGGCGCCACACGCCGTCTCCGCCATGACCGCCCTTGTCCGATACGCATGAGGACGACCATGACGGCCCGCCATCGTCAGCCGCCAACGCGCGGCCTCATGCGGCGCCGTTCATGCCACGAGGCCACGCCCTGCTAGAGGAGGGTCGCATCGTGACGTATTCCACGGGAAGCATCCGCAACATCGCGCTCACCGGTCACGCCGGCGTGGGCAAGACCACGCTGTTCGAAGCGCTGCTGCTGGCTGGTGGCGCAATCCAGACGCCGGGTACGGTCGAGCGCGGCAACACAGTGTCGGACACCGACAGCCAGGAGAAGGCGCGCGTCCATTCGATTGACACCTGCATCGCACATCTCGACCGCGGCGACTGCCATCTCAACCTGATCGACACCGCCGGCTATGCCGATTTCCGCGGCGCCACGCTGGCCGCGCTGGCGGCGGTGGAAACCGTGGCGATCGTGGTCAACGCGATCAACGGCATCGAGCACGGCACCCGTCGCATGATGATGCATGCGAAGCAGCGTGGCCTGGCCCGCGTGCTGGTGATCAACAAGATCGACTTCGACGGCGCCAACCTGGCCGCGCTGGTGGATTCGCTACGCGAGGAGTTCGGCAGCGAATGCTTGCCGGTGAACCTGCCCGCCGGCCACGGCAAGCGCGTGCTCGACTGCTTCTTCCACAGCGAGGGCGCCACCGATTTTTCCTCGCTGGCCGAGGCGCACCAGCGCATCCTCGACCAGGTTGTCGAGATCAACGAAACGATGATGGGCGCATACCTCGACGCTGGCGAAGGCGCGCTGACGCCGCAGCAGCTGCACGATGCGTTCGAGCAATGCCTGCGCGAAGGTCACCTGGTGCCGATCTGCTTCGTCAGCGCGCGCACCAATGCGGGCGTCAATGAACTGCTGGACGTGGCCGCGCGGCTGTTGCCGAATCCGGCCGAGGGCAATCCGCCGCCGTTCGTGCGCAGCGATGGATCGCCGCTGCAAGTCAGTGCCGACCCGGCCAGTCACGTGATCGCCGACGTGTTCAAGATCGTCAATGATCCGTTCGTCGGCAAGCTCGGTGTGTTCCGCGTGTGGCAGGGCACGATCTGCCGTGACAGCCAGCTGCTGGTCGACCACGGCCGCAAGCCGTTCAAGGTCGGCCATCTGTTTCGGCTGCAGGGCAAGACACACGTGGAGATCGAGGCGGCGTTGCCCGGCGATATCGCCGCAGTGGCGAAGATCGAGGAGATTCATTTCGACGCGGTGCTGCACGACTCGCACGACGAGGATCTGATCACACTGGCACCGCTGGCGTTTCCGTCGCCGATGTTCGGCCTCGCGCTGGAACCGAAGCACAAGGGCCAGGAACAGAAACTCTCCAACGCACTGGCGCGGCTGGCCGAGGAGGATCCGTGCTTCCGCGTCGAGCATCACAAGGAACTCAACGAGACGGTGGTACGCGGGCTCTCCGACCTGCATCTGAAGATCATGCTGGAGCGCATGCGCGAACGCTACGGCGTCGAGGTGATCACCCACCCGCCGCGCATCGCCTATCGCGAGACCATCGCCGGACACGCCGAAGGCCATCACCGGCACAAGAAACAGACCGGCGGCGCCGGACAGTTCGGCGAAGTGTTTCTGCGGGTGGAGCCGCTCGATCGCGGTGCCGGTTTCGAGTTCGTCGATGCGGTGAAAGGCGGCGTGATTCCCGGCCAGTTCCTGCCGGCGATCGAGAAAGGTGTGCGTCAGGCGATGGAGCACGGCGCGATCGCCGGCTATCCGCTGCAGGATCTGCGCGTCACCGTGTACGACGGTAAATACCATCCGGTCGATTCGAAGGAGGTCGCCTTCATCAGCGCCGGCAAGAAGGCGTTTCTCGATGCGATCGGCAAGGCGCGGCCGATCGTGCTGGAGCCGATCGTGAATGTCGAGGTGGCGATTCCCGAACACAATGTCGGCGACGTCACCGGCGGTCTCGCCGGCAAGCGCGCGCGCATCATGGGCACCGACACGCAGCGTGGCGGCGAGCTGGTGATCAAGGCGCAGGCACCGCTGGCCGAACTGATCGACTATCCCACCGAACTGAAATCGATGACCGGCGGCCGCGGCCGCTACAGCCTCGACCTCAGCCACTACGAAGCGGTGCCGCCGAACGTGCAGAAGCAGCTCAGCGAGGCGTGGAAGCCGCATGCAGAGGAGGACTGAAGTCGCTCCCACTGCGGCACGGGGCTGTTCAAGGTTCGCTACAGCCGACTGCTGCGCTTCACGGCAAGATAGCGCTCGATCAGCGCGCCGGACAATTCCGCGCAGCTGACGTCGAGCGTGTTGACGCCCTCGCGGCGCAGGCCTTCGTGCACGCGTTCGCGTTCGGCGAGGTAGTGCATCGCCGCGGCGCTGCGAATGCTGCTTTCCAAATCGTCGCCCGGCTCGACCGCGGCACGATCCAGCGCCAGTTCGCGCAGGCTGACCAGCATCACCAAGTGGCGCTTGGCCAGCATTGACACCGCCATGCGCAGTTCGGCGTCGTCTTCGTCGCGCACGTTGGTGATCAGCACCACCAGCGCACGGCGCTGCTGGTGCGCCTGCAGCGCACTGGCCGCAGCGAGGTAATCGGTGGCCAGCGGCATCGCGTGCAGGTCGTAGCCGGCACCCAGCAGCATGTCCATGCCGCCGCTGCCCTGCTGCGGCGGCAGCCAGCGCTGTTGCTGGCCGGTGCAGGCCAGCATGCCAACCGCGTCGCCCTGGCGCAGCGCGATGCTGGCCAGTGCTAGCGAGGCATTCAGCACGTGATCGAAGTGCGCCAGCTGGTCGTCCTGCGCCAGCATGCGCCGGCCACAATCGAGCATCAGCACGACCTGCTGATTGCGCTCGTCGCGGTACTCGCGTGAGATCAACCGGTTGCTGCGTGCGGTCGCCTTCCAGTCGATCTTGCGCAGGCTGTCGCCGACGCGGTAATCGCGCAACTCCTGGAACTCGGTGCCTTCGCCACGACGCCGCTGCAACCGCGCGCCGACGCTACGCGAGGCCAGCTCCACGCTGAGTCCGGCAAGCTCCGCCAGCGATGCGAAATTCGGATACACCCGTACCGTCGACGGCGTGCCGACCACACGGCGCGACGTCCAGCCGTGCCACGGCGAGCGCAATTGCAGGTGGCAGCCGTCGAAGCTGAACTGGCCACGCGCATCCGGAGTCACCGCGTAGTCGAGCAGAACGTCGCTGCCGGGCGGCAGCGACAGCGTGCGCGGCATCCCGCGCACCGCCCAGCCGCCCGGATGCAGGTCATGCAGCCGCATGTGTTGCGTACGCGCCGCGGACGCGCGTAGACGCAAGCCGACGCGCGCTTCCGGTCCCAGCGGCATCACCGGTGTCACCTCACGCTGCACACTGGGCGAAGGCAATCGGCGCAGACGCCAGCCATCGATCAACGCCAGTGCCGCGATGACGCCACCGCACGCCAGCCACGTCGACAACGGCAACCACGCAAAACTCGCCAGCACACCGAGCACGGTCCAGCCGGACAGCAACCACAGCAGGGGCGGCGCGGGTCGCATCATTGGCGCGGCGCTGGCACCTTGTGCAACAGCGCAGTGAGCACATCGTCGGGACGCTGGCGTTCGATCAAGGCCTCCGGCGCCAGCATCAGCCGATGCCGCAGCGCCGGCAACGCCACTGCGCGCACATCGTCGGGAGTGACGAAATCGCGACCGTCGAGCGCGGCCTGCGCGCGCGCCAGTCGCGCCAGCGCCAGTCCGCCGCGCGGGCCGGCACCGCCGATCACACCCGGCCATTCGCGCGTGGTGCGCACGATGCGCACGGCGTAGTCGGTCACCGCCGCATCCATGCGGATCGCCGCGACGCCCTGCTGCAAGGCCAGCAATTCCGCCTGCCCCATCACCGGCTGCACGAGTGAGACATCGAGGTCGGCGGCGACCTTGCCGTTGACCACGCTGGCGACCATGCGGCGCTCGTCCTCCAGCGTGGGATAGCCGATCACCACCTTGATCAGGAAGCGGTCGAGCTGTGCCTCGGGCAGCGGATAGGTGCCCTCCTGCTCGATCGGATTCTGCGTGGCGACCACCATGAACGGCGTCGGCAACGGGAAGCGGCGACCTTCGATGGTCACCTGCCCTTCCTGCATCGATTCGAGCAGCGCGGCCTGCGTCTTCGCCGGCGCGCGGTTGATCTCGTCGGCCAGCAGCAGGTTCGCGAACACCGGACCGCGGCGAATCTGGAAGCGCTCGCTCTTGGGATCGTAGATCGCGTGGCCGGTGACGTCCGCCGGCATCAGGTCGGGCGTGAACTGGATGCGGCCGAAGGTGCAGCCGACCGACGCGGCGAGTGCGCGCACCAGCAGGGTCTTGCCCAGTCCGGGCACGCCTTCGATCAGCACATGGCCGGATGCCAGCAGGGCCAGCAATACCTGATCGAATATTTCGGTCTGGCCGATGAAGGCATGCGCGACCTGCGCGCGCAGCGCGCGGGCATGTGCGCCGAGTTCGTCGATCGAAAGCGGTGCCGGCGACGTGACCGGTGCGGCGGCGAGTGTCTCGGTGGTCATGGGCGGCTCCTGAGTCGCGCCAGGGTAATGATGCATGCACGAAACGCCTGCGCGTTCGCGGGTGACTGAAAGGCCTGCGCGATCTGCGCAGTATCGAGTTCGCTGCGCTCGGCCAGGCGCGCGTGGAGAGCGTCGCCGTTGAGCATCGCGCAGGCCGGGTCGCGCCGGCGCAGACGCGTCAGCACCGCATGGCTGGCCAGCTTGTGCAGGCTGCGGCCGCCGTCGCGGCGATACAGAAATTCGCCGGCGGCCTGCACGTGTTCGAGCAGCGCGCGACGATGCAGCGCCGGCATTGGCATCAGCGGACCCAGCCGCGCACTGCGCATGGCCATCCAGCCGACCAGCAACAGAGCCAATGCCAGCAGCGCCGGCCAGCCGTCGAGCAGCAGCATCTTCAGGAACGGAATGCCGTCCAGTTGATAGACGAGATAGATGCGACCGAGCTCCCGGTTGGGCGAGAGCAGACGCCAGCCGAAGCGTTGCGCAGCCGTCTGCTTCAGGGCATTGCGCGAGATCGCGCCCAGGTTGACCAGCAGGCTGACCGCCCCCTTGCCCACTCGAGTGCGCGCAAACAGATAGCCGCCCTGCGGGTCGCCGATCGACGCATCCACCGCCGCGCCGGCCGCCGGCGTGAGCCGAAAACGGCGACCGCATAATTCGAGCGTGTCCGCAGCGCTGGCACCAGCCACATCGGCCGTCTGGATCGCGCTGCAGGCATAGTCCGCCGGGCGCGCATCGAGCAGACCCAACGCCTCGAAAAGCGGCGTATGGACGGCTATATCGATCGATCCCGGCGACATCAGCAGATGGCCACCGCTGCGTACCCACGTGACGATCCGCGTGACGTCATCTACATCCACCCGTGCCGCGTCGTCGCCCAGCACCAGCGTATCGCCGGGGCGAAGCGGCATCCGCTGCGGATCGAGCGTGGTCAGCGAGGTCGCCGGCAGATCCAGACGATCCAGCGTCTGCTCCAGCGCAAAGAAACGGTTGCTGCGCGCCTCGCCTTTGGCGGCGACCGGCTCGGTGACGTCCTTGTGCTCGAACAGGACGAAGAATCCACCGACGAGCAGCAGCAACGCGCCGAGCACCAGCAGACTCATATAGATCGGCTTGCGGTTCATGCCGGCGCTCCCGTTTCCACCGGCCAGCCACGCAGCAGGCTCTCGATGCCGGCATCGTCCGGATAGCGCCCTGCGTAGGCTGCGAACTGCCAGGTGCGCACGATCGCGATGACGCGCTGCGCGCGCGCCGGGTCGTCGATCGCGGTGGCCTGCCGTAGCCAGTCCGCCTCGGTCGCGTCCATCGACAGCGGCACCTTCAACAAACGCGCGGTCTGTTCCACGCAGCCGCGATACAGCAGCGCCAGCGCCTCGCGTTGATGCTGTGCGTGCCACAACGCACGCGCGGCACCGGCCAGATCCGCCGGCAATGGCGCGTCCGCCTCGACACTCGCACGCACGGACTGCGAAAGTATCGATGCCGGCTCGGCCGATAACGGCGCCAGGCGTCCACGCCAGCGCCAGGCGAACCGCAGCAGCGCCACGATCGCCACGATCAGCAGCAGCCACATGAAGGCCTTGAACACGATGGCCAGCGCAGCACCGAGTGCCGGGAACGGTATCGTCTGCGTGCTCGGCGTCGGCTTGGGCGGGTACTTGAATACCCAGCGACGCGTCGTGTGCTCGCCGCCGAAACGCGGATCGCGATACGTCGCCGCCGCTGCCGTGGCGAAGCGCTGGTCGGCGCTGTCCACCGGTTGCCGGAACACCTGCTGCAGCGAAGTCATCGTCGGCTTCGGCGGAACATCCGCACGAGCCGCCGCGCGACCCGACATCGGCCAGACGCAGGCGCACACCAGCAGCATGCCCAGCACCTTGCCGAGCGCCTGCAGCCGCGTGCGCATGCGCCGGAACGCGAGATCGATATCCCATGCTTCCAGCTGCGTGCGCCGGTTGAGATACAGCGCGAATCCGCAGGCCACGTACAACGGCTCGATCGCGCTCATCGCCAGATAGGCCACGGCCGCGGCCAGCAGCATCCATGTGGTCGCGGCGTCGTGCACGTCGTGGCGGAAGAAATCGGCCAGCGAATCCGGCCGCCACTCTTGCGGTATCAGCAGCATGGCCAGCAACCAGGCACTGAGGAACAACACCAGCTCGAACTGCAGACAGCCGTAGGTGAGCAGGCTGGTATCCGCCACGATGCGTCGACGCAGCACCTTCCAGCGTGCCGCGCGCTGCTGGCGCGAAGCGCCTTCGAGCAGCTCCAGCGGCAGCCGCAGCGCACGATTGCTGTCGATGCGCAGCCAGCTGAGCCCGGCCAGCGTGCTGCGCCAGCCCCACTGGCGCTGGCCACGCAAAGTTTCGCGCCAGCTCGGCGTGCGATCGAACACGGCGCGCGACAGCACGTACAGAGGAATCCGATCGAACAGCGGCTTCAGCCACCACACCAACACCAGACCCAGCCACGGCAGGCCCAGCAGCACGCCCAGCGCATTGCACAGCACGAACACCGGCAAGGTGAACGCGAACCACGCCGACCACACCGCCGCGGCATTCGCGCGCAGCATCGCGGCGCCCAGATCCAGTGCCTCGCGTGGCGCGCGCGGTCGCAATACCACGCTGATCCGTTCAAGCTCCATGCGTGGCTCCTCTACCGCCGCGCCACAGCCAGCCGAGCACCAGCAGCCACAGCAGCGCGCCGCTGCCGAACTTCAGCACATCGGGCAAGGCCGCGATCGACGACCAGTACGCCTCGACGAAGGCCGCGGCCAGCAACATCGCGAATGCGCCCAGCGCCAGTTGCGCACCGACCCAGCCGGCAGCGACCAGCGCCGGCCCGCGTCGCTGCCGGCCCGGCATCAGCAGGGTCAACCCCAGTTGCAGACCTGCGCCACCGGCGATCACCAGCGCGCTCAATTCGAATGCCGAGTGCCCCACCACGAAACGCCAGAACGGACCGCCGTAACCGATCGCGGTGAGATGCCCGGCCATGCCGCCGATCAGTACGCCGTTGGCGCCCAGCACGTAGATCGCGCCGACGCCGAAGAACAGGCCCGAGGCAAACGTCCGGAACGCGATGCTTACGTTGTTCATCACGTAGTAGCCGAACATCTGCATGTCGGTACCACTGCTGCGGCCGATGTGCGTATTCGCCGGGTCGTACATCTTCTCGAACTGCGCCAGCTGCTCACTGCTGAACACCGTGTGCGCCAGCTCGGGCCGCAGCTGCAGCAGTACCAGGGTGATCAAGGCGGGCACATAGAACAGCACCGCCGCCGCAACCATGCAGCGCCATTGCGCGCGCACCAGACGCGGAAATCCGGCGACCAGGAAACTCGCCACCCGATGCCAGCGCGGCGCCGGCGGCCGATACAGCACGCGATGACCCTGCTGCACGATGCGCTGCAGTCGATCGGTCACCTCATGGCTGTAGCCGCGCCCGCGCGCCAGCGCCAGATGGTGGCAAAGGCGCCGGTACGACTGCGGAAAATCCAGCGCCTGTTCCTGTCGGATGGTGCGCTTCGGCTGCCGTTCGAGCGCGCTCAGCCACGACTGCAGGCTGTCCCACTCACGGCTGTGCAAGGCGACGAAACGCTCCTGCTTCATGGTCGCCCCAGCAGCCAGTTGGCATGCGCGATCAACCGCTGCACCGCCGCGGTATCACTGCGCGCGGTCAACGGCGTGAGCAGGTTGGCCAGCTCTTCCTGTCGTTGCAGGGTGAGCTGGCCCGAGCGCTCGGCAAACGCCACCAGCGCGGCCTGCTCGTCGGCCGCCAGCACCAGCGGCAACGGCACAGCCACCACCACCGGCACCTGCTGCCCTGCCGGCAGGTCGTTCGCATGGATCACCATCGTGCCGGCGACGATGTCGCCGAGCCGGCGTGCATGCGGATCGATCAGCGTGCTGGCCAGGCCCACGCCATAGACACCCGGCAATACGTCCACCACCCGCAACAGGTTGCGCGCCACCGACGGCAGCCAGGTCACCGGCGTGCCGTCCGCGTTGACCACGCGCAGACCAAGCGCGCGCTTGCCCAGCGTCTGCCCGCCCAGCCACACCTCGCACACCACCGAGTACGCCCACATCAGTGCGAACAGCAGCAGCATGGCCAGTCCGTTGCCGCCCACGCCGAACAGCGACAGCGGAATCATCGCCAGCATGAACACACCCATGCGCAGCAACAGATCGACCATCCACGCCTGCGCACGCGGCAACGCTCCGGCCGCGCGCAGCTGCAGCGAGATGCCTTCGGGCGTCTCGATCTCGCGGATGGTGTCGAGCATCAAGCGTCGACGACGATGGTGTCGGCGATCAGGTCGTGCAGGCAGCGACGCTCCTTGTTGAAGATCAGCAACGGGTCGACCAGCGAGACCAGCCCGCCCACGAACGGAATCATGCCGATCAGACTGATCGGCAGCACGCGCACGAAGATGTAGCGCAGCAACCCCATGCGGCTGCCGTCAGTGCGAATGATGGCAATGTCCAGCGCGCGCTTGCCGATGGTCTGTCCATGCCGATGCAGCAACACGCAATTGATCACGACCATGCCCGCCAGCAGCACAAAGCCGAGCATGAATATACCGATCATCGGTGCTGCAGGCTTGAGTCCTTTGTTGACATCGCTCGCCATGGTGGCGCCCCAGATGATCGGGAGAATCCAGACCAGACTGATCAGGCCATCCAGCAAGACGGCACCCAGGCGCTTGCCCCGACTTGCCTTGCGGTTTTCCAGATCCTGCGCGTCCCATGCAGCTATGTCATCGACCACGGCCGCCGGTGCGGCATACGGATTGGTTTCCATCGCTTCCTTCCCCTGTTGCTGTCCTCGTTGCCCTCCCCCATGTCGGGCAATCAGCGCGAGTATAGAAGCGAATTTTGACCGCTGACTACCGCTTCGGCTTGAGCAAGGTGCCGGTGCACTTCGGCGAGCCGCACAGGCATACCCACAGCTTCTTCAGGCGCGCGGTATGCGGCACCTCGAGCACGATGCCGTAGTCGTAGGTGAGCTCCTCGCCCGGCTTGATCGCGCGGATCGTCTCGATCAGCACCTTGTCCTTGCGCGGATCGCCGCTAGCGTTTTCCTCGACCACGGCACGGCAGTTCGGCGCGCAGCTGTGGTTGATCCAGCGCGCGCTGTTGCCATGCTGGTTGGCGTCGATGATGTAGTCGTCGTTGAGCGTGAACAGGAACGTGTGCCCGGTTTCGCCGCCGTCGCCATACAGATCGTCCGCCTCGGCATGGGTCAGCAGCTTGCCCTTGTACTGGATGATCTCCTCGCCCTTGGCGATGGCGCTGACGGCGAAGACTCCGTTGCCGTGGATTGGCGAACGGCGGGCGATGATGCGACGTGCTGAGGTCATGGAAAAATCTGCTGGCTCAAGGAAACGGAGCCGCGATGATGCCCGTTGCAGGGCGTCATGGGAATTTCCGCCAATTTTGCTAAGATTCAAACAATCGTTTGAGGTGAAGTCATGAAACGACTGCTGCATGGATTTCTGCTTGTCCTGTTGACGGCCGGCCTGATCGCCTGTGGCCCGGCGAAGAAGAGCGTCTACCCGCCCAACGTGAGCATCCAGCAATTGTCGGTGCTGCCCGGTGGCCAGTGGCAGCTGACGGTACGCATCCAGAACAACAGTTACGGCGAGATGGATTTCAAATCGCTGGACGGTCAATTGCAGATTGCCGAGCTGGTGCCGGTCCGGCTGCACGCGAACTTCAAGCTGGACGTGCCTGCTCTCAACGGCGATGTGATTCAGCTCGACGTGCTGCCCACCACGGCGATGGCGCAGGCGCTGCAGACCATCGCGGGCAAGGGCAGCAGCGGCAGGCTGGCTTACCGCGTCAGCGGCAGCGCCAGCGCCAAGCCCGAACAGGAAGACAAGCCGCGCACGTTCGACTTCAACGGCAACGACTGGATCTCGCCGGTGCCTGGCATTCCCAACACGTATCGCTGATCTCTCTTCATTCCAGGAATCACCATGACCGCTTACAAGGCTCCCCTCGACGACCTGCGCTTCGCCCTGTTTGACGTGCTGGGCGCCGAAAAAACCCTGACTGGTCTGCGCGGTGGCGAGGCGCACAGCCGCGACCTGCTCGACGCCGTGTTGGAAGAGGCCGGTCGCCTCAGCGAACAGCTGCTGGCGCCGACCAACGGCCCCGCCGACGAGGAAGGCTGCCGCTTCGACAAAGCCACCCAGACGGTAACTACGCCGAAGGGTTTCAAGGAAGCGTTCAAGCAGTTTGCCGAAGGCGGCTGGACCGGTCTGACCAACCCCGAGGCGTATGGCGGCCAGGCGCTGCCCAATGTACTGGGCACCGCCACCACCGAAATCTTCCAGTCCGGCAACCTGGCCTGGAGCCTGTATCCGCTGCTCTCCGAAGGCGCCACCCACGCCATGGAAATGCATGGCGAGGAATGGCAGCGCGAACGCTTCATGAAGCCGATCGTCGAAGGTCGCTGGACCGGCACCATGTGTCTGACCGAGCCGCAAGCCGGTTCCGACCTGGGCCTGCTGAAAACCCGCGCCGAACCCGCTGACGACAATACCTACAAGATCACCGGCACCAAGATCTTCATCAGTGCCGGCGAGCACGACCTCACCGAGAACATCGTGCATCTGGTGCTGGCACGCCTGCCCGATGCACCGGAAGGCAGCCGTGGCATATCGATGTTCATCGTGCCGAAATTCAAGGTGAACGAGGACGGCTCGCTCGGCGCGCGCAACACGGTTGCCGCCGGCGCGATCGAGCACAAGATGGGCATCCACGCCTGCTCCACCTGCGTGATCAACCTGGACGGCGCCGAGGGTTACCTGATCGGCAAGCCGCACAAGGGTCTGATGGCAATGTTCACCATGATGAATGCGGCACGCCTGTCGGTCGGCGTACAAGGCCTGGCGCTGGCCGAGCGTGCTCTGCAGAACAGCCTCAACTACGCGCGCGAGCGCTTGCAGTCGCGCGCACTGTCCGGCCCCGTGTTTCCCGACAAGCCGGCCGACAACCTGCTGGTGCAGCCGGACGTGCGCCGCATGCTACTGACCCAACGCGCGTTCGTCGAAGGCTCGCGCGCGCTGCTGCTGTACACCGCGCTGCAGACCGACATCGAAGCGCGCGCCAGCGACGAGGCCGCGCGCAAGACTGCCGGCGAACTGGTCGCGTTCCTGATTCCGATCGCCAAGGGCGTAGTCACCGAACTCGCCCAGGAGTGCACCAAGGAAGCGCTGCAGATCTATGGCGGCCACGGCTACATCGCCGAGAACGGCGTGGAGCAGTTCGTGCGCGACGCGCGCATCATCACCTTGTACGAAGGCACCACCGGCATCCAGGCCGCCGACCTGCTCGGCCGCAAGATCCTCCAGCTGCAAGGGGTGGGCTTCAAGCATTTCCTGCAGGAGATCAGCACGTTCTGCCAGCAGCACAGCGCCGACGAAGCGCTGCGCCCGTACATCGCCCCGCTCGCCATCGCCACCAAGAACTGGGGCGATCTCACCCTGAAGCTGGCCGCGCGCGTGCAGGCAAATCCGGAAGAGCTCGGCGCTGCTGCCGTCGACTATCTGTACTACTCCGGCTACGTCGCACTGGCCTACATGTGGGCGCGCAGCGTGGCAGCGACCGGCACCGGCGCGCAGTCCGCTGCGTTCAAGCAGGCCAAGCAGGACACCGCGAAGTTCTACTTCGCACGCATCCTGCCGCGCTGCCTGACCCATCAGGCGGCGATCGAGGCCGGTGTGGACACGCTGCCGGCGATCGCCTGATTCGCCTGGCAGCATGAAAAAAGCGCCCGGAGAGATCCGGGCGCTTTTTCTTTTCCGCGTTGCATCGTTACCGCGAAGCTCGTCGGCCTGGTACCTGTCAGAACTTCTTCTGCAGATTGAACATGATCGACTGATCGCTCTCGCTGCTGGTACCGAACTGGGCCGAATATTCGAAGCGCAGATCCAGCCCCTCCCATGTCTGCAGCGTGGCGCCAACGCCGATCAGCATCCGGTTCTGGCTCAGGCCGACCACGTTGGCACGATAGATCGGACCGGACAACAGATCGGCGTAGCTGAGCGTGGCGCTGGTCGAGCCCTGGAAGTCATGCTGATATTCCACCCGCAGCATCGGCACGAACGTCCCCGACGGCACCGCATATGAGTAATCGACACGCAGGCCGAGATTGCCCGTGGTCGTCTTCACCGTCTCCTTGCGATAGCTGAGCGCGTAGATGCTGTCGCCATGTTCGGTATAGCCGTTCAAGGTGCCTGACGCGAGATCGACACGACCGTAGGGCGACAGGTGCAGGTGGTCATGGCGATAGTCGTAGCCGGCCGCAAGCGAGGCGAAGAACTGGTCGGCATGGCGACGCCCTTCGAGGTAGCTGCCGTCGTCGGTGACGAACCGGCGTGAATCAAACCGCATCGTCTGATAGCCGGCAAGTCCGTCGAGATAGGTCATCGCGCTCGGGTGATAGCTGGCATACAGCGCCGCGCTGTAGCTGTTGCCGGTGCTGCGACTTCCCTGGTGCCCTATCGCGGTGTCATCGTGGCCATAGCCAATGCCTGCGCCAAAGGCGAAGTCGTCATTGACACGATAGTCGGTACCGGCACTGAGTCCCGACGTATTGAAGTCGAAACCGTTGCCGCTGCTGCCGGCACGTGGATCACGCGATCCGAAACTGATCACGCCCCCCGTCCATACCGCCATGTTCGACGGCAGGCCCGGCACCACCGTCCCCTGCTGAACCGGTGTCTCCGACTCCGGAGCCACCAGGTAGCGACGATTGATGCCGTTGACGTCGAAGTCGTTGTTGCCCGACACGAGCAACCTGCCATCGGAACCACGGGTCATCGACGGCGTCAGCGAGATGCCGTTGGTGAACCCGCCACCGCCGATGCCGCCGCCATGCATCGCTTCCAGGCGTTGCTGGAAGTTGTCGATCTGGCCCGAGGCGAAGCGGCGCATCGCCTCGGTCTGCGCACCCAGAAGACCAAGAACTTCAGGGTCCTTCGACGGATCGCTGCGCGGAGCGATTGCAATAGTGATGACGCCCGGTGCGGACGTCGCATACGCATTGCTCAGCGTGAAGCTGACTGCAACCATCCCGCTGGCCGTTGCAGTCGGCTCGAAACGCAGCTGGAACCCGCCGTTCGAGGGAACAATGCTGGCCGAACCCAGGTTCGCCGGCGACACCGATATCACCGCCGCCGCGGTGAATGGGCCGCCGCTGGAGCCGGTGGTGAGATCCACCAGCACCGGCACACCGGCAATCGCATTCGTGTTACGCGACGGCGCCACCGGCAAGGCATTGACGGTTACCGTCACGGTCGCCGGCGCCGAAGTGCCGAACACATTCGACAGACTGTAGGTAAAGGTCACATTGCCCGACGCGCTGGCCACTGGCGTGAACACGATATCGGTGCCACTGACCGTTGTACTGCCTTCGCTCGGTGCGGTCACGATCGCGGCGCCGGTGAACGGGCCGCCGGTGGCCCCGGTCGCAGCATGGATCGTCACCGGCTTGCCTGCGAGCACGGTCGCGGCCTGCGGTGCAGCGGTCGGCACCGCCAGCGGAGTGACCGTGATGTTCACCGTGGCTGCTGCCGAGGTTCCGCCGGGGCCGGTAGCGGTGTAGGTCAGCGAGTCGCTTCCGTAGTAGTTGTGCGCAGGCGTGTAGACCACCGTGAGACCGCTCACGCTGGCAGTGCCATGCGCGGGCGCCTGCCCGAGCGCGATGCTGGTTATCGGCCCGGTATCGTTGGTGGTCACGGCGATCGTTACCGGTGTATCGGCCGCCGTGGATGCGCTGTCATCGACTACCACCGGCCGCGGTTGGCCAACACTCACTGTATAGCCATGGGTACCAGTGAAGCCCAGGCTGTCGGTCGCGGTGATGGTGAAACTGAAACTCCCGGCCGCCGTGGGCGTACCCGCCAACAAGCCACCCGAGCTCAGGCTCAGGCCGCCAGGCAAGGCACCCCCGGTGATGGCGAAGGTATACGTACCGTTGCCGCCGCTGGCTGCGACCTGCTGGCTGTACGCCGCACCTGCCTGTGGATTCGGCAAGCTGGCCGGACTTACGCTAACGCCAGGTGCGTTCACCACCAGCGTGTAGCTGCGGCTGGCCGTGAATGGCGCACCTGCGCCGGTGCTGCTGTCGGCCACCTGCACGCTGAAGGTGAAGCTGCCCGACACGGTCGGCGTGCCGCTCAACGAGCCGGTCGCACTGAGGCTCAGTCC